>Ga0116181_1001702_pt1 | contig 18659 bp, 24 predicted proteins | sample AD_UKC075_MetaG_FD_89752 | JGI IMG/M metagenome (GOLD analysis project Ga0116181, IMG submission 89752) | Active sludge microbial communities of municipal wastewater-treating anaerobic digesters from USA - AD_UKC075_MetaG | ecosystem: Engineered > Bioreactor > Anaerobic > Digestate | place: USA...
AAGTTTTGAAACAATCTTGGGTTTCAATTCTTTAAAAAAGATAATTTCATCCTCGATTGTCTTGAACTCATTTTCGTTAATAAATCGCTTTAGTTTCGTCAATTTTTGTAAGGTAATTTCAATCATAGACTCGCATAAACTTATTTGGTCACCATTATCAATATAGCGTATACCAATTTCCTCTTCAAGTTCTCGAATAATTTTACAATAAAAGTCTCTCACAGAATTTTTTTATTTTTTCAATTAGGCTTGATTTAATTTGATTGTTTTTTATTTTATTTTTTGCTGGTTTTATAATACTGTATCCCGCATTCTAGAAAATTTTTAAAATCATCTTTTGACATATAGCCTGAAACAGGGGAGTTAATAACTTTTCCATCTGGTGTTACCATAACATAATGTGGTTGCGAATTATTGTTAAAGTTTATTTGTTGAAACATAGACCATTGGTCTCCAACTGTTTTAATTTTTTTCTTCTGTCCATTCCCCATATCAATTGATCTTTGTTGTTCTTTTGGTAACTCTTCGCGATCATCTACATATAAGGAAGCCAATACAACCTCGTTTTGAATTAGAGGTAAAACATCTGGTTCACTCCAAACAAATTCCTCCATTTTACGACAATTCTCGCACCCGTATCCGGTAAAATCTATAAGAACAGGTTTATTTTTTTCTTTTGCTACTTTAATAGCTTCATAATAATCATGTTCTGGATGTATTCCAAAAATGCCGTCCTCTGGGGAAGTATAGAAGCTTACATTTAAAGGAGGCAGAATGCCACTTAGTAAAGATAAACGTGGTTTCTCTGAGTGTAATAAGCCCGGTATCAAATACAATACAAACAAAATACCTGCGATCCCAAAACTTTTTCTAACAGTTGTTATCTTTTCATTTTTATCATCATGTGGGAATCGGATTTTACCAAACAGGTACAAAACTAGACCCACTGTTACTATAATCCACAGTACAATAAATACCTCTCTCTTTAGCAAAAAAGTCTTGGAAACTAAATCCGCTTTTGATAAAAATTTTAATGCTAATGCTATTTCTATAAAGCCCAGACATACTTTTAATGTATTCATCCAGCTTCCTGATTTTGGAAGTGATAATAATACTTGCGGAAATAAAGCTAAAAATCCAAATACAAATGCCCAGGCAAGTCCAAATCCTCCAAGAGCAAATGACAGTAACGTTGGGACATCTTTAGAACTAGAAGCAACTCCGCCTAAAAGACTACCTAAGATAGGGCCGGTACACGAAAAGGAAACAATTACTAGTGTTAATGCCATGAAAAATATCCCTACAATTCCCCCAGCTTCTTCTGCTTGGGAGGATCTATTGACAATCCAAGTCGGTAACGTTATATTATAATATCCAAAAAAACTTAATGCAAAGAATAAGAATACAACAAAGAACACTAAGTTCAACCATATATTTGTTGCTATCTCATTGAAAACATTTCCACTGATACCATCTAAAATATGGAAAGGAATACTTAGTACTAAAAAGATGACTAAAATAAACCCGCCATAAATCAGTGCATTCCGTTTTCCTTTAGATCTATCAGTAGCATTTTTTGTAAAGAAAGAAACTGTCAGTGGAATCATAGGGAAGACGCATGGTGTCAACAACGCTATTAATCCTCCTAGGAATCCTAATAGCAATACCAGCCAATTACCAGATTCTTCTGTGACTTGCTCATTACCACAATCTACCAGGGGATTTTTAAAATCTAATGTATTGACCTTAATGTCACTTTGCAGATGAGCTAAATCAGAATCTTGCATTTCACTTACTATGATTTTGGACTTTGTTTCCAAATCATTTTTTGCATTTACTATTTCCTCAAATTCTATCGTATTTGGAGCTAAACAAATTTTATCGTTGCATACCTGAAAAATAATCTCAGTAGCTATCTTGGGATTGATTCCGTTACTTTTTAATCTGAATTTTTGAATAAATCTTACAGAATCGGCAAAATATACTATTTGAACACCAAATGCTTCACTGAACTCTTCTGTTTTTTTTCCCAGCTCTTTTACGTCTCCTATTAATTCAACGTTATTACTAACAATTTTCATTTTTGTTGGTATACCGCTATCCTTTGGTAAATCCTTAGAGTAAAGATGCCAACCTTCGTCTATCTGTGCTTTCAACACAGCCTCATATTCATTGTCTGCGATTTTATTAATTTTATAATCCCACTTAACAACTTCCTTTATCTGAGCCTGTAAGTTTGTTATTTGGAACAATAGCAAGACCCATAACCATTTTTTCATGATAATTTTTGTAAGTTTATTAAAATAATGTTGGGCTGTTTTCGGCCCATGTTAGAGGAAGCTTATCTGTCTTATTTAAGCGTATCAGGCTCAAAATCCATTGAAATGGAATTCATACAGTAACGCTTATATGTAGGGGCGGGGCCATCATCAAAGATATGTCCGAGATGCGAATTACAACGATTGCATTCAACCTCTGTTCTATGCATGCCATGTGAATTATCTTCTTTATAGACGACACTGTTTTTAACGGGTTCGAAAAAACTAGGCCACCCACAACTGCTTGAAAATTTAGCATCTGAACGGAAAAGTTTATTTCCACACACCGCACAATAGTAGGTGCCTTTCGTTTCACTATCCCAATATTTACCAGTAAATGCCTGTTCAGTAGCCTGTAATCTTGCAACTTGATACAACTGTGGATTTAAGACTTTTTTCCATTCTGCATTACTGATATTTAATTTTTTTTTATCGGTTCTGGAATAATAGGGATTTTCCATATGTTCCTGACTTATACCTTTATTCGTTTCCTGCGCATAACAACTACCTAAGAAAAACATGCATCCAATTAATATCAATATCCTTTTCATTTATATTTCGGTTTAACTTTATTCTTAAACACTTTTTTAAACTTGTCTAGCTTAGGTTTAATCACTCTCTGACAATACGCGGCCTCTGGATTATTCTCAAAATAATTTTGATGATAATCTTCTGCTTTGTAAAACTCTCCATAAGTTGTTACTTCGGTTATTATATTCTTTGGATAAACCTGTTCAATATTCAATTCAGCAATGATAGCTTCAGCCAATTTCTTTTGACTTTCATCATGGTAAAAAATAGCGGACCTGTATTGTGTTCCAATATCGTCTCCCTGTTTATTTAATTGGGTCGGATCATGCGCGACAAAAAAACCTCCTAATAATTCTTTATATGATATTCTTTCAGCATCATAGACTATATTACAAGCTTCTGCATGCCCGGTCATACCAGTACTTACTTCTTTATAGCTAGGATTTTTCTGATGACCACCAGTGTATCCAGAGGTTACAGATTCCACCCCTTCTAGTAGTTTGAATTGTTCTTCTACACACCAAAAACATCCGGCAGCAAACGTGGCAATTTCACAATTTTTACTATCTATTTCCATGACTCCCTTTCTTTCGACTTCTTTTTTTCCTATTTTTTTATTGATTTTCTGTTGACCACAGGAAACCAAGGGTATTTCGACCAATGCCAATAACCAAGTTTTTAAGTATTGCCCTATTTCCTAGTGTTCTTTTAATTCTTTAGCTAAAGGAAAATCTATTGGCACATTTAAAACTTTGCTTGTGAAGTTTGTGATGAAACTATCACCTACGACATGCAACGCATCAATCAGATTTTCATGATTATAGCCCATTTTAAAACATTGTTGAAGCAGTTGCACACTAATCCTATTTTTTTCTTCAACTACATTTTTAATGAATTTTACCAGCGCATCTAATTTTTTATCAAATTCAGCATTCCCCCGACGAAGCTGTAATATTTGATCTTCATCAAAACCATTTAGCTTTCCGATCATAGTATGGACACTTAGACAATATAAAGAATTGTTTTTTTGAGAAACCACTAACATAATCGCTTCGCATTCTTGCTTTGACAAAGAAACCTTTCTAGTATGAAATTGATAGTAATTACTTAATGCATTTTCTGAATGCATCATCGACGCATAAAGATTAGGGACACTCCCTAAACGCTCTTTGAAGTATTTCAAGAACTCCTTTTTTTTTTACTAACTTCCTTATTATCGGGTATTTCTATTGTTAACATTGTTATATCTTCATTTTTTTAACTAAGACTCTTATTCTCTAAATTCGGAGATGTTTGTACCGGTATACATTTTAAAAAATCTGCTAAAATGTGCCGGACTTTCAAAACCTAATTCGTATGCAATTTCCTTTGCCGTTTTGTCGGTATAATGCAGATATCTTTTTGCTTCCAGGATAATCCTATTTTGTATTATTTTTGATGGAGCAGGTTGCCTCAAAATCGCGAAAATATTACTCAAAGTTTTTGGTGATTTATTTAACGCATCTGCATAAAATTTCACTCCATGTTCCTTTTTAAAATCTTCTTCCAGTAATAAGGCAAACTTTCTGATCATATCAAGTTTTTCATCTGAAAATTTTGAATAGCATTCACTTTGCTGTTTTGCAGTACGGGTCGTTTTAATTATTAGATGTTTCAGCAAAGTCCTAAGCATTTCTCCTTGAAAATTATCTTGCGATAACCATTCATCAGAAAACATTTTTTCTAAGTATCGCATTTCTTCTTTCTCATCCTCATTTAATTTAATAAACATAGGATGTTCAATACCATAAAATAGAAAACCAACGCAACCTACTTCAGCATCATGATCTACTATGCAATAAAACTCTCTGTTAAACTGCCAGGCAATTAATTGATCTGGTTTTTCAAATGTGAAATTTTGATTGGATACTAATGGTAATAAAGACCTTTCGGGCATTTCATAGTCAATTTCATCAATTTTTACTTTTTGCTTAGAACCTTTATTATAAACAAAAGTGTTGATAGGTGCTGTTGGCTTACGAAGTCCTGCTCCTTTTAACTGATCACTGTTCACATGCATGACGAATCTTGCTGAAGTTATTTTATCTTCGTATTCCCTTACCATATTGATTTGCCTTTATTTTATCGTTTTTAAGTGGATACTAATTTAATTTTTCTCCCTCTTTATTCCCTTATAATATCCATCACGTTTCCCCAATTATCTCATACTTACACTACATCATAAGACACCCTCTCATTTCACATTTATATGTTCTTATATATCTTACAAAATTGCTGCTGTCGCACCTCCGTCCACTACAATATTTTGACCGCTCACATACGATGCCTTATCCATTGCTAAAAAAGCAACTACCGCTGCTATTTCTACATCTTGGGCCACGCGTCGCAATGGGGTTCTGTTTGTTATTGCACTTAATTTTTGTTCATCTGCCAATACATTTTTTGTTGCTGGTGTTTCGGTAAACCATGGCGATACCGTATTTACTCTAATTTTATCTTCTGCCCATTCATTCGCTAGGTTTCTTCCCAATTGAATTAGCCCTGCCTTTGACATTCCGTAAGGAGCACCAGTTCTAGCATCCAATATTCCCGCTACAGACGCAATATTGACCACCGCACTTCCTGCCCCGTCCAAAAGGCTTGAATATAAAATTCTACTTAATTCAAATGGGGCTAACACATTTACTTCAAATACAGATCTGTATTCTCTTTCTTCATATTCGTTACTTGGTTTACGAATATTAATTCCAGCATTATTGACCAGCACATCTAATTTACCCCATTTTTTATCTACCCACATTTTAATTCTCAAACGATGATCTGTACTAGTTACGTCAGCTGACATACCATATACATTTAATCCTCGCTCTCTCAAAGCACTCTCTACTTTAATGACCTCCTCATTATCGCGTGCAGTAAACAATACTTCGGCTCCTAATTCCGCAAACTCTGTGACTATTGCTTTCCCAATCCCTTTGGAACCTCCCGTTATTACTACTTTTTTCCCTTCTAAATTCCAATTTTTCATGTCTTTATATTTTCAGTTATTTTTTCTTTGAAGCCTGTTCACCAAATTCTATCAACTGCTTTCCATTGACAAATCCTATTTTTGTCATCACTAATTTACCTTGTGGAGTGAAGAATAATAATGTTGGATATGCTGTCACTTTCCATTTCTCTGCTAATGCAATACCTTCACCACTCTCCATATCAATGGTCACATTAATGAAATTTTTATTAAAATACACTGCTGCTTCTTTCTCTTTGAATGTTTTAGATTTCAGTAATTTACAAGGCGCGCACCAAGTTGTATAAGCATCCACAAAAATATATTTATTACTTTTTTTTGCTTTTGCAGCAATTTCGCTCCATTTCCCATTAGTAAAGTCAATTTCCTGACTTTCCTTTTTCATACCGGCTTTTGGATTATTTTGGGCAAATGACATACTTACTAAAGACACCAATGCAAAAATTAGCATCGTATAAGTCATTACTCTTTTCTTAGTTTTTAACATCGTTTCTGTTTTATAAGTCTTTAAATATTGTTTGTGCTACTACCTTTAATAATTCAGGCTTTAACCTTTTTGTAATATCTGGATTGATGTATTCAAAATTTATTTCACCATTTTTGCTTAATATAAATACCGATGGAACAGGTATCAACAAATCAATGTCTTTTCCGCCAGTAGACTTAGGGAGAAAATCCCAATAACCTTTAGGGGCTTTATACGCGATGCCGAATTGCTTAGAAACTGCCAGATCTGCATCTGACAACAATGTGTATTCTAAGCTTGCTTTATCCATTGAAGCGTTTAAACCTTCAGGCTTATCGGTGCTTATTGCAATTAACTGATATCCCATTCTTTCCAGATCGCCTGATATTTCTTGTAATCCAGATAATTGTTTAGAACAGTATGGACACCATCCACCCCGATAAAAAACTAAGATAGTAGGTTTCTCAGCTACCATTTTATTTAAATCGACAATTTTCCCTTGCTGATTCATCAACGTTACCATAGGTATTTTCTCTCCTGCCAAAAGTGGGCTGATATCCTCAGCTTTTTGAGGATACATATTCTCTCCCATAGCCATCCTCCCCATTTCCATCTGGCTTTTTTCTTTATGGTCCATCATGTTCTTTTGTTGTCCTTGGGCATTGGCCTGACTAACCATTATAAGCAGACCAAGTATGCTCATAATGTGTTTTATTTTTTGTGTTATACTTTCCATTTTTAGTTAATGAAGTGTGATTAAATGTTTTTTGCTAAAGGAAAATCTACCGGTACTTGTGTTACGGCATGTAATAAGTTGCTTATTGTACGATCACCTAACATTGTTGCAAATGATACAGCCTGTCCTTTACCTGCATATAATTGAATTGAAATTGATTCTCCTGGCATAATTAGAGGAGATCCTCCATTATTTTTAAATGTTCCTGATTCAACTAAAGGTCTGGAGTCCAATACATTTTCAATTGTAATCGTTGACGATGATGACATTTCCATCATGCCATCATCGTCCTTACTACATGATGCTAAAACTAATGATAGTCCCAAAAGTGATAACCACCCAAATTGTTTGTGTCTCATAAATTATTCTGTTAAAATTTTATAAAACAAAGGTATTTGATGATATTAGTTATACTGATGTCCAAATTTCCCTATCATATGACTGAATTTCCCGATTTACGGTATCTATCTGTTTAACTCGAAAAAATTATTGATTTGGGAGATTCAAATTGACAAAATTAGCTAACTTAAAATGTCAACCACCTATTCAAAGGAAAATTTAAAACAGTAAATCGAAGACAGAATCAAAAAAAGAGAATTAATACCATGTTAACATACAATCCAGCCATGTATTCATCAATCATATTCTATTCCTTCACAGGATAGAGGTCTTAGCGGGTTCTATGTAAAAATGGTATCATGACTTACTTGCACAAATTGCTTGGGTAAGTGGTTTTTTATATTCAAAAAAATACGCAGATTCCAAAACATCATTAACGGCAGTGTGTCTAAAAACCTAAACCTAACTGCTGAGAATCGAATATACGCGAATTTTGTAAGATAGGTGCCCGTGTATGAAATTGTGATTTGAGGTTATTACACAGTTTGACGCTCAGCACCTCATGGCAAATGCGAATTGGTGGAGTGGTCTTTATTACATTTAGTCTGCTAAATTCCGAATATAAAATTTCAACATAAGGACCGTTGACATAGGATCACGGCTCTCACTATATTACCTGATAATATTTGCTTCCCTTATATCTTTTAGTGGTATGTACGAGTATCTACACAAGTAAGTATATATGCTTATGTAATCCTGTAGTGGCTATATTGCTTAGTTTATTCTTCACAAAAGATAAAATCACTTTAATTCTATGATAGGCCTTTTTATTATTTTAGAAAGCATCTTATTCATGAATATAAAAAATACGGAACAGCTTTAAATTAGAATTAGAAAGAAAGCTATTCCAATTTAGTCGATAAAAGGAAATTTCGTCATGTATTAGGGAAATATGGACTATTAACCGCGCTGTTTTATAAATATCTTTGTTTTATCAAATAAAAAAATGGAAAAATCAAGCAACATAAAAACGCCAAGTATCGGGCTATTAATCATGGTTCTAGGTACAGCAGTTGTTCTACTCTGGATCGGTGCTTTTAAGTTTACATTAACGGAAGCTAAAGGAATTAAATCTCTCGTAGAAAATCATCCTTTAATGGGATGGAGTTATGAAATATGGTCAATTAGAACCGTTTCAAATATAATCGGCATAATTGAAATTATCACGGGATTAATGCTGTTGATAGGAATAAAAATAAAAAATAGCCTAAAATGGGCTGGATTGCTAATGATTTTGACTTTTGGATTTACAATTAGTTTTTTATTTACTACTCCTGGAGTATGGAAGACAGTAGATGGAGTACCTGTTACGGACTTTTTTATTTTGAAAGATTTAGTCTTTTTGGGATTTGGTGTGGCCTTATGGAAAGATAGTATTAAATGAAGCCTCGGTAGCTGAAGAATCAATCGAATCAACGATAAAATTGTATTGTGAATAAATAAGGCTATTTTATAAAAGACAGGAACTCAACAGCGGATCATTTTATTTTTAACAGAACCGTCGGTCTGAGAGAAAACTGGAAGAAAACTTAAAAATTCATTTTACAATAACTCATGCTTAAATAACAAACAAATATCAATTATTTAAAAAATACATAAAATGGAAAAGATTGAAATACACAAAGGCCAAAAAGGCATCTCTTTTTTTTCGCTTCATGCAGATGGCCAGGAAGTTGGCAGAATGCTTGTCACCGTTACTCCCGATATATTGGAAGCGGGATATACCAGTGTTGGCTTTGCCCAGCGTAAAAGTGGATATGGCAAGAAACTCGTAGACGCAGTAGTTGACTATGCTCGCCGAAACAACCTGAAAGTAATAGCTAAATGTGGTTTTGTGGCGATGATGTTTAACAAATATCCGGAGACTTACGGAGACATCCGTGCCCGTATGTAAACACAATGATAACCGATCCAGCGTACATAGAATCATATCTTGAAATTCGAAAAGAGATACTCCAAGTTGTTAAGCTTCATTCGTGTTATCTGTTGTTACCCAGACGTCCAAGCCATAAATATTGGTAAAGATAGAAGTTGTCATATATGGAGCGCCAGCTAACAGGAAAGCTAATTGTATTAGATAAAGAATACTGAATTCAAAAGGATTTTTCAAAGGGAACCAAATACTTCTAAGATCGTGCAAATTTAAAAATTATGATACACAAAAAACAAACCGTACGACTCTTCGTAAAGGATATTATGGGTGATATCGTTAAAGACAACCAGGAAAATTACTTTTAACTGGCGAGCAGGACAACTGGTTCTCGATGAACCAGCATTTAATGGTGGTAGTGATATTGGTTCCGATCCGTTTACAACGGTTTTATCTGGTATTGTAGCTGTACATTGACCAATTTACGGATGTATATCAAAAGGAAGGGATGAGATGTTACCGACTACCTGCAAAGCAAATGGATGGAATTTGATGATTTTAATGTGGAAACAAAAATTGAAGCCGAAGCTAAAGTACGGGGTCTGTACGAAGGTAAATTAAAGTTCCCTACCATAATAGTGGGCAACGATTATATTAAGAATCCAACGATATCACAACTCGAAGAATTTTTAGAATGCGCAGCATCTCCGAATAATCTTTAGGAGTTCAATTCATTATTTTAATATAAAAGACGCTAGCTCAGATAATAATTTGTTAATAAGAAATATGAAAAAAATAGGTTTTGGTGGAGGCTGTCATTGGTGTACAGAAGCCATATTTCAGGCTTTAAATGGCGTTGAGTCTGTGGAGCAGGGCTGGATCTCCTCATTGAACCCCTATGATACATTTTCAGAAGCCGTTATTGTCCATTTTAATGAAGGCATCACACTGGATGTGTTAATTGAAGTGCATCTGCTGACGCATAGTAGCGCAAGCGCACACAGTATGCGTTACAAGTATCGTTCGGCAGTGTATTATATTGATCCCAATGATAAAGACACTATCGAAATAATAATCAATAAACTGTCAAAGGAAAATGACACCAAATATATTACACAGACACTGCCCTTGGCAGACTTCAGATTGAATTCGGAGCGTTTCCTCAATTATTATAAAAAAGACAAACAGAAACCTTTCTGCCAAACCAATATAAATCCTAAACTAGCTGCAATACGCAAAACATTCGGTCATCATATTCGAAATGATTTTTAAGATGGGAAGAATTGCCAAAATATCGGGTGATAACGGTAAGAGAAAGGGTATTGCCGTATATTAACTTTGTGGAGTTAGATAACAATTAAAGTTTTTAGTTATGAGAAAAATAGAAAGTAAACAGGAATTTGAAGAAACAATTCAAAAAGAAGCAAGCGTAGTTGTAGATTTTTACGCCGACTGGTGTGGTCCTTGCCAGACGCTATTACCCACATTGGATGACCTGTCCAAAGACTTTGAGGGGAAGGTCAAAATAGTTAAAGTTAATGTTGATAATCAACAGGAACTTGCCCAGCGTTTTGGTGTGCGTAGCATCCCCACATTGATCTTTTTCAAGAACCAAAAAGCTGTGGAGACCATAGTAGGTCTTCGAACCAAGGATGAACTTCAAAAGAAGATATCCGCGTTGGAAATAGGAAATAAATAGTAACATTCAAAATAAATAGTTATGTTAAACTGGAATGATATCATCAAGTTCGTAAACAAAGGTAATCCTGTTCCGACTCGCAGGGTGGAAAAAACAGACGAGGAATGGAAAGAACTGTTAAGCCCCGATTCGTATTTTGTTACCAGGGGGAAGGGTACTGAGCGAGCACATAGTTCGGATATGTGCGGCTTATTTGAACCGGGTAAATATGAATGTATCAGTTGTGGAACACCTTTGTTTGATGCAACTGAAAAATTTAACAGCACTTCTGGCTGGCCTTCTTTCACTCAGCCCATAGCTGTTGAAAATATTGCCTACCATAAGGATGGTGGTTATGGTATGATAAGAGTGGAAACGACCTGCAATGTCTGTGATGCGCATTTGGGCCATGTTTTTCCGGATGGTCCTGCACCAAGTGGTCTTAGATACTGTATCAATGCCGTGGCGCTTAAGAAAGTAGAGGGCTGAGATCTCTCAAGCATTTCAGATCAAAAATTTTAAAGAACTTAAATAAAATAAAAGCTATAAGTAATGGAAAATTTGAAAAAAGCATATTTGGCGGGTGGATGTTTCTGGGGCATGGAAGATCTTTTCAGAGCACGTCCTGGCGTAATTAATACCGAAGTCGGGTACTTAGGGGGACAGAACGATAATCCCACCTACGAGTATCATCCCGGCCATGCAGAGGGTGTTGAAATTACCTATGATCCAAGCAAGACAACTTATAGGGAGTTATTGGATTATTTTTTCAGGGTACATGATCCCAGCACGGTAGATAGGCAGGGCAATGACAGGGGCAAAAGTTACCGCTCGGCACTATTCATTCAGAACGATGAAGAAGGAAATGATGCCGTGGAAATGATCAAATTAGTTGATGATTCGCAACGCTGGCCTGGAAAGGTAGTAACGACATTGGAGCCGTTCACAAAATTTTGGCCTGCCGAAGACTACCATCAAGATTATCTGGTCAAAAATCCGAATGGCTACACCTGCCACTTTGAGCGCTTTGGAACTTTTTTGTAAAGCAATGAACAAAGTAACGGCAGAAATTTACCAGCTGCATCCCGATCGGTATATATTGGTCTCTGGACAGGAGGAAGGCGCACCTACATGCCCTTATGAAAATGTCCAACAATGGGTTGGCTATGATACCTTAACCAAAGAATATATTCGGTTTACAAAGTCGGTATACAAAAAGCTTGTTGAAGAAATGGAAAATAAAAAAATAAAGATATGAATATAGTAGTTTTCTTATCGACCGCACTCGGCTTCTTCGCCATGACAGGTTGTAGCAACAGTATGAGTAACAAAGCCGAGCATAATAAGGGCTTGGAAGAAAAAGTAAGCATTACTGAAATGACAGGCAATAGCGATAGCACGGACGTTATCTATTTTGCCGGAGGATGTTTCTGGGGAACAGAGCATTTTTTTAAACAGGTAGATGGTGTTATCGCTACCGAAGTAGGCTTTGCCAATGGCCGTACCGACAATCCGACATATGAGGATGTAGTACAGAAAAATACGGGCTACGCTGAAACCGTAAAGGTTACATACGATGCTGAAAAATTGGATTTGAATCTGTTACTTGATTTGTATTTCCTTGCTATTGATCCTACGAGCGTAAATAAACAGGGTAATGATATCGGTGATCAGTACCGTACGGGCATTTATTACACCTCAGGCCAGCAGTTACCACTTATAAACCAACGGATAAATAAAGAGGCGGCAAAACATATCAGAGCTATAGCAGTTGAAGTAACCCCCATAAAGAAATATTATAAAGCCGAGGATTACCATCAAGACTACCTGGATAAGAATCCGGGAGGATACTGCCATATTAATCCGGCACTTTTTAAAGTGGCGAAGGAAGCTAATAAGGCAACCAATAAATGATAATATCATCAAAAAACTATAAAAAATCATGAAAAAAGTAGCAATCAACGGATTTGGTCGCATAGGAAGGGCAGCATTAAAACTGATTTTTGAAACCGATGACCTTGAAGTCGTCGCCATAAACGATTTGATGTCGGTAGAAAATGCAGCATATCTGCTTAAATACGACAGTAACTATGGTAAGTATGCTAAAGATGTTAAATTTGAAGGAGACAGCTTATTTGTGGGGGATAAAGAAATCAAGTATTCCAGTCTACGCAACATTTTAGAGTTACCATGGAAAGCACTCAATGTAGACGTTGTTATTGAAAGTACCGGCATATTTACCAACAGTGCCGATGCTGAAGGGCATATTCTGGCTGGTGCTAAAGCAGCTGTAATTTCAGGTCCTACAAAAGACACTCCAACAGTTGTTTATGGCGTAAATACTACAGATGATAAGACATTGGTCTTTTCTTGTGCAAGTTGTACGACCAATAACATCAGCCCTGTAATAGAAATTTTGGGAAGAAGGTTAGGTATAAAAAAAGCAATTCTTAATACCATACATGGATATACTGCTTCACAAAGCCTTGTCGATGCGCCTTCGAAAAAAGAGCCACGCATGGGTAGAGCGGCCGGCTTGAATCTGGCACCGGCTGCTACGGGAGCAGCCATAGCGACTACTAAAGTATTACCTCAGTACGCCGGAAAGTTCGACGGCGTTGCCATTAGAGTTCCCGTCCCTGTTGGCTCCATTTCGGATATTACTTTTATTGCTGAGAGACCTACCACGGTTGAGGAAATCAATCAGATTCTGTCAGAAGAAGCGACCACAGAACGGTATAAAAAAGTGATCGCTGTAACAAATGAACCCCTTGTATCAACTGATATCATAGGAAGTGCTTTCGCTTCTACCGTAGATTTAGAAATGACAAGGGTTGTTGATGGAGACCTAGTGAAAATAATGGCTTGGTATGACAATGAATGGGGATTTACCAATCAGATGATCAGACAGATTCAATCAATATGGCAACCTGAATAAACTGATTTAAGCGCACATGCTTACGTCGATTAACTGCATTCCCCTTCTGAAAAGGATAGGGGAATTTTGATATTTATTGTTATGGAAATTTTGAACAACCAAATCCAACCCTGGCATTTGGAAAGTATCGGACAGAAAGATCTTCCACATTACGATAGCTTCAAAGGAAAACCCTTATTGATCTTGTTTTTCTATTTAGGCTGTCCGGGATGTGTAGGAAGAGCTATCCCATTTGCCAATAAAATGGCGTATGAACACGGGGACAAGATGAACGTATTAGGGATTCATAGCAATTTTGAAGGTCCCGAATATACCAATGATGAAATTATTGAAAATTTAAAGTCATTGCATGTTAGGTTTCCGGTTTTTAGGGATGCCGGTATGGCCACCACTTTTCACGATTACCAAGCCGGGGGGACACCTCACTGGGTTTTGGTAGATAAAAACGGTAAGGTAGTCCGTTCCATATTTGGTTCGGATCCCAATCGAGCATTATTATGGTTAGATTACGCAATTATTGAAGAGTTGGAAAAGTGAATTAGAATTTACCTTCAAAACATTGCAACTTTTGAATATTCAATATGACTATATATAAAGATCATCCACTGAAAATATATAACTCACTTTCGAACGAAAAAGAAATATTCACACCGATTCAAGATGGTCACGTTGGGATGTATGTCTGCGGTCCGACGGTGTACAGTAATGTACATCTTGGTAATGTAAGGACATTCCTCTCGTTCGATATCATCTATCGCTATCTTCTGCATTTAGGCTATAAAGTCCGTTATGTGCGTAATATCACTGATGTAGGACACCTGGTTGATGATGCAGATAGCGGTGAAGATAAAATTGCAAAAAGAGCGCGTTTGGAACAACTTGAACCAATGGAAATTGTTCAACGCTATACCGTTGATTTCCATGATATCCTCCAAAAATTCAACCTTTTGCCGCCAAGCATTGAACCAACGGCGACCGGTCACATGATTGAGCAAATCAATGTCATACAGAACATCATAGATAAGGGCTATGCCTACGAATCGAATGGATCGGTATATTTCGACGTGGCAAAGTATAGTGAGGATTACGATTATGGTGTGCTCAGCCATCGGGACCTGATACACACGCTTGATAACTCCAGACCACTTGACGGCCAGTCTGACAAACGGAATGAACAGGATTTTGCGCTATGGAAGCGTGCTGATCCACACCATATAATGCGCTGGCCTTCGCCGTGGAGCGATGGTTTTCCGGGATGGCATACGGAGTGCACCACAATGAGCACAAAATACCTTGGGCAAAGATTTGACATCCACGGTGGAGGTATGGATCTGAAATTTCCACATCATGAATGTGAAATAGCTCAGGGAGAAGCCTCCACGGGCCATGCACCGGTTAACTACTGGCTGCATGCCAATATGTTAACGCTGAATGGAAAGAAAATGTCCAAATCTAGTGGAAATAATATTCTGCCAGATGAGATTTTGGCTGGCGACAATCCTGTTCTTAGCAAAGCGTTTTCAGCTTCGGTGACGCGTTTTTTTATGTTACAAACGCATTATCGAAGTATTATGGATTTTTCGAATGAGGCGATCCTGGCTGCTGAAAAAGGATACGACCGCCTGATGAAAGCGATAAATAGCTTATCGAAGCTTGAGCCTGGAAATAGATCGACACTCGACATCGCTGGTTGGGAAGCCAAATGTTATGAGGCGTTGGATGACGATTTTAATACGCCGATACTTATCTCACACCTTTTTGAAGGCGTTACGTATATTAATCAACTGAAAGACAAGACTGCCATACTTTCAGCAACCGATCTGGAACATTTCAATAAAGGTATTTCAACCTTTGTTTTTGACGTACTAGGATTGGAAATGAGATCGGGTGTGTATGACAGCTACGCTGAAAAACTCGACGGGACAATCAAATTACTAATTGAAATTAGGAATAAGGTGCGAGCAGATAGAAACTTTACTTTGTCAGATCAGATACGCAACCGACTCGCTGAGTTAGCTATCAAATTGAATGATTCAAAGGAAGAAACAACTTTTAACTATTGATCTGATTTAAAGATTCGCTTTAAATTAAATTGTGTTTTGAGATTATATGTATTTTTGATAATAATATAGAAGTACTTTAAATTGAATATTAATATGATCTATCAAGGAAAGCAGAACGAATACTTTGAGTTGGAGTATGTAGATTGTGACAATTTCAGAAGCTTTAGGCCGATTGTATCTGGGGCTCTGCAGCTACTGTGGTTTCAATCTGACGGAAACAAATTGATCATCGATGGCATTCACCAAACTTTTAATAACAACCAGATTGTTAGTCTCTCTCAATACCATCATGTGCAATATGAGCAGATTAACGCTATGAAAATGCTTCGGTTCAATTCAGAATTCTATTGCATAATTAACCATGATAGCGAAGTCGGCTGTAAAGGTGTATTGTATTATACACCTGCAAAAATACCGGTTGTTTCGGTTCAGGAGCCGCAATTTGCGATAATGAATGATGCCTGGAACCTAACCGATATGGAATTAGAAATGAAAGACGAATTGCAGCTTGAAATGCTGCAAATTGTCCTCAAGCGCATCCTGATACTGTGCACAAGAATATACAAAATGCAAGGTACCTTGTCTTTCATCGACGATAGTCAGCATAATTTAATAAGGGAATTCAATTTTCTGGTTGAACAAAACTTTAAGGAGCAGCATAGCGTCTCTTACTATGCAGGTTTATTACACAAATCACCAAAGACCATTACCAATACCTTTAAGAAGATTGATGAAAAATCACCACTTCAGCTTATCCATGACCGTATTCTGTTAGAGGCTAAAAACTTGCTGCATTATACAAAACGGGATATTTCTGAAATAGCGTACGAACTCGGATTTGAAAACGTGCAGGTATTCAGCCGATTTTTCAAGAGACTCTCAGGTATTTCTCCTACCGAATTTCGACTCAAATAAAAGAAGAGAATTTAGGCGGATTAGGCTTAAAAACATAGCAATTAAAAACGTAGACCTCTTTAAGGGCAGATCTTGAACAGTAGGGTAAATCGATCTTAATAAGTTTCGATTTAATTATTGTGCGACCTGATTGACTGAGTTTTTAATGTCTTGAAAAAAACTCTAACTCAGTAAGGCTGTCATTATGGATATAAAACAGCACCATAGCTTTATGCTCAGTGTTCCTGGTACATGGATAGGTCAAACTACCAGCCTTTGCTTAAGCCATATATCTAAAGCATTCTGTATCTCTCTGTTTGGGTACATATTCTATATACACCTTGCCATGTCTTATACTAAAGCAGGGCTCATACTATTGGGATTACGGTAATGCGCAATTGTAGGAGCACACAAATGAGCAACCTCCGCAATAACTTTGTAAGTCGAAATAAAGGGTAAAGAGCCAATGTACTCTACCCTTTATTTTTTATATTTGCAATATTGATTTACAAGGTAATCAAATGAAAAAGAATGTAATAAGCACCATTACTAAATCGTTACCGATAGAGTTTTCCTCTCTTGTAAACTACTCTTTATTAGTCACTTTGTGCTATATTAATCTTTTTCAATAAAAATAACCCTCAGCTTTGACAAAACTGTGATTGAAGCAGCCAAGGCCTATGCCGAAGAGCAGGGTATTAGCTTGTCCCGGCTCACTGAATACCTCTATAAACAAATCACCCGCAAAGAATCACAAAGCCTTGAAAGCCTGCCCATTGCCGATTGGGTTTTGCAGATAGCCGAAGGTGCTGCCGAATACAAAACCAAACCCCGCAGCCGCAAAGCCAATCGCGCTGAATATTTTGATTCCCGAAAAAAATGATCAAGCCTTTTTTGGATGCCAACCTACTGGTAGCTGTTTTGAACAAGGAATACCCGGCGTTTACCGATGCCGCCCGCGTGCTGAGCCTCGCCGGCCAAAAAGGTTTCGTTTTGTATACTTCACCTCTTTGCCTGGCCGATAAAAAAGTGGGCGACCTGGAAGACAGGCTGGAATACTATGCCGCCGAAAAAGCCGGGTGCACGCACCTGCTGACAAACGACACGGGCGACTACCATTTTGCTCGACTACCAGTCTATACGCCCGAAGCTTTTCTTCGGGAAATTATTGGGCGGAACGATTTATTTGCGTAGTTTTGCACCCCCAATCATAAGTTCTTTTTCTGAATTGGATTTGGGAGCTTCCGGCGCCGGCAACGGAAACCGGGAGCGCTATCACCAAAAAAACATTTTACAATGGCAAAAGAAATCTCTGGTTTCGTAAAGCTGCAGTGTAAAGGCGGTCAAGCCAACCCTGCACCTCCCATCGGCCCGGCACTGGGTTCCAAAGGTGTCAACATCATGGAGTTCTGCAAGCAGTTCAATGCAAGAACCCAAGACAAGATGGGCAAAGTACTCCCTGTACTGATCACTGTTTATTCTGACAAGTCTTTTGATTTCATCATCAAGACCCCACCGGCATCGGTACAGTTGCTGGAAGCGGCCAAATTGCAGGGTGGATCAAAAGAGCCAAACCGCTCAAAAGTGGGCAAAGTTACCTGGGCACAGGTGGAAGCAATTGCGAAGGACAAAATGCCTGACCTCAACTGCTTTACCGTTGAAAGTGCTATGAAAATGGTAGCCGGTACCGCCCGTAGCATGGGTATCACCGTTGATGGTGTAGCTCCCTGGGAAAATT
>Ga0116181_1001709_pt1 | contig 18619 bp, 18 predicted proteins | sample AD_UKC075_MetaG_FD_89752 | JGI IMG/M metagenome (GOLD analysis project Ga0116181, IMG submission 89752) | Active sludge microbial communities of municipal wastewater-treating anaerobic digesters from USA - AD_UKC075_MetaG | ecosystem: Engineered > Bioreactor > Anaerobic > Digestate | place: USA...
GCCTACCTGCTGATCGCCGTGATGCCCGTGCTGGCCGGCGCCATCACCATGACGCTGACCGACCGCCACTTCGGCACCAGCTTCTTCAGCCCCGCCGGCGGCGGTGACCCGATCATGTACCAGCACATCTTCTGGTTCTTCGGCCACCCCGAGGTGTACATCATGATCCTGCCGGCCTTCGGCATCATCAGCCAGGTGGTGCCGGCGTTCGCACGCAAGAAGCTGTTCGGCTACGCCTCGATGGTGTATGCCACCTCCAGCATCGCCATCCTGTCCTTCATCGTCTGGGCGCACCACATGTTCACCACCGGCATGCCGGTGACGGGGCAACTGTTCTTCATGTACGCCACGATGCTGATCGCCGTGCCGACGGCCGTGAAGATCTTCAACTGGATCGCCACCATGTGGCGTGGTTCGATGACCTTCGAAACCCCGATGATGTTCGCCGTGGGCTTCATCTTCGTGTTCACGATGGGCGGCTTCACCGGTCTGATTCTGGCTGTGGCGCCGATCGACATCCAGTTGCAGGACACCTACTACGTGGTGGCCCACTTCCACTATGTGCTGGTGGCGGGCTCCCTGTTCGCCATGTTCTCGGGCTACTACTACTGGGCGCCGAAGTGGACGGGCGTGATGTTCAGCGAAACCCGCGGCAAGATCCACTTCTGGTGGTCGTTGATCGCGTTCAACATCACCTTCTTCCCGATGCACTTCCTGGGGCTGGCCGGTATGCCACGTCGTTATGCCGACTACCCGATGCAGTTCGCCGACTTCAATGCGGTGGCCTCGGTGGGTGGTTTTGCCTTCGGTATTGCACAGGTGTACTTCTTCCTGTTCATCGTATTGCCCGCTATGCGTGGCAAGGGCGCGCCTGCTCCCCAGAAGCCCTGGGAAGCAGCCGAAGGTCTGGAGTGGGAAGTGCCCTCGCCAGCCCCTTTCCATACCTTTGAAAACCCGCCCAAGCTGGACGCAACCGCGACCCGCGTGATCGGCTGAAAACAAGGGTATTGACCATGACACCGGAACAGAAGAAAAACAACCGTCGCCTGGGGCTGATCCTGGCCTCCATCGCGGTGGTGTTCTTTGTCGGCTTCATGGTCAAGATGGCCTTGTTGTCGCGCTGAGGCAGTGTCATGGGCATGATGGATCGCGAAAACCTCCGGATGGTGCGCAAGCTGGTCGTGGTGACGGTCGGCATGTTCGCATTCGGTTACGCGCTGATCCCGATCTACAAGCACATCTGTGAAATGACCGGGATCAACATCCTCTCGCTGACCGAGGGGCAGGTTCCTGGCAATGGGAAAACCGGTGGTGCTGCGGCACTGCCAGCCAATTCGCAGGTGGACAAGAGCCGCACCATCACGGTGGAGTTCGATGCCAACGCCCGCGGCCCGTGGGATTTCAAGCCAGCGAAAAGCTCCGTTGACGTGCATCCCGGTGAACTCACCACGGTGATGTACGAGTTCCAGAACACGCAGAACCGTCGTATGGCCGCGCAGGCTATTCCGAGTTATGCGCCCCGCCAGGCCGCTGCCCACTTCAACAAGCTGGAGTGTTTCTGCTTCAGCCAGTACACCCTGGACCCGGGCGAGAAAAAAAGCTGGCCGGTGGCGTTTGTCATCGACCCGAAGCTGTCCAAGGACGTGACCACTATCACCTTGTCGTACACCTTCTTTGAAGTGGGGGGCAAGACGCCCGCAGCACCCGCCGACACGGCAGATGCCTCGGTGCATGTGAGCCCGGTAAACAAGGTTGGGTCATGATGCCGACAGAAGCCATGGGTGACGACCCCAAGCAGAAAACGTCCTTGCTGCGCACGGTGAAGGCGGTTGCCTGGTCGTTTATCGGCCTGCGCAAAAGCAGCGAATTCGAAGAAGATGTGAAGCAGCTCAACCCCCTGCACATTGTGGCGGTGGGCATTGCCGGTGCCGTAGTGCTGGTGTTGGCCCTGGTGGCCGTGGTGCATTGGGTCGTGTGAGCCTGCAGGTCCGAAATCACACAACCCTCACGATAGACAGAGATACCAAGAATAGAGAGCCCAGGAGTAGAAGAAATGAGTTCAACCCATAGCAGCGCAACCCCTTACTACTTTGTACCCGGAGAATCGCGCCATCCGGTCATGGCCGCGATCGGCCTGTTCTTCGTGATCCTGGGCGCAGGCCAGTGGATCAACGGCCACGACTGGGGCAAGTATTCGCTGGCCTTCGGCCTGGTGTGGTGGCTGACGGTGCTGTACCAGTGGTTTGGTGATGCCATCCGCGAAAGCGAAGGTGGCCTGTACGGACACAAGATCGACCTGTCCTACCGCTGGAGCATGAGTTGGTTCATCTTCTCGGAAGTGATGTTCTTCGGGGCCTTCTTCACCGCGCTGTGGTGGGCCCGCTCCCACTCGGTGCCGGCCTTGGGCAGTCTGGAAAACGCACTGCTCTGGCCCGACTTCAAGGCCGTGTGGCCCAGCCTGCAGGCCGGCGCCACGGCATCGCCCGCGGGCACTGTGGAGCCGTTCCAGACCGTCGGCCCCTTCTGGTTGCCTACCATCAACACCGCGCTGCTGCTGACCTCGGGCGTGACCCTCACCATTGCCCACCATGCGCTGCGTGAAAACCACCGTGGCAAGACCATTGGCTTCATGTGGCTGACGGTGCTGCTGGGCTTGGTCTTCCTGTTCGTGCAGGGCTACGAGTACTACCACCTGTACACAGACCTCAACCTCAAGCTGTCGTCGGGCATCTTCGGCTCTACCTTCTTCCTGCTGACCGGCTTCCACGGCTTCCACGTGTTCCTGGGCATGCTGATGCTGCTCGTCATCACGCTGCGCCTGCAAAAGGGCCACTTCACACCGGAAAAGCATTTCGGCTTTGAAGGCGCCGCCTGGTACTGGCACTTTGTGGACGTCGTCTGGCTGGGCCTGTACATCCTGGTGTACTGGATGTAACACCTGTGGGCACGCAATAAAAAAGCGCCGTGAGGCGCTTTTTTATTGCGATGCGGGGCAGACGCCAAGGGAATCTTTCCGGCTGGCCCTGGCTCAGAACAGGTTCAATGGCTGGGCAGGCCCGTGGGATGGATGTACCCCAGCTTCCAGGCCACCAGCATGCAGACAAACAGCAGCACCGAAAAACCGACCCGCATCGCCAGCGCCCGTACCATGTTGTTGGTCTTGGCCTGGCCATCACGTCCGTCGCGCATCATGAAAAACAACGCAGCGCCCAGGCTGCCCAGAATGGCCAGGAACGCGAGTAATACGAGGTATTTCATGGAGTCCATTATCCCGTGAGTGCAACACCACCGTCTGCAACAGGCCCAAACGCCAGGCGTGCCTGGCGCACCTGGCTGGTGGCGCTGGCCACCGTGCTGGCGCTGGCGGCCACGGTGTCGCTGGGGCGCTGGCAGCTTTCGCGTGCGGCACAGAAGGAAGCGCTGGAAGCCGCCATCACCGAACGCAAGGCGCTACCCCTGCTGGATGGCCGGGCCTTGCCTGCCACGGGTGGCACTGCGGACATCCTGCATCGGCGTGTCTCGGTGCGTGGCATCTGGGCGCCAGAACATACCGTGTACCTCGACAACCGGCAGATGCGCGGGCAGCCGGGCTTTTTTGTGCTGACTCCCCTGCTGCAAGAGGGGGGCGGCCCGCCCGTGTTGGTGCAGCGCGGCTGGATTCCCCGCAACTTCCAGGACCGTACCGCGCTGCCTCCCGTCGACACACCCACCGGCGTGGTGGAACTGCAGGGGCGGGTGGCGCCGGCACCTTCGCGTCTGTGGGAGTTCGGCACGGCGTCCACGGCGCCGGCACCCGGCGCAGGTAGCCTGGGCGGATCGGGGGCTTCCCGTATCCGGCAAAATCTCGACTTGGCCAGCTACCGGGAGGAAACCCGGCTGCCCCTGGCCGATCTCTCCATCCTCCAGGTGGGTGCCGCCAGCGAAGGTCTGCTGCGGGACTGGCCGGAAGTCGCCAGCGGTGTGGAAAAACACTATGGCTACGCATTCCAGTGGTTCGGCCTGGCCGGGCTGATCACCGTTCTCTATGTCTGGTTCCAAATTGTCCGACGCGTCCGCAAAGCCCCCTCTCCACCCCACACCGGTGCATGACGACCAGCCGCTGGGCCTGACCATCCACTCCCTGCCCCGGCCCGAAGACGCCGAGGCGCAGGTGGAGCAGCAGGTGCGGCGCACCCGGCGCGGTCGTCTGCAGATGCTGCTGGTGCTGCTGGCATGTGCCGCGCCCATCATCGCGTCCTATTTCACCTACTACGTGGTGCGGCCCGAAGGGCGCCGCAACTTTGGCGAGCTGGTGCAGCCCCAGCGCCCCTTGCCGGCCCTGCCCACCGTGGCCCTCGACGGAACCCCGGGCAACCTGGCCGTGCTCAAGGGCCAATGGCTGCTGGTGACCGTGTCGGGCGGTGACTGCAAGGCCGACTGCGAGCGGCGGCTCTACCTGCAGCGGCAGCTGCGCGAAAGCCTGGGCAAGGAAAAAGACCGGATGGACCGGGTGTGGCTGCTCACCGATGACGCCCCTGTGGCAGCCCCCTTGCTGCCGGCCCTGAAGCAGGCCGCCGTGCTGCGGGTGGCCGCCGCCGATGTGCAGCAGTGGCTGGCCCCTGCCGCCGGGCACCGGCTGGAAGAGCATCTGTACCTGGTGGATCCGCTGGGCAACTGGATGATGCGTTTTCCGGCCAATCTGGATGCTGAGGGTGCAGCGAAAGCCAAGAAGGATCTAGAACGGCTACTGCGGGCTTCCTCCTCCTGGGACGAGCCCGGGCGATGATGGACACCCCCGCACAGCCTCTCTACGACCTGTCGCCGCTGTTCTGGCTGCTGCTGGTCGGCGTGCTCACGGCGCTGGGGCCACTGGCCTGGGTGGGGTGGCGCAACCGGGGGGCGTCCAGTGGCCGGCGGCTGCAGGCGCTGACGGTGCTGACGCTGTTCCTGACCTTCGACCTGGTGCTGTTCGGTGCCTTCACCCGCCTGACCGATTCGGGCCTGGGCTGCCCGGACTGGCCCGGCTGTTATGGCAATGCCAGCCCCATGGGCGCCCATGCCGACATCGCCGCCGCCCAGGCCGCCATGCCCACCGGCCCGGTGACCCACGGCAAGGCCTGGGTCGAGATGGTGCACCGCTACCTGGCCAGCGGGGTGGGCTTCCTGCTGATCGTGCTCACTGTGGCCAGTTGGGTCGGTTATCGCCGGGCCCGTGCGGCGCGCACAGCCCACGGGCGCGGCCTTGACGACGGGCTCACCGCCGTCAGCCCCTGGTGGCCCACGGTGACCCTGGTCTGGGTGTGCATCCAGGGCGCATTCGGGGCACTTACCGTCACCATGAAGCTGTTCCCCGCCATCGTCACCCTGCACCTGCTGGGCGGACTGGTGCTCTTGTTCCTGTTGTGTGCCCAGGCGGTGCTGCGCACCCATGCCGTGCAGCAGCGCGGGCCGGTGGCTGTGCCACCGGGCTTGCGCCGCCTGCTGTGGGGCGTGTTCGCGCTGCTGGCCGTGCAGGTGGCGCTGGGCGGCTGGGTCAGTACCAACTATGCGGTGCTGGTGTGTACCGAATTTCCGACTTGCCAGGGCAGCTACTGGCCCCCGATGGACTTCCCGCAGGGCTTCCAGATCTGGCGCCCGCTGGGGCTGCTGCAGGACGGCAGCCACATCAGTTTTGCCGGCCTGACGGCTATCCACTACGCACACCGTCTGTTTGCCTACCTGGTGCTGCTGGGCATGGCCGTGCTGGCCTGGCGCCTGGTGCACACACCGGGCCTGCGCGCACAGGGACGCTGGCTGGGCTGGCTGGCGCTGCTGCAACTGGCTACCGGCCTGTCCAACGTCGTGCTAGGCTGGCCCCTGGTGGCGGCGGTGTTGCATACCGGTGGCGCCGCCGCCCTCACCGTGGTGCTGACCTGGGCCCTTTATGACAGCCAGGCCGATGTTCTTTCCCCTCGAGTTTCCGTATGAGCACCCCGCCTACCGCACCTCCCAGTGCCTCCTTTCCCAAGCCTTCGCGCTTCCAGCAGTTCTACGCCCTGACCAAACCCCGGGTGGTGCAGCTGATCGTGTTCTGTGCCCTCATCGGCATGGTGCTGGCCGTGCCGGGTCTGCCCAGCTGGGCCGAGGTGCGACTGGCCGCCATCGCCTGCGCCGGCATCTGGCTGGTGGCCGGTGCCGCTGCCGCCTTCAACTGCCTGGTGGAGAAAAGCATCGATGCCAAGATGCGCCGCACCGCCTGGCGCCCCACCGCGCGCGGTGAGCTGAGCGACTGGCAGGCGCTGACTTTTTCGGCCGCCCTGTGTGCGTTGGGCTCGGTGGTGCTCTACGTCTGGGTCAACCCGCTCACCATGTGGCTGACCTTCGCCACCTTCGTGGGTTATGCCGTGGTCTACACCGTCATCCTCAAACCGCTGACCCCGCAGAACATTGTGATCGGCGGCGCATCGGGCGCCATGCCGCCGGTGCTGGGCTGGGCCGCCATGACGGGGCAGGTGGGGCCCGAGGCGCTGATCCTGTTCCTCATCATCTTCCTGTGGACGCCGCCGCACTTCTGGGCGCTGGCGCTGTACCGCGTGGAGGACTACCGCAAGTCCGGCCTGCCCATGCTGCCGGTGACCCACGGCAATGAGTTCACCCGGCTGCAAATCCTGCTCTACACGCTGATTTTGTTTGCGGCCTGCCTCATGCCCTTCATTTTCGGCATGAGTTCGTGGATCTACCTGCTGGCCGCCGTGCTGCTGAGCATCGGCTTCTGTGCCTATGCCTTTGCGTTGTGGCGCGCGTATTCCGATGCCCTGGCTCGTCGCACCTTCCGCTTCTCATTGATCCATCTGAGCGCGCTGTTTGCGGCCTTGCTGGTGGACCACTATGTTCTCTGAGGTTTTCATGCACACCCCCCTGCACAAGCGCGATGCTCTTAAATGGATAGCTTCATGCGGCTTGGCAGTGGGCGCGATCAGCCTTTTGGGTGCTTGTACGGAGGCCAAGCCGGAGTTCAAGTCGGTGGACATCACCGGCGCCGACTATGCCAAGAATTTCCAGCTGACCGACCACAACGGCCAGCCCCGCAGCCTGAAGGATTTCCAGGGCAAGGTGGTGGTGCTGTTCTTCGGCTACACCCAGTGCCCCGACGTCTGCCCCACGACCCTGGCCGAGCTGGCCGAGGTGAAGAAGGCCTTGGGTGCCGACGGCAGCAAGCTGCAAGGCGTGTTCGTGACGGTGGACCCCGAGCGGGATACCCCTGAGGTGCTCAAGGCCTACATGGCCAACTTCGACCCCGATTTCGTGGCCCTGCGTGGCAGCCCCGAGCAACTGGCCGCCATGGCCAAGGACTTCAAGGCCTACTACAAGAAGGTCGAAGGCAAGACGCCCACCAGCTACACCATGGACCACTCGGCCGCCAGCTACATCTACGACCCCAAGGGCAACCTGCGGCTATACGCCCGCTACGGCAGCGGTGCTGAAGCACTTTTGTCCGATATCCGTATCCTGCTCAAGCAAGTCTGATTTTGCTGGAACCTGTCCACGGCACGTTCTTCAAACGGCCTCGGAGCAGGCCATCCCAGCAGACACCGTGGAGCCGGCTTTGCTGGGCCACTGGTGTCGCCCCCTTGGGGAGGTGGGCCGGCACACGCAGTGAGCCGGACAAACGGGGGGTTATTCCGCTTTAATTCCACGCATCGCAATCACGCCACCCAGCAAATTGGTGTCGGTCTTGATGCGGTTGGCCAGACCTTCGGACGAACTGCCCACCACCTGCCAGCCCTGCTGGAACAGCTTGGCGCGGATCTCCGGCGAGCGGGCGATCTCGCTGAAGGCGGCCGACAGCTTGTTCACAATGGGCTGCGGCATGGACCGGGGCGCGGCCATGGCGTTCCAGATTTCGAGGTTGAAGCCGTTCACGCCGGCTTCAGACATGCTGGGCAGCTCGGGCACCAGCGGGCTGCGGCCGCTGGAGGTCACGCCGATGGCGCGCAGCTTGCCGGCCTTCACCTGGGCATTGGCCAGTGCGGGCGGCAGCATCGACAGCTGCAGGTCACCCGCCACCATGGCCGTAGCCACCTGCGGATAGCCCGGGTAGGGCACATGCACCGGATTGATGTTGGTCTTGGTCTTCAGCAGTTCCATGCCGATGTGGCCCACCGTGCCCACGCCGGGCGAGCCGTAGCTCCACTTGTCGCCGGCATTCCGCGCCGCCACGAAGAACTCCGACGACGTCGCGCCAGGGGAGTTGACGGGCGCCGTCAGCACCAGGGGCGACACGCCGATCAGGCTGATCGGTGCCAGGTCCTTGATCGGGTCATACGGCACCTTGGGGTTCAGCAGCTTGGCAATGGTCATGTTGCCATTGATCATCAGCCCGATGGTGTGGTTGTCGGTCGCCTTGGCCACCGCGTCGGCGCCAATGTTGCCACCTGCACCCACCTTGTTCTCGACGATCACGGGCTGGCCCAGCATCTTGGACAGGGGCTCGGCCAGCGTGCGGGCCGTCAGATCGGGGGATGAGCCGGCTGGAAAACCCACCACGATACGCACCGGCTTGCTCGGCCAGTTGGGGGCGGGCGCAGCGGCAGGGGTGGTGGTCGCCGTGCGGGACGCGGTCTGCGCCCAGGCGCCGGCAGACAGGCCGGCCAGGGCCAGCACCAGCAGGCTGCGGCGCAGGACGGGGGTGGGATGCGACATGGAAACTCCTTGGATGTGATGGGTGTCGAGCCCCTGCCTTGTGGGGCGGTGGGTGTTCTGTTGGTAAGTGTAAACCCCAAGAAAAAGGCCCGGCGGGGGCCGGGCCTGCGGGGAACACCGGGCCGGAATTTCAGGCAAATTCGGCCAGGGTCTTCTTCATCTTCTTCATCGCCGCCACCTCGATCTGGCGGATACGCTCGGCGCTGACCTTGTACTCGGCCGCCAGCTCATGCAGCGTCATGCCGCCCGAGCCGTTGTCGTTCACCTTCAGCCAGCGCTCTTCCACGATGCGGCGGCTGCGGGCGTCCAGGCCGTCCAGCGCAGTGGCGATACCGTTGCTGGCCAGCACATCGCGCTGGCGTGATTCGATCACGGCGGTGGGCTCGTGGGTCGCGTCGGACAGGTAGGCAATGGGGCCGAAGGCCTGCTCACCGTCGTCTGACGGGGACGGATCCAGCAGCACATCACCACCCGACAGGCGGGTTTCCATCTCGATCACGTCCTCGCGCTTCACCTGCAGGCGCTCGGCCATTTCGGCGATCTCGCGCTCGTTCAGCGTGTCGCGGTGGGTGCCCGCATCGTCGATGGCCGCATCGGCCTTGAAGCCCTGCTTCATGGAGCGCAGGTTGAAGAACAGCTTGCGCTGCGCCTTGGTGGTGGCCACCTTCACCATGCGCCAGTTCTTCAGGATGTATTCGTGGATCTCGGCCTTGATCCAGTGCATGGCGTAGCTCACCAGCCGCACACCCTGGTCGGGGTCGAAGCGCTTCACGGCCTTCATCAGGCCGATGTTGCCTTCCTGGATCAGGTCGCCGTGGGGCAGGCCGTAGCCCAGGTACTGGCGCGAGATGGACACCACCAGGCGCAGGTGGGACATCACCAGCTTGCCGGCGGAGTCCACGTCTTGTTCGTTGCGCAGCTTGCGGGCGTATTGCTGCTCTTCTTCCAGGGTCAGCAGGGGCAGGCGGTTCACCGCCGAAATATAGGCGTCCAGATTGCCCAGCGCGGGCACCATGGCCCAGGGATTGGCTGCGGCCAGGGGAGATGTCATGGATCCAGTTTGAGTGGTCATACCAGAAGTCCTTTCCTCGATACTTTGATATTAGCACTCTCTATGATTGAGTGCTAAGGCAAAGGTTCCCATCATGGCTATGGGGGGATAGCGTCTTACGATGGGTTACGTAGATGGGCCATTCTCAGTGGGATCATGGCCCTGGGGTACTCCCGTTCAGATCGCCATTGCCGCCGCAGGTTCAACACATTTGGGTAACATCTCCTCCCTTTTGTGGTCGTGCAGTGCACACCGCCCTGCCGCGTGGCGCATTGCCCGGCACCTTTTTTCTCAAGTCGAGAACCCCATGAACCAGCCCCCTCCCTCTTTTCTGAGCCGCATCGCCATTGCGGTCGGCAGTTTTTTTGCCATTCTGGGCAATGCCCGCCTGGCCTCGGACATCACGCGTCTGCGCGTCGGGGAGGCTTTGGCCGCTGACGTGCCGCCTGTCGCCCCCCAAGAGGTGCGCATCGAGGTACCGGTAGAGAAAATAGTGGAAGTGCGTGTGGAAGTCCCGGTGGAGACGATCGTGGAGAAACGCGTCGAAGTGCCCGTTGAAAAACCCGTGTATGTGCGCGTGTCGGCCGACGCGCCCGCATTGCAGCTGCTGGGCCTGCTACAGCGCGAAGCCCGCTTTGTGGACTTTGTGCAGGAAGACGTGGGGGCTTACACCGACGCCGAGGTGGGCGCTGCCGCCCGGGTGGTGCATGAAGGCTGCCGCAAGGTGCTGGGCGCGCATTTCTCCATCGCCCCCGTGCGCAGCGAGCCCGAGGGCAGCCGTGTCACGCTGGCCGCAGGTTTTGACGCCAGCGCCGTGCGCCTGACCGGCAACGTCGTCGGCCAGGCCCCCTTCACCGGCACCTTGGGCCACCGGGGCTGGCGGGTCACCGAAGTGCGCCTGCCGCAGCTGACGGATGAAAAAGCCGCCACCATCCTGGCCCAGGCCGAGGTGGAGCTGTGAATATGAATGCTGCAAATAATGTAGCTACCAGCGAAGGCGAGACGGGTTCTAAAGCCCGTTTTAGCATCGGAATTGACCTGGGAACCACCCACTGCGCCCTGTCGTATGTGGACCGCAGCGCCAGTGACGGCGACACGGTGGTGCAAGGTGTGCTGGACATTCCCCAGCCCACCGGCCCGGCCCGTGTGGAAGCCCTGCCGTTGTTGCCCTCGTTCCTGTATCTGCCCCACGACAGTGAGCTGGCCCCGGGCGACTTGGCCCTGCCCTGGGATGCGAACCCCGGTTTTGCCGTGGGTGAATTCGCCCGCAGCCGGGGGGCCGCCACCCCCATCCGCCTGGTCAGCAGCGCCAAAAGCTGGTTGTGCCACCCCGGTGTGGATCGCCGCGCGCCGCTGCTGCCCATAGATGCACCCGCCGAAGTGCCCCGGGTGTCGCCACTCACTGCCTCCACCCGCTACCTGACCCACCTGCGCCAAGCCTGGGACCAGGCGCACCCCGAGGCCCCGTTTGATGCGCAGGACATCACCGTCACCATCCCCGCATCCTTCGACCCCGCCGCGCGCGAGCTGACGGCCGAGGCCTGCAAGGCCGCGGGCTACCAGCAGCTCACGCTGCTCGAAGAACCGCAGGCCGCGCTGTACAGCTGGATCCAGGCCAGCGGCGGCGACTGGCGCAAGCAGGTCAAACACGGCGACATCATCCTCGTCGTGGACGTGGGCGGTGGCACCACCGACCTGTCGCTGATCGCCGTGCTGGAGCGCGACGGCAACCTCGCGCTACAGCGTGTGGCCGTGGGCGAGCACATCCTGCTCGGCGGCGACAACATGGACCTGGCGCTGGCCTACGGCGTGGCGCGCAAGCTGGCCGGGGAGGGCAAACAGCTCGACGCCTGGCAGACCCGCGCGCTGGCGCACGGCTGCCGCCATGCCAAAGAGCAACTGCTGGCCGATGACACGCTGCAGTCCGTGCCCGTGGTGGTGCCCAGCCGGGGCAGCAAACTCATTGGCGGCAGCATCCGCACCGAAGTCACCCGCGCCGAGGTACTGGCCATGCTGGTGGAAGGTTTCTTCCCGCAGGTCGCCGTCACCGACAAGCCCCAAACCCGCGCCCGTGCAGCCCTGACCCAGCTCGGCCTGCCCTACGCACAAGACGCGGCCGTCACCCGCCACCTGGCCGCGTTTCTGGCGCGCCAGGCGGGCGCGACGGAGCACATCGACGGATTGCAAGGCACCCAGCCCGAAGGTGCAGCCTTCCTGCACCCCACGGCCATCCTGTTCAACGGCGGCGTGCTCAAAGCGCCGCAGATTGCGCAGCGTATCCAGAGCGTCATCAATGGCTGGCTTGCCGCAGATGGCGCACAGCCCGCCCGCCTGCTGGACGGTGCCAACCTCGACCTCGCCGTGGCGCGTGGTGCCGCCTACTACGGCCACGTGCGCCAGGGCCGGGGTGTGCGTATCCGGGGCGGCACGGCGCAGAGTTACTACGTAGGTGTGGAGAGCAACATGCCCGCCATCCCCGGCATGGAGCCCCCGATGTCCGCGCTGTGCCTGGCGCCCTTTGGCATGGAAGAAGGCACGGAAGTGGCGCTCGACGCCCAAGAATTTGGCCTCGTCGTCGGTGAGGCCGTGCGCCTGCGCTTCTTCGGCTCCAGCGTGCGCCGCACCGACGCCGTGGGCACGATGCTCGACTTCTGGGGGCCGGAAGAGTTGGTGGAGCTGCAGGAGATTGAACTCAACCTCCCCGCCGAAGGCCGCACGCCCGGCGAAGTGGTGCCCGTCACCCTGCAGGCCCGCGTGACCGACATCGGCACGCTGGAACTGAACGCCGTGCCGGTGGGAGGTGTGGAGCGCTGGAAGGTGGAACTGGATGTGCGGGCGGATGCCGCGGCCACCGACGCCTGACCTGACCCGTCTGCTGCATGACCACCGCGACTGAGTCCCCGGCTTCCAGCCGCGCCCGCCACGTCGTCGGCATAGATCTCGGCACCAGCCACACCGTGGTCGCGCACGCGCCGTTCGACGGCAGCGCGCCGATTGCGCTGCTGGCTATCCCGCAGCGCACGGCGGCGGGGGAGGTGGATGCCCAGACGCTGCTGCCGTCGGTGCGGTACCAGGCGGCGGTGGGCGAGTTGCCTGCGGATGCGCTGGCCTTGCCCTGGCCTGCGCTGGGCGCGACAGATGTGTCGCCCGCCATCGTGGGCCGTTATGCGCGCGAACTGGGGGCTGCCGTACCCGGGCGTGTGGTGGCCAGCGCCAAGAGCTGGTTGTCGCACGCCGGGGTAGACCGCAGCGCGCCGATCCTGCCCTGGGGCGCGCCCGAAGGGGAGGGCGGCGTGGCCAAAATATCGCCGCTGCTGGCGTCGGCCAGTTACCTCGCCCATGTGCGTGCGGCGTGGGATGCGCAGCACCCCGAGGCTCCGCTGGCGCAGCAGCGTGTGGTGCTGACGGTGCCTGCTTCGTTTGACGAAGGCGCACGTGCCTTGACGCTGGAAGCCGCGCAGCTCGCCGGTCTGCAGGATGTGCATTTGCTCGAAGAGCCCAAAGCCGCGTTCCACGACTGGCTGGTGCTGCAGGGCGACCAGGTCGGCGCGGCGCTGCAGGGCAGCCAGCAGGTGCTGGTGGTGGACGTGGGCGGCGGTACGACCGACCTCACCCTCATCCGCGTCGATGCGCCAGAGTCCCCAGGCGGCGTGCCGGTGTTGACGCGTACGGGGGTGGGTGAACACCTGATGCTGGGCGGCGACAACATGGATTTGGCGCTCGCGCACCTGCTGGAGCCGCAATTGAGCGGCGAAGGGCGGCGCCTGCCCCCCGCCCGGTTTGCCCAGCTGGTGCAGCGCTGCCGTGTGGCCAAAGAGCAATTGCTCAGCGCCGAAGCCCCCGAATCGGTGGCCGTCACGTTGCTGGGGGCGGGCTCCCAACTGCTGGCGCAGACCCGCTCTGCCACGCTGACCCGCGCGCAGGTGCAGCAGTGCACCGTGGAAGGTTTTTTGCCGCCGACGGCGATCACCGATCTGCCCCGGCGGCGGCAGAACGCACTCACCGGCCTGGGACTGCCGTACCCAGCCGAGGCGGCCATCACCCGCCACCTGGCCGAATTTTTGACGAGGCACTGTACTGAAACGCCACTGCCCGACACCGTACTGCTCAACGGTGGTGTGTTCCACGCCCCGGCGTTGGCCGAGCGGCTCGTGACCGTGCTGTCGGCCTGGCGTGGTGCGCCCGTACGGGTGCTGCACAACCCACACCCGGACTACGCCGTAGCCCGGGGGGCTGCTGCACACGGGTTGGCGCGCTGGCAGGCAGAATTTCAATCCAATCAGGCTCTAGCGACTGCTGTACCTGCGCTTGCTGCTATGCATAAGGGAGCAAGCGCCCTGCCCGCCATCGGTGGTGGTGCGCCGCGTAGTTACCTGCTGGTGTTGCCAGCGGCAGAAGGTGCCAGACCCCAAGGCGTGTGCCTGCTGGCCCGTGGCACGCCAGAAGGCACACGGGTCGTGTTGTCAGGCCGGCGGTTTGCGCTGCGGCTGGGGCAGGCGGTGCAGTTTGCGCTGGTGGCCACCAGCCGGCACCAGGGCATGCAACCCGGCCAGATCGTGCCGCTGGAGGGCGACGGTTTTGTGGCCCTGCCGCCGCTGGCCGCCGTGTTGCCCCGCCCCGAGGGCAGCCGCCAGTCGCAGGTGGAAGTGCTGCTGCACACCACCATGACCGAGGTCGGCACCCTGCAGGTGCGCTGCGTGGCGGTGTACGACGCGGCGCAGGAATGGACGCTGGCGTTTGCCACACGGGGTGCTTCCAAAAACATAGCTGGTAGCGTGGATGTAGAAGGCGCCAGGTGCCCAAAAGACCCTGCATCAGCAGCCACCCGCCTGCCCGAGGCCGTGGCCCAGATCGACCGTATTTTTGGCAACCAGGCGCAAGACGTCACCGCCAAAGACGTGCGCCAGCTGCGTGCCACGCTGGAGCGCCTGCTGGGTCCGCGCGAGGCCTGGGCGTTGCCGCTCTTGCGGGCATTGTTCGACGCCCTGCTGGCCCGTGCCAAGCGCCGCCGCCGCAGCGCCGAGCATGAACGCGTGTGGTTCAATCTTGCGGGCTGGTGCCTGCGCCCCGGCGTGGGCGCCGCGCTGGACGACTGGCGCATGGGGCAGGTCTGGGCGCTGTACGCGCAGGACCTGGCCCACGCCCAGGATGCCGCCAACCGCACCGAATGGTGGGTCTTCTGGCGGCGCGTGGCGGCGGGCCTGGGCGAGGCGCAGCAGATGCGGCTGCTCGAAGATGTGGCCGGCCACATGCAGCAGGCCGTGCAGCGGCACCAGTCCAAGACCCACCCGCACGGCAGTTACGACGACATGCTGCGCCTGTTTGCCGCGGTGGAGGCCGTGCCCTGGCAATACCGGCAGGAGATGGGCCAGTGGATGTTGCAGCGCCTGGCCGAGCCCGGCGAGAGTGTGCAAACCTGGTGGGCCATTGGCCGCCTGTGCGCGCGCACCCCGCTGGCTGCCAACGCGCACCAGACCATGCCGCCAGAGGCTGTTGCCGAATTTTTGAACGCCACGCTGGCGCAGGACTGGCGCAAGAACGACACCGCGATGTTCGCCGCCGTACAAATGGCGCGCTTGACCGGTGACCGCGCGCGCGACCTGCCTGACGAGACCCGCGCGCAGGTGCTGGACAAGCTCCGCGCCGCCCACGCCCCCGCCCGCTGGGTGGCGATGGTCGAACAGGTCCAGCAGATGGATGCGCAGGATGCGAAGCGCAGCTATGGCGATAGCCTGCCACCCGGCTTGGTGCTGGTGGGGTGAGGCGTGAACGGCCAAGAACGTGTTCACGATCTCGCAGGGGATCGCGTTGGAGTGCAATCGGGATGAGTGAATGCTTCGGGTGCGCCGCATGGGCTCATGCCCATGCAAGCAGCCGGGGCGTTCAATCGCCCGATTTCGCTCCAACCCTTCGGGCAGTGGCCTTGTCGGGCGGTCTGCGGTGTTGCGGCGCTGGTGGATAGCCGGGCTATCCACTGCACACCGCGCCTTGCAGCCCATCCCGACAAGACCACTGCGCGACCCCTGGGAGATCGTGAACACGTTCTAAACGTTCACTGCCAGTACCCGCCCTTGCCCCAGCAGCGTGCGGCCCGACAACAGCGTGAAGTGCGTGCCAGGGGCGAGCTTGGCCAACGCCAGGTCGGGGCGGAAAAACTCCACGTCCAGCCACTGCGCCACTTCGGGCACCGGCTCCGCGTGGGGCGGTACGGACAAGCGCGCGCTGAAGGCCTCGTGGCCCACCGCCACCATGCAGGGGAAAAGTCCGGCGCGGATGGGGCAACTGTTGGCGGGCACGTCGGCGGCCAGCAGCGTGAGCTCAATCTGCGCCGAGGGCACAAACGGGCTGCCCGGGGCAAACCAGGGTGGCGCAGCCTTGGCGTGGTGTACGCGGGCCACCAGCCACGCGATGATGTTGCCGATGATCGGCAACCACAACACCAGCAGCAAAGACCCCATGTCGCGTGCCAGCGACGGCTGGGGCGCCAGCCAGCGCACCAGGCCGCCGCCCAGGGCCAGCAGCAGCAATACGACCGTGATGATCTGGCGGCGGGATGAAGTCGGTGTGAGGTTCATGGTGCTTGATTAGGCACCATGTGCCGGCTTGCCGCGGCCGGGGGGTGGCCAGGTGTTGTCATCAGGCTGCTTTTCTCTGGTAGATTGAAGCCGCCTTACGTTTCGTTGCGCTGCGTACGTTTTATCGGGTTTTGACCGCACGCGTGGCGAAAAGCGGGAATCTCACTATCCATCACTGAAAAGAGGTTGAATATGCGTCGTCGTTTGTTTGCTGTTGCCGCGCTGAGCCCGATCGTCTTGTCCGCGACCCCTGCCACAGCGGCCGTGGCGCGCCCACCGGCGGACGCCAAGCCGCTGTCGGAAATCATCAAGTCGCTGGAAGATGCCGGCTTCTCGCCCATCGTTGAAGTGGATTTTCGTGCGGGCCGTTGGCACGTAGAAGCCTTCCAGAAAGGCCAGAAGCGTGACCTGCGGGTGCACCCGGTCACTGGCGAAATCACCTCCAACCGCCGCAGCTGATCAGCGATTCGCGGCTCCGCTACAAACCCCCTGGTTGCAAACCCAGGGGGTTTTTATTTTTTACCAGCGCAGGCCCAGCCGTGCGAGCAACTTGGACAGCACAAACAGCGGCCCTACCCACAGGTACTGCAGGTCTTCGAAGAAAGAGGGCTTCTTGCCTTCGATCTTGTGGCCGATGAACTGGAAGACCCAGGCCACCACAAACACCCCCACCGCCAGCGGCACCAGCAGCGGCCCGGCCGCCAGCACCAGGGCCAGGGTGAGTGCCGTCCAGGCGACCATACACAGCACCATCAGCGGCGAGCCCAGCCGCAGGTAATAGACCAGGCTGGCCGCCAGAAAGGCGTAGGCCACCCAGGGATGCAGGGCGAACAACAGGCCCACGATGCTCCACATGATCAGCGGGATGGCCGCAAAGTGGATCAGCTCGTTGGTGGGGTTGCGGTGGCTTTCGCCGTAGTGGGCGAGCAGGCTGTCCACCCGGCGCAGGGGCGGGTTGGCGGGCGGAGTGTGGAGTGTTTGCATGGGGCGGTCTCCGTGGATAACGACGGATGATGCCCCCGCTGCAGTCGCCCTGCCACCCGGGATAGCCCCAGCAGTTGTCGGTGGTTTGCTCCTGTTTTAGGAGCTTTTTGCCGCCGTTCTGCCTGGGCTAGGCCGCCATTTCATCCAGAATTTCAGCCCCTGCACCTTGTACCGCGCCGCCATAGGCCAGCCCTGCGGCCACGCTGGTGAAGCGGTCGCCCACGGTCAGCGTGGCCTGGGGGAACACCCGGGCCAGTGCTTCGCCCAGCGGCGCCAGGGCCGACGAGCCGCCCGTGAGGTACACCGCCTGCATTTTTTCCGGCGTGATGCCCGCCTGAGCCACGCATTCCTGTGCGCAGGCCACGATGGCGCCCAGGGCCGAGGCCAGGGTGTCTTCCAGCGCCTCGGGCGCCAGCGGCACGGCCAGGCCGGGGGCGATGCAGTCGAGCACGATGTCGGCGTTGGCGGCGGTGTCCGAGCAGGCGATCTTGGCCGCCTCGGTCTGCGCCAGGATGTGGTGGCCCTGGTGCTCGCGCAGCACCTGCATCAGCCGCTGGTGCATCTGACCGTCGCGGTAGTTGCTGCGCAGCTCGCCGGCGTCGTGCAGGCTTTTGCGGCTGTACCACTGCGGCACCAGGTGCCAGGTGGACAGGCCGTGGAACACGGCCGAAGGCACCTCGCGCCCGCTGGGGCCGATGTGGCCCCGGCCCAGCAGGGGCATGGCGTGGCGCAGGTTCAGCCACTGGTCGAAGTCGGTGCCGCCGATGTGCACGCCGGTGGTGGCCAGGATGTCGGCGCTGCGGTCGGGCTGGCCGGCGCGGCCCGGGCCCACGCGGGCCACGGTGAAGTCCGAGGTGCCGCCGCCGATGTCCACCACCAGCACGGTGTGGTCGGTCTGCACGCGCTGCTCGAAGTCAAACGCCGCGGCGATCGGCTCCAGCTGGAACTGCACCGCCGTGAAGCCGGCCGCCAGCGCGGCGCGGCGCAGGGTGTCCTGGGCCTGGGCGTCGCGCACCGGGTCGTCGTCCACGAAGTGCACCGGCCGGCCCAGCAGGGCGGCGTGCACCGGGTGGCCCAGCTGCTGTTCGCAGCGGCGCTTCAGCTCGGCGAAGAACATCACCACCACCTCGAACAGGCTGGTCATGCGGCCCTGCAGCAGGGTCTGTTCGTCGATCAGGCTGCTGCCCAGCAGGCTCTTGATGGAGCGCAGCAGCCGCCCCTCGGTGCCTTCCAGGTAGGCGCGCATGGCCGCACGGCCATAGGCCACCGTGCTGTCTTCGCTGGAGAAAAACAGCGCCGTGGGCATGGAGGTGTGGCCCTCGTCCAGCGCCAGCGCATGCAGCTGCCC
>Ga0116181_1001710_pt1 | contig 18610 bp, 15 predicted proteins | sample AD_UKC075_MetaG_FD_89752 | JGI IMG/M metagenome (GOLD analysis project Ga0116181, IMG submission 89752) | Active sludge microbial communities of municipal wastewater-treating anaerobic digesters from USA - AD_UKC075_MetaG | ecosystem: Engineered > Bioreactor > Anaerobic > Digestate | place: USA...
AATGAATATTTACTATTTTATTCTGAGTTTTCCTGTTTAAAGACTGCATAAACTGAGGTCTTTCAATCTCATCCTTTACTTCTTCCTGCTCTTCAATTTCTTCAAATTCCTCTTCATCTTCTGTTTCCCATCCAACAAAATTCAGTACTTTGTTAACTAAACTTGACATTTTAGTTACCTCCTTTTATCTTTTGTAATTTTTGTGTTTTGTAACTTATGTGTGTTTAAATTTGTATGTTTAAAAGAGTCTAAAATTAAACTCTTTCGCCAAACAATGCCGAACCTATCCTTACCATGTTAGAACCTTCTTCGATGGCCACTTCAAAATCATTACTCATTCCCATGGATAAAAACTCCATACTTACATTATCAAGTGTTTTGCTCTGAATGTCAATAGATAAATCCCTAAGTTTTGCAAATACATGACGTACATTCTCAGGATTTTCATCATAAGGAGCCATTGTCATAAGTCCTCTAACCCTTATATTCCCAAGCTTATTTACCTTTTCTAAAAGTTCAAAAAGCTCTTCTTCATAAACACCAAATTTACTCTCTTCCTTAGAAACATTCACTTGTATAAGAACATCTACAATCCTGTTGATTTTTTCTGCCCGCTTTTGAATTTCCAAAGCTAAACTTAGCCTGTCAACTGAATGTATCAGCTTTACTTTATCCACTATGTATTTTACTTTATTGGTTTGAAGATGTCCTATATGATGCCAGTTACATTTCTTATCTATTATATCGTACTTTTTAACAAGTTCCTGAACCCTATTTTCACCTAATTCTGTTATACCTTCATCTATTATGGCAGATATTTTTTCAGGTTCTACAGTTTTAGTAACTGCAATAATTTGAATATCATCAGCTTTTCTCCCGCTTTTTAAAGCTGCTCTTTCAATTTTAGACATTATAATTTCAAGATTTCCCCTTAAATAATCAAACTCCCTATTCATTGTTCTATCATCTGTCCTTCCTCTATATTTTTTGGATTTAAAACATAAGGTACATACCGCTGGACTTTCCAGCCTGTGGAAGTTTCCCCTTCCACATTTTCTATAACTACAAACTTTTCGTCCCTACCTTTAATGACAACAGGAACAAATCTGGCACGGTTTGCCCTCACTATAATTATTTCTGCAGTTTTATTTTTTTCATTGATATTTACAAGGCTTTCTAAAGGAACAATAAACCCTGAATGTCTTTCCTTTATTAAATCTATATTTATATTCCTTAAAGATGCAGTTTCTTTTAAATTTCTATCTACATTCACAGAAACAATGCACTTTCCGTCCATTCCCTCTGATATATAACTAATCGTCCCATCAACTATCTTGTCTATGTCATTTATCCTGACCTCCACTTTATCCCCTGTATTAAAATTTGCAGCCTCATCTTTGTCTAACGGAAAAACAATATGGTAGTCTATACCCTTTATTATTTTTATAAGAGGCTCATTTAGATACACCGTTAAATCATCATGATTTTTTTGCCTTTCCCTTACCTTTATGTTTTCTAAATCCTTTACCGTAAGCTTTTCAATTACATCTTCCGTCAACATGTTTTCATACCCGTCAACTACATAAGATACCGTTCCTGTGTGTTTTGAAATGATATCCACTGTATTTTTCATAACTTGACTTTGCAGGGCATCTCTTTCAATTTCTAAAGACCGGATATGGGAAGATTTTTCACCGTACCCACCGATAATTGTAGCCTGTTTTAGTATTAGCTCATCCACCTCATCTTTTATACCGCTAATTAGAGAAAAATTGTTTTTATTTATGCAGTCCACTAAGTCAATAAGCCTTTCATCAATCATTTTTTCTATTTTGGTTAAATCCCTTGAAAATAAATTGCTTTTTTCGCTTTCTTTTCTCTTTGCTTCTATTATTTTTAAATCTAAATTTCTTAATTCATTTAAAAGCTCTAGGGAAGCATTATCCACTATTGTGGCAATCCTGGAGTTAACCGAAACCCTTTCCCCCTCACTTTTTTCCCTGATACACTTTCCTTCAGCAGGGGAAGTGATAACTATTTCATCCCTTACAATATAAGCATTTGTATTAATAGAACTTTCAATTTCTCCCTCTCTTATAAACTCAGTGCTTACATTATTTCCATAAATCCAGGATACAAGAGAGGGAATATATAGAATCAAAAACAAAACAAGGAAAACATTCCTTAAAAGTATCTTCCGCCGGCTTTTTTTATCTTTGGTATTTTTGGTGTTTTTCATTTTTATCCTCCTAGCAATCCACCAATCCCTTTTCCATCATCTTTTGAAGTGCAATAATGACTGCCAGCTTCACATGCTCATAAACCAGACCTCCCTGCATAAAAGCAGCATAAGGCGGTTTTATTGGCGCATCTGCACTAAGTTCAATGGAAGAGCCTTGGATAAACGCCCCCGCCGCCATTATTACCGGACAGTCATAACCCGGCATTTCCCACGGCTCAGGTAGCACATAGGAATCCACCGGTGAACCCTTTTGAATTCCCTGGCAAAAGGCAATTAAAGCCTCCGAATTCCCAAACTCCACAGCCTGGATTATATCCCCTCTTTTCTCGTCAGGTCCGGGGCTTACTTTAAAACCTAAAATGTTCATTAATGAAGCACAAAATATTGCTCCTTTTAAACTTTCTGCAACAACATGGGGTGCAAAAAATAAACCTTGAAACATAAGTCTGTTGTTTCCTAAAGATGCCCCCAATTCCCTTCCCAGTCCCGGCGCTGTCATTCTGTATGATGCCCTCTCAACGGCTTCCTTTGTGCCTGCTATGTAGCCGCCTGCGGGGACAAGTCCTCCCCCCGGGTTTTTTATAAGGGAACCTGCCATAATATCCACCCCGACTTCAGTGGGTTCCTTGCTTTCAACAAATTCCCCGTAACAGTTGTCCACCATTACAACTACATCTTTTTTTATGCTTTTTACAAACTTTACTGCCTCTTCTATATCATCAACGGTTAAAGACCTTCTCCAGGCATAACCACGGGATTTTTGCAAAAATACAAGTTTGGTCTTTTCGTTTATTGCCTCTTTAACTTTATCAAAGTCAATACGCCCGTCTTCTAAAAGATCCACCTGCCTGTAGGAAACCCCAAATTCCTTTAAAGAACCGCCGCCTTTTCCCCTTATCCCGATTACCTCTTCAAGGGTGTCGTAAGGCTTTCCTGTTATGGACAGCATTTCTTCCCCGGGTCTTAAATTTCCGTAAAGGCATATGCTCAAAGCATGGGTTCCTGATACTATCTGATGCCTTACCAATGCATCCTCTGCACCAAAAATCTCTTTAAAAACAGACTCTAAGGCTTCCCTTCCCTTATCGTTATAGCCATATCCTGTTGTGCCGTTAAAATGTGTATCGTCTATGAAGTTGTTTTGCATGGCTTTTATAACCTTCAGCTGGTTGTACTCTTTTATCTCATCTATCCTGTGAAACTCATCTTCTGCCTGCTTTTCTGCTAAAGCAGCCAAATCCAAAACCTTTTTATCAACTTTAAATTCATTTTTTATGTATTCCTGAAATTTAGATAACATATTATATCCCCTCATAATTAAATAATTTATGCCGTCCTTTATAAAAATTCTTATAAAAAAACCCCAATTAAAAACTCTTATTAATTATATATTAACTTTTTTTTCATATCAACAATTCAAAATTAAAGTTTTTTTGTTATAATAACATTATAACATATCTGACCTTAAGCTAAAACCAATGGGGTATTTTCCCTAATGTTTATAAACCGGTGATTAAAATGATTTTAAAATACAAAGTGGAAGCTGAGTCTTCCGGCAAAACAATTAAATATATTTTAAAAGAAAAACTTATGTTTTCTCAAAGTTTAATAAGAAAACTCAAATGCCAAAACAGGATTTTATGCAATGGTAAACCTGTGTTTGTAAATGCCGTTGTAAATGAAAATGATATTGTAGAAGTAGATATAAATTTTGAAGAGACGTCAGAAGGAGTTATTCCCGAAGACATTCCAATAGATATAATATACGAGGATGATGTTTTAATAGCTTTAAACAAACCTGCTGACATGGTTGTTCATCCTACACGGAACCACCTTAGCGGCACTTTGGGAAATGCCCTTTCACATTACTTTTTAAAAAAAGGCTTAACAATTAAAATAAGACCTGTAATGAGATTAGACCGGGATACATCCGGCATAATTATTTTTGCCAAAAATTCATTTGCACAGGATTTTTTGATAAGGCAGATGAAAGATAATTTATTTTACAGAGAATATCAGGGAATAGTACATGGTTTAGTTGAAAAATCCCATGGAACCATTGACCTTCCAATAGCAAGGAAGTCTTACAGTACCATTGAAAGATGCATTTCACCCTCCGGGTACCCTTCAATAACCCATTACAAAGTTATTGAGTACCTCAAAAGTGCTACTTTTTTAAGCTTTGTACTTGAAACCGGCAGGACCCATCAAATAAGAGTTCACTGTAAGGCTATTGGCCACCCTCTTTTTGGTGATACCCTTTATGGAAATACATCTGTATCTTTAGAAAACCAGGAAATATTTCCAAAAAACCAACCCATTATTGCCGCAAAAGACGCTGCCGGAAAAGACAGTGTACTCATTGAAAGACAAGCCCTTCACTCATCGAAAGTGGTTTTTACCCATCCAATTAATAAAAAACCTTTAGAACTCACTGCTCCCCTTCCTTACGACATTGAAAGACTCAAGGAAATATTGAGAAAATAATGGCTTAATTCTCTAATTAATGCTATTATAGTATTTGTTTTATGCTTCAAAATTTTATGCAGCCAATAGGAGGGGTTTCATGGAAGTATTAAAAGACCGGTACACCATTACTGAATTAAGCCAAAGCCTTAGCGTTACAGATCATACCTTAAGATATTATGAGAAGGAATTTAATATGTATGTTCCTAAGGATAAAAGGGGAAGGCGGTACTATACTCCAGACCTTGCCAACATAATGTACCAGATAAAAAACATGCGCGATGAGGGTTTAGAAATTAAAGCCATAAAAAAAATACTAAAGCCTGAAATAGAAATGATATCTCAGCAATTTGAGGAAAAGGAGACTAATTCTCTTTCCCTTATAGATGAAAAAAATAATGCATTGGAAATTCAAAAATTTTTTCAGGACTTCGGAGAAAAACTTGTAAACAGTTTTTCAACTACAGTAACAAGCGCCAAAGAGGATATTACAACTGAAATTTATAAAACCAAACTGGAACTTGGGGCATGTATGGAAAACAACATGCGGAAGTTCGAATGTAAAATGGAAAAGCACTTCCAAAATGTTGATAAATCCCTGGCAATGTGGCGTGAAAAAAACAGCGGAAGTTTCCTTAAAAAATTAACCAGAAAAGTTTTAAAAAAGGTATAATGGGATAATGCATTATTTGCCTTATCCCTCTTTGTTTATCAAACCCAATCTTTCCATAACCTTTATAAACTTATCAGTATCAATTGGCTTTGCTGCATAAGCCTCACATCCGCTTTCAAAGGAGTCAAATACATTTGTTGTGTCATTTAATGCAGTGGTCATTATTATTTTTACCCTGCGGGATTCTTCAATTTCCCTTTGTCTTTCTATATCCCTTATTGCCTTTAAAACTTTCTTCCCATCCATTTTAGGCATCATAATGTCTAAGCAAATTAAATCATAAGGCTTTTCTTCATCTAAAGCTATCATATAAGCATCTATAGCTTCAATTCCATCAATTGTTATATCACAGTCCCCGTATAAAGAAAGAAATTTGTATAAAAACTTCCGGCAGGCAAAATCGTCTTCTGCAATAAGAATCCTCATGGTATTTTCCCCTTTCTTTTTAGAATTTATATAGGTTTAACCCTTTAAATTTAGACGGCAAAATTAGTTTAAAACCCATTTCTTCAGCTCATCTATGTACCGGTGCATTTCATCGTAGCTGCCTTTTCTCGCTAATAACAGTATCTTAAAAGAAATATTTTTTTCTTCTTTTTCTTTTGCTATATTTTTAATTTTTGCTGCATTTATTTCAATTTGTTTTTTGTCCCTTTTTTTAAGAGCTTTCTCTAAATCCTCTATATAATCAGCTATACTCTTATTATCTAAAAAGCTTTTTTTTAGCTTATACTTCTCATAGACTTGTCCGTCCTGATTAATCTTTCCATCTTGATAATCTTCCTCGGCTTTAGTTGTATCTTCTTCATATCTTTTTACAATCTCATGCTGTTTTACACCGAAAATATCATTTATAGTAGAAAAAAGCTCTTCAAATTTAACAGGTTTGGCTATATATCCGTCCATTCCTGAAAGTAAAAATTTTTCCCTGTCACCTTTTAAGGCATGTGCAGTAATTGCTATTATGGGAACGTGATTTTCAGTTCCCTCTTCCATCTCCCTTATTTTCCTGGTGGTTTCTATACCATCCATTTCAGGCATTTGTACATCCATTAAAACCAAATCAAATTTTTTTCTTTTAATTAAATCTAAAGCCTCAACCCCATTATTTGCAGTAGTAACTAAATGCCCTTCACATTTTACGGCTTTTGATAAAACCTTTTGATTCACTTCATCATCTTCAACAATAAGTACATTGAGTTTTTTGTTTAGTTTACCCTTATTGTCATATTTACAGCGTTCCTCATTAAATTCTCTGCCATTTTCATTAATCAGCTCACATGTAAAATAAAAAGTGCTTCCCCTGCCTGGCTCACTCTCAAGCCAAATGTCCCCACCCATCATCTCAACAATTCTTTTAGAAATTACAAGCCCTAAACCTGTGCCACCGTATTTTCTGGTAATAGAACCGTCCACCTGGCTAAAGCTTTTAAAGAGTTTTTTAACATCCTCCTTTGAAATCCCGATACCTGTATCTGAAACTGCAAATCTAAGTTTAATTTTGTTTTTAAAAACCTCCATCACATCAACGGTTATGGAAACTTCTCCTACATCTGTAAACTTTACTGCGTTAGAAAGTAAATTATTCAGCACCTGGGAAAGCTTATTAGGATCTCCAACTAAATTTTGAGGTAAGTTCCTGTCCACCCTGTAGCTAAATTCAAGACCTTTTTCTTTTGCTTTTACCATATGGGCTTTGCACACTTCATCTAAAAGAGCGGTAATGTTAAACTGAATGCTTTCTAAAGTCATTTTTCCGGCTTCTATTTTTGAATAATCCAAAATATCATTTATCACATTTAAAAGCATATGAGCACAGGAATTAATTATATTGATATTTTCCCTCTGTTCTTCATCAAGGTTTGTGTTCAAAGTCAGCTTTGTCATTCCTATAATCCCGTTTAAAGGGGTGCGGATTTCATGACTCATATTTGCCAAAAATTCACTTTTGGCCTTGTTGGCTGCCTCCGCCTCTTCCTTCGCCCGCTTTAGTTCCCACTCCATTTTCTTTTTACCGGTAATATTGTCAAATGTAATCAAAACCACTTCTTCACCGCCTAAAACCAAAGGGACGGCATTTAACCTAAGCCACAGTCTTTTTTTCTCGGAGTTTATTAAAAATGCCTGTTCCACCTCAATCCCGTAAACGGCTTTTCCCGTCTCAAAGACGGTATCAATGGTTTTTAAAATTTTACAATCCCTACATTCTCCTTTGTTTTTAAAATGTTGGTCAAACTTGCTGCTGTTAGCACAGCACATCCCTTCTCCAAGCTTTTTATTAATAATATTGCTTCCGTCAATATTTGAAAATCCCAACAAAGAGTCATTTGTCCTTATTATTTTGTAGTGTTTATTTACAATAACCATTCCTATTGGAGCAGAATCAAATATTAATTTTAAATTTTTCTTTTCATTTGCAAGTTCCCTTTCTGCCCTTATAATCCTGGTTATATCCCTGAATACAACTACAATGCCTCTTATTTGGTTTTTATCGTTTATAATTGGTGCACTGTTTGCAGAAATATAGCTTTCCTTTCCGTCTTTTGAAATGAGTACAGTGTGTTTTTTTAAGCCCACCGGCTTTTTAGCCTTCAATACATAAGTAAAGGGGCTTTCTAAGGGCTTACCCGTGCTTTTGTTAACTATTACAAAAACTTCACCTATGGGTTTTCCCTTTGCCTCACCGGCCGTCCAACCTGTCAAATTCTCTGCTGCCCTGTTCATCATACTGATATTGCCTGAAGAATCAGTGGTAATTACCCCGTCCCCAATACTCTGCAGGGTAATTTTTAACCTTTCTGTTTCTTTTATAAGCTTATTTATATGTGAACATTCCTCCATTAAAAGCCTCCTTATTCCTCCAATATCCTCTGTAAAGTCTGGGGTATTTTGTCTAAGGGTACCTGTTTTTCAACTGCACCAATTTCATAGGCAATTTTAGGCATACCATAAACAACGCAGCTTTTTTCATCCTGTCCTATTGTTCTTGCCCCTTTTTCCCTCATTTCCAAAAGACCCTTCGAGCCATCACTTCCCATACCTGTAAGAATAATACCTACAGCATCTTTGCCAGCCACTTGTGCAACTGAAGAAAACAATACATCCACGGAAGGACAGTGACCACTTACCTTTTGACCCCTGAAGCACTCTACATAATAAGTATCTCCTCTTTTTTTAAGCCTCATATGATGTTCACCAGGAGCAATTAAAACCCTGCCCGGATAAACATTATCCCCATTTTCCGCTTCTTTCACATCCACCAGATAGGAGTTATTTAACCTGTCTGCATACATTTTTGTAAAAACAGCCGGCATATGCTGTACAATAACGGTACCCGGCATGTCCTTTGTAAATGTGGATATAATCTTTGCTATTGCTTCAGTACCCCCTGCAGAAGCACCTATTGCTATAATTTTATTTTTTATGTCTCCTTTTGAACTTCTTAAAATATCTCCCTGTGAAATGTCCTTTTTCCAGTGTCCCACCTTTGCCGTTGAAGCAATTTTTATTTTTACAATTAACTCATTTATAAAAAAGTCACTGCTTATTTGCTTTCTCAAATCCGGTTTTGTAATAAAATCAACAGCGCCAGCATTTAAAGCGTCAAATACATTTTCACTTACAGCACTTACCACCACTACCGGTATAGGGTATTGGGGCATAAGCCGCCTCAAAAACTCAATTCCACTCATTCCAGGCATTTCCACGTCGAGAGTCATTACATCCGGACGCAGTTTAATTATTTTATCCCTGGCCACATAAGCATTAGGAGCCGTTCCTACAACCTCAATGCCGGAATCTTGAGCCAAACCCCGTGCAAGGCGTTCCCTAAACACCAAAGAATCATCCACTATCAAAACTTTAATTTTTTTCTTTAAACCGGTTTTTATTGGATTCACATTATCTATTCCTTTCTATATACTGCTGGCATAATGTATTTGTATTTTGTTTTTTCTTTGTTTAATGACTCTGAATGACCTATAAATAAATACCCGCCCGGCTCAGTATATTCATAAAATTTATTTACCAGATTATCTTTAGTTTCATTGTCAAAATATATCATCACATTCCTGCAAAATATCACATGAAACTTCTTTTTAAAAGGAAATGATTTATTCATTAAATTAAATATCCTGAATATTACCTCTTTTTTTATTGATTCTTTAATTCTCCAATTATTCTCATCAATTTTTTCAAAATATTTTAGTTTCCAAATTTTAGGTATAGCATTTACCTGTTCATCAGAATAGACCCCTGCTTTTGCTTTATTTATCACTTTCATTGATATATCCGTTGCAAGTATCCTGGTATCCCACCACAACTTTTCTTCTCCAAAATAGTCTGAAATAATCATAGCTAAAGTATATGGTTCTTCCCCGCTGGAACAGCCGGCACTCCATATCCTCAAATCCTTTGCACCCTGTACTGAATTTTCCAAAAAGGGAAGTACCTTATTTTTGAAAAAGTTAAAATGTTCAGGTTCCCTCATAAAATAGGTGTGATTTGTAGTTATCTTATTTATAAGACCCGTAACTGCTTGGCCACTGGTATCGGAGAGGATGTATTCATAGTACTGGGTAAAATTTTTAAAATTATGTTCTAATAAAATATTCTGCAGTCTTCCAACCACCAGGCTTTTTTTCTTCTCAGTTAGATTTATCCCATAGTTATTTCTAACAAATGTGGATAAATACTCAAACTCTTTGTCTGAAATGTTTATCATTGATTATCACCAGACCGTTTGTTTTGTATTATGAAATATTTCCCAACATCTCTGTATCTTCATCATTGATAAGTTTATCACAATCAATAAGAAGTTTTACATCGTCTCCTATTTTGCCAATTCCTTTAATGTATTTGTTGTTAAATCCGGTACTTGAATCAGGTGGAAGAACAATATCAGATTCTGAAATTGATATTACCTCTGATACACTGTCTACAATAAGGCCTAATGAAATATCTTTTATTTCAACAACAATTATACATGTCCTGTCATTGTACTCTAAAGGCTCTTTTTTAAATCTAAGTCTTACATCCATAACAGGAATTATTTTTCCTCTTAAATTTATTATTCCCTTAACATAGTCCGGTACCTCAGGTATTTCTGTTATTTTTTGTATCCCAATTATCTCAGTTACATATTTTATTTCTATCCCGTAAATCTCATTGGCTATGGCAAAGGTTAAATACTTTCCCTTTTGAGTATCCTCTTCATATTCTAAAATATCTTTTTCCAAAAGCTTTGTCATATTTTACAGCCTCCTTATTTTTATTAATTTAAATTTCACAATTTAATTTATAATCTATTTAGTTCATAAACCATTTAATTCATGAGTCATTTAGTTCACAAGTCAATTTGTTGATAATTCATTTAGTTTGCTGGTTATAGTTTACAATCCATTTAGTTCATAAGCTTTGAGATATCCAATATAAGACTTATACTGCCATCACCTAAGAGGGTGCAGCCTGCAATGCCTTTTGCATTTTCAACATATTTAGGGAGGGCTTTTACCACCACCTGCTGTTCCCCTAAAAGGGCATCTGCAAAAATACAATATGTCCTGTAATCATTTTCCACCATAACAACTATTCCATCTTTAATATCGGTTATTTCTGTATTTATTTTATAGTATTTGTGTAATCTCAAAACAGGGTAAGCTTCCCCTCTTACCATAATCATTTCGTTTCCTTTTTCATCTACTATGATTGCTTCATTTTTTACTTTAAAAGATTCTTTTATGGATATTGTAGGTATTGTATATCTGGATTCTCCTACTTTAACTGTTATTCCGTCAATGATTGCCAAAGTCAGAGGGAATTTAATGGATATGGTAGTTCCTTCACCTGGTTTACTGTCCACATAAGCAGTTCCGCCTACAGTTTCAATATTTTTCATTACAATGTCCATTCCAACGCCTCTGCCTGAAAACTCTGATATATTATCCTTAGTTGAAAAACCAGGTTTAAAAATAAATGAATATATTTCCTTATCTGTAAGCTCTTCTTCCGGCTTATCAATAAGACCGTTTTCCCTTGCTTTTGCAAGTATTATTTCCCTATCAAGACCTCTTCCGTCATCTTTTATAATTATCCACACATCCCCTCCTGCATTTTTCGCCTCTAAAACAAGCTTTCCAATGGGATCTTTACCTTTTTTCTTTCTTTCTTCTACTTCTTCTATACCGTGGTCAATGGAGTTTCTTATAAGATGAATAAGGGGATCGGAAATTCTTTCAATGATATTTTTGTCAACTTCGGTTTCTTCCCCGACTATTTCTAATTCAACGGATTTGTTTAGCTTTTTGCTCATATCACGTACTATTCTGTTCATTTTATGGAATGTCCCTGCTAAAGGTACCATCCTTATTGACATCACCACATCTTGCAATTCATTTGTTATTTTGTTAAGCTGTCTTGCCGCTTTGTAAAAATTATTTAAAGGAAGGCCCTTCAGTTCAGGATTTTGCGTCACCATGGCCACTGAAATAACCAGTTCCCCCACCAAATCCATAAGGGAATCAAGTTTTGTTATATTTACACTAATTACACTTTGTTTTCCTGAAGCTACACTTCTGCTGGCAGTACTTTTTCTATCACTTTTTTCCTGTAGCTCCTTTTTATCTTTGTTGTCTTCTTTTTTTGACTCTTTCTTCTCTTCGCCTTCTAAATCATCTAAAATTATTTCATTTTTTTCTTTTGAGTTTTCTTCTTTTAAGTCTTTTTCTTCTAAACCTTCTTCTTTTATATTATCCATATTTTCAAACTCTTCTATAAAATCATCATTCTTAAGATATACCTCCAGCTTGTCTAAAAAAAGTGTATGGTTTAACCTGTCTCTTACTTCTTCTAAATTTAAATCCGTCCTGAACTCAATTTTAAAACCTTCTTTTTTGATTATCTCACTAGCCTCTTCATCTTCAATAACATTTTCAGGATAAAAATAAAGAACATCCCCGATTTCTTTTAAATCATGGATTACAGAAAATGCCCTTATATTTTCCATTTCACAGCCGTCGGTAAATTTTAAATGAGCTTCATATCTGTAATTTCCGCCACTTTCGCAAGCTCCTTTAGAACTTATATAATACTGCTGTTTGGTTTTTGTTTCAATTTTTGAATCTTGTGCCTCTCCCTTTGGGTTTTCTGCTTTTAATGACTCAAGGAATTCATTTATTTTTTCTATAAGCTCATCTGCACTGTCTTCAGAGTCAAGCCCGTTTTGAATTTTGGAAACTTCATTTTTTATAAAATCCACACCGTCTAAAACCATATCGGTAATAGATGATGCATCTACATTATCCGGTTTTTCCTCTCTAAGGTAGAAGAATAAATCTTCAATTGAATGGGCCAGAGATGAAATATTGTCATACATCATCATAGCTGCAGAACCTTTAACAGTATGCATGATTCTGAATATTTCATCTATAGTTGAGTTGAATCCGCTTTCTTTCTCACTGTTAATTAGTGTTTCTTCCAGTTCATTCATCAATTGGCTAGTTTCAAATACAAACATCTCCACCATAGGTTCATGATTATTATTGTCCACCAATGTACACATCTCCTTTAAACAGAGTACTTTTCATTTTTTAAACAGAGTACTTTTTTTTAACAGAGTTCTTTTCATCTTTATATAAAGTGCTTTTCACTTTTTACTTTTCGCTATTAAAGTCTTTTAATGGCTTCTATAACGGTTTCTTCTTTAAAGGGCTTAACAATAAAACCCTTTGCACCTGCTAAAACTGCTTCCCTGACAAAGCTCTCCTGTCCCATTGAAGAAATCATAATTATTTTAGCATCTTTGTCATATTCCTTTATTTTTTTCACAGCTTCTATTCCGTTGCATATCGGCATGGTGATATCCATGGTAACTATATCCGGGGATACTTCTTTATATTTGTCAAAAGCAACATTTCCATTCTCTGCTTCTGCAACAATTTTATAACCATTCTTTTCAAGCATTAACCTCAAAGATGTTCTCATAAAAGCTGCATCGTCAGCGATAAGTACTCTCTTCATAGTTTTCACACTCCATTACGTTATTTCTGATATTATTAAATTGCATTAATGAAACCAAAACTTTCCCCATAGAAACCAAAAGAAATTATGTTATGACTTGAAAGTTGGAAAAACTTTTCATATTTAGAAATAATTTTCATATTTTAGACGGTATTTTAAAAACCACATAATTATTATTACATTTTTTTTAATTTAAATCAAGTACTAAATTTAATAAAAATCAAGTGCTAAAATAAATAGGCTAAAAATCAAAAATTAAGTTAAGTGTCAGATAATGAATTAAGGGTTAATAATAAATTTAAGGGCTAATAATTAAGTTAAGTTTTAAAATAAAAATAATTATACAAAATAAAATCTGCCTTTCTAAATTTTAATAAGAAAGACAGACTACTTAATCTTAATGTTAACTTAATGTTATTAATGATAACTTTATTTTAAATTTATATTTTAATTGGCTACTTTCATCTCAAGTCTCAGCTTATCCGCCACCATTGCTATAAACTCAGAATTGGTGGGCTTACCCTTTCCAATATTAATTGTATATCCAAAAAGAGAATCTATTGTATCTATCTGCCCTCTGCTCCATGCAACTTCAATAGCATGCCTTATAGCCCTTTCCACCCTGCTGGGGGTGGTATTATATTCTTTTGCTATTGCCGGGTACAGCTGCTTTGTAATGGAATTAATAATTTCAAGGTCTTCTACCACCATCATTATGGCATCTCTTAAATACTGATACCCTTTTATATGTGCAGGCACCCCTATCTCATGCATAATATTTGTAACTTCTGCCTCGATATTTACCGGCTTTGGAGTATTATAGGATAGATCCTGACCATGATAATCGGATCTTATAACATTTGATTGGTTAACATTTTTAAGCTGCCTTATCCTGGATACCAAAACCTCCATATCAAAAGGCTTCACAACATAGTATTCTGCACCTAAGGCTAGAGCTCTCTGGGTAATTTTATCCTGCCCTACAGCTGATAAGACTATAAACAAAGGTCTTTTACTTATATCCATGGAATTAACTTTTTCCAATACACCCAATCCGTCTAAATGAGGCATAATGATGTCTAAAATTGCAATATCTGGCAATTTCGACTTTATAATTTCACATGCTTCTATTCCGTCCCTGGCAATACCTACCACCTCAATATCAGCCTGATTGCTAAGGTATTCATTTAAAATATCTCCAAATTCCCTATTATCATCAGCAATTACAACTTGTATTTTCTTCTGTGGCAATTTGACTCCCCCTTTGTCTTTAGTTAGAAATATTGACTTTTGATTTTAAACTATTCCTTAAAATTGTTACAAGTATTTACAATATTATTATATTGAGTATTCGACAAAAATTCAAGGCTTTATTTGCCAAGATTTTTTTTTATACTCAAATACTCCAATATATTACTTTTTGTATTTTTTACTTATCCTTATAATATCGCATTTTAATATGCTTTCAGGTTACAGGGGTACAGATTAAATAAAATATATTAATTTATTTATTTCAGGAAATACCCGTTTTATATGGGAAATATATTTTTTAATGTCAGTTTTCAATATTATTTTATCAGCTTGCTTTTTTCATATTTGTATTAACATTTGTATTAAGTGTATCTATATTTTTTATCATATTTTCAATAAAGATGCCATATCCCTTTGTAGGGTCATTTATCAGCACATGGGTCACAGCACCTATAAGTTTTCCGTTTTGAAGTATAGGGCTTCCGGACATTCCCTGGACAATCCCTCCGGTGGCTTCTAATAATCTTTTGTCTGTAACTTTAATCATCATTCCCTTTGAGCCGCTTGCATTTCTTTCAGATATTTTTTGAATTTCTATATCAAACTCTTCTACAGATTTTCCATCTATATTTGACATAATGGAAGCTGCCCCTAATTTTATTTCATTTTTAAGCCCTATAGAATATAATTTATCAGGAAATTCATTTTTTGCATTCTCATTTAAAATACCATAAATACCTTGGTCGCAGTTTTTACTTATAACCCCCAGTTTTTCTTTGTCTTCTATTAATATACCTTTTAATTCCCCAGGCTCCCCCTGTTTTCCCTTTTTTACCGCCAAGATACTTGATTCTACTATTTCTCCGTCATCTAAAGGCATCAGTATACCTGTATCCACATCAGTAATGCCATGACCAAGGGCTCCAAATTTTTTTGTTTCAGGGTCGTAAAAGGTTAATGTACCAATTCCTGCAGTACTGTCCCTAAGCCACATACCCAATTGATATTTTTTTGTTTCTAAGGATATGGCAGGTTCTATTATTGCATTGTGATAACTGTTTCCCCTTTTATACTTTACATGAATGCTTTTTCCGTCAAAATTATCTAAATACTTAATTAATTGGCTTATACTTTCAACTGGTTTTTTATTTATTTCAACAATTAAATCCCCCGGCTTAATTCCTGCCTCTTTAGCAGGAGCAAGACTTTTGCCGTCTATAGTTTCAAATTCTGACAACGCAACCACCAGAAAGCCTTCCATATTTATTTTTACCCCAATTGTATTTCCACAGGGAACAACTTCCCTGTCTGGTATCACATCCACCTGCATCGTCTTTAATGGTATAAAACCAAATAATTCCATATTTAAATTTACTCTCCCCATTTTTTGGGGTTTGAACATTACAGGGGTGGAAAATTTAAAATTGACGCTATTAAGGCTGACATCTCTACTTTCAAGCATCAGTACATCTTCTGTATCTGGCTTAATATTCAAAAAGGGACTTTTAAAATCATAAGTATATTCCCTGTTTTCAAATAGAGTTATCTGACTAGGGAGGGAAAAAATAGTTTTAATATATATTAAAGTCAAAACTACAAAACAAGTTAACAAAAAGAAAATAAATTTATTTTTTCCTGATTTGGCATAGCTCATTTCATCACTCTCCTACTGCATTTCACTTTTCATTGTTTCTAAGTTAACCTTTTATAATCTTATTTATTCAGCCAATAACTTCTTTACATCTTAGTTTTTTTAGTTTTTCGCCATTGATGTGTTTTTGTGAATTTTTTGGAGCTATGTATGTGTTTTTTATAAGATTTAGGTTTAGTTTTTTAAAACAAAAAAAGCCAGCAGGCTACTACTTTTAGTAGTATAACCACTGACTTTATAAATTAATTTATTTGTTTATTTGTTAATTTCTCAACTTTCGCACATTAAAAATGTGCTGTGAACCTTGAAAATTCAATAGTTTTGGGCAATAAAAAGTACAAGAATCTTCACTTTTATGATATAATAGAAGTGATAAAGCCCTAAAATAAAACATAAAAGGAGATTCTTGCACCACTATGATATCACAAAAAGACAAAGAAGAAAAGCAATTATCAACAACAGTAAATAATTTTTTCAAAACCTTTAAAATAGGCGATATTTTGAAGCAGTGTAATTTCTATAAGGATAAAGGTTTTCCTCCACTTTCAGTACTAAAGTTCTTGTTTACGTTAGTATTCTCAGCGAAAAACCTTTACAGGTATCTACAAAGCAAAACTACAGAAAATCCTTTTGGTAAGGATGTTGTTTATCGTTTTCTTAACTCTACAAGCTTTAACTGGTTGAAATTCCTTTTTCTCTTATCTCAAAAGGTAATAAAAACACACTTGTACTCTCTAACTTCTGATGATAGAGAAAATGTTCTTATTGTTGATGATTCATTCTACAGCAGGGAAAGAAGTAAATCTGTAGAATTATTGGCAAGAGTCAAGGATCATGCTGACAATGGCAGATATAAAAAGGGCTTTCGAATGTTAACATTGGGGTGGTCTGACGGCAATACTTTTATACCACTTAACTTTACATTACTAAGCTCTGCTAACAAGAAGAACAGGCTTTGTCCTGCTAATGAATCCATAGACAAAAGGTCAAATGGTTACAAAAGAAGGGCTTCATCACTCTTAAAGATGACTGATGCCATGTTAGAACTGATAAAACAAGCTGTAAAGTATAAAATACCTGCCAAATATGTTCTTTTTGATAGCTGGTTTACCTACCCATCAATACTTCGCAAAATCTTGCAGTTTGACATGCATACCATTGCTATGGTGAAGGCTATGCCTAAGGTCTATTACACTTTTAATGGTAAAACAAAAAATCTAAAGGACATTTATGCATCTGTTAAAAAGAGACGTGGCAAAGCTAAGATTTTATCCTCTGTTGTTGTCGGTATCGGTATAGATTGCAATGGTCAAGAAATACTTGCAAAGATTGTGTTTGTCCGTGATCGTAACAGATCACGCAAATGGCTTGCACTAATATCCACTGATATTTCCTTGGATGATGAAGAAATTGTAAGGATTTACGGTAAACGCTGGGATATAGAGGTTTTCTTTAAAATGTGTAAATCCTACCTTTGTCTTGCAAAAGAATTTCAAAGCCGATCATATGACTCAATGATTGCCCATACTACTATTGTATTTTCAAGGTACATTATGTTGGCGGTTGAAAACCGCAACAATACTGATTGGCGCACTGTTGGTGCGTTGTTTTATCACTGCTGTGATGAACTTCAAGATATACAATTTATTGAAGCCATCCAGCTAATAATTGATATTTTTAAAAATGCTTTGCAACAAAAACTTATGCTTTCTAAGGAACAAATAAGTGAGTTTATTGACTACTTTATTAATGCGTTACCCATATTCCTAAAGGAAAAACTCTCATTATTGTCCTGCGAAAGTTGAGTTATATACTTTTTCACCTTTTACACCCTCTGTTCTATAGTTATTAATTTTCCCACTCTACTACAACATCATCATATTCACTTGTATCAGGTACATATCCTGGAATCAAAATCTCTATCGGTATGTCCTCTCCTATTGATTTTCTTATCCAAATGTATTGATTAGTTTCTTCTACATATATGTATTTTTCAGGTAAATAATGCCATCTACTTTTCTTTTGCTCAACATGTTTTCTCACTTCATTTGCTATATCTTTGCCAAACTTATTTTCTAATGCAAATGTTAAATCTTCAATTTGTTTCTCAAAATTTGGTCTCATAAAATTTATAGCTATACTTGTCTCTACAATGTAACTCCTTTGAGCTTTTACAATTATTATATTTGTATCATTTGGCACTAAGTATCCATCTACTTCTATAATACTTCCATCCTTTGGTGTGTCATCCTTTATGTCGCCTTTTTCTCTTGTATCAATATAAACAGTCCTTACAGCCGAGTCCCACTCT
>Ga0116181_1001711_pt1 | contig 18609 bp, 20 predicted proteins | sample AD_UKC075_MetaG_FD_89752 | JGI IMG/M metagenome (GOLD analysis project Ga0116181, IMG submission 89752) | Active sludge microbial communities of municipal wastewater-treating anaerobic digesters from USA - AD_UKC075_MetaG | ecosystem: Engineered > Bioreactor > Anaerobic > Digestate | place: USA...
AACTACCCAGGCGCCGACAAAACAAGTGGATAAGCTGCGGTAATGGGGTGCGGGGGCAGCGGCTTGGCAGCCGCCTCCTCAGCGTCGCCGGTTGGCGTCGCGGTGCGCTACTCCGGATGCCCACAGCCGTCCCGAACGCAACCCCCCCGAACTCAACCCCCCAGTCACGCCTGCGGACCCTGGCATGACGTGACCGAACTCGACGACGGCAGAGTGGCGATCACGGTAGGGCGGAGCGCCGACGAGACCTTTCCCGCCGGTCTGGGTGCGCAGATCACCGGTGTTTTCCGGGAGACCGGCGACCCACTCGCCGCCCTGGCGGCGGCACCCACCGCCGCGAACGACCTGACCGCCCTGAGCGCGGTGATCGACCGGTCCGCGGCGCGACTGACCTACAGCAGCGTCGGAGACCTCCGCCCTGCGCTCGCCGGACCCGACGCAGCACCCGCTCTACTCGAGTCGGCCGTCGGCCGACTGCGGACGGCTCAACTCTCACCGGCTGCGACGGTGCTGCTGTGCTCGGCCGCCGCCGACCATGCTGCGGCACTGCTCGGCCGATGCGTGTCGCTCCATCCCGACCAGGCCGCTGATCGGATCATCGAGTCGCTGCCGGTCTCGAGCGCCCCGATGGCGGCGGTCCTCTACCGTCAGCCGCCCAGTCCGTTGCGACTGACCGTGCCCGCCGATCCGACGAACCTGGCCACCGTCCGCCACCACCTCCGCGGCTGGCTCGCCCTGACCGGCGTCGACAGCGAAACCAGCGCCGATGCACTGCTCGCCGTGGGCGAGGCCGCCTCGAACACCACCGAGCATGCCGCAGCAGGGGCGGTACATGGCGTTGATCTGACCGTGACCGCCGCGTTCGCCGACGGCCGGTTACGGTTCACCGTGTCGGACAACGGGTGCTGGAAGCCGCCACCGGACCTCCCGGGAAATCGCGGTCATGGAATCCGGCTGATTCATGCGCTCGTCGATGACGTCGACCTGATCGCCACCACACAGGGAACCACCGTCAACATGGTCAAGGAAGTACGGAGATGACTCAGCAGATCGCGAAGCAGCGCCGATGACGGACCAGCCCGGCGCAGCCCGCTTCACGGTGACCCTGGCCGCGGGCGATGAGCCGCCGACCGTCGTGGTGTCCGGAGATCTGGACCTCGCCAACGTGGCCGAGTTCGAGGAGGCCATGGCCGGCGCGCTGGACGGAGCCCCCGCTCTGACCGTCGATCTCACCGGGGTGACCTACTGCGACAGCGCGGCGGTGCGGGCGTTGTTCGCGCTCGCCGCCACGACGCAACTCACCATGCTCGTGCGCCAGACCGGACATATCAAGACACTCCTCGGGATCTCCGGATTGGACCGTGTCGCCACTGTGGTCACGAAGGAGTGACATAGACCGTGCCCGCTCCGCTCTTCCAGCCACGCGACAAGACCGCCGAATCCCCGGCCCCAGCCGAGCTCTTCGACCGGATCCTCGAACGCGTGCAGCGCGATCTGCCCAGCGCCGTCGGCCTCGCGGTTTCGGTGCACGGCCGGCATCGCGATGTCCCGGAGATACTGGCGGCCCGGGGAGTCGGCCGGGAATTCGTCGACTGTCAGCTCGGTGGGCTGGGCGGACCGGTTGCCGACGCCCTCGAACATCAGGTTCCGGTACTGAGCCCGGACCTGAGGTCTGACGACCGCTGGCCGGCGCTCACGCCGGACAGCCTGCGGAGAATGCAGCCCGACCCCGGCGAGTTGTGGTCCCGGGCGTGCGGGGCGGCCGCCGTTCCCGGGGTGTGGCACGGCGGCGAGACGGTCGTCCTGAGCTGCCTGCTCGACACACCTGCCAGCGCCGATACCGTCATCACCCTCGCGGGCTACGAACAGTTGATCGCCGCCGCAATGATGACCGCCGCCGCGCAGGACACCGGACAGATAGCCGACATGCTGGCGGTCCTCCAGTCCCGGGGCGCGATCGAGCAGGCGAAGGGCGTGATCATGGGGCTCCTGCAATGTGATGCCGGGACCGCATGGGCGACTCTGCGGCGCGCCAGTCACGAGTCCAACATCAAGCTGCGGGTGCTTTCGGTCGCACTGGTCGAGCACATCGGCGGGGAACCGGCCGAGCAACCCGCCGTGGGCGCGCCGATCATTCCCGACGCGGCGGCGCGGCGCGCCGCCGGACTGCTGTGGGCGGTGCTCACCCACACCCCCAAACGCTCGTAGCGGAAGCCGACGGAGCCCGCGCCGGCCATCCCCGTCAGTGGACACGCCGATCACCAGAAGTACGACGAACAGGTCAATCACCCGCAATCACCGAAATCAACACCAACAGATCGGCGGAAACACCGTCGTGGCAGCACCACATTCGCCGCCGGAGGTGGTTGGCTGGACGGAGTTCCCGGACCGATAGGAAGCCAGATGCACCCCGACCGACCTCAACCCAGATCGCGGGCCACGCGCCCCGCGCAGTTCGCGGCCGCGGTGGCCCTCACCGCTGCGGCGGCCACCGGGACGGTCGCGGGGTCAGTGGTCTCACCGTGGGCAACCCTGCCCGGCGCGGCAGCTGAACCGACAACCAGCCCGACAGCACCGAGTACGTCCACCTCGACGAGCACGTCCACCTCGAAGAGCACGTCCACCACGGGTTCCTCCACTGCCGCGCCGTCCAGCGGAAGTGCGGCCGCGGATACCTTCTCCCTCGACGACAGTGGATACGTCGACTCAGCGGCACGCTGCGACGAGGACCAGGTTCCGGTGGCGTTCGGCCGCACCTCCCGCGCGCTGGTCGCGGTCTGCGTCGACAGAGACGGCCAACTCGAGTACCGCGGTGTGCGCCTCAGTGACGAGGCCTCGGTGACCGTGCCGGCCAGCCGGTCCTCCGACGGAGCGATCGTCGCCACCAACGACGGGGTGACCTATGCGGTGTCGCCCACGATGCTGCTCGTCTCCGAGGGCGACAGCGTGATCTACCGTGATGCCTGGATCGAGTTCCGGGAGCCGAGGTTCTCCGAGGACACGACGTCGTCGACGACCTCGGCGCCGACAAGCAGTCCGTCGACAAGTACAGCGCCGGCAACCACCACGCGGACAAGCGCGGCGCCGACGACCACCGTCACGACGACGACGGTCACCGTCACCCCCAGCGCGCAACCGGACAACTGATCACCGGGTCGGGCCGCCACGCGCCGACGACTGCCCTGCGACCGAGAGCGATACGATCACACCGTGAACGAGACCAGTTGGTCCTTGGACCCGGGGTGCGGTGAACTCGACATTCTGACCGGGGTCGCCGGACCCGCCGCCAAGATGGGCCATCGGCTCACTATCGTGCTGCGGTCCTGGCAGGCCACCGTGGGATGGCGCGGCCCGAAACCTGTCACTGCGGAACTCACCGTGGACCTCGACTCACTGGAGGTCGTGCGCGGCGAGGGCGGGGTGACGCCACTCACCGGCCCGGAGAAGTCAGTCGCCCGCATGAACGCGCTCAAGTCGTTGAACGCCAAGAAGTATCCGCGGGTCCGGTTCACCGCCGACGAAATCACCGAGACCGACGACGGATATCGACTGGTAGGGACCGTCGAAATCCACGGCACCTCCCAGCCCCAGACGGTTGATCTGACGATCGCCGACCGCGGGCAGGAGTGGGGCATGTCGGCACGGGTGACGCTCACGCAGAGCGCCTTCGGCATCAAACCGTTCTCCCTGATGATGGGAACGCTGAGGGTCGCCGACGAGGTCACCCTCGAGTTCTCCGCCACCCACCCGAAATAGCCGCCACTGGGGCGCCCCGGTGTGAACCAGTCGGGGCGCTCGGTGGCCGGAGTGCGCCGGAGTGCGGAGTAGCGGTCCTCAGGCCTTGATCACCACGGGGTCTCCGATACCCACCTGGTTGAAGTACCACAGTGCGTTGTCGGGGCTGAGGTTGATGCAGCCGTGACTCACGTTTGCGTAGCCCTGCGAACCCACCGACCAGGGCGCGGAGTGGACATAGACCCCACCCCAGGTGATCCGGACGGCGTCGGCCACGGTCAACTTGTACCCCTCGGGGTCGGTCAACGGGATGCCGATGGTGCGGGAGTCCATGACGATGGACTTGGACTTCTCCAGCACCGTGAACGAGCCGAGCGGGGTCGCGAAGCGCGGCTTCCCCATCGACGCCGGCATCTGGCGCATCACGACGCCGTCGATGCTGACGGTGAACGTGTGCGCCGACACACTGCCGACGGCCAGCACGGTGGCACCGGTTTCGAAGTTCCGCTTCACTCCCCCGGCCATCAGCGTGACCTGCGAGTGCGCCGGCCAGTAGCGATCCGGCGTCCAGGCGACCACACGGTCGCTGCGCCATTCGAAGGTGCCCGGCATGTTCTGCGGGGAGGTCACCACGATGGAGCGTTCGGCCCCGATCCGGTCGGTGACCGGCTTGCTGAACGTGACGACGATCGGATGGGCCACGCCGACCGTCTGACCGTTGATCGGTTGCACCGAGGCAACGGTGGCGGCCGTCATCGACGGCGCCACCGCTGCCGGGCTGGTCGGGGCCGTGACTGCCATCGCAAGAACCGTGAGGCCCGCGGCGGCAAATGCGCGTCGAACTGCTCTGACCATGGCTCCCTGTCCTCCGGCGGATCAACAGCAAACCGTCAGTGTAGTTGTTGACGGGAACGCTGCAGTGCAATCAGTACCACCGAAAGCAACCGGTCAAACCGGAATGAACCGAAAACCGGCGGAAAGCCCGAACCGGGGCGGCCAGACCGGGTGTCAGCCCTGGTTACGCGGCAGTTCGCTCACCATCGGGGTGTCGACCCCAACCGGGCCGAACTCCTGGGCCCCACCCGGCGCACCGATCGGCGCGTCACGACCGGGCAACACCTCGCTGAAGAAGGCGGCATTGTCGGCGAGGAACTTGCGCTCGTCTTCGGGCAGTTCGCTCTCGTGATAGATGGCGTCCACTTCGCACAGCAATTTGCAGGCGCCGCATTCCACGCACTCATCAGGATTGATGTACATGGTGCGGTCACCCTCGTAGATGCAGTCAACGGGGCATTCCTGCGCGCACGCCTTGTGCTTGACGTCCACGCACGCAGTGGTGATCACGTAGGTCATGTCATGGAGTCTATCTGTGACGGCCCGTATCAGACACGGGTCCTAGGTTCGCCACGCCGGGGACCAAAGTCCTCAATCTGCGAGTCCACCCACACCGGTGTACCGGCCCGCCCACCGCATGAACAACGCATCCGGATCAGGTTTCGGGGCACATTGATGTGCCGAAATGAGGCCTTATCGGGCACAGTTGACGCTATGGATGCACATCTTGCGACCCATGAGCACCGTACGGCCGTCCGGCCGCGCCGGTTGCGGGGCGTACTGGCCGCAGTAGTGCTGCTGGGTGGATTGACGGCGGCCCCGGCAACGGCGGCACCTGCCACCCTCGACCAGTCGACCCTGCTCGGCCAGGTCGTGCCCGGACTCGTCGACATCAGCACGAACCTGACCTACCAGGGGGCGCTCGGCGCCGGCGCGGGCATCGTGATCGACCCGTCCGGCGACGTCCTCACCAATAACCATGTCATCGAAGGCGCCACCGAGATCACCGCGGTGAGCCTGGCCAACAGCCGTTCCTACGCGGTCGACGTCATCGGCTTCGACCGGGCCAGCGACATCGCTCTGATTCGCCTCCGGGGGGCCGAGGGGCTGCCGACCGCCATGCTGGGCACCTCCTCCACGCTGGCCGTCGGCGATCCGATCGCCGCGATCGGCAACTCCGACGGCGCCGGCGGCAATCCCAGTTTCGCGCCCGGATCCATCACCGAGATCGGCGCGTCGGTGCGCGCCTCCGACGAGGGCGGCGGTCGCACCCGGCAGTTGAACGACTTGATCCGGGTCGCCGCCGACATCCGGCCGGGCGACTCCGGCGGTCCGTTGGTCAACAGCGCCGGCCAGGTTGTCGGCGTCACCGTGGCCGCGACCTTGACCTACGGATTGACCGGCGTCCGGGGCGGTGAGGGCTTCGCCATCCCGATCGACCGGGCGATGGCGATCGCCAACCAGATCCGCTCCGGAACGCCATCACCGTCGATCCACATCGGTGATACCGCGTTCATCGGGGTCGGAATCGCCGACGCCCCGCCGTTCGCCGGCGGACCGCCCGGAGCCGTCGTCCGTCAGGTGTTGCCCGACACCCCGGCCCAGGCGGCCGGTTTGGTCAGCGGAGACATCATCACCGCGGTCGACGGCATTCCCGTCCGGGCCGCCACCGACCTGTCCGGAATCATGGATCAGCGCCGACCTGGCGACACCGTCATGCTCACCTGGATCGACCGGGCCGGCTATCCCCGCACTGCGCCGATCGTGGTGGCCAAGGGGCCCGCCGGATGAGGGCCTGCCGAACCCTGGTGACGGCGACATCGGTCGTTCTGATGCTCACCGCCGCCCCGGCGCATGCGGAAGACCCCGGCCCCTTGACCGACCTCGTCGACGCCGCCGCGCAACGACTGCAGACCGCCGATCCGGTCGCCGCCAGCAAGTGGCTCACCGGCGGTCCGATCACCGATCCGGCCCGAGTGCATCAGGTACTGGCCGACGTCGCAGTTGCGGCCGAATCAGCCGGTGTGTCGGCCGATTTCGCCACCTCGGTGTTCACCGATCAGATCAACGCCACCGAGGCCATTCAGTACAGCCGATTCGCCGGCTGGAAACTCGACCCGGCGACCGCGCCGACGGCCGCTCCCGACCTGGCGGCTTCACGGGCACTGATCGACGACCTGAATCGGGAGATGGTCGCCGAGATCGCGGGCAGCTGGCCCGTACTCACCGGTCCGGACTGTGTCGATGCGCTGACGTCGGCCAAGGACACCGTGGCCGGCCAGCGGGCCCTCGACCCGCTGTACCGCCGGGCGCTCGATACGGCCACCCGGTCCTATTGCGGCTGATGTCCGCGTGACACCGAGCCTTACCGCGGCTCCGGTGTCCTCGCCAACCCGTCGATCCGGTCCAACGCGACGGCGCAGACAGCCAGGTAGGGCGCGGCCCACCACGGCACGTCGAACAACACCCGGCAGCCGCCCGACGTCACCCGCACCCGGTGGCCGGTTGCGGGTACGCCCGCCACGGTCCAGTCCCATCGCCGACCGGGCTCGAACGCCGTGATTTCGAACGGCATCGGCACTCCGACAGCCGTCCACACCGTGCCCCGTACACCGCACGCCAGCTCGACAGCACCATCCGCCAGCACCGCGCGGCGCACCGACGGCCCCCACTGCGGCCACCGGTCCACGTCGGCCAACAGTTCCCAGACCGTCTCGGCCGGAGCCGCAACGTCGCGGCCGATGCTCAGGAGCCCTCCTCGCGGTGCTATACCCATAACAGAACGCTACGGGGAGCGGCCGGAGATGGAGGAGCGAGCGCCATGGTGACCAGACGCGCGGCGCTCGCCGCGATGGTGTGTGCGACGGTGGTCGCGGGCGGCTGCTCGGCCGCTCCGACGGAATCAGCCACCGGATCAGCGACCGAATCCCCTGCGCGATCCCCCTCCTCATCCTCTTCGTCATCCCCGGCTGAATCTCCCACGTCGCGGCCGAACCAGTCCTTCGAAAAGTCCACCGCGGCCAGGCTGGACACCGCCATCACCGAGACGATGAAGGCATCGGAGATACCCGGGGCACTGATCGGCATCTGGTCGCCCGAGGGCGACTATGTGAAGGCCTTCGGCATCGCCGACACCGCCACCGACTCCCGGATGAAACCCGACTTCTACAGCCGAATCGGCAGTGTCACCAAGACATTCACCGCGACAGCGGTTCTGCAACTGGTCGACGACGGGAAACTCGCCCTCGATGACCCCATCGGCCGCTATCTCGACGGCGTGCCGAACGGGGAGACGATCACGGTGCGTCAACTCGCCGATATGCGCAGTGGCCTTGCGGATTACACCAAGACCGACGAATTCGCCGCCGCGATCGCCGCCAACCCGCAGCGTGACTTCACCCCGGAAGAGCTTCTCGCCTGGGCATTCGCCAAACCCGCGGCCTTCGCCCCGGGGCAGCGGGTCGAGTACTGCAACACGAACTACATCCTGCTCGGACAGTTGGTGGAGAAGGTCGGCGGGCAACCGTTCGGGGACTACCTCACCGAACGCATCCTGGACCCGCTCCATCTGACGCACACCAGCTTCCCCACCGGGAACCAGTTCCCCGAACCCCACCCGCACGGCTACACCGAGCCCCCCGACAGCGACGGGCCGCCGGTGGACGCCACCGCATGGACCACCAGTTTCGCGTGGACTGCCGGGGCGATGGTCTCAACGCTCGACGACCTGCGCACCTGGGTACCCGCCCTGGCGACCGGAAAACTGATCAGTCCGGAACTCCAGCAGCAACGGCTGCGCACCGCCCCCGAACCGGGCGGTCCGGCCGATTTCGGTTACGGCATCGGCATCTTCTCCGTGGCGGGCTGGGTCGGTCACAACGGCAGCGTGCCGGGCTATCAAACGGTCGCCGTCCACCTGCCGCGGCGGGAGATCACCCTGGTCGTGATGATCAACACCGATATCGCGGTGCCGGGTCGGGCCGACCCCAGCGAGGTACTGACAACGGCGATCACATCGGTGCTCACCCCGGAGAACGTCTACAAGCTCTAGTCGTCGCGGCCCGGCATAGGATGGCCGGCGTGGAAGGCTCCGTCACGGTGCACATGGCCGCTCCGGCCGACAAGATCTGGAACCTCATCGCCGATGTTCGCAACACCGGCCGGTTCTCCCCCGAGGTGTTCGAGGCCGAGTGGCTCGATGGCGCCACCGGCCCGGAACTGGGCGCGAAGTTCCGCGGCCACGTCCGGCGAAACGAGATCGGACCCGTCTACTGGACGGTCTGCCGGGTCACCGCGTGCGAGCCGGGTCGCGAGTTCGGGTTCGCCGTGCTCGGTCCGGGCGGTCAGGCCATCAACAACTGGCACTACCGGCTGACCCCGGCCGGCGACGGTACCGATGTCACCGAATCCTTCCGGTTGAACAGCGCACTGCCGGTGCGGGTTTTCTGGATGTTCGCGGGGTTCCTCCGCGGGCGGCGCAACGTGCGCGATATGCGCACCACACTCGAGCGGATCAAAGCGGTCGTCGAAGAAGGCTGACACCGCCGTCGCGGCGTGCTTGTCTTGAATGCGACAGGAATGTTCGGGCCGGCGATCGACGGGACGGTGCACATGGGCAGCAACAGAATCGCGACGAAGGTCAATGGCGAACCGCCGCCAGAGGTTCCCCTTGCCGACATCAATCTGGGCACCCTGGAGTTCTGGGGCCGTGACGACACGTATCGGGACGGGGCGTTTGCGACGCTGCGCCGCGAGGCGCCAATCCGGTTCTTCCATGAGATCGAGTTCGACGGGTTCGCCGCCGGCGCCGGGCACTGGGCGCTGATGAAGTTCGACGATGTGCACTTCGCCAGCCGAAACCCGGAGATCTTCAGCTCCTACCCGAACATCACCATCGGCGACCAAGCTCCGGAGGTTGCCGAGTATTTCGGGTCGATGATCGCCCTCGACGACCCGCGGCACGCGCGACTGCGCAATATCGTCCGCAGCGCGTTCACCCCGAAGGTGGTGGCCCGCATCGAGGAATCGGTGCGTATGCGGGCGCGGCGACTCGTGGCCGATCTCATCGCCACGCACCCCGACGGCAACGGCGAACTGGTGACCGAGTTGTCCGGCCCGCTGCCGCTGCAGGTGATCTGCGACATGATGGGCATCCCGGAGTCCGACCACCACCAGATCTTCCACTGGACCAACATCATCCTCGGTTTCGGCGATCCCGACCTGACGACCGATTTCGAGGAGTTCATGAAGGTCGCCATCGACATCGGCAGCTATGCGACCGCCCTGGCGGAGGACCGCCGCGTCACCCCGCGCGACGACCTCACGACGGCGCTGGTCGCCGCCGAGGTCGACGGCGAACGGCTGACCTCCTCGGAGATCGCGTCCTTCTTCATTCTGTTGGCCGTGGCGGGCAATGAAACCACCCGCAACGCCATCAGCCACGGTGTGCTGGCGCTGACCCGCTATCCGGAACAGCGCGAGATCTGGTGGAACGACTTCGAGGCCCACAGCAAGACCGCGGTCGAGGAGATCGTGCGGTGGGCGTCGCCGGTGGTGTACATGCGCCGCACCGCGACCCGCGACGTCGAGGTCAGCGGGGTGCAGATCGCCGCAGGTGACAAAGTCACCATGTGGTACGCCTCGGCAAACCGCGACGAGGACCGATTCGACAACCCCTGGCTGTTCGACGTCACCCGTAACCCCAACCACCACGTCGGGTTCGGCGGCGGCGGGGTGCACTTCTGCCTGGGGGCCAATCTGGCCCGGCGGGAGATCTCCGTCGTCTTCGAGGAGCTGCGCAACCGGATCCCCGATATCGCCGTCAGCGCCGAACCGTCCATGCTGCTGTCATCGTTCATCCACGGCATCAAGAAGCTGCCGGTCAGCTGGACGCCGCCGGCCTAGATGCTCAAGGAACGCTTGCACTGGCTGGCCATGCACGGCGTGGTGCGATCAGCCGCCGCACTCTCCGCCCGTCGAGGCGACCCGCAGGCGCGGTTCATCGCCGATCCGGCGGTTCGCGCCGACCCGGTGCCGTTCTTCGACGATCTCCGTCGGCAGGGACCGCTGGTCCGGGCCAGGGTCAGCTATCTCACCACCGACCATGGCCTGGCCCATGAACTGTTGCGCTCCGACGACTTCCGGGTGATCTCGCAGGGCTCCACCCTGCCCGGCCCGCTGCGCCGCCTCGAGCGGCGCACCCGGCCCGACCTGCTGCACCCCCTGCTCCCACCGTCACTGCTGTCGGTGGAGCCCCCGGAGCACACCCGGTACCGCAAGACCGTGTCCTCGGTGTTCACCACACGCCGGATCGCCGCACTGCGCGACGGGGTGGAGCAGACCGCACTGGGCCTGTTGGATCAGCTGACGGATGAGACAGGCGTCATCGACGTCGTCGACCGGTACTGCTCCCAGTTGCCCGTCACGATCATCGGCGAGATGCTCGGCGTCCCCGAATCCGACCGCGGACGAATCCTCCATTTCGGCGAATTGGCCGCCCCGAGTTTGGATTTCGGTCTGAGCTGGTCGCAGTACCAGACCGTTCAACAGGGTCTGGAGGGCTTCAACACCTGGCTCGGCAACCACCTGGACGGACTCCGCCAGAACCGTGGCGACGATCTGATGAGTCAGCTGACCGACGCCTCCGAGGATGGGGTGCGGTTGGATCAGACCGAGTTGCGCGCCATCGCCGGCCTCGTCCTCGCTGCGGGGTTCGAGACCACCGTCAACCTGCTGGGCAACGGAATCCGGCTGCTGCTGGACCATCCCGACCAGTTGGAGATCCTTCGGGACGACCCGTCGTTGTGGCCCGGTGCGGTCGAGGAGATCCTGCGCTACGACCCGCCGGTGCAGTTGACCGCGAGGGTGGCGCGGACCGACACCACCGTCGCGGGTACGACGGTCCGGCGGGGCGAACTCGTCGTGATCTATCTGGCCGCCGCCAACCGCGATCCGGCCGTGTTCCCCGACCCGCACCGCTTCGACGTTCGCCGGACCAATTCCGGTAAGCACCTGTCGTTCTCCGGCGGCCGGCACTTCTGCCTGGGCGCCGCGCTGGCCCGGGCCGAGGGTGAGGCCGGACTCCGCTGCTTCTTCACCCGCTTCCCCGACACCCGGCCGGCCGGGCCCGGGGTGCGGCGCGACACCAGGGTTCTGCGCGGCTGGGCGCGGCTGCCGGTGCGGCTCCAGCAGGCGGGTGTGTCCGGCTGAGGTCAGCGCGATCCCGCTCGCCGAGACCGGCCCCGGCCGCACCTGTTCACAGTGCTGCGCGCTGAACCAGCAGGCGATGCGCGATGCGCTCCAGTGCCGCTTCGACCTCGAGCCTGTCGGCCCGGCCCTCGAAGCTCTCCGAGGTGTCGAGTCTGTGCACGATCCGGCCCACGACCGCCGCCGACACCACGTCGATCTGACGGACACCGGCCTGGGTGAGCCACAGTTCGCCGCCGGTGAGCAATGCGTACCCGGTGGCGACCAACCGATCGAACGTCGGCTCGATCACCTCCCGGGGCACCCGTAGTCGCTCGGCGATATCGGTCAGGCGGGCCGAGCCGAAGACCTGTTTGTTTCGGTAGATCTGCAGCAATGCCCACAACCGGCCGATATCCAGGTCGCATCCGGGCCGTCCCACCATCGAGCGCAGCCGCAGATCCGGCGAGTCGCGCATCATCCGGCCTACTGCCCGCTCGAGGATCTCCTCCGGGGTTTCCGAGGACGGCATGCCGAATCCCTCGCCGAGGTCCACCAGCGAACTCTCGACCTCGCGCAGCGGAACTTCCCGGAGCACCAGCGCCAGGACGAAACCCAGCGCCGCGACGGGTGCCGCGTAGAGGAACACCTGTCCCAGCGCATCGGCGTAGGCCGCCACGATCGGTGCTGCCGTCTCGTCGGACAGCCGGTGCAGTTCCTGTGGCGACTGTGCTGCCCGGTCGGGTGCGCCCGCCGCCGCCAGCGCCGGACCGATCCGGGCGGCCAGGAAGTTGGCGAACAGGGAGCCGAAAATCGCTGCGCCGAAGGAACTTCCGATGGTTCGGAAGAACGTCACCCCGGACGTCGCGACGCCCAGGTCAGTGAAATCGACGGTGTTCTGCACGGTCAGGACCAGCACCTGCATGCATAAGCCGATCCCGGCGCCCAGGATGAAGAGGTCCAGCGACTGCCGCCACACCGGGGTCGCGGCGTTCATCTGGGACAGCAACAGGAAGGCGACCGCCATCAGCGCGGTCCCGAGGACCGGGAAGATCTTGTACCGGCCGGTGCGGCCGACCAGTGCCCCGCTGCCGGTGGACGTGATCAGCAGACCCGCGACCATCGGTAGCGTGCGCAGGCCGGACTCAGTCGCCGAGACCCCGTCGACGAACTGCATGAAGGTGGGTAGGAAGGTCAGCGCGCCGAGCATGGCGAAGCCGACCACGAAGCTGAGGACACAGCAGACGGTGAACACCGGGCTGGCGAACAGACGGATGGGCAACACCGGCTCTGCCGCCCGTAGTTCGACCCGAACGAAGGCCGCCAACACGACCGCCGATACGGCGAACAGCGCGATGATCGTCGGCGAATCCCACGGGTAGATGGTGCCGCCCCAACTGGTGGCCAGAGTGAGCCCGGTGGCGCCCAGCGCGACGAGGACGATGCCGGCGTAGTCGATGACCGGTCTGCCGGTGCGGGTCATCGCCGGCATGGTCAGTGCGGCGACCATCAGCACGATCACCGCGATCGGGACATTGATCCAAAATGCCCAACGCCAGGACAGCTCGTCGGTGAAGTAACCGCCGAGCAGGGGCCCGATCACGGTGGTCACGCCGAAGACCGCGCCCAGGCCACCCTGGTAGCGGCCCCGCTCGCGGAGCGGGATGACCTCGCCGACCACCGCCATCGCGGTCACCAGGATGGCGCCGCCGCCGATGCCCTGCAGGGCGCGGGATCCGACCAGCATCGACATCGATGAGGACAGCCCGCACAGCACCGATCCGACGAGAAAGGACAGGATCGAGGCTTGGAAGACCACCTTTCGCCCGAACAGGTCACCGAGCTTGCCGACGATTGCCGTCGCGATCGTCGAGGCGAGCAGATAGCTGGTAACGACCCAGGCCTGGTGGCCGGCTCCACCAAGATCAGCCACCACCGTCGGCAGGGCCGTCGCGACGATGGTCTGGTCGAGGGCGGCGAGAAACATGCCCAGCAGCACGGCAAGATAGATCAGGTTGCGTCGCCGCGGGGTGATGGCGGCCGCACGGACTCTGGACTCCCCGAGGTCAGGTTCCGGAGCCGCTACTGCCACGCCGGTCAGTGTGCCCGGTGACGACCGGGAACGCCCTGTCGGGCCGTCGTTTACTCCGCGAGCAAATTCAGCCAACCTGACGTGGGACTATATGGAGGCGAAGAAATACCTGAGATCGTGGCTTTTAAGTGCGGCGATGCGGTGATATCTTCGAACGGATCCGGCCAGGGCGGCAAGGGCCAGTAAAGATTTCGGCAGTGGAGGTTCGATGACCAGGCGCGGTACCCGTATCGGCGCGGCCGCGTTTGCGCTGGGCTTGTCGCTGGCGGGTCCGCAGGCCGCCGCTGTCGCCTCCGCAGAAAGCCCCGAGGCGGAGCCCGGTCCGCAGTCGGTCGGTTCACCGGACCGCGAAAACCCGGGCAGCACATCCGGGGTTGGGTCCGCGCAGACCGGGTTCGGGGGCGCCAGCCCCAAGCGGACCGCGGCGACCGCGACCACCGGTCCACGGTCCCGGGCACCTGAGCCCGAGACTGAGCGTGTCGACGGCGAATCCGCCGCGTCCCTCGCGCCGCCGGCCTCATCGACTCGACGCGCATCGACCTCGACCGCATCGGACTCGACCCAGGCGTCGAGCCTCCGTCCCGTCACCGGGAACGATGACCAGAACATCGCCGACGGCCCCGCCGCGACGACCCCGGGCACGGCGGCGTCTGCCATGACGGCAGAGATGACGGGGACGGGGACCGTCACGACCCCGGTCGCCGGCATCGCCACCCCGGCCTCCGCGCCGTCGCCGGCAGCACGTCTCAGGCTGATGTCCGGCACAGCTGGCTCCACGGCGCGCATGGCCACCACCGAGTTTCCCGCCGTCACCACCGCTCAATCGACGGCGGCCGCGGCCACCGCCCAATCGACGGCGGCCGCGTCGATGGCGCATTCCGTCGCGGCGATGACGACGGCCGTCGGGCGATTTATCGAATTCGCCGGCAACTGGGTGACTGAGCTGCCGAACAGCCCGGTGGCCGAACTCCTGCAGGGTGCGCTCTTACTGGTTCGCCGGACGCTGTCGAGTTTCATCGCGGCGACCGGTTGGGGCCACACCGGCAGCCAGACCACCGCGGCCGGGCCGTATCTCAGCGACGACGAGCTGCGCGACTATCTGCTGTCGCTGGCCCAGGATCGGTACGGGTCGTTGTTCGGACAGACCGTCCCCGTCTACAACCACTACTACGAGTACCGGTACCTCGCCGACGGGATGGCGGCGGGCGGTCCCAGCTCGGACACGAACACCCAGGTCGACGGGGTTGACGAAGCCGACTTCGTGGAGACCGACGGCCGCTATCTCTACGTGGCGCGCAACGGGGCGCTGACCATCGTGGACTCCGACTCCACCGTGGCGTCCCAGACCGCGCTGTCGGGATATGCCGTCGGACAGTTCCTCGCCGGCAACCGACTGACCGTCATCACCCAGAACGGCGGCTGGTACGGCCCGATGGCCCGGATCGCCTACGGGCCGTGGTGGAACTGGAATCCGCAGACCACCGTCACCGTCTTCGACGTTTCCGATCCGGGCGCTCCGATCGTCGCCAGTCAGACCGTCTTCGACGGCGCCTACCAGGACGCCCGCGCCGTGGACGGCAACGTCTATCTGGTGCTGGACCGCTCGATCAACCTGCCCGAGCCGATCTATACCGATTTCCCGGTTTCCGGCGACGGGGTCGCTCCGGACGCCGACTCCGCGGCCGCTCTGCTCGGATACCCCAGCAAGGGTCCGACCGTGATCGCCTATCGCGTCTACGAAACCTGGGACTCCTACGTCGCCCGGGTCGGCGACCAGATCACCACGCTGTCCCTGCCGCACGCGTACTCCGTCGATTCCGAGGGCAACCTGACCGATCTCGGCGTGATCGCGGGGGGCGGCGAGGTCGTCCGGCCCCGCGCCGAGGAGCAGCAGTCGTTGCTGACGGTCACGGCGATCGACGCGAACGCCTCGGGCGCCGCGGCGTTCGCCACCAGCCTCGGAAGTCTGGTCGGGTCCGGCGGCGCGACGGTGTACATGACACCCAGCGCGCTGTATCTGGCTACCCCGCAAGATAATTCGTCAGGCACGGGCTCGTCCACCGACACCCGGATCGACCGGTTCACCGTCGAGGGAACCGCGGTCGACTGGCAGGCCGGCGGGGTCGTCACCGGCACCCTCATCAACCAGTTCGCCATGGACGAGCGAGACGGCCGCCTGCGGGTGGCCACCCACACGCTCAGCTCGCAGTTCGCCGGCGGCACCTGGGCCACGGTGGAGGACAACGGCGTCTACATCCTGGACACCGAGGGCGACTCCCTCGACCTGATCGGAAGCGTCACCGGATTGGCACCCGGCGAGCAGCTCTACGCGGTTCGCTTCGTCGAGGACACCGCCTACCTCGTCACGTTCCTGCGCACCGATCCGCTGTTCGCCATCGACCTCAGCGACCCGACCGCGCCCACCGTCGAAGGGGAGCTGGTCATCCCGGGATTCTCGAACTACCTGCAGTCGGTGGGCGACGGGCTGCTGCTGGGCATCGGCCAGGAGACCGAACCGGGCACCTGGAACACCCGGATGCACGTCACGCTGTTCGACGTCTCCGACAGCACCAACCTGATCCAGATCGAACGGCAGTTCCTGGATGAGGACGCTCAATGGTCGTGGTCGGAATCGCAGTTCGAACACCACGCGGTGCTCTACTCGGCCGGGGACGGCCTGCTCGTCGTGCCCGTCGCGGCCAGCGGCTACGACCCGCAGAGCGGCGCCTACCGCTACGAGACCACGTTGCAGGTGCTCACCGTGGACGCCACCGGTGTCACCGTGCGGGGTGTCATCCACACCGACGGCACCGTGTCCCGAACGGTTCGCATCGGCGACGTGCTCTACGCGATCGGTGAGGACCACGTGACGGCCTACCGACTCGATGACCTCAGCGAGGTCGGCCGCGCCCCCTTGGGAACAGGGACGCGGCCGACACCGACGCCTATCCTCTTCTAGACCCGCGGTGCCCGGCTCAGGCCGGCGGACGGGACACGCACTGGGCGGAGTACAGCTCCTCGCCGAGCTTGTCCATCAGCTGCAGCTGGGTCTCCAGGTAGTCCACATGCTTCTCCTCGTCGGCGAGGATCTCCTCGAACAACGCCGCCGAGGTGGAGTCCTGCTTCTCGCGGCACATCACGATGCCGGGCTTCAGGCGCGCGATCACCTCGTACTCGATGGCGAGATCGCTCTCGAACTGCTCACGCAGCGTCTGGCCGATACGCAGCGACCCCAGCCGCTGGTAGTTCGGCAGGCCGTCGAGAAGCAGGATGCGATCGGTGATCCGCTCGGCGTGAACCATCTCCTCCAACGACTCGGCGCGAGTATGCCGGGCCAGTTCGGTGAAACCCCAGCTCTCCTGCATCTTGGCGTGCAGAAAGTACTGGTTGATCGCGGTCAGTTCGCTGGTCAGCTGCTCGTTGAGCAGGCGCAGCACATCGGGATCGCCCTGCAACGCTATCTCCTCAGGTTGTGCGGATTCCTCGTCGAACCCGGTTACTGCAGGCTATCGCGCCGCACTGTCAGCCCGCTCGACACTCCGCCGGCCGTCACTGGTTGTAGGAAATGCTCGCCTAAGTTAGTCTTCCCTAAGTTCGCGGCCGTTGGGATTCCGAAAGGATCGTCGATGTACGTGTGCCTGTGCACCGGCACCACCTCCAAAGCAGTCATCGAGGCGGTCGCCGGCGGTGCCAGGACGGCCAAACAGGTCGCCAACGCATGTGGTGCCGGGACCGACTGCGGCCGGTGCTGCCGGAACCTCAAGGCCATCATTGACGCGGCGAGCGCCCGCGGCTGAACTCCTCGAGCGCCGCGGCGTTGGCCTGCGCTCCCATGAGCTCCGCGAAGTAGCCATCCTCCCGGCTACGGGCGGCGGCGATCTCGCGGCGCGCCGGTTCGGCGATGGCCTGCTTGACCGCCACCAGGCTGGGGATGGGCCGGGAGGCGAGCAACTCGGCATGCCGACGGGTTTCGGCGAGCAACTCGGCGGGCTCGCACAGCCTCCACACCAGACCCATCCGCAGCGCCTCGGCAGCGTCGATCCACTCCGATGACATCAGCAGCCAGGCGGCGTTCTGGCGCCCGACAAGCTGAGGCAGCAGATAGGAGGACGCCGCCTCCGGCGCGACACCCAGACTGGTGAACGGACACTTCAGTCGGGCGGTGGTGGACATCAGCACCAGGTCGGCGAAACCCAGAATCGTCGTGCCCAGACCGACGGCGATGCCGTTGACCGCACAGATGAGCGGCTTGGGGAACGCTGCGAGCGCGTCGATCAGCCCGGGGAAACCATGGACGCCCGGGGTGAACCCGGAATCGTTGGTGATCCGAGCCTGCATCTGGGCGAGATCCTGGCCGGCACTGAATCCGCGGCCGGAGCCGGTGATGACCACGACGGCGACGTCAGGGTTCGCCGCAGCGTCCCGCAACGCCTCCGTGGTGGCGTCGTAGAGCGCCTCGTCGAAGGCGTTGAGCGCCGCCGGCCGGTTGAGGGTGAGCGTGCGTACCCGGTTCGCCTCGTCGATGAGCAGAGTCACGCCGCTCACCCTAGGTGGCCGGTGCCGCCCCCCGGGAGAACGTCTCCCGGAACACGTAGCGGCCGGTCGGCACGGTGTCGACGTCGACGTTCGCCCCGAACGCAGCGGTGCTGGCGATCATCCGGCTCACCCGGTCGGCGAGGTCGGCGTCGTCGGCGGCGCCGAAGAAGGCGTGCAGGCTGCGGACCGCCGCGAGGGGGAACAGTTCCTCCACGATGGCCGACACC
>Ga0116181_1001713_pt1 | contig 18591 bp, 17 predicted proteins | sample AD_UKC075_MetaG_FD_89752 | JGI IMG/M metagenome (GOLD analysis project Ga0116181, IMG submission 89752) | Active sludge microbial communities of municipal wastewater-treating anaerobic digesters from USA - AD_UKC075_MetaG | ecosystem: Engineered > Bioreactor > Anaerobic > Digestate | place: USA...
ATGGAAGTCGCCCTTAACTATCGGCCAACCACTGGCCGGTGATTTCTTCTCAACCATGTTACATTCACCTCACAGCACTCCTAACACGATGACACCAGCAATCAGAAGACCGACTGCCATGCCATACCAGAATGCGGTCACACCTCCGGCGATCTTGAGGACCCCGTCCCTGTTCGGGAACGACGCCAGGAAGTTGCCTTCTCCAGAGAGCATCCCGACCAGATCCTCGGTGATCTTCTCAAGTTCTGCTATCTGCTCGAGCACAGGGGTGTACGAGACGCCGGCGGTGGTAACGATACCAACCATCGGGTCGACGACAAGCCCGTACTCGGGCAGTACCTGAACGTATGCCATTTAGGCACCTCCCTTGGGTTCGATGATCGGCTTGGCGTCAAGCCAGGCGAAGGCGTCACGCTTCGAGAGCTCGATGTACTTCGCGTAGGTGTAAGCCCACCCGATGACCGAGACCAGCAGTGATATAAGAGCCGGGATGAACTCGACGAACGCAAACGACATGATCGCAACCGGGATCATGGTCAGGAAACCACACTCCGCGGCGAGCATAAGCGTCCGGTCCTGTTTCTCCCCTGGTCCAAGGCAGGCGTTGAACGCATGCTGGATTGCGATCGCAGAAAGCATGAAGATCACAGCAATGATGCCACCGCCGATGACGGAAGCTTCGAAGGTCTGCAGGGCAAATCCGAGGATGACGGTCGTGCCGATGACCAGGTCCAGGAAGTTGAATGTTCCGCCGACCATGGCAATGAGGCCGAGCACTGTTATCGCACCAATGACCGCAAGCTCTGTCAGTGAAACAACCATGACCGGAATATCCATCCTGACCACGTGGTTGGCCATCAACCCGCAGACCGCACCGATGAACGCGGCGATGATGACCGCGACGATTGGTGCGAATACGCCGGTCGTGGCCCCGAAGAGCGCGGCGATGGTACCTGAACCGAGCGCGATCATACCTGCCGACGGGACGCCGGTACCAAGCCCGTAGCTGCAGAGAATCTTGATCGTGTCGGTGCCCCAGATGAGGGCAGCCACACAGGCAAGTCCGCCGAAGAACGCGAAGTACTCGGTACCGGTGATCTCGTTCAGGTATGTCAGGTAGACGAGAATGAGCGATCCCACGAGACCGTAGATCATGATCTTGTTGTGTGGGATGCCGCCCACTCCGACTTCAACCTGTACTGTCATTTAAAACACCCCCACCAGTTCGAGTAGCCCGATTGCAAATACGCCTGCAATGGCTGATGCCACGGCGGATGCGATGATCGCTCGTGGTGCCCTCTTGAACTTGGGATCGTGCGGTCCTTCGATTGTGCCACCGATGTTGTACGCGACAAGCACAGCGTTCACCAGGAACATGCCGATCGCGAAGACACCGGCAAGCGAGATGGCGATGGGCGCGATCTGCTCGCCCGTTGCGCTCAGGAGCGCGGGCATCTGTGCCTGGTAGATATCGAGGAACTCGAGATATATGAGCGTTCCGCCAAGGCCTCCGAGCGCGCCGCCGATGACACCGCCAACCCAGGAGATGAACGGGAGGCCGTGCCCTTCGGTACCTTGAGTCTTGTACTCAGGGAAGGTGTCACCTGTGATCGGATCCTTATCCACCTTGCCGGATGCTGCCGGGATACCCATACCGAAGATGTAGATGATGTTGACCATCGTACAGGTGATCGCCATCAGCAGCCCGCCGCCGATCGCACCGCTGGCAAGGGCGATCGGAAGTCCGAGTGGCGCAGCCCATGCGCCAGCGAAGAGGCCTGCAAGCCCGGCACCTGAGGCGAGCATCGGCACACCGGTCGCGATACCTGGAGACTGTCCCATCGCAGCGGGTGCCCCGCCGACCGGGACGAAGTGAACGCCAAACCCGATCAGGATACCACCGACGGTGATCCCGACGACTGCGAGTAACCCGGCTATCTGTAAGAGGAAGTAGGCAAGCGCAAACGCGATGATGATGAGAACGATGCTGATTACGAGTCCCATCCCTGTTGGGGGCTGGACACCTGCAGTCTTTGCTGGTCCTCCGAGTGCACTCATGATGAAACCTCCTCAGTGGCCCCGGGAACCACGTAGGGTCCGAAGGTCTTCCTCGCCCAGACCTCGATGTAGCGGTCGATGATGGCAAAGATCAGGATCGCAACGACACCGATGATGATCGCTCCCCATCCCGCGGCGAGCGGCTCGAAGATCACGGTGCGCCAGAGCTCGAAGAAGACGATCAGGCCGAAGCAGATACCCGACGCAGGACCGCCGAGCTTGGCACTGAAGAAACCATTGTCGAGCGAGTTCCGCTCGCCAGCCTCGGCGTAGCGGACGATGTTCCCGGATGCGGAGATCGGAACTCCGGCTCCGAACTTCTGGTGCTGGTACTGCCGCTCCTTCCCGTAGAAGGGGTTACCCGTTGCAGATCCAGCCGCACCGAGCGCGATACCCCATATGAGCCCCAGCAACGGGAGCGGGAAGGGGTGGCCGAGTGCGCTGATGATCAGGTGACACATCGTAACGGTGGCAAATACTGCCACGAACGCGTGTGCCATGGTCACGGTCGTCATCGACTTCAAGATGTCAATGTAGACCGGCTGTTCAAACTTGGCGAGACTTGCAGTACGACCGAGATATGCGGTTGTCGCATAAACGCCCTGCACGAAGACCGCAAGAGCGCTCCCGAGTACAATTGCAAGAATCGGGTTCATCTGCATCGCCATAAATGCCCAGGCAAGGCCTGCGCCCAATGCAACCCAGAGACCGTACGCTGGGGGTTCACCGGCAATCGCCTTGTTAAAGATGCGGTGAACATATCACATCTGCGGGGCTAGCTGAACCTGTGAGTTCGGATCACCTTGCGATCCGATGTCAGACTCAGTATCCTCCGCAGCGCCGGCAATGGTTGCAAGAGCACCTGCCAATGCGGTAATGCCGATGCCAAATATAATCTCTTCCATTCAGCATCCTCCCTCGGTGCGCATCGCACCAGAGTATACGTTCAAAACCTTTTTGGTTCAATTAACAGTTGTTTATGACTTAATTAAAGGTTTCGAAAAGTTGCATCGATATAGCAATGAAATGTGGAAAATCGGCAGAAATACATTTTTTGGACGTTTTTTGTTGCGTTAGATAAAAAAAGGTTGAGTTGGGTTTACCTGGCAGGGATGATGAGCGAACGCTCGCCGGCAGGCATGAACTCGCGGATCGCACCCTTCGCGAACTCGCGGCGGGGCTCGGCGAAGTCGAACTTCAGGGCCGGGTCGGCGAAGCAGATCTTCACACGCGGGTCGAAGCACCACGCGTCGCCGCGTCCGTAGTGAGAACCGCCGACGATCGCGGCGTACTCGCCCTGGTGGCCGACGTTCATCGCGTAGTTCGGGTAGTTCGGACCACGCAGCTCGCCGATCGCACCCTCGTCGCCCCGGATGGAGAGCGAGTTTGCAGACCCACACTGGTCCTGGAGGTCGTAGCCGTAGAAGCCGAGTCTCGACCAGCCCTCCTTGTGGAGGAGCATCGAGAGGTACCAGGCATTCAGGCCGGCGTTGGAGTTGCCGGTTGCGATGGAAGTCGTGAGACCGCAGGCGGCGGCAATGACACCGGCACGCTGGGACCCGCCGAAGTGGTCCTCCATCATGGTTGGGTACTGCTCATACTGCTCCATGGCGTTGAGGGCGACCTCAGTTGTCATGTCGTTGACGACATCGAAGGTTGGCTTGACCTTGTCGTCGGGGCTCGGGTTCTTCCAGTCGACCTTGTACTTGTCCTTGATGTAGTCCATACCGTAGTAGGTGAACTCATCGAGGATGTTGTCGGTGTAGGCCGCGGTCGCGTACTGCGTGAACCCGACACCTCCGGACATGTAGGAGCCAAGCCAGATCTGGTCGTAGAGCATGGTTCCGGCGCCGACGACCTCGAGAGAGGCCCTGGCTGGGTCGTTCGGGTACTTCCGGTTTGCCTGGATGATATCGGAGAAGAGACCGAATGCCAGACCACCGGGCTCGTTCCGGCCACGGGCACGCCGGGCAGGCAGGAGCGAGGCCATCTGAATGACACCTGCGTGCTTGGCGGCATAGGAGAGGTCAGCGACGGCTGCCTCACCGGCGCACATCCGGTAGGCGGCGATGAAGGACATCCCGATCTGCATCTCAGACCACCGGGAGGTCGTTGCACCGTCACATGTCCGGACGACCGTGGTCGGGATGTGGATTGCCTGCCAGAGGGCCTTCCCTACGGCGGCAGAGAGTGCCTCAGCCTGCTTGGCGGGGAAGAGCTTCTCGACATCGATGACGAACTGGGGTTCGAGATCGTCGGCGAGTTCCTGGTCGCCGGTGAAGACCTTGACGTAACAGTCATCGACGAGGCCGGGGTGGGTCTCGACCATGTGTTCCTGGACGACGGCTGCGCCGGGCATGGCGTGGTTCAGGACGTGGAGGTACTCGTTGATCGTCCCCGGGGTAACCTCCTTGCCCAGACGCTTCTGCAGGGTCTGGTGAGCGAGGTCCATGTTGACGATGACTGTCCTCCTGATGTCATCCCAGAACTGCTGCATGGCAGCGTTGTTGACGAAGTGCAGGTCGTCACCCTCCACGAAGACACCGGTACCGGAGAGCTCGTAGGTCATCAGCTGGCGCTGGCCCAGCGGGATACCGCCGAGGTGGCAGCGCTCAGGGTCGTACATCGGGATGCCACGGTCCATCGCGACGGCTTGGCCTGCCTTCAAAAATTCCATCTTACGGGGGGACTGACGAATACCATCGAATACGTGGTACTTGGCCGTGTCTCCCGCGATATCCTGCCCCCGGAACTTCTCCTTGAGGGATTTCAGGAACAGTTTCTGGGTTCTCTCAATCTTTGCCATTTCTCAATCACTCCTTGGGAAGGAATCCGTATTTCGTCCGTAGCGTGTGGATACGCTGGACGTACTCGATGTACTCCTGGTCGTCACGGAACGCGACGTCGCCGAGTGAGTGGAAGATCGTCGTGTGAGCCTTGAGCCACTTCTCGTCCATGGGCTTGCCGATCTCAACAGCACGGTCGAGCGGCTCGCCGATCTGGTTCTTGACGTGGCGGACGATGCCGTCCTCGCCAAGAACACGCCTCTGGAGCATATCGAACATCATACCGTTTTCATCAAGACGGAGCGAGTGACCGTGCACGGTCGCACCACGGATGCCGGTACGTGCTGGATCGAGGAGCTCGGTGTTGATAAGATCTTTCGCGTACTTTTCGAGGTCACGCTCACGGCACTCAAGGATCTGACGACCGGAGAGCGTTCCGGGGTCGATACCGCGGAAGCGGTAGCACTCGGTATAGGTTCGCTGGTATGGGTGGCAGGGCGCGAAGAACATCGAGTCTGTAAACTGGATGTAGCGGACACGGTCTCCGGCCTTCGCACCCTCCGTCGGCGTTACAATCTTCCTGATGGGACAGTCGGGCTCCTGCTGCTCGGCGAGCGGCGGGTGGGCCGTCGGATAGGCGGCTCCAGGTGCCCTGTGGCCGAGGAGCAGCACAATGTCTTCATCTGTCACATCACGCAGCTTTTCAAGTTTCTGGTTGGGGTTCATCTGTTTGCGCCGGTTCTCGGCGACCTTGGATGTCCCCGGTCCATACTGGGGCTTGTATGCCATTGTTTCACTCACCTTCATTCATGTTGGGTTTTTTAATACTCTCATAACGGCGCGAATGACTTCCGCCAATTTCTCTCTGCTTGGTGTCTGGCCCCGGGTCACACCGCTGACGATATCCATCACGATGCCTTTCGTCTTCACCCGGTCAGGCGGCGGCATGACCACCGCTGTTTTGACTCCCTCTTTTGCGAGGTCTTCGAAGTCGATCGGGACCTGGGAGACGACGATCGCCTTGATGTCAGCGTGCTCAAGGATAAATCGAACCTTCTGCACCACGTGGGAACGGACGTTCCCGTGGTGCAGGATGGCGACCTTGTGCTGCTCGATCTGGGCGACCTCTTTCTCCGTTAACCCGAAATAAGCTCCGAGGACGTGACCCGCGATGGGCGAGTCCGCCGGAACCCCGCTGCCTGCATTCAGGACGAGCGTGGTTACGGAGAACTCTGCCCCCTCCCTCCTGAGGCCGGAGGTTATGTCGCAGACTGGTTTTGTCACGTGTCTGCGGCCGGGGGACATCCCGACCACGATCACATCCGGGGACCTGGTTTCGGAGATGGTCCCGCGCTGGGCGAGACCCCCTCCTTTGCCCATCCCCATGCTCTCGCGGCAGTCGACGACCTGGGTTACTCTTCCGATAGGCATCTCACTTGGTTCCCTGAATTATAATGGGCCTGTCTTTCTTTCTCGGATCGACAAGTCCGAGAAGTTCTCTGTCGGCATCAGGTCCGTACTTGGCGTAATCGGACAACGTCGGCTGGGTCTTCATGTATCGTCCCTGCTGGACGGTGCAGGAGAAACCCTTGTCGGCGAAGGTTTCATCTGCTGCTTTCTTGACGGCCGGGATGTACGATTCGTCCTCAAGCTCCAGGATAACCATTCCGACCTGTATCTGGAGCATGACGTCCTGGTCCCCGACGCGGATGGCCCTACGGTCCGGATGGGGGTTAGGTTCCCCTCGGGCCGGGCCGTATGGAACGGTGGCGGGAAGATTTGGTCCATTGATAGTCATCCGGCGGATCCCGCCAACCTGAATAAGTTTGTTCAGGAGTTGTTCCGCGGTGTCGGGCCTGAGGAGCCGCATGGGGACGATTCGAACCTGAGGGTATATGGCGTCAGTCATTAGTATCCTATTATGTTATTTACACACCCTGTGCGATCTGCTGGATCGGCTTGTTGAAGACATCGACCTTGCCGTAGGTGTCGGCGAAGATCTTCGAGGTGCTCTCGGGCGAGAACATCTGGGTTCCGGCATCGAGCGCCGCTGCGGCGACCACACACGGGATGGCCACACCTGCTGCGTGGCGAGTCACGACGTGGTTACCGTTGAAGATACCGGGACCGCCGCCACCGTAGATCGAGTGGCTGAAGAACGAGAACCCGACAGCGGTACCCATGACACGGCCGTAGTCACAGCCGGGGAGACCGGTCTCGTGCTCAAGCAGGTCGTTGAAGTACAGGAGCGTCGAGGAGACTGCCTGGGCGAACCGTCCGGCACCACAGTTGACCATGGTAGCCGCCATGGTTCCTGCGGCGGTGTAGGCGTTCCAGAGCATGGGGTCCTTGGTGTCATAGTACTGGAAGTACCCACCCTTCTTCCCCGGAGTGATGACCCCATCATCGATGGCACGCTCGACCAGGCTCTGGACAACCGTACCGATCGTTCCGGTTGCGCCGTTCTCCTTGACGAGGTCGTAGACAAGGTTGTTTGCGTTCAGGCCCTGGTAGGCGTAGGTAAGCAGCTGGGCACGCTCAAACGGCCCGATGGCGTTACCCATCTCAAACATCCCTGCCTGCTCAAAGGTGGACGAGAGCGCGGCGCCTTCCATGGCGTTCTTGTTGGTCATCATCACGAAGTGGTTGACCGGGACGTTTCGGAGCGCGTAGCCGAGGCCTTCGTTGTTCTGGGGGATGCTCAGGATCGACGTAACTTGCGCACCCTTCATGTCCTGGGTGTGCGGGTAAGCACCCCAGCAGGCCGCCTTGACCATCGCTGCATCAAACGGTCCGACATCGAACTGCTCGACGATCGCGTAGGTGGTTGCAGCTGCGACCGCCGTGATTGCGGCGTCGTAAGTGGATGCTGCCTCCAGACGGACGCTGGGCACCTCGACAAGGATCATCTTACCGCCACTGAACTCACGGATGTTGGTATCGTCGCCTTCCTGGACCTGGACCATCTCCCTGATCTTGGAGATGACTGCGTCCTTGTTGCCGACGATGTCAAGGTCCAGCTCACGCCCGAGGACATGGCCCTTTCCTACCTTTCCGGTCTTCAGGGCGCCCTCGATGCCTCCCAGGTTGACTGCAATCGTCCTCTTGGTAAGGTCGATGATCTTTCTGGTTGCCGGGTTGATCAGCGGGCTGATCTTCTCCAGCGGCACATTACTCTTCAATAGTTTGCCTGTATCATCGTACAGGTCAATGGTATCATTGAATTTAGCCATAATTTTTCCTCCATTACCCTCTTATGTGCATACAATCTGGAACTGTGAACTGAATACTAGTTAGACGCATCACTGACTGTAACTGTATGTAACTGGTGCACGTCCTTGTGGGACAGAAAGATAATAACTTTCTCTAGTAATATAAGTGTTGCTATTTATGTCTGTGAACTAATATATAAACTGAGTTGAATATTTAATACCCGTAAAATAATTATTGACCGTATCCTGGGAAAGGTTTATTAAGGGCTGGTTGTGGTGTTATTAGTCTCTATATATGTGATACTTCGTAAGATCTTTGTGCTGCTGACATCACCCATCTTCAGGCACAACATCATCACGGGAGATGCGCGGTTAGAAAAAAGGGGTCAGGGCCTGACCAGCTGGTACAGTTTACCATAGACCGTCTGGCCTTTCCGCTTTCGGTGACGCTCCCCAAGGTCACCCTCGTAGAGGGCAAATCGCCCTTTGGTTCCCTCCACCTCGAGTTCAACATCTCTCCGGTATGCAAACCCGGGCATCATGACGTCGATGTCACCAAAGACGTATATCTCGCCTTCTACCATCTGGCCTCCAAGACGGCTCTTCGCGTCACCCTTGACGATGATCTTCCCGCCTTCAGCATGAGTGCCCACGTGGACGTCGACGTTGCCGCCGATGATAATCTCGCCGCCGTTTATAAAGGTGCCAATATCGCTTCCGGCACTTCCAGTGACAACGATCTTTCCGCCGGTCATGCCACGCCAGTCTCCGCGGTATGCGGAGCCGAGGTAGTTTCCTGCGTTGCCGTTGATGCGAAGTTCACCTCCCTTCATACCGGTTCCGGCAAAGGCGTCAACGTTTCCGTTCACGGTGATCTTGCCGCCCTGCATCCATGCACCAACGTACATATCGGCGTTGCCGTTGACAACGACCTCGCCTGCGGTCATCTTCATGCCGATGTACTTGACCCGGGAGAGATCGCCGTTAACGACGATCTTCGTCTCTGCCGGGGTTGCTCCGGCCCGACCAGAGATCTCAAAGAATTCTCCGAGCCGGTGCTGCTCCCTTCCGATATAGACGGGGAGGTCAACGATCTCTTCAGTTGTCTTTCCTGCGAATACATCGGGGCTGATGCAGTCAGCCTCGAGGAACAGCTCGGGCTGGTTTGTTATGGTGAGTGTAACGGTTTCCATCCTTCTCTGCACCTCACTGTGTGGCATCAACCTCAATCACGTAGGGGTTGGGCACGTAATGGTGGCCGCGAACCTCGTAGTTGTTCAGGGTGACGGTGTAGTAACGGAGGAACTTCTCCCTGACATCACGCATCACCTGTGGGTTCTCATGCACCCTGGCGTTCACCCAGAGCGTCCGCTTGTTGCCGTTGCTCACGATCTCGTGGTTGTTGATGATGTGGACACCGGTCTTGAAGAGGTGCTCTACGTCTCCAAATGCCTTCTCGATATCGTCCGGCGCGTATGGTTCGTTCGGGTTGAAGGCAAAGACCACCACATCCGCTGTGAGTCCGGGCGCGAGCCCGCCATACATCTCGCTAAGCCCGAGCGCCTTCGCGGGACCGGCGCGGGTCATCTGCGCGATCTCGTAGAGATCGAGCTCGCGGTCGATACCGGCGATATGGGTGGCGTCGATGACCTTGTCCTTGTGTTTGAAGGTCTCGATCTGCTGTTCGCGTGCTTCCTGGCTCATCAACCACTTCATGATCCTCGGGTAGCGGATGAATGGTCCGGCGTTCGGATGGTCGGTGCTCATAAAGACTCGCATCGGATCTTTCGCGAGCAGTGCGAGTTCCAGACCCATACACCACTGGATGGCGCAGACCTTGATGCTCGGGCTGTAGATGTACGGCACAACGCCAGACCCCGTCTCGAGTTCCACGTCGGCGTTTGCCCACTTCAGGTGGTTCAGCTCGGTGAGATGGTGCTCGAACGGCCCGTCGGCCGTCATGGTTGTGGTCTCATCGAGAGTCACCGCACCCATATCGATGGTGATGTTGTCGTGCGCGTTCACGTAATCCATGATGGCGTCAGCTCTGGACTCAAAGTTCCTCCAGGAATCACCGCCGTAGGAGTGGAACTGGACGTGGGTGTGATGCATCACCTGCTGCCGGCCAAACCGGCCCCTGGGTCTGATACCCTCCGAGAGTTTGAAGGTATCCAGGGTGGTCGTATAGTTGCCTGGATTTCCGAGGTTGTTTGCGTGAATGTGCATCGAGTGCGGGAGACCCAGGTACTCGTTTGCCTCGATGAGCCCCTTCACGATCTGGGCCGGGGTGATATCGAAGTACGGGACCGGGTCGTGGATGTTCTCGCAGTTCAGTCCCCATCCCCAGGCCTCGGTGCCTCCGGGATTGACGACCTTCACCGCGTAGCCCTTCGTGGCCCGCAGGAGCCAGGCGATGTAGGCCGCGGCGTTCTCGAGCTCGTGGTTTTTCAGGTACTCCAGCACAAACCAGTTGTTCCCGAAGACCGGGAACGCTCCCTGGTCAATGATTGGGGTATCCCGTATCTCTTCGTGAGTATGTCGGGCGTAGAGCGGCGGCATGGCCGCTTCCATTACGGTGGTATATCCCATCCGGGCGTAATTGTAGCCGGTCCGGATGGTTGTCGGCACCGAGAACCCGCCCTGCATCCGCTCGATACCACGACCGGGCCGGGCATTGAATAACTTGTCTTCTGGCCGGAAGTTTCGGCCGATGTTCACCTTCGGACCGGCGACGTGGGCATGGATATCGACCCCGCCGGCCATAACGGTTTTGCCGGTGGCGTCAATAACTTTCGGGTTCTTGACTGCATCTGTCTCGACGATCTTTCCGTCCTTGATGGCGATATCGGTTGCATCCCCCCGGATCCCGAGCACCGGGTCGAAGACGAACCCGTTCTTGATCAGATATTCTGTCATCTCTTAAACCCCCTGATCTCCTTAATGCGTGCAAGAACGCTTCTCAGGAACTCTTCATCGGTCATCATGCCCTCAGGGGCCTCGACGACCTTTCTGGTCTCGATCGGCACGTTGTCCATTCGGTATGCACATCCGCCTGCCTCGATGCCCACAAAGGCGACCGGGACATGGACCTTGCAAACCTCGGTGGTTGGAGTCTCATGCGGGTCGATAGCGACCGAGGGAAGGTCGTAGATCTTCTTCACCGAACTGAAGGGGAAGTGCGCGCCGGGATCGCTTGCGATGATGAAGACAGCATCCACCTCACCCCTGCGAAGCAGGTCGTTGGCGGTCGTCTCACCGGGGTTGTAGCGGGCAAAGCCGCGGGAGAGATCCACCGCAAAGGGGAATCCAAACTGCCAGCCCCAGACCTGGCCAGAGCCGGTGACGTTGTAGTGCCCGCGCATCGGCATAATGGCGGCCTTCGTATACTCGTTCAAGTCACGGGTGACCGCGATGGCCGCATCGATGTTGTGGTTCTTCCCGAGCGACTGGGTCACGCCCATCCCGAAGAAGATGATCGCAAAACGACCACTCTTGAGCGTCTCAGCGACCTCGTAGATCTTTTCTTTTGGAATTCCGGCGACGACATCAGGGAGCTGCTCGCCTTTGAACGCAACACGGATCGCGTCAAGGAGTTCGTAGTCGCGTCCCTGCTCAACCTGCAGGTGAATATCCGCAATACGGGCGGTGTCGGTGACCCTTGGATCGACGACGATCATCTTGCGGCCAGTGTGACCCTTCCCGGTGAAGAATCCCCGGGGGAAGATCGAGTAGCGTGACATGTGCCGCGGGTGGGCGTGAGCCGGGTTGCATCCCCAGAAGACGATGCGGTCAGCACGGTTTTTCACCTCGCCGAGCGTGCAGCTCGGGATACCGATATCCTGGACGGCGATAAGGGAGGTTCCATGACAGACAGTTGCTGTGTTATCCATGACCGCCCCGACATACTCGCCGATCTCGGAACCAATGGACTGGGCCTCACAATTCGTGGAGCTCCAGCCGTACATCAGAGGTTTCTTTGCGCTGGCAAGCATCCGGGCAGTATACTCGATCGCCTCATCATAGGTGATCTCTTTCCAGGAACCGTCTTCCTGCCGCATGCGCGGACGAATGAGACGGTCCTTTGCCTGGGATTGAAGGAACTTCTCGGCGCCGATGGCGCACGCGTTGTAGACTTCAAGGAGGTTCTTTCCGTCATTACTGATGACGACCTCGAGGTCGTCGCAGAGCGTTCCGCAGAACGGGCAGATCACATCGGTTACTGTTTTTGTCATGCCAGTTCACCTCTGCACCCCTTGCGTACTAATTCGAGTGAGTTGAGGATGGGTTCGTCTTTGGCTATCTCCACCTCAACGGGTGTGCCCTTGAATGTAGGCATTCCGGTCGAGTAGGTGTCTGGATCGACCAGCATGTTTGCCCACGGCCCCATCGGTATATAAGCTACGCCGGGGTGGGGACCCTGGGTTGCCTCGACCGCCTTGACGATGACACTGCCATACTCACTGGTGACGCGCACGTTTGTATTGCGGAAAGCTCCCAGTTTTTTAAAATCCGCCGGGTCGAGTTCGATGATCCCGCAGGCGGCGGTGTAGGCGGGTTTTCCCTTCCCCGCCTCCATCGACACTCCCTGCTCGATCGACCGACCCGTGATCAAATTCACTCTGATTGCCATTATTATTCATCCCCTGTCTTGTATTGTTGGTGTTTACTTGGCAAGCTCTTTGAGTGGGCTTGGGCCGAGCTCGGTGATGGTATTGACGACGTCTTCCATGACCGTGGCCCACTTCGCCCCCTCAGATGCAGAGACAAAGGTCATTCTGAGACGCTTGTCTTCAAGGCCAATATTCTTGAGGACACTCTTCAAGAGGAACATCCTCTTGGCTGCCTTGTAGTTGCCCTCAAGGTAGTGGCAGTCGCCGAAGTGGCAGCCCGAGACCAGCACACCGTCCGCCCCATCCTGGAATGCCTTCAGGATGAAGAGGGGATCGATCCGGCCCGTGCACATCACGCGGATGGCACGGATGTCGGGAGGATACTGGATACGGGAGCCGCCGGCAAGGTCTGCACCTGCGTATGAACACCAGTTGCAGATGATGGCGATGATCTTTGGTTTCCAGTTCTCGTCTGCCATTTACTGTTCACCTCCGAGCAGGAATGCATCGATCTGTGCGATGATCTGTGGTGTCGTAAAGTGTTGCATCCAGATTGCACCGCCGGGACAGAACCCGCCGCAGGTACCGCAACCCTTGCACTTGGCTTCAGTGACCTGCATGACTGTGCGGCCTTCTTTCTCGACAAGCGAGAGAGCCTGGTAGGGGCAGAGGTTGACACACAGTCCGCATCCTGCGCACTTGTCCTCGAGACACACGGCAAAGTAGGGCTCGAGCTCCACCTCACCCTTGTGAATCGGAATGGAGGCTGCGGATGCTGCACCTTCTGCCTGGGCGACTGTGTCAGGGATGTCTTTCGGTCCCTGGCAGACACCGGCAAGGTAGACACCGGCAGTGGTTGTGCCGCAGGGGTTCAGCTTCGGGTGGGCCTCAAGGAGCCAGCCGTCCTGCGAGCAGGAGACACCAAAGAGTCTCCGTGTAACCTCGGTCTCAGCGGAGGGCTGGACAGCTGCCGCAAGCACAACCATATCGACTTCCATATCAACAGGCCGTCCAAGCAGCGTATCCTCCGCATAAACATGGAGGTTCTTGGTCACCGGGTCTTCCTGAATGTTTGCCACACGGCCGCGGACGAACTTTGCCCCCTCGTTCTGGATACGGTAGTAGAACTCCTCGTACATCTTGCCAAAGGACCGGATATCCATGTAGAAGATGTAGGGCACTGCACCCGGAATCTTCTCTATGACTTGGTGGGCGTGCTTGAGAGAGTACATACAGCAGAACCGTGAGCAGTAAGGCTTGCCTACTCCGGTGTTGTCACGGGAGCCTGCGCAAAGGACAAACGCGACCCGCTTCGGAGTTGCACCGTCGCTTGGACGGATAAGGTGACCACCGGTCGGGCCGGATGCGCAGATCAGGCGCTCGAACTCAAGACTTGTGATGACGTTATCATACCTCTTGTAGCCCCACTCGAACTTCTCCTCGATCGGGAAGATATCGTATCCCGTGGCGAGGATAATGGTGCCCACCTTGACGGTCATGAACTCGTCCTGCGCATCGAGGTCGATCGCCTTCTTATCTCCACAGATATCAACACAGAGGCCGCACTTGACGCAGGCGTCAAAGTCGACGGTGTAGAGCAGTGGAGAGACCTGCGGATGGTAGATATAGATAGCCTTCCGGGGGGCCATGCCGAGCTCGAAGGGGTTTGGCTTGATGACGGGGCAGACATCCTCACAGTCACCACAGCCGTTGCAACCGCCGCCAACGAAACCGCGGGCCTCGGCCTCCTCGAGGGTGAGGACACCGCGCGCCTTCTTCCGGAGGGTTACGTCGAAGTTGCCGATGTATCCCTCGACTCCCTCGACCTCAGTGTAGGTGAGGAGCTCGATGTTCTCGTTGCGGTAGACGTCTACCATCTTCGGGGTCAGGATACACTGCGAGCAGTCTAGCGTCGGGAATGTCTTGTCGAGCTGGGACATCCTGCCACCTATGGTGGGGCTCTTCTCGACGAGGTAGGTCTTGATCCCCGCGTTTGCAAGGTCGAGTGCAGCCTGCATGCCGCCGACACCACCGCCGACGACCATCGCAGCCTTCTCAACCGGGACGCTCTTCGGGATGAGGTCCTCGAGGAGAGAAGTTTTTGCTACGGCGATCCTGACTGCGTCCTTTGCCTTCTCGGTGGCCTCTTCGGGCTGGTGCATGTGCACCCACGAGTTCTGCTCGCGGATGTTTGCCATCTCAAACCTGAAGGGGTTTAAGCCACCCATCTCGGTTGCGCCACGGAACGTGGGCTCGTGCAGACGAGGCGAACAGGCCGCCACGACGACCCCGGTCAGATTCTGCTCTTTGATGGCCTCCACGATCATGTTCTGACCGGGAGTCGAGCACATGTACTGATACTCGTCAGCGACGACGACGTTCGGGAGCGTTTTCGCATACTCCACCACCGCCTTGACGTCGATGACGCCCGCAATGTTGGTACCGCAGTGGCACACAAAAACGCCAATTCTTGGATCTTCGTTCTTTTTGACTTCTGCCATGTATTTGCACCTCACAGGATCTTCTTCAGGAATGGCTCAACATCGACTGCGTGGAGGTCAAGTGCGAGCTCGTCAGGGCTCATTCCCTGCGCCAGTCCCAGAAGTTCGTTGTAGTGCAGGATCGGGAGCCCCCAGGTGATGCCGAACTTCTCCTCAATCTCGATCTGTCCTCTGTCATACTGGAGCTGGCAGAACGGGCAGACCTCGGTCAGCGCATCAGCACCGACTTCCTGCAGGTTGATCATCTTCTCGTTTGTTATATCCAGCGCATGTGCCAGGTCGTATCCGCGGACACCGCCGCCGGCGCCGCAGCATAGCATCTTGTTACGGTACTGGACCGGTTCGGCACCGAGAGCGGCGACGAGTTCTTCCATCCACATGGGGTTCTCAGTGTCCCCGAAATGCCGCTCTTTTGCAGGCTTCATCAGGTGGCAGCCGTAGTGGACGGCTACTTTCGCACCGGTCAGGGGGCGCGTGACGCTGTCGGCGACCTTCTTGACGCCCACAATCTTTGGGTCGTAGTAGAGCTCGGCGAGGTGCCAGACGTCGACGGTTCCCTTGTATTCCATGTCGATCTCTTTGAGAACCTCGTTGACCCCGTCGCGGAGTTCATCGTTCTGTTTCAGTTTGTGGTTGACCTCCCAGATGGATTTGTAACATCCATTGCAGACTAGGGCGATATCCACGCCCATCTGCTCGGCGAGCACGACGTTTCGGGCTGCCATCGCGTACCAGACGTTTAAGTCGATCGAGCCGAATGCGCCCGGTGCCGGGCAGCAGCTCGCGCCCTTCAGGGGGAGGAGGTCGATGCCGAGGTTCGCGCTGGTCTTGATTGCCGCCGCCTCGATGCCGGGATACCGGTTCGGTGCGATGCATCCGAGGAAGAATGCGTACTGATGTCTGTTGCTCATGGTTTCACTCACCCTCCGCCAGTAATCTGTCCGCATCCTCTTTGAGGTGGTAGTGGTCCATAATCTTCCTGATACCGGGCAGGTACTCGGGGTACTTGTGTGTCGTCTCAGGCTCTGCTTCCAGGCCGAGCTTCACGCGTGCAGCCCGGTTTGTATCGTTGTTAGGAACCCCGTGGCCGGTACTGTAGATCGCCTGAGCTGTCTTGAGGAAGTTGCGCGGCACGATGTCCCGCTTAAACGCCAGGTTCCTCATCGCCATGATCGCGTCCGTCGGCGCGAGATCCCGGGGACACCGGTCGGTGCAGCTGTAGCAGGTTGTGCAGAGCCAGAGATCGGGGTCAGTGAGGATCTCCTCATCCAGCCCAAGGATCGCCTTGCGCATGAACAGCCGGATACGGTACGAGCTCCGGGGTGCCGAGGGGCATGAGCCGGTGCAGGTGCCGCACTGGTAGCACATGTGGGCAGCCGTCTGTCCGATCTTCTCCACTTCCTTGATGAACTCGGGGTTGCTGTCAGGAATGTAGTACTTTCTATCCCGGAGTTTCTCAGCGAGTTTCTGGTCCTTATAATCTTTCTTTACTGCCATTGGCTATCCCTCACGCTGCCTCCACTTCTCCCAGGACTTTGACCTCAACTTTTCCGGGGGTGGTCTCTTTCACCTTCGACGTCCTTGTGGTGAGTAGCTTCTTCTTAATATCCCTGAAGAGGTCCGTATCCTTCTCCTCCATCCTGAATGCAGTCCGCCGCAGGATGATCGCATCTTCGCTTGGGCAGGCGTTGACACAGGCACCACAGAAGATACAGAAGTCTTTGTTAATTGCGATGTTTGGCTCAATCATTCCCTTCATCTCCTTTGCAGGGAGCGGGGAGGGCAGGTAGAGCGCGTTGCAGGGGCAGACTTCCACGCAGGTTGAACAGCCGCCGGGACACTTCTCAGGGTAGATCTCGATCTCTCCCTCGAAGATCTTCTCGACGGTGATCGCTTCCTCAGGACAGGTCTGGACACACCATGTGCAGGTGCAGCAGTCGTCCTCGTGGATATCAACCTTACCAGGAAGTTTTTTGCTGATGATCTCACGCTCAACGGTGATTGCCTCCGTTGGGCAGGCCTCAACACATATCTCACACCCATCGCAGGTGCTCTCTTCCCACTCGACGTCCCCTTCGATCTTAACGGTCTCGGGGGTTGCAGCCTTGCGGATGACGGTGATGCTCGGGCAGAGCTCGCCGCAGATCCCGCAGTAATCGCACTTCTCGGTATCGACCGTGAACGTGGTCTTGGTCTCCAGCGCGGACTGGCGCGGTTTGCCGGCCTCGTCGCCGCCCTCAAATGCAGGGACATCGCGAATGATAGCGTCCCTCGGGCAGACCTCGTCACAGATGGTGCAGCGGGTGCACTTCTCATCGTCGATTGTGGTGACCATGTCGTATGTGGGGAATCCTTCTTTCTCGAGGATCGGGAGCCGCTCCTCTCCGTCGATCTTGAGTGTCATCGCATTGAAGGGACACATGATCACACAGACGCCGCAGTACGAACATTTCTCAGGGTCGATATCAACAGGTTCTGCGTAGTCGATTGCCCCACGGCGTGTCGCACCAACAGGTCCGAGCACAATTGCCTCTTCGGGGCAGGTGTCGACACAGATCCCGCAGCCTGTACAGGTTTCTGCGTTCAGGATCAGGTTGTTGACTGCCTTCAGGAGTCTCTGCTCCATGACGACGTTCTGTCCTTCTCGCGTCTTAGAATACTTTGGAAACAGTGCCATGTCTTAGTATCACTCCTAGGCTTCCACTTTCCGGGCTCCGGCCCGGGTCTCCCACGGTCCTACAAGCTTGATGACTCCATAGGGGCATGCCTGGACGCATACGCCGCAACCGGCGCAGAGCTCAGAGTTGAAATCAAGGATAACGGCTTTGCCGTTCTTTACCTTGTATATCTTCTCCTTGGTTACCGGATCTTCGGTGTAGAGCTCGAGAGCGTTAACCGGGCATGCCACCACGCAGTTGTTGCAGCCTGTACATCGTTCCATGTTGACGTGCAATGCAAATGCCATGGTTATCACGCACCAGATCTGATCGATTAAAAATCGATATGAACAGAGTTGTCAAGGAATATACATAAACTTTCTGAAATTCGGCAGCCTTATATTCCAGAACAATGATTATCACCAAACTTTTATAATTCGAAAAGATTGTTGGGTTAACTCGATGCCGCAAACACTCTCTCCGAATGCGTCCTTACCATGGAAGGCAAACCGGAACCCATAAATCTTATGGCAAGTTTTTTGATGAAAAACAGTGGCTGGTACGATCTGATGATGAGATCAAATCAGATCTCTTCTAAAAACAGAGGTATGCTTTTTTTGCCCTCTTACAGGCCCAAAATTAAACCTGGATTCCCGGCAATACATAACGAGTCCGATCGACCCGCGCCATTATTGCCCCCTAAATCCCAATCATCCTTCGAAATCAAAGCAATCAATTTACACCTCGTTATGTGTAACACATAACGA
>Ga0116181_1001719_pt1 | contig 18558 bp, 13 predicted proteins | sample AD_UKC075_MetaG_FD_89752 | JGI IMG/M metagenome (GOLD analysis project Ga0116181, IMG submission 89752) | Active sludge microbial communities of municipal wastewater-treating anaerobic digesters from USA - AD_UKC075_MetaG | ecosystem: Engineered > Bioreactor > Anaerobic > Digestate | place: USA...
CCGCCCGTGCGGCACTACCTGCAGTTCACCGACCTGAGCGCAGACGAAACCAACTACCTGTTCACGCGTGCGGCCCTCATCAAGAAGAAGTTCAAGGCCTACGAGAAGTACCACCCGCTGGCCGACCGCACCCTGGCCATGATCTTCGAGAAGGCCAGCACCCGCACCCGCGTGAGCTTCGAGGCGGGCATGTACCAGTTGGGCGGCAGCGTGGTGCACCTGACCACGGGCGACAGCCAGCTCGGCCGCGCCGAACCCATCGAGGACAGTGCCAAGGTCATCAGCCGGATGACCGACCTGGTGATGATCCGCACGTATGAGCAGACCAAGATCGAGGCATTCGCGGCCCATTCGCGGGTGCCCGTCATCAACGGCCTGACCAACGAATTCCACCCGTGCCAGATCCTGGCCGACATCTTCACCTACATCGAGCACCGCGGCTCCATCGCCGGCAAGACGGTGGCCTGGGTGGGCGATGGCAACAACATGGCCAACACCTGGCTGCAGGCCGCCGAAATGCTGGGCTTCACCGTGCACTTGAGCACCCCCAGCGGCTACGAGGTGGACCACTCCATCGCCGGTGTGCGCAGCAGCGACAGCTACAAGGTGTTCAAAGACCCGATGGAAGCCTGCGCCGGCGCCGACCTGGTGACCACCGACGTCTGGACCAGCATGGGCTACGAGGCCGAAAACGAGGCCCGCAAAAAGGCCTTTGCCGACTGGTGCGTGGACACCGAGATGATGAAGGTCGCCCAGCCCGGCGCCCTGTTCATGCACTGCCTGCCCGCCCACCGGGGCGAAGAGGTGGAGGCTGACGTCATCGACGGGCCGCAATCGGTGGTGTGGGATGAGGCAGAAAACAGAATGCACGTGCAGAAGGCACTCATGGAGTTCCTTTTGCTCGGCCAGGTTGCATGAAATGCAAGCTGGTGGTGCGCCAGCGCCAGCAATCTGTTGCAGCGCAGGCTCATATCCGCGCAGCGGATGTGAAGCAGCCACAGGCTGCGTGCCGAAGCTCAAACAGGATGCATGTGCACAAGGCACTGATGGCGTTTCTGCTGCCGGGGCAGATCGCCTGAGTCGCCAGCAGGGAAATTTCAGAAAATGGGGCTCAAGCGGAGGAAAATCCTCCGCTTGATGCTCATATTTTGATAGCAATCATGAACCCCTGCCAGACCTGTGGCGCCTGCTGCGCCAGCTTCCGGGTGGACTTCAGCATCTTTGAACACGAGGACGAGGGCGGCCCCGTGCCCGCCGGCCTGGCGGTAGAGGTGAACCACAGCACCTGCCGCATGCGCGGCACCGACCATGCCTCACCGCGCTGCGCAGCCCTCACCGGCAAGATCGGGGTGCAGGTGGCCTGCGGCATCTACGAATGGCGGCCCAACCCCTGCCACGAGCTGCAACCTGGCAGCGATGCCTGCGCACGGGCCCGGTCCCGGCATGGGCTGCCGGTGCTGGACGGGTACTGAGCGGACCTGCCGGTTCTTTTGTCGCCGGGCCGCCCCACGACAAAAAGCGCCCCTCGAGGGGACAGCGACCCGCGCAGCGGCGGAGCGGCGGAGCGGCGGAGCGTGGGGGCATTTTTTGCAGATCGTTGGAAATAACCGACACCACGGTTTTGCACCGGCTCGCACACTGCGACCCATGTGCCCACACCACAACCCCACTTCCCCCGCCACACCGGCTGCAGCCCCTGGCCTGCCCGAGTCCATCGTCCATGACGAGAAAGCCCTGCTCGACTTCAGCAAGCACATGAGCTACGGCGACTACCTGCAGCTCGACGCCATCCTCACCGCCCAGCACCCGCGCTCCACCGCACACGACGAGATGCTGTTCATCGTGCAGCACCAGACCAGCGAACTCTGGATGAAACTCATGCTGCACGAGCTGCGCGCCGCCATCACCCATGTGGCCCAGGACGAGCTGCAGCCCGCCTTCAAGATGCTGGCGCGGGTCAGCAAGATCATGGAGCAGCTGGTGCACGCCTGGGACGTGCTGGCCACCATGACCCCGCCCGAATACAGCGCCATGCGCCCCTCGCTGGGCCAGTCCAGCGGCTTCCAGAGTTACCAGTACCGCTGCATCGAGTTCGCGCTGGGCAACAAGAACGCCGCCATGCTCCAGCCCCACGCCCACCGCCCCGACCTGCTGGCGAGGGTAGCGGCGGCGTATGAGGCGCCCTCGCTCTACGACGAAGCCCTGCGCCTGCTGGCACGGCGCGGCCTGCCCGTGCCCGCCAGCCACACCCAGCGCGACTGGACCCAGCCCTATGCCGAGAGCGACGCGGTGGAGCAGGCCTGGCTCACCGTGTACCGCAACCCGAAGGAATACTGGGACCTGTACCAGCTCGGCGAGGAACTCACCGACCTGGAAGATGCTTTCCGCCTCTGGCGCTTCCGCCACGTGACCACGGTGGAGCGGGTGATCGGCTTCAAGCGCGGCACCGGCGGCACCGGCGGCGTGAGCTACCTGCGCAAGATGCTGGACGTCGTCCTGTTCCCCGAGATCTGGCGGCTGCGCACCGATCTGTAACGGGGCGATGGCGCGCTGCACTGCGCAGGGTGCGGCACAATGCGTGCCTCACGAACCGACCTGATTGATGACCGATACCGCCGAATCCACCAGCCCCATGGCCGTCCCCGAGACCGCCCCGGACACCGCCAGCACCCCCGCCAAGACCGAGCGCACTGGTCGCAAGCCCCCCCGCCAGAGCAAGGCCGGACCCAGCGGCAAGCAGCGCGCTGGCGCGCGCAAGGCACCGCACCCGGTGCTGGAAAAACTGTTCGAGCTGCACCCGCAGCTGTTCGGCGCCCAGTTCCTGCCGCTCAAGCGCGGCAGCTTCCAGGACCTCATGGAAGCCCACCCCGGCGTGTTCGAGCGCGATGCGCTGAAGGTGGCGCTGGGCCTGCACACCCGCTCCACCCGCTACCTCGAATGTGTGGCCGCCGGCATGCCGCGCCACAACCTGCAGGGCGAGGTGGTGGAGGCGATGGCGCCCGAGCATGTGCACCAGGCCATCGTGGAGCTGTTCCACCGCCGCCAGAGCCGCACCGCCGACGACCTGCGCCCGCAGTTCGTGCAGCGGCTGGTGGCGGCGATTGATGCCTCTGGCCTGGACCGCGATGCCTATGCCGCACTGGTGCCTTCGCGCGACGAGGCCGGCAATGCACTGCTGGACGCAGCGTTTGCCGAGATCGGGGCGCAGCATGCGCGGCAGGATGCGCTGCTGCGGGCGTTTGAAGGCGGCAGCCAGACGGAAGCGCAGTTTGCGGATATGTATGGCCTGACGCAGGCGGCAGTGGCGCTGACGCTGGAGAAGGCGCGGCGGCGGCGTGATGCGGCCGTTAAATCTGCATGAAAAGGGGTTGGTGCGGAGGAATTAAGCCGACACCTTGCTTCTTAATTTGTAGCGTTTATTCTTTGAAGTGTGGAGGCCGGGATATGCGCCCGGCGGCGCACTCACTTCTTTTGCTTCGCCAAAAGAAGTAAGCAAGAAAAGGCGACCCGACGTCTGGGTCCCTGCGCTTCGCTTCGGGCAACCTGCGGTGCTCGGATTCGGCGGGGTCTCGCTAAACTCGCTTCGCTCAGACAACGCGATCCCTGATCCGCCGAATCCTGCGCTCCTCGGCCCAGCCTCAACGGGGTGGGAGCAAACATCCACTCGGGCCGTCGCTACGCTCGGCCCCCAAGGACGGGCGCGCAGCGCCTCGTCGCCCCCAGGCCAAGCGAAGCAAAGGCCGTGGCCGCACCCCCCATCTGGTTGCGCCTGTGGCGGGGCGTTTGCGGGGTTGCATGCGTGCCGCAGGACACGCATGCTTCAACTTCTGACTCGCCGTGGTTGTCCGAGTGCAGCGCGCAGCGCGTAGCGAGTTCCACGGCGCACCCCGCAAACGCACCGACGCAGGTTGCCCCGTAGCGCAGCGCAGCGCAGGGGTCGCAGACAGTTGGGTCGCCTTCTCTTTGCTTACTTTCTCTTGGGCGTTGCAAGAGAAAGTAAGTCGCATGCCGGGGCGAGACCCGGCCTCCGCCCTCAATAACAATCACTCCCCATACAACCAAGGCACATCCAGCAACCGCGCCCCCAGCAACCGTATCGCCACATCCCGCCCCCACCGCACCGGCCCCACGGCATGGAAAATGCGCCCATTCCGCGCCGCCCGCGCCTGCACCCGCGCACACCTCTCCCAGCGGTTCAGCGCATACCGCCGCAGCCGCAGCGGAATCTCCACAGCATCCATGCCCAGCGCATGCGCCAGCTCGGCCGCGTCCTCGATCGCCATGCCCGCCCCCTGCGCCAGATACGGGCTCATCGGGTGCGCAGCATCCCCCAGCAAGGCCACCGGCCCGCGCGCCATCTCGTCGGCACTGCGCACCGGGGGCCGATTGCGCATGATCCACAGGCGCCAGCTGGGCACCAGGCGCAGCAGGTCCTGCAACTCGGCATGGGTGCCGGCCAGGGCGGCCAGCAGATCGGCGGCGTTGGTACTGTGGTCCCAGCCGTGCAGGCCGTCGGGCATCTGGCCGTGGACAAAGGCCACCACGTTGAGCATGTCGCCTGCACACACCGGGTACTGGATCACATGCAGATGCGGCCCCAGCCAGGCCGTCACCTGCTGGCTGCGCAGCGCGGCAGGCAGGTCGGCCTGGCGCACCAGAGCACGGTAGGCGAGGTGGCCGGTGGGCTGCGGGGCGCCGTCATTCAGCAGCTGCTGACGCACCGGACTCCACAGGCCGTCAGCGCCCACCAGCAACTCGCCCGGCACGGCTTTGTTATTCTGGTCAAACAGGGTGATACCGGGCACATCGGGCTCCAGCGCATAGCGCTGGAACGCACGGCCCAGGAACAACTGCACGGCATCCTCCTGCTGCACAGCGCGCAGCAGCAGTTGCTGCAGGTCGGCCCGGTGGATGGTGGCATAGGGCGCGCCATACAGGCGCTGGGCCCGCTCACCCAGCGGCAGCGCACCCAACACAGCCCCTGAGACGGCATTGCGCACCTGCAGGCGCTCGGGGAATGCGGCCACTTCGGCCAGGGCCGGTTCCAGACCCCAGCCACGCAGCACCCGCGTGACGTTGGGGCCGATCTGGATGCCTGCACCCACCTCTTCCAGCGCGGGCGCTTTCTCCAGCACCCGCACCTGCCAACCCGCCCGGGCACAGGCCAGCGCCGCCGCCAGCCCGCCAATGCCACCACCTGCTACCAGCACCTGATTCATCATGCCGGCATTGTGCACATCGCTGCGCCCGATGGACGCGGGCGTGACCTGGTCTTGATGTGCGTCAGGCCGGCAGTTGCGTGTACTGCCGGGCCAGACCCAGGAAGGCGGGCAAAGCGGTGGGCAGGCCGGTTTCCTCGGCCAGGATCTCGGACACACGCGGGGCCAGCGCGGCGGCCAGGCGGGCGTCGAGGAAAAGCAGGCGCGAGCGGCGGGCCAGCACGTCTTCCACGGTGACGGCGTATTCAAAACGTGCGGCGAAACGCACCATGGCTTCGGTCAGGCCGGGACAGAGTTCCACGTCTTGCCCTGCCAGCTGCTGCACGTACGCCTGCTCGTCGCCGTAGCTGTGCAGGCCCGGGGCCTGGGTCAGTGGTGCGGCAGCGCCCGCCCCGGCACCCACCAGGGGCAGGTGGACGGTGGCACCTGCGGGGCGCTCCGTCACCAACTTACGGGCAGCGCAGTGGGCCAGCACGTCCTCGGCCATGGCGCGGTAGGTGGTCCACTTGCCGCCGGTCACCGTGACCAGGCCGCTGCGGCTGACCAGCACCGTGTGTTCGCGGCTGATGGCTTTGGTACTGGCGGAGTTCGTGCCCTCTTCCTCGGGCGGCTTGACCAGCGGGCGCAGGCCGACCCAGATGCTTTTGATGTCGGCCGCAGTGGGGGCCTTGCGCAGATACCGGGCTGACTCGGTGAGGATGAAATCCACCTCTTCCTTGAAGGCGGTGGGCTCCAGGTCCAGGCCGGTGCGAGGCGTGTCGGTCGTGCCCAGGATGACCTTGCCCAGCCACGGCACGGCAAACAGCACACGGCCGTCGCGGGTCTTGGGCACCAGCAGGGCGGTGTCGCCGCCCAGGAACTCCTGGTCCACCACGATGTGCACACCCTGGCTGGGGGCCACGATGGGTTTGGACACGGCTGCTGGCGCACCCGCAGCGGCATCCTGCTCGCGCAGGGCGTCCACCCACACACCGGTGGCATTGATCACGCAGCGCGACTGGATGGTGTATTGCTGCCCGCCCAGCGTGTCCTCACACACCAGGCCGCTGATGTGGCCCTCGGCGTACTGCAGCGACACGGCCTTGCAGTAGTTGACCAGCAGCGCGCCCTTGGTGGCGGCGGTGCGCGCCAGCGCCAGCGCCAGGCGGGCGTCGTTGAACTGGCCGTCCCAGTACTGCACGCCGCCTTTCAGGCCATCAGGTGCGGCCATGGGCATCAAGCGGCGCGTTTCGGCTTGGCCCAGAAAACGCGTGGGCCCCAAGCCCGCCTTGCCCGCCAGCAGGTCGTAGGCGGTGAGGCCTGCGCCGTAAAACGGAGTTTCCCACCACTGGTACGACGGCATCACAAAAGCCAGCGGCTGGGCCAGGTGGGGGGCGTTGTGCAGCAGCGTGGTGCGCTCGTGCAGCGCCTCGCGCACCAGCGCGATGTTGCCCTGCGCCAGGTAACGCACGCCGCCGTGCACCAGCTTGGTGGAGCGCGACGAGGTGCCCTTGGCAAAGTCAAACGCCTCCACCAGCACCACGCTCAGGCCGCGCGCTGCGGCGTCCAGCGCCACGCCCAGGCCGGTCGCGCCACCGCCCACGATGGCCAAGTCGTAAACACGGGGCTCTGCCAGCCGGGCCAGCAGGTCGGCGCGGCGGGTGGGAAGGGGTGCGGCAGGGCTGGTCATGGTGCAAGCGCCTCAGTGTATGGAAGTGTTGGTTCAATTTTATTCGTTTTTGCGCGTTTTTGTATCTTTGTTTTCTTTATCATTCGCCTATAGTGCCAACATGTCCACGAATCCACGCCAGCTCCAGCTCCTCCAAACCGTGCAACAACAGGGCTCCGCCCTGCTGGAGCCGCTGGCCGAGCTGCTGGGCGTCACCCTGCAAACCGTGCGCCGCGACGTGCAGAAGCTGGCCGACGAAGGCCTGCTGACCCGCTTTCACGGTGGGGTACGGCTGCCCAGCTCCACGGTGGAGAACATCGCCCACCGGCAGCGCGAACAATTACATGCCGACGCCAAAAACCGCATCGCCCGCGCGATTGCCGCCCAGATCCCCAACGACTGCTCGCTGATCTTGAACATCGGCACCACCACCGAAGCCGTCGCCCGCGCCCTGCTGCAGCACAGCGGCCTGCGCGTGATCACCAACAACCTGAACGTGGCCACCACGCTGAGCGCGAGCAGCCAGGCCGAGGTGATCGTGGTGGGTGGCGTGGTGCGCGGCCGCGACCAGGGCATCGTGGGCGAGGCAGCGGTGGACTTCATCCGCCAGTTCAAGGTGGACATTGCCGTCATCGGCATCTCGGGCATCGAGGCCGACGGCACGCTGCGCGACTACGACTACCGCGAAGTGAAAGTGGCGCAAACCATCATCGGCCACGCCCGCGAGGTGTGGTTGGCCGCAGACACCAGCAAATTCAACCGCCCGGCGATGGTGGAGGTGGGCCGCCTGGACCAGATCGACCGCCTGTTCACCGACGCCCCGCCGCCCGCGCCCTTCCCTGCGCTGCTGGAAGAAGCAGGCGTGAAGCTGCACATTGCACTTGATAAGAAAGAGACACCATGACCTACCTGCTCGCCCTGGACCAGGGCACCTCCAGCTCTCGCAGCATCGTGTTCGACGAGACCGGCCGCACCGTGGCCATGGCCCAGCTGGAGCTGCCGCAGATCTACCCGCAGCCCGGCTGGGTGGAACACGACGTGCTGGAAATCTGGCGCCTCCAGCTGGCCACGGCGCGCGACGCGTTGGCCAAGGCGGGCATCCCCGCATCGGCCGTGAAGGCTCTGGGCATCACCAACCAGCGCGAAACCACGGTGGTGTGGAACCGCAAGACTGGCCAGCCCATCCACAACGCCATCGTCTGGCAGGACCGCCGGGCCGAGCCTATTTGCGCCGACCTGCGCGCACGCGGCCTGACCGACACCATCCAGGCCAAGACCGGCCTGCTGGTGGACGCCTACTTCTCGGGCACCAAACTCAAATGGCTGCTGGACCACGTGCCCGGCGCCCGCAAACTGGCCGACAACGGCGAGCTGGCCTTTGGCACCATCGACAGCTGGCTGATCTGGCAGCTGACTGCCGGCAAGGTGCACGCCACCGACGTGAGCAACGCGTCGCGCACCATGCTGTTCAACGTGCACAGCAACACCTGGGACGCCGACCTGCTGGCCGCGCTGGACATCCCCGCCAGCCTGATGCCCAGCGTGCAGCCCTCGGCCTCGATTTTTGGAGAAGTAGACCCCGCCCTGCTCGGCCATGCCATCCCCATCGGCGGTGTGGCGGGTGACCAGCAGAGCGCCCTGTTCGGCCAGGCCTGCTTCAAGGCAGGCATGGTGAAGAACACCTATGGCACCGGCTGCTTCATGCTGATGCACACGGGTGAACGGTTTCAAACGTCGCACAACGGCCTCATCACCACCAGCGCCGCGCAGACCTCTGCGCAACCGCAGTTCGCCATGGAGGGCAGTGTGTTTGTGGGCGGCGCCGTGGTGCAGTGGCTGCGCGACGGCCTGCGCGCCATCCAGGGCAGCGGCGAGGTGCAACAGCTGGCGCAGAGCGTGCCCGACTCGGGCGGTGTGATTGTGGTGCCCGCCTTCACCGGCCTGGGCGCGCCCTACTGGAAGCCCGACGCACGCGGCTCCATCACCGGCCTGACCCGTGGCTCCACCCTGGCCCACATCGCCCGCGCCGCGCTGGAGAGCATCGCCTTCCAGAGCGCCGCCCTGCTGCAGGCCATGAGCCGCGACGCCATCAAGGCCGGTGGCGCGGCCGTGTCGGAACTACGCGTCGACGGCGGTGCCTGCGTCAACAACCTGCTGATGCAGTTCCAGGCCGACCTGCTGGGCATCCCCGTGGTGCGCCCCGCTGTCACCGAGACCACCGCTCTGGGCGCTGCTTACCTCGCGGGCCTGGCCACCGGCGTGTATGGCGGCACCGACGAGCTGGCTGACCTGTGGAAGGCCGAACGCCACTTCCTCCCCACGCTGGCACCGGCGCGGGCGCAGGAGTTGATGGAGCGGTGGGAGCATGCGGTGAAGCAGACGACGCTGTGAGCGTGGCTTATGGATTCAAGGAAAAGTTCGATCCCCAAAACCAAAGACCCTGAAGTGCTGGAGTTCGAGGCCGCTCTGCTGCGCAGCGTGGGCCAGGCCGTGCGTGGTGAATACGCTGCCGTGCGCACACCCGAGCAGATTGCTGCGCGCAAGCGAAGCCGCCAGGTCGGCACGGTGGAGTCCAGTGCCAAGGTATCCACCAGCATTCGCCTCGATGTGGATGCAATAGACGCGCTCAAGGCCACGGGGCGTGGCTGACAAAGTCTTGCGAACGATCTGCTGCGCGGGGCGTTTGTAGTGAATTCCACCCCCGAAAACTGCAGCTCTTATGACTGCGATTGCGGCGCATGCGGGTCCAGAGAATGAGCGTGACGTCGCTACCTTGTAGGCCTGACGGCAGCACCTATGAGTTGGCCGATATGTAGAAGGCCGAGCGACACTTCCAGCCAACGCTGACTGCGGCGCTGGCGAAGAAATTGGAGGAACGGTGGGAGCTTGCTGTGCGTCAGATCACGCTGTAGTTTTTGGCTTCTATACGGGGCGGCTTGGTGAAAAGGGGCTGCTGGTTGAAGCGGCATTGGGTGCCATGCTCCTCATAAAGACGCATGCAGGCTTACGGCATATGGGAGTGTCCAAATTTCTGTGTGCAAGGCGGTTAAAGCTTCACTGATTTCGTGAAGCCAGCTCGGCTGGCGTTACCGGCCCGGGGATGAGTTGCTCCAGCAACTCAGCTAAGAATTGCGGCACCGCCGCCTTGACCGGTGCCCACACCACGCGAGTCAGCAGCAGGCACCCGCAACTGCACCCGGCTCTGCGCCAGCGCCTGCACACCTTCACGCACCACACGGATCTGCACAACCTGCGCAGTGCAGTTCACCTGCAGCTTCCACTGCCCCTGGCCAGCCCCCTTCTCGCTGCCGATACGCGAATGCCCATCGTCCTCAAAGCAAGTGGCCTCAAAAGCGCCCTCGCCCACCAACGGGAAAATCTGGAAGCCACGCACGGCTTCCACTTTGCCGAAATGGATAGCTCCATCATTGGTGGGAATGGCGCAGCCTTCACGCGCCAGCAGCGGCGGTGCGCCGTCCAGCGGGGCTTGCAGGGTGACTTCCTGACCGGCCTTGCCGGTGTGGTGGGCCTGGGCGACATGGGGTTTGCCGCCGACCAGGCACCGTGGCTGACCACGGTGCGCATCAACGGCCCCAGCAGCGGCGAGACTGCGGCGCTCTATACCGTGGACCGGGCCGAGGGCCGCATGGAGAGGCCGCCGATCCTGGACATCGGTTTTTCGATCATCGAGCGCCAGTCGGCCTGAGAATCGCCGCCCCAGGACAATCCTGCCCACAGCGCTTATGCTGCGCATCGCACCATGTCTTCCCCAGCACCCGCCTCCTTCCTGAGCCGCTGGCGCACCCGCCTGCGCACCCACCACGACCGGCTGCTACGCGTGGGCTTAAGCCAGTACGTCACCAACGGCCTGAGTGTCACCCTGGGCCTGGTGCTGATCATGCTGCTGGTGTATGAGTCCGCCGGGCTGGGTGGCGCCTCCAGCACTGCGGTGGGGGTACTGATCACCAGCCTGCCGGACGTGCCCTCGGCGCGCAAGCGCAAGATCATGCAGATGCTGCCGGCGCCGCTGCTGGGTGCGCCGCTGTTCATGCTGGTGCAGCTGCTGCACGACGACCCGGTGGCGCTGGGCCTGCTGCTGGTGACGGGCACCTTCCTGGCGGTGATGATGATGGCCTGGGGCAAACGCGGCGGTCCGCTGACCTTCTCGCTGCTGTTCGCCCTGCTGTTCTCGATGGCGGCACCACCCGCCACCACCGTGGAGCAGATCGGCACACACGGCGCCTGGTTCCTGCTGGGCGCAGCGCTCTACCTGCTGTGGGGTGCGCTGACCACGCACCTGCTCAATATGCGTTACCGCCGCCAGATGCTGGCGGAATGTATCCACAGCTTCGCCGACATCCTGCGCACCCAGGCCCAGCGCTTCAACCCGGACGCCGACGCCCAGGCGCTGCTGGGCCAGATGCTGGCGCAGCAGTCCCAACTGGCCGACCACCTGCAGGCCACGCGCGACGTGGCGCTCGAATCCCCCACCACACCGAAGCGCCAGCGCTTGGCCGCCATGCTGCTGGCCCTGCTGGAAGCCCGCGACCACCAGCTGGCCTGCGAGCTCGACATGGACGCCCTGCGCAGCCACCAGATGGGCGCAGCCGCCCTGCCCGTGCTGGGCCAATCGCTCTCGGCCACAGCGGCGCAGCTGGACAAGCTGAGCATGGCGCTGCTGCTGGGCCATGACCTGCAGGCCATTGCTGCCATCCCCGACCAGCGCGCCTGGCTCAGCGGCGTGCTGCCGCCCCGCCCGCAAGCCGACCCGACCCAGGCCCCGCCACCGCTGCAGACCGACAGCCCCGAGCCCGCTGCCCTGCTGCGCAACATGGCCGACCGCATCGGCCACATCAACGACGAGGCCGTTCACCTGGCCGCACTGGCGCGCGGCGACGTGGCACCCGAGCTGGCCGCCGTGCGCACCCAGTGGCAGCTGTTTGTCAGCACCACCCGCTGGTCGCTGGCACCGCTGCTGGACCAGTTGGGCTGGCGCACCCCCACCCTGCGCTACGCCCTGCGCGCCACGCTGGCGGTGGGCGCGGGGTACCTGGTGTCGCTGCACCTGCCCTGGGCGGCGCACAAATACTGGATATTGACCACCATCGTGGTTGTCATGCGGGGCAACCTGGCGCAGACCGTGCAGCGGCGCGACGACCGCATCGGCGGCACCATCCTGGGCTGCCTGCTGGTGATGGGCCTGCTGTCGCTGCACCCCGATGCGCGCGTGCTGTTCCTGGTGGTGGCGCTCAGCACTGGCATCGCCCATGCGTTTGCGCTGCGGCGTTACCTCATCACCACCATCGCCGCCACGCTGGCGGGGCTGCTGCAGGCCCACCTGCTGATGGGCGGTGCGCTGGCACCCGAGTTCGCGGTGCTGGAGCGGCTGGCCGACACCGTGCTGGGCGCCGCCATCGCCTGGCTGTTCAGCTACGTGCTGCCCGCCTGGGAGCGCGGCCAGATACCCGCCCTGGTGCACCGCAGCGTGCAGGCCCAGCAGCAACATGCCCGGCTGGCGCTGGCGCTGCTGGACCCGGCGCAGACATCCGACGTGCGCTGGCGCCTGGCCCGGCGCGAGGTGTACGAGAGCCTGTCGGCCCTGACCCAGGCCACACAGCGCACCCTGGCCGAGCCGCGCCAGGTGCGCCCGCCGCTGCAGCCGCTCGAAGCGCTGCAAGCCCGCAGCTACCAGCTGCTGGCGCAGCTCACCGCCATCAAGTCGCTGCTGCTGTTGCGCCGCGCCCAGCTGGACCTGGACGTTGCCCTGCCCGCGCTGCAGCAGGCCAGCCGGGACATCGACGCCGCGCTGGCTGGCAGCCCCGAAACCCCGGTGCAGCCGCCCACAGCCGATACCCCAGGCACCGCCGGCCAACCCTTCCAGCCCCGGCCCGACCCGCTGCTGGCGCACGACCTCACCCCCTGGCTGCTGCGCCGCCTCACCCTGGCCACGGCCATGGCGCGGGAACTGCGGCAGGCGGAGCTGCTGGTGCTGCGCGGTTGAGGTAGCACAGCAGCTCACCACGGCTTGCAGCGCCAGCCTTCAGCATCCCATGGGCCTCGCGCGGAGGTTTTACCTCCGCATATCGCTATATTTTCAATAGCAAACAAGGCATGCGCAGGACAGGGCGGTTTCAACCCCAGGTGGACTTTCTGGCCACACGTTTCGCGGCGCTGAACGGGATGGACGCGCACCTGAAGCTCTTTACGATGCCGTACACCCCCCTTCAAGCCGGAGATCCCATGCACAAACGCCAATTCCTGAGCGCCGCCGCCGTGGCGGGCGCCCTGCCCGTGGGGGCCTGTACTACATCGACGTGGCCAAGGTCTAGGGCGGGCGGAAAACCCGGAGAAAATCACCCCTTCTCCGAATTCCACGCGCCTTGGCGACGCAGAAACGGCATTGGATAAATTGGTATTTGTATGAGCTTGCCTGACCTTTCTGCCCACACCCCCATGATGGCCCAGTACCTCAGCCTCAAGGCCGGGTACCCCGGCACCCTGCTGTTCTACCGCATGGGGGATTTTTACGAGATGTTTTACGCCGACGCCGAAAAGGCGGCGCGGCTGCTGGACATCACGCTGACCCAGCGCGGCCAGTCGGCCGGGCAGCCGGTGGTGATGGCCGGTGTGCCCTTCCACGCGATGGAGGGCTACCTCGCCAAGCTGATCCGCTGCGGCGAATCGGTGGCGATTTGCGAGCAGGTCGGCGAAGTCGGCGCCAGCAAAGGCCCGGTCGAGCGCAAGGTGGTGCGCGTGGTCACGCCCGGCACGCTGACCGACTCCGAGCTCCTGAGCGAAAAATCCGAATCCATGCTGATGGCCGTGCACCAGGGCCCGCGCAACCGCTGCGGCCTGGCCTGGCTGTCGGTCACGCAGGGCGTGGTGTTCCTGGCCGAATGTGCGCCCGATGAGGTGGCCGACTGGGTGGGCCGTGTGGCACCCAGCGAGCTGGCCTACAGCGCCGGGGTGACCACCACATTTGAAGAACGCCTCAAACGGCTGCGCCATGGTTCATCGGTCTTTCTGACCTCGCGCCCCGAATGGCAGTTTGACAGTGGCCTCGGGCAAAAGAAACTGCTCGATGCGCTGCAGGCCGCCAGCCTGACCTCCTGGAACGCGCAGGATTTGCCGCAGGCCCACGCCGCCGCCGCCGCGCTGCTGGGTTATGCCGAACACACGCAGGGCCGCTCGCTCACGCACATCCACAGCGTGCAGGTGCAGCGCGACGATGCGTTGATTGATCTGCCACCGACCACCCGACGCAATCTGGAGCTGGTGCAGACCCTGCGCGGCGAGGATTCGCCCACCGTCTTCAGCCTGCTGGATACCTGCATGACCGGCATGGGCAGCCGCTTGCTGAAACGCTGGCTGCTGGAGCCGCAGCGCGAACGCACCGAAGCGCAACACCGGCTGCAGGCCATCACCACGCTCAAGGCCAGGCTGTGGCAAACCTTGCGCGGCCAGTTGAAGGGCTGTGCCGATGTCGAGCGCATCAGCGCCCGCACCGCGCTGCGCCAGGTGCGCCCGCGCGAGCTGGTGGCGCTGGTCATGACGCTACAAAAAACAGAGCTTCTTGCGCAGAGCATGCGGGGGCTTGATGGCTATCTGGCCCACATTTTTGGCAGCCTGCAGGCACCACCGGATTGCGTGGCACTGCTGCAAAAAGCCATCGCCCCGGAGCCCGCCGCGCTGGTGCGCGATGGCGGCGTGATCGCCGACGGTTACGACGCCGATCTGGACGAGCTGCGCGGTATCCAGACCAATTGCGACGCCTTCCTGCTCGATCTGGAAACCCGCGAGAAGGCGCGCACCGGCATTGCCAATCTGCGCGTGCAGTTCAACAAGGTGCACGGTTTTTACATCGAGGTCACGACCGGCCAGGCCAACAAGGTTCCAGACGACTACCGCCGCCGCCAGACGCTGAAAAATGCCGAACGCTTCATCACGCCCGAGCTGAAAGCCTTTGAAGACAAGGCGCTCAGCGCGCAGGAACGCGCGCTGGCCCGCGAGAAATATCTGTTCGAGCAGGTGCTGGACCAGTTGCAGGCCCATATCCCGGCGCTGACCCGGGTCGCCACCGCGCTGGCCAGCCTGGACGCGCTGTGCGCGCTGACCGAGCGCGCGCTGACGCTGGACTGGAACGCGCCGCAGTTTGTCGCCGAGCCCTGCATCGACATCACCCAGGGCCGCCACCCGGTGGTCCAGGCCCGCCTTGCGGAGTTGAGCAGTGGCAACTTCATTGCCAACGACACGCGCCTCTCCGCCAAGGCGCGCATGCAGGTCATCACCGGCCCCAACATGGGCGGCAAGTCGACCTATATGCGCCAGGTGGCGCTGATCGTGTTGCTGGCGTCCATCGGCAGCTATGTGCCGGCCGCGGCGTGCCGGCTCGGCCCGATCGACGCGATCCACACCCGCATCGGCGCATCTGACGACTTGTCCAACGCGCAGTCCACCTTCATGCTGGAGATGACCGAAGCCGCGCAGATCTTGCACAGTGCCACGCCGCGCAGCCTGGTGCTGATGGACGAGATTGGCCGCGGCACCAGCACCTTTGACGGCCTGGCATTGGCCAGCGCGATTGCCACGCAACTGCACGACAAGACGCAGGCCTTCACGCTGTTCGCCACCCACTACTTTGAGCTGACCGAATTCCCCGCCACCCACCACGCGGCACTGAATGTGCACGTGAGCGCCACCGAAGCGGGGCGCGACATCGTGTTCCTGCATGCGATTGAGCCCGGCCCTGCGAGCAAGAGCTATGGCGTGCAGGTGGCTCGGCTGGCTGGCATGCCCGCCGCCGTGCTGAACCAGGCGCGCCACACGCTGCAAGCGCTGGAGGCGCAGGCGACCCAGTCGCAGACCCAGGTCGATCTGTTTGCCACACCACCCGCTACAGAAACAGTAGCAACATCCCCAATAGATTCGGCGATCGCAGCTATCAACCCTGATGCACTGAGCCCCAGAGAAGCGCTGGAAGCGCTGTACCGGCTCAAGGGACTGCTCGCCACCAACTCCAACTGAGCACCGGCCCACCGGTGTAATTGCCAATCTCCAAGGTACCTCCATGACTTCGCACGCCCCTATGCCCTCCGCCGCTCCACTCGACGGTGTCTCCACCCTGTCGGAATTGTTCCTTTGGCGTGTCGCCCAGACACCGCAGGCCCCCGCCTACCTGCAATACGACGAAGCCGCCCGGCAGTGGACCCCGATCAGTTGGCAGGCTGCGGCCCAGAAGGTGCAAAAGACCGCGAACGCCCTGGGCAGCCTGCAGTTGCCCAGAGGCTCGCGCATCTCGATCCTGCTGCCCAATGGACTGGACGCCGTATACATCGACCAGGCCTGTCTGGCGCAGGCCTGCGTGCCGGTGCCCATGCATGCGCTGGACAATCCGGCCAGCATCGCCTACATCGTGGCGGACAGCGACACCGCGCTGCTGGTGGCGCAATCACTGGCCCAGTGGCAAGCCATTGCGTCTGCCGGGGTGGCGTTTCCCGCGCTGCGCCAGGTCGTCATCCTCGAATCCACGACCGAGCCGCTGCCCTCCACGCCGCAGCTGCCCGTGGTGGCCTGGAGCGACTGGTTGGCCCAGCCCCATGCAGAAGCCCCTGCCCAATTGCCCCGCGCCGACGAACTGGCAGCGCTGGTGTACACCTCAGGCACCACCGGCAAGCCCAAGGGGGTGATGCTCACGCACGACAACGTGGTGGAGAACGTCAAGGCCGTGCTGCAGCGCGTGGTACCCGGACCGCAGGATGTGTTCCTGTCGTTCCTGCCGCTGTCGCACACCTTTGAACGCACAGCCGGGTATTACCTGCCCATCGCGGCAGGCAGTTGTGTTGCGCATGCCCGCTCGGTGGCCCTGCTGGCGGAAGACATGAAAACGGTACGCCCCACGGTCCTGATTTCGGTGCCCCGGATTTATGAGCGGGTGTACGGTGTGGTCAAAGGCCGGTTGGCGGCATCCCCTCTCAAAGCCAGGCTGTTCCAGTGGGCCCAGAACGTGGGCTGGCGACGCTTCTGCCGCATCCAGCGCCTGCCCGTGCCGGGACACATGCCTGCTGCCCTGGATGCGCTCTTGTGGCCCATTCTGAACCGGCTGGTGGCCCGCCCGCTGCTGGCCCAGTTTGGCGGGCGCCTGCGGGTCGCGGTCAGCGGCGGCGCGGCGCTGTCGCACAGCATTGCCCACTGCTTCCTGGGTCTGGGCCTGCCCATCCTGCAGGGCTACGGCATGACGGAAACCTCGCCGGTGGTAGCCGCCAACGGCCTGGACGACAACGATCCGGTCACCATTGGCCGTGCCCTGCCTGGCGTACAGGTGCGTATTGGAGACATGCTGGAACTGCAGGTGCGCAGCCGCAGTGTGATGCGGGGCTACTGGAAGCGCGAGGCCGATACGGCCGCCGCCTTTGTGGACGGCTGGCTGCGCACCGGTGACCAGGCGGCCATCGAGGACGGACGTATCCGCATCCTGGGCCGCATCAAGGAAATCATCGTCACGTCCACCGGTGAAAAAATTGCCCCCAGCGACCTGGAGCTGGCCATCACCAGCGACCCGCTGTTCGAGCAGGCCTACACCTTTGGCGACAACCGGCCCTTTATCGCCTGCATTGTGGTGCTGAGCCAGGCCGGCTGGCAGCAGCTGGCGGCCACGCTGCAACTCCCCGCAGATGCGCCACAGAGCCTGCAAGCGCCCGAAGCGAAAAAAGCCATACTGGCACGCATACAGGAACTCACCCATTCCTTCCCCTACTACGCACAACCCCGCGCGGTGGCACTGACCCTGGAGCCCTGGACCAGCGAGAACACCCTGCTGACGCCCACGCTGAAACTCAAGCGCAACAATCTCTCGGCCCATTTCGCCGCCGAGATGGAACTGCTGTACCGGCGCTAATGCATCGGGCAAGCCACCCCTTTACACTCTAGGTTTAGAACCCGCACCGCTCCGCGCCCCCTTAGCAATGACCTACTGCGTCGCCATCAAACTCAACGCCGGACTGGTGTTCCTCTCCGACTCCCGCACCAACGCCGGCCTGGACCAGATCAGCACCTTCCGCAAGATGATCGTCTACGAGAAGCCGGGCGACCGCTTCATGGTGCTGCTGTCGGCAGGCAACCTGAGCATCTCGCAGTCGGTACGCGAGATCCTGCAGGTGGAGCAGCTCAAGGACAGCGAGGACGGCGAGCCCATCACCATCTGGAACGCCAAGAGCATGTTCGACGCCTGCCGCGTGCTGGGTGCCGCCGTGCGCCGCGTATACGACCGCGACGCCCAGGCGCTCAAGCAGTCGGGCGTGGACTTCAACGTCTCGCTGATCTTCGGCGGCCAGATCGCTGGCGAAGGCATGCGCCTGTTCCAGATGTATTCGGCCGGCAACTTCATCGAAGCCACCACCGAGACGCCCTACTTCCAGATCGGCGAATCCAAGTACGGCAAGCCGGTGCTCGACCGGGTGCTGATCCCCACCCTGCCGCTGGACGAAGCCGCCAAGTGCGCCCTGGTGTCGATGGACTCCACCCTCAAGTCCAACCTGTCGGTGGGCCTGCCGCTGGACCTGGTGGTGTACGAAGCCGGCCGCCTGCAGTCCGACAAGGTGGTGTGCATCGACAACGACAACCCCTACTTCCAGATGCTGCACGGCAACTGGGGCCACAAGCTGCGCGAGGTGTTCGACAGCATCGAGGACCCGG
>Ga0116181_1001721_pt1 | contig 18554 bp, 17 predicted proteins | sample AD_UKC075_MetaG_FD_89752 | JGI IMG/M metagenome (GOLD analysis project Ga0116181, IMG submission 89752) | Active sludge microbial communities of municipal wastewater-treating anaerobic digesters from USA - AD_UKC075_MetaG | ecosystem: Engineered > Bioreactor > Anaerobic > Digestate | place: USA...
CGGGCTGGCTGCTATCCTCGCATGCGCACCACGGCAGGTTGCCCGAGCGGCCAATGGGAGCGGACTGTAAATCCGTCGCGAAAGCTTCCAAGGTTCGAATCCTTGACCTGCCACCACGTGCACAGAGGGCCTCTGACCAGCGGAAACGCCGGTCAGAGGCCTTCTTCGTGCGCGTCGGACGTGTCCGGCTGGCGACGGCCTTGGGTGGCCGTGTGCGGGTGTCATTGGGGAAATAGTGGGGAAATCTGGGGGTTGTGCCCCAGGGTCGTGGACTCCCGGAGGGCCGCGTCGACGCGCTGACGTGCGGCTTCGTCCTGACCCACCACGCATGAGGCGTAGACCCGTAGCAAGACGTTGACGCTGTGTCCGGCCCACTCTGCGACCTGGGTTGCTGGGACGCCCGCATTGAGCCACAGGGACACGGCGGCGTGTCGAAGGTCGTATGGACGTTTGGCCAGCACCGACGCGTACTGGATCTCGTTGAAGACCTGGCTTCGAGCGCGGTCCCACACGCGGTAGACGATGCCCATGCTTTGTGCCGATGCGTAGGGGGCTGCGACCGGGATTCCGGCTCGGCCGACGCGGTTGACGAACAGTCGACCGCCCACGCCGGGCGGAAAGAGTTGGACATGTCGGTGCAGGAGTTGAACGAGTTCGGGCGGTGCGGGAACGCGACGTGTGGCCCGGCGGGCTCGGTGCTTGAGCGCCCTGTCTTCGTCCCTCACGCCACCATCTGTCCAGGCCCTACCGCCTGTCTGGGTCGAGCCCGACAGAAGCAGGGTGCCCCACATGGTCGGGTCGGCTGGAAGCAGCAGGTCGTCGATCGTCAAGTGGCGAACCTCGGCCGGGCGGAGCGCTGCGTAGTACATGCAGCCGAAGAAGGCTTCCAGTGCGGGATAGATTTCGGCAACGGCGGCGAGGAGTTGACGGGCCTGATCCGGGTTGACCACCACTCGGCGATCGATGACCTCCAGTTGCCGGGAGCGTGGCGACGAGAGGCGGTCCATGGGATTGGCCGTGAGGTGTCCCATCTCCACGGCATACGTCAATGCGCCGTAGAGAGCAGACCGCTTGCGTGCCGTCGTCGACGGGCTGGCGAACCCGCCGTCCAGGTTCTTGCTGACAGCGTCCACCATCTGGTTGAGGCGAACTGGCTGCGCGAGCTGGTCGATGGTGGGGAGGAGGCGATTGATGGTGCTCAGGATCTGCGCCCACTCGGGCAGGTCCTCCAGTGCCAGAGCTGTGCTGGAACGGGCGGCAGTGTTGAACGCCCAGTCCCGAAGTGCCTGGCGTACGGGCTGGGTCTGCATCCTTGGGGGGAGGAGTCCGCAAGTGGCGGTTGTTAGGCCCTCCGCGATGCCTCGCCTGTGTCGGGCCGACGCACGTGGCCACTTCGTGTCGACGAACTCGGCCGCGTGCGCAAGCCAGCCTGGGCCTGATTGCCCTCGTGCGTGGGTTACCGGCAGCCCTGAACCCTCGTCGAAAGGCTGGCCCGAGTTCGTTGCTGCGAGGAGGGTCGATCTGAAGGAGTCGGCGAGTTTGCGAGTGTCGAAGGTGCGTTGGAGCTGCCGACCCGAGACTTGCCACCTCACGGTGTGCGTGGTCCGGATCTTGCCCGCGTAGGTGCGAATGCCGAAGACATGGACGTCGAACGAAGTCATCGGGGCTCCGTCAAGCAGGTTGCTTGAGGGCGGCGAGCCAGCGGTCGAAGTCGGCGCGGAGGATGCGTAGGTCGCCGTTGGGCAGCTTGTAGCAAGGCGGTGCCTTCCGGGCGGAGCGCCAGTCGTAGAAGGTCGAGCGCGAGACGCCGAGCTCGGTGCAAACCTCTCGGACGGTCATGCTCGATCGGGCGGCGGAGTGGGTCATAAGGCCTCCTTCTCGGGTCTCTGGAAGAACGGGGAAACGGGGCACGGGTGGAGCCGTCAGATCCCACCCATACCGAACAGCGCGCGGGCGTGGGTCTGGGGTTCGGGCTGGACTGCGCGTGAGACTGCTGCAACGCGGGTGGCCGCCGCGTTGGCCGCGAGCCACGCCTGACTGAGGTCCCAGCCCTCGGCGGGCTGAAGGGGGACGAGGGCGCCGTGAGAGCGGGCCCGTAGGCGCTCGAGCGTGGCTGGCGCGCGTCGGGCGGGAGTGAACAGGAGTCTGGACTCGGCGAGGCGGCGTGGCAGGGAGGTGGTTCGGGCGAAACCGTCGGCGACGGTTTCGTTGGCTGCAGCCAGGTGGCTGGCGACGTGCCTGTCCAGGTGGTTGCCCGCTTCGATCGCGTGGCTCCCGTCGGCCAACGCCGCGAAGAGGGCACGGCTGGTAGTGACGTGTTGGACGCTTGGGCGGGCAAGGGTGGTCAGACCGTCCCAGGCCTGAGTCGCGGTTCTCATCGTCCCGGCGGCATCGAGGAGGGCCGTCTCGGCGGCGGCAATTGCTGTGGTGTTGAGGTCCTTCCCGGTGGTTGCCAGAAGTTGGTGGCTGACTGAGTAGATGTGGGCGGCCTGGTTGGCGAGCGTCCGGAGGCTGTCGTTGCTCGGGATTGCCGCAGTGATCTCGGCGTCCAGGGTCTTGGCCCAGGCGTCGATGGCGGCCTCGAGCCGGTCGGAAAGGTGGGTGGGCGACGGGTTTGGGCTGACGGCTCGCAGCCTGGCCAGGGCGATGTGGGTGTCGGTTGGTTCGGGCCAGTCCAGCGTGGCGAAGGCACGGCGGTGATGGTCGGCGTAAGTCAGGGTGGCGACCGGCGCTGCGATGGCGTTGGCAGGTCCGAAAGCGACGGTATGCCGTGCGGCGACGTCGGCGCTGAGGAGGAGTTGTGCCGTGATGGGTCCGGCAGTGTGGTTCTCGCCTTGGGGGAGGAGTCGCCGACCTTCGAGAAGGTCGGCCAGGGCTCCGACCGTGACGGTGAGTCGGGCGAGCGGGTGCGTGTCGGTCGGGTCCGCAATGGATGCTGGTGTTGAGTCCGGTCTTCTCGTGTCGGGCACTTCGTTCTCGTGGAGGGCGTGGAGGTGTCGGCGGCGTCCCTGTGGAGCGGTCGTTGGGCGGGCCCCGGAAGGGGCTCGGGTGGGGGACTGTCCAGGGATCGACTGCTCTGCGAGTGGTCTTGGGTAGCCTCGGGAAACGGCCACGAGGGCCAGTCGCTGGGCCGCGGGGATGTTGCAGTAGCTGCCTCCCAGGGCGACGGCGAGGGCTCGACGCAGCGTGTGGTCGAACGCCTCCCATTGGTCCGGGCTGACGGGGTCGGTGCTGTATTTGAGGACACCGGTCAGGTACTCAATCCGCCGCACTAGGTCGAGGGCGGTCGTGGTGCTCATAGTTGGCTGCCCGTGTCGTTGGAGTCTTCAGGCAGGTATTGCCCCGCGAGAGTGGCGAGGTCGTCGAGCTGAGCGGGCCAGTCGGAGAGTTCGATCGGAAGAGTCGCCCGGTCGAGCCCGCTGGCGGTCTCGGCTGCGGCACGCAGGTGCCCGACGAGCGTCAGAGGTGCGCTGGACCAGTGGCGGCCGACGGCTGCCTGGACAGGAGAGGCTGCCAGGGCACGAACGAGGCGGATCTGGCCGGCGAGAGCCTGGCCGAGGATGGTCTCTGCGCGTTCTGCAATGTAGGTCGCCACGTCAAGGTGATGACAGGCGCGGTCGACGAGATTCGTATGGGTTGTCATAGCTTCTCCGTTTGGTTGGTCAGCGGACGGTGAGTTGGATGGCCGGGGAAGGCTTGGAGTACGGCATCGACGCTTCGGCCGAGAGGCCGCGGGGCGGACGAGGGGCCGTGAATCCGGCACCCCGCAGCGCCTTGGTGAAGCTGTCGTTCGCGTCCCAGCCTTGGCGGCGCATCTCGCGGCTGGCCGACGTCAACAGCGCCGATCGGTCGCTCGGGAGGAGGACCTCGGCAAGCGGCGAGAGGGCGTGGATGACCGCGCTGGTCGGGTCCGTGACGCCCCGGCTGGGCAGCGCAGCGATGGTGTGGCGCACGATCTCTGCCCCGGGCGGCACGGCGGCGTACCTGACCGGGCCGTGTGGGTCGAACAGTGCGAGCCCGGCCGCTCCATGCTGGGCCAGCCAGTCGGCAGGGTCGCGGCCAATCGGGAGGTGAGCGACGCGGATACGGGCGAGTGTTGAGGTGCCGGATTCGCGCACGAGGGTGTCGAGCCATCGCAAAGTTCCTTGGGCACCAGCGGCGTCGCCGTCGAGCGCGAGGACGACGAGTCCGTCTGCTTCGTCGGCGAGGTTGGTGACACGTTGGGCCTGGACCGGCGAGACGGTCGTGCCGCCGGTGCTGCAGGGGGTGAACGCGGTATGCCGTCCTGCCGCCGCCGTCGCGGCGGCAATGGCCAGTGCGTCAAGGGGGCCCTCGACGACGATCACATTGGCCCCATGCGGGGCGGAGCCGAGGATAGGTCGGAACAGCAGGGACGACTTGTCGAAGGTCGCCGTTCGGGTGGGGTTGCGGTACTTCGGTACCTGCGGGCGGCCAGTTACGTCGCGCCCTATGAACCCGCTGATGGGGCTGGGCCGTGTCGCAGGATGGTCGGTGCGAACGGGGATGATGATTCGGTTGCGCAGAGTGTCGATGAGAGTGCCGCGAGAGCTGGTCTGGGCTAGGTCGAGGGCGAGCAGCTCCTCGTCGGTGACGCCTTGCTGGCGCAAGTCGTCGACGAGGCTGGTCCAGCCGGGCCGGGCCAGGCCCACAGCGAATTGCCCGGTGCGGGCTTCAAGGAGTCGGATATCCAGGCAACGACGTCGGGCCAGGTAGGCCACGGCCGTCTGGTGAGCAATTGGGGTCGTGAAGTGCGCCCACGCGAGGTCGTGGACGGCATACGCGCGATCGGCCTCGATGCTCAGTCTCAACGTCGCGGGCAGGTGCCGGGGCGGCTGGACTAGCCCGTGGGTTAGACCGCCGTGGGTGAGGTATGCGACGGCTTCGCTGAAGGTGAGCTGGCGGCGGCGTTGGACGTAGTCGATGACGTCGCCGGTGGCACCGCACCCGAAGCAGTGATATCGGTCAGGAACAGCGTCGATGGACATGGATGCGGTGGAGTCGTCGTGGAAGGGGCAGCGGGCGAGGTATCCACGTCCGACTCGGCGGACTGCTATCCCAGAGTCCGCGATGACGTCGGCGAGGGGGTGTGCGGCGCGGATGCCGGGGATGTCGATGGTCCGAGTGGTCATCGGGAGATCCCCATCCCGTCTGGCTCCGCTGTGGGAGTGACCGGCCCGCGCTCGTGCTCGTAGAGGTGCACGAACCGGGCTGGTGACATCTGCGGGTCGATGGCGACTGCCAGAGAGAAGGCGGCGCGCGCGCTTCGGGGGTCGGCGGCGACGTCCAACACGGCGTACTCGTTCCAAGTGGGGTCGTACCCGTAGAGCAGGACGGGTCCCCCCTCTGACGGGGCACGCATCGAGATGCGGATGTCGCGTCGGGGACCCCACCGCAGGCCGAGGTCCTCGTCGATCCCGCTATGGCGGGCCGAGATTCGCGCGAACGTGCGCTCATTGATCCAGGTCAGCACGTCGGCGCGGCCTTGCTCATACGGGAGGCTGACCCCCTCCACTGTCTGCCTGATCTCATCCGGATTCGTGGTCCCGCGTTCTATGACCCGGATGACGCCGTTCGCGAGTGCGGCACTGGCTGGTGCCGCGCAAGCAGCAGGGCCAACCTGCAGGATCGCGTAGGCGCGGGCGCAGGCGTCGCGGTAGCCGGCTTGGTAGGCGAAGTCCGCATCGCCTGGTTTCAGGTCGGCGTGGGCGAAGATAGCGAGCCGCAGGATCACGTCCTGATATTCCGCGAGGCCGCCGTGCGATATGGGCTCGGGGACGTGCGCGGACCGTTCGGGAGGGTTGGAGGGTGACGAGTGCTGAGACATGGTGGGTGTCCTCGTTCCGAGGGCTTTCGGGCTCTCGGAAGAACACGCCCCGGTCGGGGCACCTTGTCAATCAGATTGTGTGTCAATCAGTTTCGGGTGCATGGAGCGTTGTGCTCCTCGCGTCGTCCGGGGCGAGTTGTGCTCATGCGCGGTGCAGTGGGTGAGGGCTCCCATCTCCGTTAGGTGCGCTTCAATCTCGCGCCAGGCTCGGAAGAAGTCGACGGCCGCGGTCGCTGGCGCATCGTCGGCATACGCGCCACGCTCGTGATCACGCAACGCGGACAGCGCCTCAGCCATCCCGTTGTGCTGCTCCCAGCAGGGCGGGATGACCCGCACTTCGACCGTGAACCGCTCGATGAACGCCGCGACCCAGGCGCGCAGGTCCATCATGACTGACTCGCGTTCGGCGTCTCTCAGCGAGGGGATGTGGATCGGGCCGCTGGCGATGAGGTCGGCCAAACTTGACCTCGATGCCGGGCCGGTCACGGCAATTGAGTTGTTGGATTGGCGACCCGACCGAGTGTGGAACGGGCCAGCCGACCGGTGGTCTCGTGGGCGCAACGAATGTCGGACTCGGCTGCCTCGCGGTCCGTGATCAGTTCGCGGGCGTCGCGTCGGCTAGTCCAGGGCGTCAGCGTGAGTCGGATCGGGGCAGCAGCTCGCATGAGGAGAATCGCCGTGCCGAACGGCAGTGTCCGCAGCTGGGCGGGCTCGAAGACGGGGACCTTGTGGCTCGACTCGGATGTCGTGCGATGGCCGTCCTTCCCGCGGCTGACGGTAGCGGTGCGTTCGTCCCGCTGGCCAATGAGGGTGGAAAGGTCCTGCAGGTCGCGGGCGTTGGACCCGCCGCCAAGAATGACCTTGACGATCGCGGCGTCCCAGATCGCGCTCGCCGCGTGCTCGCCCCAGACATGTCGGGCTTGCGCAAGTGACTGCAGCACAACGATTGTGGAGATCCCTGACCCGCCGCCGTCGGACATCAGCGAGGGCAGGGAGGGCAGCGGATAGTTGGCGGCCTCGTCGAGGATCACCGACAGGGGCGGGTCCAAACGGGCCTTGGGGGAGCGGGCGGCGATCCGGCGGGCCGCTTCGATGACGTCCTCGACGAATGCGCCGACGAGCCCCGAGGTGGCGGCGGCCCCGGTTGAAGTTCCTATGAGGTAAATGGTGCCGGCTCGGGTGAGGAACTCATCGGGGTCGAACTGCTCGCCCGAACGGGGGGACACGGCATCGAGGACCTTGGGGTCAGCCAAAGCGGCGAAGGCGATAGTCACCATCGCCCACACCGAGTCGCGCTGGCGGGGATCGCTGGTGACGATCGCGTCCAACGCCTGATGCCACCCGACGGCCGCCCGGGGGTCAGTGACGAGAATAGTTACCGCCTCTCGGGCATGAATCGCTGACAGCGACCACCGGTACAGGTCCGAAGCGTCGCACCCACCCAACGCTGCGGCGTGCAACAGGCAGCGGACCGCCTGGTCGGCGGAGGCCTGCCAGAAACTTGAGTCGGTTGTGCCAGCGGCCGACCCGACGGTGAGCGCCTTGGCTCGGATCATGGCGACGTGGGGATCCTCGCACCCACGGATCGGCGACCAGCGCGTGGCAGACGGTATGCCGGTCGCCAGTCGTTGGGGGTCAAAAACGGCCACAGGGCCGCCTGCGGCCCGCTGACGAATCGTCACCGCCAAGTTGTCCGGCCGGGTACTCGTGGTCAGAACGGCGCCTGGGGCATCGAGAATCAACGGGATGACTAGGTGCAGGCCTTTGCCTGACCGCGGTGGACCCAAGATCGCGACCGAGTCCTCGATCGTCGCCCAGCAACCCCGACCGTTGACGGCGCCCAGTCGGTATCCGAGGTCGCGAGCACACGGCGATAGCAACATTGGTCGAAGAGCTCTCCCCCGTCGCGCGACGGCGCGGGCCGACGCGCTTCGTTGCCCTCGGCCGATGCTCATTCCATACCAATGGCTGGTTCCGTCCAGGTCCGGTCGGATAGCCTTAAGGTTGAGAACGATTGCTAGCGCCGACACGGTCAGCACGGCCCAAACCCAGGCAATCATTGAAGCCCTCCTTCCAACGTCAAGGTTGTCCGTTGACAACGCTAACCGTCGGGGCACGCATACTGCAGCACTCAATTGAGAGGCCGTGAAACACCCGCTTGAGAGTCGCCCAGGACAACGGGAGACGCTCATCGACCGCGGTGAGAGAGCCCGGCCAAGGCGACCCCGTCTCGATCGGTGAGGTACGCCCGTCACATCCTGCTGTTCGGCGATGCCGACGGACCTGTTAACCCCCCCCGTTTGTGAGGGAGCCTCTGTCGTGGCGGGGCGTTAGGGGCGTCTTCCGATTGAATGTGGGGGACGACAGCGGGCCAGCTGACGCTGCCGGACTGCGGATCTCCGGAGTCGCGTGGAACGGACGGGGTCTTCCGGCTCGGACAACTCGGGACGGACTCACCAACTTCCCTTGCTGGACGGGCGCTTCCGTGCGCTCCACGCTCATCAGACCCCGGCCAGTGAACGATCCGAGCCGACAGTCATAGCGTTCAACACGTCGGCCTCCGCTACTCTTACTCTCCCGGCCGACCAGAGGCGGCGTCGGCATGACCCCCGTTCAGACGAGATGGGTCCCGGGCGGGATCGGCGCCACTAAACTGACCCCGTGTGGCCACGACGCAGACTACCCGAGTCATCTGAGAGTCCGAGAGAACGTGCTGAGGCGCGGGATATTGCGAAAGACCAAGCGAGATCTGGGCGTTCGACCGCTAAGGCGACTTGGTTTAGCGCTCTTGTCGCGCTGGTCGCGCTCATTCTACTTGTATTCACGACATGGCAGGGCGTAAGAGGTCAGAGCTCCAGTTCAGAAGCCCGCCTGCCCCCACCAAGCGCCACGAATCTTAGCGTTGCTGACGCCCGGGTGGAATCGCATCCCGACGCTATCGATTTGACGATTCGGAACTCAGGCAATGAACGCGCGCTGATCATTTCCGCGACTGTGAATATTTCGAGATTCACCTATCTTCCGGGATGCATGTATGGTGGCGATTTGCCGTCAAGCGGCGACTACCAGATATCGCTACCGGACTCGCCTTCATCTGGCCAAGAGGTGCGGGCAACCGTCCATCAGGAGATACAGGCTGATGGGGCGACTCGTTTTCGACTGACCTTCTCTTTCCCTAAAGCACACAAGGGAGAATCGAATAAATATGGTGCCTATATTTACGAGATTCAGGCAATTCTCCATCAGGATGGAAGCCGTTCACGATTGGATGTCGGCAAATATATTATCGCTGGACCAAGCGACTCCCTTGTGTCGAACTGGCGGCCTTTGATCATTCATGACCCGACAGGTACCACCTACACTAGAGAGGAAAGCGTGGTGTCCTGGGTTGGGACCAAGGACTCTCCTCAAGTGGCAGATACGCTTTCTTGCTTGGCCAAGAACGAGACCAGCCTGAGTCAAATTCTAGGTGGGGAGGGCTTGCGCTCCTCCAGATTGCAGGAAGTTACTAACTTGTTGAGCGGCGGCCAAGGAACCTGGCCGCCATCCCCTGGCTGAGGCGTCGTATGGCCGTGTGGTGCGCGGCTCCTCCTGTAGCGCGTCCCCTTCGGCCTAGTCGGCCGGGGCCAGGCATCCGTGAGTGTTTCGCCAGTAGTTCATTCGGGACCGGCTTCAGTACAGTCCGGCTCCGTGTTAATGTGCGCTTCCGTCAAGTTCGGGGGCCTTCCACCCTTCAATGCCATTCTCTGGTTGGTGTCGAAGAGTTCCAGTTCCGGTCGGGTCGCGATGTGGCAGACGACGAAGGAGCGCTGGCCGACGCGCCAGAGGCCTTCGCCGCGTTGGAGGTCGGGGAGTTGGTCGCGTTCGGCCGTGTTGAGTCCGAGTGTCGTTGCGGTGTGGGCGGACTCGCTGACTTCCTGCTGGTAGACGATCTTGGTCGAGCAGTCCCCGAGGAGCCCGCGGGCGAGGGCGCGTGACTGCGAGTCGCCGTCGCCGACGGCGTCGAGGTCCGAGAGGCGGTGGACGATGAGGAGGTTGGCGATGCCTAGGCCGCGGGAGAGCTTCCACTGGGCTTGCATGCGTGCCAAGAGCGCGGGTTGGCGCATGAGCCGCCACCCTTCGTCGTAGACGACCCATCGCTGCCCACCGGCGGGGTCCGCCAACGCTGACTCCATCCATGCGGAGGCGCAGGTCATGACCATGGCGATGAGTTGGTCGGACCCCTGGATGGCCGACAGGTCGAGGGTGACCATCGGCAACGAAGGGTCGAATGCCACCGTCGACAGCCCATCGAAGAGACCCGCCAGGTCGCCAGACACGAGTCGGCGCATCGCATGCCCGAGATCACGCCCGTCGCGGGCGAGTTCGTCCGCCGTTGCACCGGGTAGCGACGTCCGCGGCTCGAGCAACGCGTCGACGACCGCCAGCAGCGTGGGCACGTCAGGCGCCACAGCTCGCGCGCCCGTCACGGCGTCCTTCAGCGCGACGTCGAGAGAAGTGTGCTCAACGGCGGACAACGAGCGTCCGAGCGCAGACTCCGCAAGCGAGCCCAAGAGGGTGCGACGTCGTCGCGAGACTTCAACCTGCCACTCCGCATCGCTGATGCCTGAGATGCGTGGACCCGGGTCAAGGGGGTTAAGTCGGTTGCCCGTGCCAGCGCCGAGCCGGATCGTGGCCCCGCCGACCGCGGCTGCCACGGCGGTCCATTCGCCTTTCGGGTCACCTGGCACGTAGACTCGTCGCCCGAACGCGATCGACCGGGTCGCCAGCGACTTGGCCAGGCAAGACTTGCCTTTGCCGACGACCCCGGCGAGGAGGCAGTTGGGGTTGGTCAGCAGCCCTTGCTCGTAGAGGACCCAGGGGTCGAAGCAGAAACCACCCCCCGACCAGGCGTCTTGCCCGATGTATACCCCACGGGATCCCAGGCCTGCCTCGGCCAGGAAGGGGTAGGCGCCGGCGACGACGTCGGAAGTCCCGCGGTGCGCAGGCAGGTGCAGTCGGTGCCAGGAGCGACCCGCTGCGGGTCCGGGCTCCCCGGCTGCAGGCAGGTATGCCGTCCTCCCGCTGGAAGCGTTCTCGTCACCGATCGCGTCAGGTGACCGCGAACCCCCATCACCGCTGCTGTGCTGTTGACGCCGAGAGCGGCGAGTCCCTGCTGGTGCATAGAAGGCATCCGCGGCGACCGACGACCGCTCGTTACGCGGCATACGTGTCATCAGTTGACCCGCCGGCCGATGGGGAGCGCGGCTGCGGTGAATGCGCGGGCCTGCTGCCCGTAGAGGCGGCGTGTCTCGCAGCCGCTTTGGATGGCGGCTCGGCCGACTTCGGCGACTGCAGCTTCGAGGTCGTCGAGTGTCGGGGCGGTGATCGTGACGAGGCCAGTGAATCGCAGGTCGGCGTGGCCCGCGACGAGAGCTCGTTCGCGGTCGAGGACATCGGCGTGCTCGACGGCGTCGGAGAGATCCGCGATGGCACCGAGCCGAGCCTTCTGCGCGGCGTCGGTGAGGTACTCGACCTTGGCCTTGCGGATCTCCCGAATGGCAGTGTCGACTGGGATGGGCTCCAGAGCGAGCGAGACGGTCTTGCGGATGTCGGGCTGGAATATCAGGGAGTGCAGGAAGAACGTCGGTGCATCGACGCGTGGCCACTCGCTGATCCAGAGCACGGCCGAGCAGGCGGTGTCATGCTGCAGGTGATCCCAGTGTTCGTCCAGGGCCATCGGCCCGGCCGTCGCGAGCCCTGCGAGCCCGTCGGGGTCGCAACCAGCAGCGAAGGTCGGGTCGTATGCCGAACGCAGCATCCCCGCCAAGCCTGGCTCGTCGAGCCAGGCGACCAGGGTGAGGTCGGCGTGCCGCAACCCGGCCTCGAACGAAGTCATCTCCTGACGTAAGAAGCGAACTGCTCCAGCCAGCCCGTGCCCGGCCTGACGGATGTGGTGGCGGGCGGCTCGCAGATCGAGCGTGAGCGCAATGAGGGTGCGGTGAGTTGACGTCGACGGCACGGCGGCCCTCATGAGCTCGTCGTACTGAGCGATCGCCCACCTGGGGCCGAGCGGGTCGGTGCCGCGGTTCTGCTGCCACCATTGGGTGATCCCTTGGCCGGCGTCGGGCACCGTGAGTTCAAGGACCTGGACGCGCACTCCCGACCCCGACGCGGCGAGCCCGGCGAGCGCTCGTCCCCACCCTCGGACCCGCGCGCCTTGTTCCTGAGAGGCCATAAGGACGTATGCCGGGTGGCGCACGTGAGCGACGACGGTGAGGGTTTGCTCGTGGGGATCGTGCAGCACCGCGGCGTCGGCGTCCTCGTCGATGAGGAATCGCAGGCGCGCGGCGTCACCGGGCAGGGCGAGGGTCCCGGACGGCCGGGGAGAGGCGGGGCGGGCTCGGTATGCCGTTTGGCCCACCGCCCGGCGCGCAAGGAAGTGCGCGGCAGTCGGGAGGACCTCGACGGCGGGCCGTCCCTGCCAGCGGGCAAAGGCGATCGTCAGCAGACCGCCCCAAAATGGGAGGGTAAGGACCGCGCCTCGGGCACCGACGCTGAACATCGCGGGCACGAGGATGCCGATGGCGGCAGTGACGCAGGCAAGCTGTAGCGCGGTCAAGCCGAGGAGGACGCCATGCCGTGGCAGGCGACCGAATCGAACGGTGAGCTGGTCGGTGGGGTCGGCCATGGTGGTCCTCAGGTCTGGGTCGGGGGTCGCTGCGGCACCCAGCCGCGGGAGGGTGCTACGCCTTCTGGCTGCGTCTGTGGAACGGGTGCCGGGGGATGCTGTCGAGGTCCGGCCGTTGCCTGCGCCTGGGCGACACTGGCTCCGCCCGCACGGGCGGATGCCTGGGCCGCCAGGGCTGGCAGCGCCACGGCGGCAGCAGCTCCTGCCGCAGCCGCGCTCGCTGCGGCCACGCCTCCGATCCCGGCGGTCGCCGAGGCGCCCGGCCCAGCGGTCGGTCGGGCGATGCCAGGGGAGCCCAGGACCCTTGAAGGCGCGGACGCCGGGCGCGGCGACGAGTGCGGCATACCTGTCATGCCCGGAGAGGTGTTGTGACCGGACCGCGGTGAGGAATGGGCGGGAGCCAGCGAGCGCAGTTGTCCCTGAGCGGCACTGACCTTGCGCGGGGCAGCAACTAGGGACCTGGCTCCTGCCCCAGCCTGGATGGCGGAGGCGTGCGCCGCGTGCATGGAGTCCCCGGCGAAGTGGACCATCCGAATCGCCATCCACGGAGCGAATCCGCCGACGAGGAGCAGAAGGGCGCCGCTAGCGAGTTGGGTCACCGACTGTGGCGCGCCGTTTCCTGCCTGGCCCGCGCCATTAATGACCGAGGCCCCGATGCTTAGGATGATGACGAGGATGAGTTTCGCGGCGATCATCGCTGTGACGAGTTCGATCCACTTGCGGACCCAACCGCGGGTGATGTCTGCGGTGGCACCGGCGAAGGCCAGGGGGGCCAGAACTGCGGCGACGAGCAGGGTGACCTTGCGGACCATCATCGCCGCCCAGACGATGACAACCGCAACCAGTACGACGACCGACAGGATGAGCGCGGTCGCGGGGTTCGCCACGTTGGCGAGCGCGACGAGCGGGAGCTTCTCGCCCATCTGCCCGATGTCGACACCCAGCGAGGCGTGCACCACGTCGGCGCTCAGTTGGTCAACGGAGGCGAGCAGTATCCGAGTGGTCGCCAGGGCAAAGGTGCAGCCGATGAACGACACGATCAGCCCGCCGAGGGCACGACCGAGTGCGGGTGGATGACCGCGGAGGGTCGCAGTGATGACCTGAACGACGAACAGGCCCAGACAGAGGGTGCCCGCGATCGCCCCGGTCAGCGACATCTCTCGCAGGAGAGTCGGGGACTGAAGGTCCAGCGTGGTCGCCGCGCTGATCTCCTGCCATAGCCATTCGGTGGCGCTCGTCGCGCTCAGTGCGAAGTACCCGGCAAGGTGGCTGAACGCAGTGTCGGCGACGCCCGAGACGGCTCCACCAGCCAGGGCTTGGGTGGCCTGGCAGATAGGGCTGAGCGCGAAGACCCCGTCGCAGCTCATGACGGCCCCAGCGGGATCGAGCGGTAGATGACGGCGGCGACGAACCCCCATGTGGCGCGCGAAGGTGGGCCTTCGAGTTGCAGCGTGACGACAACCGATGATCGTTCATCGCCCGAAGGGGTATGCCGCGTGACCGTCGCGGCGACCTCGCGTGCGGTGCAGCCCCGGGTCGGTGATCTGACCGCCGGCGACGGCGTTGAGCCAGGCAAGCGGCTCGCGGACGGCGTCGATGCGCGCTTCTTGAGTGATGGACTTGGAACCCAGCGCGGACCACTCCTGCTGGGTAGGGATCGGTGCCGGGGAGCGCGAGGTGTCAGTGACGCTGAAGATGGCCAGTCGGTCGCGCAGGTCAGTTGGCACGAGGCCGACGACCAGGGGTTCGCTCGTTGGGGCGGACTCAGCGTTCACCCACGCCAGAAGCGAATCTCGCGGTGAGGCGTAGTCCTGGGTGAGGAGGCGGCGCACGAACTCCGTGGCATACAGGTCGGGTTGGCTTGCGGCCTCGCCAATGATGGTGGGGGTGCCGGGTGGGGCGGTGGGGGTGGACACGCTGCGGATGGCGGCGAGATCCGCGATGACCTGTTGGGACGGGCCCTGGGCCCTAGCGGAGGCTGTTGGGCTGGGTCCGCTGCGCGGTGCTTCGACAGCGGCGGTGCTGGAGGTGGTGGGTATCGACGGGGTCTGCGGCCGGTCCGCTCGGGGGGTCTGCGACCAGCCGACCAAGGCCAGGACCACCACGAGGGCCAGCATCGCGATCCAGCGAGGGAGTCGGCGGGATCCCTGGCGGCTCATCAGTGGACCGCCGCTCCCGCGTTGTTGAAGAACGTCACGAGGGTGTTGGCCGCACCGATGAGCAAAGCGGCCGCCATGGCCGCAAGGACTCCGTTCTTACCGCGGCCAGCGAGGTGCGGGTTGGAGGAGTGCGAACCGACCGCCCAGGCTGTCGCGGAGATCGCCACGCCGGCAACTGCAGCCATGAGGCCAATAGTGAGCAGAGCTCCCACCATCTGCCCGAGTGCCGCGAGACCCGGTAGGCCGTTGTCGTTGGGTTGGACATCGATCATCGGAGGTGCCTGGACGCGGATTTGAGACATGACGATGGCCCTCTCGTTGCGTGTGGCGATGTACCCGTCGTCAAGGGCCGCGATCGGGGCACCATTGCATGTGCCGATGGACTGCAACAGAGACGTGCTTAACCGCGGCGCACGCTCTACCCATCGCCTGGGTCGACGTGGTGTCCCTGGTTCATGCAATTGAACTTCAACTCGTCCACTTCGCGTGATAAACGAGAGGCATCCTTGCTGAAATCCGGGTTCCCTTATGCCCGCGAGTCACGGTCCGATTGTGACCTCAAGCGGCCGATGGGCGGACCGCCTTCAACGCGCCTCGTGGTACACTCGCCGAATCCTGGCACCCGGTGGACCAAACGGACGCGACCCCATTTGCGACTAGAGTTACACAGCAACGCGAGGAGAACGCGATACTATGGGTAATGGCGAGTCGAAGGCAACTGCTCAGGTCGGCCCAGAGAATCGTCGTTTACATTTGGGATTGAGTTTGGCCGGTGCGTTTATATCGACCCCAGTCGTGGCCTTGGTGTATCTGCTGGGAGGCGTGAGGGAGTCCACCTTCTTGGTGTCGCTGACGATTGCCGTCGGGGGCGTGGGAGTTATGCTATTCATTCTTTACAAGTCCGGACGACTTCGACTTTCCTCGGCGGCGGCAGCATCCTTGACGGCAATCCTCGCCTGGACTTGGTGCCTTAATACCCTGCCCATAGATGGTGGCGCCATAACTCCGGTCGCTCGGTACGGTGTTTCAGTCGTGGTCTCGAACAAAGACGGCAACCTATCTGGCAATCAATCGGAGGCGATAGTCGATTGGAGCGGCCGACAGGGACTTCCGGGATCTCAGTTACGGTGGACGATCGGGCGCAGCCAGGATACCTTCGACTTCATCGGGGTTGTGTGGCTTGGCAAAGATGAGACCGTGAGGATTACCTTCCCAATTGAGGCTGTAGTCCACAGTGCAAAGATTGAATACGCCATGGGAGACGCATGGACGTCGGTAGACCCCGGCTCGGTCGCGAAGCTTGACTCCAATGACCAGCGGGGCGCGGGTGGGCCACTTTTCGTCGTCTGGCAGCTTGCGGGACCCCAGGATTGGGATTCGCCAAGATTCGTGTCGTATCGGGTCAAGTTTGAAACACCCCCATCTTCGACCGCGATTCCGATTGCGAAATCACGACACACCCTTCAGCTCGATGCAACTCTGCCTACCAGTATTTTGGTTGAGGCAAGTGAAACGTCTAAGCTTCAGGCCGTCGATGGGGGAGTCCTGGCGGGGAACATTCAAGCGCTATCCGCGAGTGAATCCGGCGCCCGGATGATTGATGTCACGACCGTGGACAATCCGCTTGGGTATTTCTCGGATGTTGCCGGGGGCCTCCTGGCTGCGACCAGTGGTTATTTTCTCGGGGCAGTGACGAGCGCGGGCGGGTCCACCGTGAGAGCTGCGCGCAGAAAGAAATAGAGCGGCTGCAGTCGAGCCAGGTCTGACTGCCATGACGATCGAGTAGGCGCTTTGGAAAGCGGACTGAATTTCCATAGAATTTCCATCCCGAGAACCACTCAACGTCGAAGTATCGCGCGCAACATCGGAGTGCGCTCCCTTGGAAGGTCCCAGTCCGGAGATCGGAAGGGCCGCAGCCAACCGCCTACTGACTAGTAGATGTGGCGGATCGCGGAAACGCCGTCTGCGATGAAAGCGCGGAGACTCACGACCTTGACGACATCGCCGGTGTGGGGGGCGTGAACGACGAGTTGGTTGCCGATGTACATGCCCACGTGGCCGGGCGCGGCGAGGCTGCCGTGGCCTCCGGGGATGAGGATGAGGTCGCCGGGTTGGATCTGTTGGACGTCGACCGCAATTCCGTCGGTCATCTGTTGGCTCGTGACGCGATGGATGACGACTCCTGCGTGCCTCCAGGCAGCCTGAGTGAGTCCCGAGCAGTCGTATGCCGTCGGGCCCGTGCCACCCCAGAGGTAGGGCTTTCCGAGTTGGGTGAGCGCAAAGGCCACTGACCGTTGAGCGGCCAGGCTCGCGTCCGCTGGGATCTGGTAGCTGACGGGTAGCCCAAACGTCCCTTCCGTTCCGGGATCGAGCACCACGGTCGCGCCACCGCAGTCGAGCAGGGCGGCGTCGTTCTCGATTGCGATCAGGACGCGGTTTGCCGACTCCAGGCGGGCGAGGTAGTTGCCGCCAACGACTCCTGACCCACCGTTTGCGGCTGATGGGCGCCCGGTGAAGGCCGACCGCTGTACGGCTTGGGCAGCCTCCCACGGGACCAATGCCTCCCAGCCGGGGAGCGCGAGGAGTGCATCGAGAAACAGGTGGGTCGACTCGACCGGGTCCATCCTGGCGGCCGCCGTTCCCCAGCCGGGGCGCTGCTGGAAGAGCCCGAGGGAGTCGTGGTCGGTTCCGACGCCCTGGGATGGCAGCCCGTTGCCGCTGGGGTCGTTGGGGTTCGACAGCACCAACAAGTCGGACTCCGCTAGGGCAACCGCGAGGGCGATGAGCCCAGCCGAGTGCCCGGCACGGGCCTCGGCGGTTCGCACGATGATCCGAGCATTCGCTGCCTGAGCATCGGAGAGCCCTGGGAGCGCTCCTTGGGTGACACGCGTCGGCATTCGGGCGGGGGCAGAGGCAGCCACGGTGACGGTCGAGGCGACTCCAAGCAAGCCCAATCCGCACGCTGCGACGAGGACTCCGGCGACGAGGACGCGGATACCAGCCATGGATGGCAAACCCGGTTCATGGGGGCACCACGCACCGGGCGGTTGCGTCCGAGTGCCCCAAGCACGAGAGTAGTTGGTACATGCCAGTGATGGAGTCGCCGATGCGGATGGGCAAGCGGACCGCGGCGCCGTCGGCCGTGCTGGTCGCCGACGCTGAAGATGCCCGCGCACTTGCTCTTGAGCTCGCCGGGGCGCAGTGCTCTCCGAGCCTGGACCCGATGGAGTTCGGGGTGGTGCTGGAGCCGGGCGAAACGGCATACCGAAGCACCGCTGTGTGGCTACGGGCGAAGTCGGGTGCGGCGTGGACTAATGCCGCCTGGTGCCATGCACTCTTGACCGACGAGCGACTCATCGTGCGGATGCCTGACGCCACCCTAGGGTCGTTTTGGTGGGGCTCCGTGGTGGGTTTCGAGGTCGACGTGGATCGTGGTCACGTTGTCCTGGATTTTGGCGACGGGTGGCCTCGGCTGCTCTCCGGGTCGGGTGTGGCCGTCATTGCGGTCTTGGGCATCGCTCGGCTGTACGGGGTGCTGGGGACTACCCCTGGGCCTCAATGCGTCGCCAAGGCGCTGCGCTTTGTTCGGGCTGCAGCCCGTGTATGCAGCGGCGCGAGTTTGGCGATCGCCCTCCTCAAGCGGCGCGGTGAGGCCCGGGGATCACCGGAGTGCCCCGTAGTTGCTCGTTGCTTTCCCATGTCACCCATTCAGCGGCTTGAAGCCTGGCCACGAAATGACCTCGCGGTGCACTGGCGACGCACTCGCAGTGCATGGCGGCTCTTCGAACTTGGCCGGGCTGGTCGGGTCTGTGTGGTGACACGCGTGGGCCCGTGACCCCGGGTGATCATGGCTGTTGTCAAGGCAGGTCATGGTCATGAA
>Ga0116181_1001723_pt1 | contig 18546 bp, 16 predicted proteins | sample AD_UKC075_MetaG_FD_89752 | JGI IMG/M metagenome (GOLD analysis project Ga0116181, IMG submission 89752) | Active sludge microbial communities of municipal wastewater-treating anaerobic digesters from USA - AD_UKC075_MetaG | ecosystem: Engineered > Bioreactor > Anaerobic > Digestate | place: USA...
CGGCCTGCTGTCGCGCAGCTACAGCCGCGGCGCCTCGCCCGAATTCAGCGGCACCGCCATCGACTGGAGCACCGCCCGCGGCTGGTACTTCGACCTGCCCGCCGGCGAGCAGGCCAACACCGCCCCGGTGGTGGCCTACGGCAATGTCGGCTTCACCACCAACGTCAACGGTGGCGCCGACTGCAGCCAGTCGTCGTGGATGTACCTGCTGGACCTGGGTACGGGCCTGAAGTCGGCGGCCGCCGACTTCACCTCGGCCCTGGTGTCGAACAACGCCAACACCGCCCGCCTGACCGCCCTGCGCCTGGCCGACGGCTCGCTGGTGGGCACGACGCGCACCTCCGACAACAGCGTGTCCAACCGCAACATGAGCAGTGCGGTGACGATCCAGCCGAGCAAGAACGTCTGGAGAGAAATCCGCCGCTGAATTGGCCCTCCCCCGACCGGCTTCGCCGGCCCCCTCAAGTGGGCTGAGCCCGGACAGGCGAGGTCCAGTGGACCTTGCCTGCCTGGCGAAGAGCCAGGCTGCCAGGCCTGGCGCGGCCTGCAAGGCTCGCCAGCGGCCCGGCAGAGCCGGTTCCGCGGCGATCGCTTGGTTCGATCGCCTCAGGTCGAGGCGTCGTCAGCCGCAGCCTGCAGCGCGTCGAGGTGCGCGGCGTCGTCCCAGCCCACCAGGCCGAGCCCGCCGGGCGTGTGCAGCAGGCGGTTGATGGTGGCGTTGCCCAGGGCCCAGCTGCGCGGCAGATCCAGCGGCACGAGGGTGGCGGCGCGGTACAGCAGGTCCAGCACGCCGCCGTGGCTGACCACGGCCACCGCCTGGCCGGCGTAGCGGGCGGCCAGGCGCTCCACGGCCGCCAGGCTGCGGGCCTGGAAGCTGAGCAGGCTCTCGCCGCCCTCGGGCGTCCAGGCCGGCTCACGGGTGCGCCAGCGGCGGGCGTCGTCCGGCCGGCGCGCCTCGATCTGGTCGGGGGTCAGCCCTTCCAGCACGCCGAAGCGGCGTTCGCGCAGCCCGGGCTCGGCCAGCAGCGGCAGGCCCAGGGCCGCCGCCAGCGCGGTGCCGGTCTGCCAGGCGCGCTGCAGGTCGCTGGCGACCACCGCCACCAGGCCCTCGTCGGCCAGCGCCGGTGCCAGCGCCGCCGCCTGGCGCTGCCCGCGCGGGTTCAGGGCGATGTCCTGCCAGCCCTGCAGCCGCTTGTCCGCGTTCCAGGCCGTCTCGCCATGGCGGATGGCCACCAGGCGGGTGGCGCCCTGCATCACGGCAGGCTGCGCAAACGCCGGTTCAGCGTGTAGGTGCCCGACAACGTGGCCGCGCCCAGCACATGGCCGGCCAGGGCCTCGCGCACCTGGGCGCCGCCGAAGTCGCCCTCCACTGCCAGCCGCGCCACGTCCAGCGCATACAGCGCGAACAGGTAGTGGTGCACCAGCGAGTCGTTGAACGGCGGGAACGGGCCGTCGTAGCCGACATAACGCCCGGCCAGCGCGGCATCACCGGCAAACCAGCCGGTGTAGTCATTCAGCCCCTGGCGCGCCACGCCGGGCTGGGCAGTCTTGCCCCGGGGGGTGAAGCCGCGGCTCCAGCGGCCCTCGTCGAAGCCACCGCAGTCCGGCGGCAGGTCGACCAGCAGCCAGTGGAAGAAGTCGACCCGCGGCAGGTCGGCCGGCACCTCGCGGCCCGGCTGGTTGACGTCGACCGCGCTGCTGGGCGCGTCGAAGTCATGGCAGACCAGGGCCAGCGAGCGCGTGCCCGGGGGCAGGTCGCTCCAGGCCAGCGGCGGGCTCAGGTTGTCCGCGAACTCGACGCCGCCATCCGCAGCCAGCCGGCCGGCCGCAAAGCGCTCGGGCATGGCCTCGCCGTTGCTCCAGGCCGGGCTCCACAGCTTCATCCCATGTCCCCAGCGCAAACGAATTGAACCAAGCGATCGCCGCGGGACCGGCTTCGCCGGGCCGCTGGCGGTACCCCCTTGAGGGGGCGGCCGTCAGGCCGAAAGGGGTGGGCCATGACTAGACGCCCCAGACGACGGGCTCGTTCGCCGCGGCGCTGCGCTTGAGCATGTCCAGCATCGGCCACAGGCGCTGGCGCAGCGCCACGCCCTCGCGCGGGGCCAGCTTCTCGCCGCGGGCGGCGGCCTCCTGCTCGGCCTCGGCGCGGGCGGCCTCGTCGGCCAGCACCGCCTGCTCGATGGCGACCATGGCGGCGGCCATGGCCGCCGGCTCGATGATGCCCTTGGGCGCCGGGCTGCGACCCAGCGCCCGCAGCAGGGCGTCACCGGTGGGGCCCATCATGATGATGTCGCCGCTGGCCTTGCTCTTGAACTTGTAGATCATCGCCGTGTCCGCCGGCCCGGTCAGACGCCGGGCGAAACCCCGATTTTGCACCCGTGCCCGGGGCGGCGCAGGCGCTCAGCGGCGCACCAGGCGCAAGGGTGCCGCGGCGCGGCGGCGCAGGCCGGCCGGCCGCACCCGGGTCTCGAAGCTCAGCGCATCCAGCGCCGGCGCGTACAGGAAGCCCTGGAACTCGTCGCAGCCCAGGTTCAGCAGGAAGGCGCGCTGAGGCTCGGTCTCCACGCCTTCGGCGATCACCGTCATCGACAGCGCCTGTGCCAGCTGCACCATGGCGCGCACGATGGCGCCGTCGCTCTCGTCGGCGGGCAGGCCCCTGACGAAGCTGCGGTCGATCTTCAGCCGGTCGATGGGAAAGCGCTTGAGGTAGGCCAGGCTCGAATAGCCGGTGCCGAAGTCGTCGATCGCCAGGCGCACGCCCAGCTGCGACAGCTGGCTCAGCCGCGCCAGCGCCGTGTCGGCCTCGTGCACCAGGATGGATTCGGTGAGCTCCAGCTCCAGCAGGTCGCCGTCGAGGCGGTGTTCGCGCAGCACGCCCTGCACGCGGTCGATGAAGTCGGCCTGCTGGAACTGCAGCGCCGACACGTTCACCGACACCGGCATGCGCCAGCCCTCGTCGCGCCAGCGCGCGGCCTGGCGCACGGCGGCCTCCAGCACCCAGTCGCCGATGGCGATGATGAAGCCGCTCTCCTCGGCCACCGGGATGAACTGGCCCGGCGAGACCTCGCCCAGCTCCGGGTCGCGCCAGCGGATCAGCGCCTCGGCGCCGGTCACGCGGCCGGTCTTCAGGTCGATCTGCGGCTGGTAGTGCAGCCGGAAGCGCTGGCTGGCCAGCGCCTGGCGCATCGCATGGTCCAGCCGCATGCGCTGGCGCATGTCGGCGTCCCGGTGCGCCTCGTGGAAGCGGAAGCAGGCCCGCCCACCCTGCTTGGCGCGCTGCATCGCCGACTCGGCATGGCGGAACAGGCCGTCGCCGTCGGTGCCATCGGCCGGAAACAGGGCCACGCCGATGCTGCAGGTCAGCGTGAAGTGCAGCTCGTCGACGGTGCAGGGGTGGATGAAGGCCGCCAGCGCGCGCCGCGCCGCCGTCTCCGCGCCATGCTCGTCGGCCTCGTGCACCAGCAGGGCGAACTGGTCGCCGCCCACGCGCGCCACCTGGTCGCCCTGGCGCAGGCAGCCGCGCAGGCGGTCGGCGCAGTCCAGCAACACGCGGTCGCCGACCTCGTGGCCCAGGCTGTCGTTGATCTGCTTGAAGCGGTCCAGGTCCAGCAGCAGCAGGGCCAGCGTGCCGGCGCTGCGCCGCGCCTGGCGGATGGCCAGGGTCAGCGCCTCGCCCATCTGGCGGCGGTTGAACAGGCCGGTCAGCGTGTCGGTGCTGGCCAGCGCCTCGATCTGCCGGCCGGCCTGGACCAGCTCGGTCTGGTCACGGAAGGCCCAGACCCGGCCGCAGGGCCGGCCGCGGCTGTTCTGCGGCTGGGTCACGCGTTCGAGCACCTGGCCCGAATGCAGGGTGATGCGCTCGCTGGCCTGCAGCAGCGTGGCCTCGCTGATCTGCGCCAGGCGCCTGCTGTAGCCCTCGGGGTCGGCGACGCTGCGGCGCATCCAGTCCCACACCGCGTCGTCCTGGCGTGTGCTCAGCAGCTGCTCGGGCAGGCCCCAGATCTGGGCGAAGCGGCGGTTGAAGGCGGTGATGCGGCCGGCCAGGTCGGTCACCAGGATGCCGTCGGCGGTGGATTCCAGCGTCGCCTGCAGCTCGGCCAGCAGCTGCTCGCGCTCGTCGGCCGCCTGCTGCGCCGCACTGCGGTCCTGCAGGCGCACCAGGTAGGCCTGCGGCGTGCCGTCGCCACCGTCCGCGGCGCGCAGCGGACGGATCGCCCGCGTCACCTGCACGAGGTGGCCCGCGGCATCGACCAGCACCGTGTCCGACAGCAGCGCACCGGCGCCGCCAGGCGCACGCGCCTCGTCCCAGTAGGCCATGTCCTCGGGCGTGGCCACCAGGCCGGCCGCGTCCTGGCCCAGCACCGCGGGCGCGTCCAGGCCCAGCAGGGTCAGCGCCTCGGCATTGACGGCGAGCACCCGCAGGCTGGCGGCATCGACCAGCCAGGCGGGCTCGCCCAGCGCGTCGAGCAGCAGCTGCCAGCCGCCGGGTGACGCCAGCGCGTCGGGAAGCGAAGGCAGGTTCACGCCGCCAGCGCCTCTTCCGCCGCGGCCAGGTCGGACAGCACCGGCTCGAAGAAATACACCATGCGCTGGCGTGGCGACAGGTAGTCACGCGCCGCGGCGGGCAGCTGGGTGGCCTTCAGACTGCGGCGGATGCCCAGGTCGATCTGGCCGTCCAGGTTCAGCAGCAGCGCGTCGGCCACCGGCACCCGGGTGTCGCACACCAGCACGCGCGGCTTCAGCGGCCGGCTGCTGTTGCAGCTGACCACGGTGGCATAGCGGTCGTCGGTCAGCTGCACCAGCGAGCCCGGCGGGTACACGCCCATCATGCGGATGAAGGCGTTGAGCATGGTCGCGTCAAAGCGCGTGCGGCTCTGCGCGAACATCGTCGACAGGGCCTCGTGCGGCGTCAGCGCGGCGGCCACCTGGGCCGGGTTGCACAGCTTGTCGTAGCGGTTGACCAGGGCGACGATGCGCGCGCCGATGGCCATGCGGTCCAGGTTCAGCCGCGCCGGAAAGCCGCTGGCGTCGGCCATCTCGTGGTGCTGGGCCACCACGGCCAGCGCGCCCTCGCTCAGGCCCATGCGCTGGCCGGCGGCCACGCCCAGCGCCACATGCTCGCGGTAGGCCTGCAGCTCGCGCGGGGCCAGGGCCAGCTCGCCGTGGCGCACCCGCTCGGGCAGCTCCAGCTTGCCCACGTCGTGCAGCAGCGCGCCGATGCCCAGGTCCAGCATCTCGGCCTCGCCGAAGCCGAACACGCGGCCCATCAGCAGGGCGATCACCGCCACGTTCAGCGCATGGCCCGAGGCGCGGTCGCTGCCGGCGTCGCTGATCACGCGCACGCACATCTCGCGGTCGACCATCAGTTTGTCCAGCAAGGCGCGGGTCAGGCCCTCGGTGACGGCCAGGGCCTGCGCCGGCTGCTGCGGCACCAGGTGCTGGGCCTCGTGCCAGGCGCGGCCGGCCTCGGCGTACTGCTGCTCGCACAGGCGCTGCGCGGCCAGCTGCGCGGCCAGCGGGTCGCGGGCGGCGGGAAACGGCGCCACACCGTCGACAGCGGCCGCAGCTGCATCGGCGCCTGCGTCGGGCGCGTCCGCGCCGGCCTGGGCCGCCGGGGCGGGCATCGCCACCTCGGCCGAGGCTTGCCCTGGCGGTGGCGCCAGCCGGCTCTTCTCCGGGCTCCAGCGCAGCTGGCGCAGGCCCAGCCGGCGGATGGTGACGATCTGCTCAGGGCTGGTGATCAGGAAGCTCGACAGCGCGAACGGGTGCGCCCACCAGCCCAGGTCCAGGTGCACGAACATGCCGACCTGCAGGTCCTCGATGACAACCGTGTGCGACATGGGCTGGTGTTCCGCAAGAGTTCAGGAATGCAGGCGCAGGGCCCGCGTCACCTGACTTTCGGCAGGACGGGCGCGGAACTTGAACCACCACCCACCGGGGCTTCCCAGCGTGTCAACTTGACACGACACGCGGGGCATCCCGGCCTCGGCGCCGGCCCGTCGCTGGCATGAGCTGGTGCCCGACGGTCCGGCGCGCAGCGGCCGCGCCCGCCCCGATGACCGAACCGATCCCGCCCTCCCTGCTGCCCCCGGACCACCCCGACCGCGCCGCCCTGGCCGCCGAGGTGCACGCCCGCCCGCCCGAGCCGCTGCGCCCGCCGGCACGCGCCACCTATGTCGCCGTGCGCATCGAGCCCGAGGCGCGCGCCGCCGAGGTCCAGCGTGGCCCGCACCGCCAGCGCGACGCCGGCCGAGTGGCCCACCAGCACCGACGGCGGCAGGCCCAGCGTGCCGGCCAGCGCCGCCAGCGCACGCGCCATCGACACCAGCGTGCAACCCGGCAGCGGCCCGCTGAAGCCATGACCCGGCAAATCGGGCACCACCAGGGTGGCGCGCTGCGCCAGCAGCGGCACCAGGCCACGCCAGGAATGGCCGGCTGCGCCAGTGCCGTGCAGCAGCCAGACCACCGGCTGCGCCGCCCCGCCCGGGTGCGCCTGCACATGCCAGCGGCAGCCACCGGCGTCGACGAAACGGCTGGCCTGGCGGTGCGGCCAGTGCGCGCCGTCGCTGGACCAGTCCAGGGCCGTCATGACCGGGCCACCCGGCTGGCTATCATCGACCGCAGGTCCGGCATCTGGCCCAGGCCAAGCGAGTCGACATGAACACCGGCCTGGCCCGGCGCCTGCGTGAAGGCACCTGGGCGCTGCACACCACCACCGAACGCGCCGGCATCATGCCGGCCCTGCTGCGCGGCCAGCTGCCGCTGGCGGGCTTACTGCGGCTGCAGCGCAGCCTGCTGTCGGTCTACCAGGCGCTGGAAGCCGGCCTGCAGCAGCACGCCACCCATCCGCTGCTGGCGCCGCTGGGCCTGGCCCCGCTGGCGCGCTGCGCTGCGCTGCAGTCCGATGTGGCGGATCTGGCGGCACAGCTGGGTGCAGCCGGCGCCAGCGCCCAGCCCGCCGCCGCCACCGGCTACGCTGCGCACCTGCACGCCCTGGCGGCAGACCAGCCGGCGCTGCTGGCCGCCCATGCGTATGTGCGTTATCTGGGCGACCTGGCCGGCGGCCAGGCCCTGGGCCGCATCGCGCGCCAGGCTTATGCGCTGCCGGGCGACGCCGGCACGCGCTTCTTCGACTTTGGCCCGCCGGACGCGGTGCAACGCCGCAGCCAGGACCTGCGTGCCGCGCTGGACGCGCTGCCGCTGGACGAGGCGGGCATCGCCGCCCTGGTGGCCGAGGCGCAGTGGGCCTTCGCCCGGCATGCGCGGCTGTTCGAGGAACTGGCCGGCGCCTGACGCCGGCTTGCCGCCGCGCCACACGGCAGCGCCCTGGCTGAAGTGCTGGCGGATGCGGCCGTACAGCACGGCCGCGCGCCGGGCCGAGGCCTCCACCTCTTCCAGCAGGGGCGCCACGCCGTCGCCACCGGTGTTGTCGGCGATGTCCATCGCCGCCAGGCTGGCATTGGTCAGGATGGCGCTGATCACCTGGTCGGCCGGGCTGCCCGGCACGTCGATGCGGCCACCGCGGCCGGCCTGCGCGGGCGTGGCGTCAGCGTCGAGGCGCTGTACGTGCACCTGCTGGCGCCCGCCGCGCGCCACCTGGGCGAGCTGTGGGAGGACGACCGCTGCCACTTCGCCGACGTGACCGTCGGCATGGCCGGCTGCAGCAGATCATGCGCGGCCTGAGCGCCGCCTTCGGCAGCGACATCGACGCCCCGCCCGGCGGCCGGCGTGCCCTGCTGATGCCCGCCCCTGGCGTGCAACATACATTCGGGTTGTCGATGGTGGCCGAGTTCTTCGCCCGTGCGGGCGGGGAAGTGACGGGCGTGATGGGCCCGCAGGCCGCCTGGTTCGAGGACAAGGTGAAGGAAGTATGGGTCGATCTGGTGGGCATCTCCGCAGGCAGCACGACGCGCCTGGACAGCATGCTCTCTTGCATTGCCAAGGTGCGGCGCCTCTCGCACAACCGTGCGGTGGCCGTGATGGTGGGCGGGCCGCTGTTCACCACGCACCCGGAGCTGGTCGAACGGCTGGGCGCCGATGGCGTGGCCACCGATGGCCAGCACGCACCGGCGTTGGCCGAGCGGCTGCTGGGCCGGCGCATCCGGGGCATCTGACGCAGCACCCGCAGCCCCATCCGCAGGAATGTCCGGCATGAAGCGCAAGAAGCCGGACGGCGCACGCGCCGCCAGCACCCGCCCCGGCAGCGACTTCAGGCAGGCGACTCAGTCGCTGGCCCGGCTCGGCGAGGAGAGCGTGGCTGCGCTGCTGTGCACCGCAGCCGACGTGACCCTGGTGCTGGATGCCGCCGGCGTGATCACCGACATCGCCTTCGGCGACGAGGCCCTGGCCGCCGAGCTGGGCGAGCACTGGCTGGGCCAGCGCTGGATCGACACCGTCACCGAGGACAGCCAGGCCAAGGTGCAGGCGCTGCTGGCCCCGCCGCTGGGTGGGGCGATGCGCTGGCGCCAGGTCAACCAGTCGCGCCCGGACGGCAGCACCATGGCCATCAGCTATGCCAGCCGGGCGGTGGGCGGCACCGACGGCGTGCCGCTGCGCTGGTTCGCCTTCGGCCGCGACCAGCGCGTCACGATCGCCCTGCAGCAACGTCTGGTGGAGGCCCAGCTGTCGGTGGAGCGCGACTACGCCCGCTTCCGCCAGGCCGAGCTGCGCTACCGCCAGCTGTTCCAGCTGGCTGGCGAGGCGGTGCTGGTGGTCGACGCGGCCAACGGGCGCGTGCTGGAAGCCAACCCCGCAGCCGCCACGATGCTGGGCATGCCGGCAGACAAGCTGGTGGGGCAGACCTTCCCGCTGGGGCTGACCCCCCGCAGCGCACGCCCGGTGGCCACCCTGCTGGCCACGGCCCGCCGCAGCGGCCGCGCCGCTCCGGTGGCCGCCGAGCTGGCCGACAGCCGCGCCGGCGTGCAGGTGTCGGCCACGCTGCTGCACCAGGACCAGGCCCACCTGCTGCTGGTGCGCCTGGCGCGCGCCGACGGCCCCGGCCAGGCGATGGCCGGCGGTGACGCCGCGCTGCTGCTGCAGCTGGCGCAGGGTGCCCCGGACGGCCTGGTGGTGACCGACCTGGATGGCGTGGTGCAGGCCGCCAATGCCGAGTTCGTGCGCCTGTGCCAGATGGCCGGCGAGGAGCAGTTGCGCGGGCAGTCCCTGGAACGCTGGCTGGGCCGCACCGACGTCGACCTGGGCGTGCTGGTGTCCAACCTGCGCCAGCGCGGTGCGGTCAAGCTGTTCGCCACCACGCTGCGCGGTGAGTTCGGCGCCAGCACCGAGGTCGAGATCTCCGCCGTCACCGTGACCCGCAGCGAGCCCGTGCTGCTGGGCTTCACCGTGCGCGATGTCGGCCGCCGGCTGCAGCCCGAGGCCGCGGCCACGCAGGCCCTGCCGCGCTCGGTCAACCAGCTCACCGAACTGGTCGGCCGGGTGCCGATGAAGGACATCGTCGGCGAGACGACCGACCTGATCGAGAAGCGCTGCATCGAGGCCGCGCTGGAGCTCACGCGCGACAACCGCGCCTCGGCGGCCGAGATCCTGGGGCTGTCGCGGCAGAGCCTGTACGTCAAGCTGCGCCGCTACGGGCTGGGCGACCTGGGGCCGGGCGGCGAGAAGTAGCGGCCGGGCGGAACATCGCGCTGGCCGTGGCCGCCTTCGCGCTGATCGGCCTGGGCCGGCGCTGGCAGGTCAGCCGGCGAAGTGCTGCTCGAAGCGCAGCCGCAGCTCGCGCTTGAGCAGCTTGCCGCTGGGGTTCTTGGGCAGGCTGTCGACGAAGACCACGCCCTTGGGCGTCTTGAAGTGGGCCAGCTGGCTGGCGCAGTGGGCGATGACCTGGGCTTCGGTCAGATTGGCATCGGGTTTCTGCACCACCACGGCCGTCACCGCCTCGATCCAGCGCGGGTGCGGCAGGCCGATCACGGCCACCTCGCTGATGCCCGGCATGCGGTACAGCGCCTCTTCCACCTCGCGGCTGGCCACGTTCTCGCCGCCGGTCTTGATCATGTCCTTCTTGCGGTCGACCACGCTGATGTAGCCCTCGGCGTCGACCACGGCCAGGTCGCCCGAATGGAACCAGCCGCCCTCGAAGGCCGCGGCCGTGCGCTCGTTGTCGTGGAAGTAGCCCAGCAGCAGCTGCGGGCTGCGGTGCACGATCTCGCCGATCTCGCCCACCGCCACATCGTTCATCTGGTCGTCGACGACGCGGGTCTCGACGTTGATCGCCGGCTTGCCGGCCGAGCCGGGCTTGCGCAGCTGGTCTTCGGGCTTGAGCACCGTGGCCAGCGGCGCGATCTCGGTCTGGCCGTAGAAGTTCCAGATCCGCATCTGCGGGATGCGCTCGATCAGCTCCTGCATCACCGCCACCGGCATGATCGACGCGCCGTAGTAGCCCTTGCGCAGGCTGGACAGGTCGCTCTGCGTGAACAGCGGGCTGCGCAGCACGGCGATCCACACCGTGGGCGGCAGGAAGAACTGCGTGATGCGGTGGCGCTCGATCAGCGGCAGCAGGTTGTCCGGCGTGGGCTTGCTGGTGATGATCGAGGTCGAGCCCAGGTAGACGCTGGGGCCCAGGAAGACATCGAGCTGGGCGCAGTGGTACAGCGGCAGCGCATGCAGCACCACGTCATGCTCGGCCATCTCGCCTTCGATGATGCAGCTGACGTACTGGTCGATCACCGCGCCGTGCGTGAGCATCGCGCCCTTGGGCAGGCTCTCGGTGCCGCTGGTGTAGACGATCTGCAGCAGGTGGTGGCTGTTGAAGCCCGGCTCGGGGCAGGGGTGGGCTGCCAGGTCGGTGGTGATGAGCTGGTTGAAGTCCAGGCAGCCGGCGGGGCAGGTGCTCGGGTCTTCCGACGGCAGCCACAGGAAGCGGCTGATCTGCGTGTCGCGCTTCGCGGCCTCCTGGCCCAGGGCGTGCAGCCCGCTGTCGACCGCCAGCAGCTTCACCCCCGCATGGCGCAGGATGTACGCGGCCTCGTCGGCATTGAGCATGAAGTTCACCGGCACCATCACCGCGCCCAGCCGGGCCAGGGCGAAGCGCAGCGCGGCAAAGCCGTGGCTGTTGCGCGACAGCACGCCCACATGTTCACCCTGGGCCACGCCCTGGGCATGCAGGCCGGCGGCCAGGCGGCTGACGACGGCGTCGAATTCCGCCCAGGTCCAGGCCGTGCTGCCGCACAGGATGCCGGGCTTGTTCGGCAGGCGCTTGGCGGTGCGGTGCAGCAGGTCGGACAGAGTCTGGCGGCGCAGCGCGGGGTGGGCGACGTTCTGGGTCATGGCAGGTCTCCGGAGCAAGAAATCAGGGCAATCAAGGCACCAGCAGCGCCGCCAGCTGGCGGGCATCGGGCAGGCTGGCCAGATCATCCAGCGCCGCGCGCAGCGCCGTCTTCTTCGCCGGTGACAGCGCGCGCGGCGCGGCGGCATCGGCATAGGCCAGGCAGTCGTCGAAGCGGGCGCGGTGCTCGTCCTCGCCCAGCGCAGCACCGGGGAAGCCCGGCGCGGTGTCCAGCCCGTCGCGCAGCAGCCGGCCGTCGGTGGTGGTGATGGCGAGGTCGACCGCGGTGTGGCCGCGGGCGTCCAGCGCCGCATCCGCCACCACCGCCACGCGCTGCACCAGCGGCAGCAAGCGGGCATCGGCCACCGCCGCCGGCTCGAAATGCCGCAGCTGCGGCCGGCCGCGCTGCAGCGCATTGGCCACGCACCAGGCGGCGCTGAACTGGGCGTCGACCCGCGGATTGCCGCCCAGCTTGAACGGCTGGCCGACCAGGCGGTGGGCGTAGGGCGGCAGCCGCACCTCGGCGCGGGCCGCCTGATCGGCCTGCAGGCCATGGGCCGCGGCCAGCCGCAGCACCAGCGCCGTCACGCCTTGCGTCACGCCGCAGCTGGGGAACTGCTTGAACACCACGCGCTGCAGGTGCCACTGTTCACCCAGGCCGGCCACCAGCGCGTCGGCGTCCAGCCGGTCGCGGCCGTACAAGTGGCCGTAGCCGCAGCTGCCAGCCAAGAAATTCTGCGGCCCGGTGATGCCCAGCCGCGCCATCTGCGCACAGTCCACCGCCGCCTGCGCCACCCAGCCCTGCGTGATGCGCACGCCCAGCGAGCCGTCGACATGGCTCTGGAAGCTGCCGCCGCAGCGGTTGAAGGCCAGGGCCAGGGCGTGCAGGGTCTGCGCCTCGTCCAGCCCCAGCAGGCGCGCCACCGCCGCCGTGGCGCCGAAGGGCACGCAGATGCCGGTGGGGTCGAAGCCGTCGTACTGCGATTCGTCGAGGTTGAAGCGCGCCACCAGCTCGGCGCCGATGGCCAGCGCGGCGACGAAGTCGTCGCCTGTGCAGCCGCCGTTCAATTCCGCGGCGGCCAGTGCGGCCGGAATCACCGCCGCGCCCAGGTGCGGGCCAGGCGCCATCGCGTCGCAGAAGTCCAGCGCCCGGCACAGCGTGGCATTGAACTGCGCCGCCGCCGCGGCCGGCAGCTTGTCGCCATAGACCAGCAGCGTGGCCTGCGGCGCGCCGCCGCGTTCCAGCAGCAGGCTGCGCAGCGCGGCGATGCCGTCCTCGCCCGCACCAGCCAGTGCGGTGCCGGCCACGGCCCGCACGATGTGCCGCACCGTGGCGCGGGCCTCGGCCGGCACGGCGGCGGCGGGGTGGTGGACGACAAAGCGGGCGAGCTGCTGCTCGGGGCTGGCGGTGCCGGACAGGTCGGTCATGGGGACAGGACGGGGGATGCGCAGCCGGCATCGTCGCCCGCCGCCGCGGTGGCCGCCATCGGGACAGGCCCGGCGGCGGCGGTGCACATCGGCCGCTTACATTCGCTTGCATGCACGAGACACCGCTCACCGCCCTGGTCCTCAGCGGTGGCGGGGCGCGGGCGGCCTACCAGGTGGGCGTGCTGCGCGCCATCGCCCGGCTGCGGCGCGAGCACACCGGCCACCGGGGTCGCCTGCGCAACCCCTTCGGCGTGATCGTCGGCACCTCGGCCGGCGCCATCAACGCCGCCGCCCTGGCCTGCCACGCCGACCGCTTCGAGGCTGCGGTGGAGCTGCTGGCACGGGTGTGGCACCAGTTCCGCTGCGAGCAGGTCTACCGCACCGACAGCATGCCCAGCCTGCGCCCCGAGGCCAGCTGGCGCGGCCTGCTGTCGGTGGGCCGGGCGGTGGCCCGCTGGCGGCGCGAGCAGCCGCGCTCGGCGCTGGACAACAGCCCGCTGGCCGCCCTGCTGCAGCGCCTGGTGCCGCTGGACCGCCTGCCGGTGCTGCTGGCGCAGCGCCAGCTGCACGGCCTGGCCGTCACCGCCTCGCGCTACACCACGGGCGAGCATGTCACCTTCTACAGCATGCACCGGCCGGTGGCGCCCTGGCTGCGCCAGCAGCGCATCGCCGTGCCCACCGCCATCACCTTGCCGCACCTGCTGGCCTCGTCGGCGATCCCGTTCATCTTTCCGCCGACACGGATCGACGGTGACGGCGCCGCCGGCTGGTACGGCGACGGCTCGATGCGCCAGACCGCGCCGCTGTCGCCGGCCATCCACCTGGGCGCCGAGCGGCTGCTGATCATCGGCGCCGGCCGCCTGCACGGCCCGCCCGCCACGCCCCCGGCCGACGAGGCACCGCCCACGCTGGCCCAGGTGGCCGGCCATGCGATGGCGAGCATCTTCCTGGACGCGCTGGCGGTGGACATCGAGCGCATGCAGCGCATCAACCGCACCCTGGCCCTGCTGCCCGACAGCGCCCGGCAGGACACGCCGTTGCGGCCGCTGGAATCGCTGGTGATCGCGCCCAGCCAGCGCATCGACGACATCGCCGCCCGCCACCTGCACTGCCTGCCGCCGCCGGTGCTGGCGCTGCTGCACGGTGGGCAGGGCGGACAGGCCGGCGCCCTGGAGGCGGCCGCCGCCCCGCGCGGCGCCGCGCTGGCCAGCTACCTGCTGTTCGAGCCACCCTTCACGCAGGAACTGCTGGCCCTGGGCGAGGCCGACGCCCTGGCCCGGCGCGACGAGATCGTGCAGTTCTTCCGCTGGGACCTGACGCGCCGGCAGGAAGCGCTGGCCCATCCGGACATCGTGCTGCCGTAGTTCAGCCGCCCTGCCGCGGCCCGGCGCCGGGCGTCACCGGCGTGCCGCTCAGCTGCTCGACCCAGCGCACCAACTCGCTGACGCTGGCCTCGGGCCCGGCCGCGCGCGACGCCGCCTGCCACAGCTGCTGGCCCAGGCCGGCCATGGGCGCGGCGCTGCCGGTCTCGCGCGCCAGGGCGTTGGCGATGCCCATGTCCTTGAGCATCAGCGCCAGCTTGAACGGGTCGTCGAAGCTGCGGCTCAGGATGCGCTGGCGGATGTGGTTCTGCGTGATCCAGCTCTGGCCGGTCGATTCGTTCAGCACGTCGACCATCGCCGCCGGGTCCAGCCCGTAGCGCTTGCCGATCACCAGGCCCTCGGCGGTGGCGCTGAAGGTCAGCGCGGTGATCAGGTTGTTGATGCACTTCATCGCATGGCCGCTGCCCAGGCCGCCGAGGTGGAACACCGCCCGGCCCATCAGGTCGAGCAGCGGGCGCACGCGGGCCAGGTCGGCCGCATCCCCACCGGCCATGAACACCAGGTTGCCCTCGGCCGCGCCCCAGGCGGCGCCCGACACCGGCGCGTCGACCATGCGCGCACCGCGTGCGGCCAGCGCCTTCGCGGTGGCCTCGGTCAGCCAGGGCTCGGCCGACGAGCAATCCAGCAGCAGCGCGCCGGGCCGCAAGCCGTGGATCAGACCGTCATCACGCCCCGGTGTGCCCAGCGCCACCTGCTGCACCACGCCGCCGTTGGGCAGCATGGAGATCACGATGTCGCTGGCCGCCGCCACCTCGGCGGGCGTGGCCATGGCGGTGGCGCCCAGCTCGGCGGCCACGGCACGGGTGCGGGCGGGGTCGGCATCGAGCAGCGACAGGCGGTGGCCGGCGCGGGCCAGGTGGCCGGCCATGGGCGCGCCCATCACGCCCAGGCCGATGAATCCGAGGGACAGGGCGGGGTTGGCAGCAGGCATGCGCAGGGCTTTCGGTCGGGGTTGGCGGGACGGCACGCAGTCTGCCCGCGCGCCAGGCCGCAAGCCTGCACAGCGCCAGGGCAATCGGCATGTCGCAGGCATGACAGCCGGCGCCCGCCGTGGCGGGGACGCTCGCCGGTTCACCGTCCGCGGCGCCGTTCCCCGTCCCCTGCATGCCACTTTCGACCCTGACGCGCGCCCGGCAGTCGCTGGCGCAGCGCAGCCAGCACTGGAGCCCCACCACCCGCGGCCTGCTCTGGACCAGCGCCGCCGGCCTGCTCTTCAGCATGCTCAACGCGCTGATGCGCCTGCTCACGCAGCAGATCGACCCATTCCAGACCCAGTTCCTGCGCTACTTCTTCGGCCTGCTGGTGCTGCTGCCGGTGATGCTGCCGCAAGGCTTGGCCAGCTACAAGCCGAAGAACCTGCGCGACCAGTTCAGCCGCGGCCTGGCGCACGCCGTGGGCCTGGCCCTGTGGTTCACCGCGCTGCCGAAGATCCCGCTGGCCGACATGACCGCCATCGGCTTCACCGGGCCCATCTTCATCATGATCGGCGCCTACTTCGCCTTCAAGGAGCCGATGCGCTGGGAGCGCTGGGTGGCGGTGGCGCTGGGCTTCAGCGGCGTGCTGATCGTCGTCGGCCCCAAGCTCAGCGCCAGTGGCGGCTGGTACCACCTGATGATGCTGGCCTCGGCGCCGGTGTTCGCGGTCAGCTTCCTGCTGACCAAGGCGATGACACGCTACGAGACGCCGGGCGTGATCCTGGTCTGGCAGTCGATCACCGTGTCGCTGATCACCCTGCCGGTGGCGGTGTGGGTGTGGCAGCCGCTGCAGCCCTGGCAGTGGCTGGCCTTCGTGGTCACCGGCGTGCTGGGCAGCGCCGGCCACTACTGCCTGACGCGCAGCTTCGCCGTGGCCGACATCTCGGCCACCCAGTCGGCCAAGTTCCTGGACCTGGTGTGGTCGGCGGTGATGGGGTTCCTGCTGTTCTCGGACATTCCCAGCCAGAGCACCATCATCGGCGGCGTGGTGATCGCCAGCGCCACGCTCTGGCTGGCGCGGCGCGAAGCCGCCAAGGCGGCGGCGCGCAAGCGCAGTGCGGCGGAGGTGGAGGCGGAGGCGGAGGCGGGCGGGACGACGTAGGGCTGCGGCGCGCCGACTTCTTTGGTCCGGTGCCGATCAAGGCTGCCGGAAAGGAGCCACTCGTCGGTGCCGGCGGCCGGCCAGGATCGGCCCGTCGGGCGGTGCCCGAGAATCTCGGGTGCCGCATCGGCAACGTTGGCTAGGTCGCAGCAGAGTTCGCGTCGTCGGGATCGAACCCTGCGTGGCGCTCACCAGCGGTTCGTGGAGGAAGACGCAATGAGGAAGGACACCCCGGGGTTCATCGACGGCGTGGACGGCCAAGCTTGGCTGAACCGGCCGGCGTTCGACGCTGAACTGCGCGCGGGTCTGGCGATCGTCGGCGGCATGTTCCCGCCTACCGTCACCAGCGACCTGATCGACTTCATGCGCATTTCGTACGCGGGGCCGCCTGTTGAGACACTGATTGGCGGGCGAAGCATCCGCTGCGAGGACCACACCTTCGAAGGGTTCGAAGGACACGAGCTCACCGCGTCGGTGTTCCGTCACGAGCGGGCCTCCGGTCAGCGCCCTGGCGTTCTCTTCGTGCACTCTGGCGGGCTGATGTTCGGCGATCGATTCAGCGGTCTGGACCGGATGATTGATTTTGTCGAACAGCTGGGGGTCGTGCTGGTCACGATCGAGTACCGACTCGCGCCGGAGTATCGCGACCCGTATCCACGGGAAGATGTGTACGCGGCGCTGGAGTGGATGGCCTCGAACGCCCTGTCGCTCGGCGTGCGCCTCGATCGCCTGCTGATTGCCGGCGCCAGCGCCGGAGCGGGCCTGGCAGCCGGCGCGGCGCTCGCGGCGCGCGATCGGGGCGGGCCTCGCCTGTGTGGTCAGTTGCTCGACTACCCCATGCTCGATGACCGGGGCATCACGAAGTCCACGTTCCAGTTCGACGGCATCGGCGTCTGGGACCGCGTGAGCAACGAGACCGGCTGGAGTGCGCTGCTCGGTGAGGCCCGAGGCGGGCCGGACGTCTCCCCGTATGCGGCGCCGGCCCGTGCGACCGATCTCCATGGCCTGCCGCCGGCTTTCCTGGACGTGGGAAGCGCCGAGATCTTCCGCGACGAGACCGTTGCATACGCCGATGCCCTGTGGAAAGCCGGCGGGCACGCCGAGCTTCACGTGTGGCCCGGCGGGTTCCACGCGTTCGACATCTTCGCGCCGCATACGGCACTGTCCCGTGGCATGATCAACACGCGCGGTGCATGGATGTCGCGCGTCCTGGGGGAGTGAGGGCTGGATGCAGGAACTGCTGGCTCGACTGAAGGCCCTCGACCCCAACGCCAGCTTGGCGTTGAGGATCATCGCGTGTTTCGACGAACTGGTCCGCGGTGGCGTCAACATGCACGGGCTCCTCGGCGCGGCGGCTTCGCTCTCGGGTTGTGTCGCCGGCTACGCCGCCGAGGCGGCGGATCGCACGATGCGCGTCTCGCCGGAGGGGCAGATCCTCAAGGAAGGCGCCACCCCGACACGGGAGGGAGCCCTCGAAGTCAACGGCATGGCCGTCTGGCTGGAGCGGCAGGGTCCGGCCCATGCGAACGACAGGATGATCCTGGAGCGCCTCGCGCTCGCCCTGGCCATTCGCAGCGGGCATCAGGCGGAGGATCCCTTGCGCCGGCTCGGCGATTTACTCGACGACGATGTCGACGTGGAGCAGCGACGGGCGACGGCGGCGCGATTGGGTCTGTCCCCGGGTCTGCGGTACCGCGTCGCCAGCTTGCCGTTGTTCGCGAACTGGAAGCAGCACCGCGAACTGCTGGAAGACGTCGTCCACACGCGCTTCGGTCCATTGCACGTTTGCGTGCTGCGGGCCGAGGACAAGCACATCGACGCCAGCCCGTGCGGCATCGGGGTGTCCACCGCCATCGACGACCTCCACCGATCGCTCGGCACCGCGCTCGTGAGCCTGCGGCTCTGCTCGATTCCCGATGTGCCGGTCGTGGTCGCAGACGAGTACGGCGGGCTGGTCGATCTTCTCGCCCAGTGCTCGGTGGATCGGCCCCTGCTCGACGTCGAGGAGCTCGAGAGCGTCATGCAGCATCCGTGGGCCGCGCAAACCCTGGATGCCCTGCTTCGATCTGCGTCCATTCGCGATGCGTCGCGGATCGCTGGCGTTCATCACAGCACGATGCAGGCGCGGCTGGAGACCATTCGCGACCTGCTGTCGTTCGACCCCCTCGAGGGCCTGGGTCGCACCCGCGTCGGCCTGGCCTTCCTCGCCTGGCGCGTTCGGCACTCGACCGCATTGGATCTGCCACCCCCCGCACGTCGCTAGGGCCAACCGCCAAGTGGCGGGATCCGGCCCGCCTCGCTGCGCCGGGTGGCGGTTATCGGCCTTCCCGTGAGTTGATACCTTCTCATCGCCACAGGCATGCCGTCGGAGCTGCATGGCGC
>Ga0116181_1001725_pt1 | contig 18543 bp, 18 predicted proteins | sample AD_UKC075_MetaG_FD_89752 | JGI IMG/M metagenome (GOLD analysis project Ga0116181, IMG submission 89752) | Active sludge microbial communities of municipal wastewater-treating anaerobic digesters from USA - AD_UKC075_MetaG | ecosystem: Engineered > Bioreactor > Anaerobic > Digestate | place: USA...
CAGCACGCCAAGTGGTTGAAGGTCACCAACGAGATTCCGTGGCGGCGGCCGGTGGCCAGCCTGAATTACCTACTGTCCAGCCATGTCTGGCGTCAGGACCACAACGGGTTCAGCCATCAGGACCCCGGCTTCATCGACCACGTCGTCAACAAGAGCGCCCAGGTGGTCCGGGTGTATCTGCCGCCGGACGCCAACACACTGCTCTCCACCTACGACCACTGCCTGCGGTCGCGCCAGTACGTCAACGTCGTCGTCGCCGGCAAACAACCGCACCCCAACTTCCTGACCATGGACCAGGCCGTGGCGCACTGCACCCGCGGACTGGGCATCTGGGAGTGGGCCGGCACCGAGGTGCCGGGCACCGATCCGGACGTCGTGCTCGCCGCCGCCGGCGACGTCCCGACCCTGGAAGCCCTGGCCGCGGCGGATCTGTTGCGTCAGCGCATCCCCGAGTTGAAGGTGCGATTCATCAACGTCGTCGACCTGATGCGCCTGCAGGACGAGTCCGAGCATCCGCACGGGTTGTCCAGCAACGAGTTCGACATGATCTTCACCCCGGACCGGCCGGTGATCTTCGCCTATCACGGGTATCCGTGGCTGATCCACCGGTTGGTGTACCGGCGCAGCAATGATGAACGCATCCACGTGCGCGGCTACAAGGAGGAGGGCACCACCACCACGCCGTTCGACATGGTGATGCTCAACGACCTCGACCGCTACCACCTGGTCATCGACGTCATCGACCGGGTCCCCGGCCTCGGATCGCGGTACGCCACGCTGCGGCAGCAGATGGTGGATAAGCGGATCGACGCCCGCGAGTACACCCGCGAACACGGCGACGACATTCCCGAGGTGCGCAATTGGGTGTGGCCGGGCGGACGGGATGCGCAAACCGAGTCGACGATCGCCGCAACCCTGTCCACCGGCGGCGACAACGAATAGCCGATGAACACCAGCTAACGGATAGCTGAAGAGATCGGCTTTTCCTGAGCGAAACGCTGGTCCACTCAAGTGGTGAGCACCGGCCACCGGCACTACCATCCGGATATCGCCGCCGCGGAAGACGGCCGGCGCAACCGCCGAGGTGGACATGGCACAGCCAATGGGCGAAACACGCGAGGTGCACACACGGCCGGTGGCCGATTACACCCCGGCACTGCGCTTCCGCACCATCCACGGGTACCGGCGCGCCTTCCGCATCGCCGGGTCGGGGCCGGTGCTGCTGCTGATCCACGGGATCGGCGACAACTCCACCACCTGGACATCGGTGCACAGCAAGCTGGCGGAGCGCTACACCGTCATCGCCCCGGACCTGCTCGGACACGGCCTGTCCGACAAGCCGCGGGCGGACTACTCGGTGGCCGCCTACGCCAACGCGATGCGCGATCTGCTCAGCGTGCTCGACGTGGACCGGGTGACCGTGGTCGGGCACTCGCTGGGCGGCGGGGTGGCCATGCAGTTCGCCTACCAGTTCCCGCAGATGCTGGAACGGCTCATCCTGATCGGGGCGGGCGGGGTGACCCGGGATGTGAACATCGCCCTGCGGTTCGTCTCGCTGCCCATCGGCGGTGAGGCGCTGGCCCTGCTGCGGTTACCGCTGGTGATGCCGGCACTGCACGCGGCGGGCCGGGTCCTGGGGGCGGCGCTGGGACCGAGCGGTACCGCCGGGGACATCCACAACGCGCTGCGCATCCTGACCGATCTGCCCGAGCCGACCGCCTCGGAGGCGTTCACCCGGACGCTGCGGGCGGTGGTGGACTGGCGCGGTCAGGTGGTCACCATGCTCGACCGGTGTTACCTGACCGAATCGGTTCCGGTGCAACTCATTTGGGGTGACCGGGACGCGGTGATCCCGGTCAGCCATGCGCACATGGCGCATGCGGCGATGCCGGGTTCGCGGCTGGAGATCTTCGAAGGGTCGGGACACTTCCCCTTCCATGACGACCCGGATCGTTTCGTCACCCTGGTGCGGCGGTTCATCGACAGCACCGAACCGGCCGAATACGACCACGCCCGGTTGCGCGACCTGTTACTGAAGGGCAGCACGGAGGCGGCGGTGTCGGGGCCGCGGGCGACCCGGATGGCGGTGCTGGACGCTCTCGAGCACGACGAGCGCAGCGCCACCTGATCCGTCGGCGTCAGGTCCCGACGAGAACGTATTCCGCGCCGCCGTCGGCGTAGCCACCTCCGACGGTGGTGATGTGGACGTGATCGAAATGGCCGTAGCCCGATCCGCCGGGACCCGCCGGGGTGTAGTAGGTACCGCGCCAGATCACGTCCTGCACACCGAGTTGTGCGGCGTTGCGCAGCGCGAAGTCCCGGATCGAGTCACCCAGGGCGATGCCCTCGGGGCTGGAATGGTTGGGGATCATCACGTCGATGGCCCGCCCGGACGGGTGCCACGGCTTGGCGTCCGGGCGTACCCCGATGATGGTGTTGATCATCGGGAACAGCGCGTTGACACTGCGCTTCGCCAGCACGGTCTTGACCTGCAGGCCCTGCTCGGAACCGACGCCGGGGCCCAGCACCCGGGATTCGGGCGGCAATGCGGCCGGCAGATCGGCGTGCGGCGGCAGTTCCGCCGGCGGGGGTGCCTCGGGCAGGTTCTCGGCGCAGCAGGGCCCCAGGGCGTCGGCGACGGGCGTCACCTCATGGTCGGGGCCCGGCGCGGCGGTCGAGTGCGGAGCCGCCACGAGCGCCACCGGGACCAGGGTCGCCGCCAGGAGAGCGGACACCCGGGCGCGGGTCGATTGAAGGCAAAACATCACGGAAACATAACGAGACGGTCTCGGAAACACCAACGTGGCGCGGGCCCCGCCCGGGGTGGGACTTCTCACATCCCGGTTCGGAGGGGCTGTGAACTGCGGTTATCTCCGGATGAAGGGCTGGTTTCCGTATCGGTCGAGGTGCACCACTTCGCCGATCGGACGCCGCTCCGTAGGGCCGTAACGTCCTTTCGCCCAGCCGATCGGGATCAGGCAGACGGGCGTGACGTTGCGCGGCAGCCCGAGAATCTTGCGCACCGACGGCACCCACCAGATCGGCAGCGTCTGCAGCGACGCACCCAGTCCCACCGCTCGGCAGCCCAACAGCAGGTTCTGGACGGCCGGATACACCGATCCGTAGAAGGAGGACACCGCAATCTGCGGGCGTCCGGTCGGCCGGTGTTTGAGGCCCCGCCGGTAGCAGGGGATCACCAGCACCGGAAGCTCCTCGAAATGCTCGGCCTGCCACTGCCCGGGCGCGATAACGCGGCGCTGCTTCTCGTCGTTGCGCGCCTGGCGTTCGACGATGGGGTTGAACAGCCGATACAGCCGGCGGTACACCTTCGCCAGCTTGGCCTTCTGCGCGGGGTCCTCCACCACGAGGTAGTGCCAGTCCTGGCTGTCGGAACTGGTCGGGGCCTTCAGCGACAGTTCCAGCAGCGGCAGCAGCACCTCGTGCGACACCGGTTCGAGGTGCAGACGGCGCACGGCCCGCTGGGTGCGCATCGCCTCCTCCATCGGCATGCCGAGCCGGGCGAGTGCTTCGGCCGGCGCCGGAGGGGTGAAGGGTGCTGACGGGGGGGACTGCGTGGGGTCGATCACCAGCCGATGGTAGGTCTGATTCCTCCGGTGTTCTGCTTCTTTCGGGTCTCGTCAGGCCCGGATCGTCGACATCCCGCCGTCGAGTCCAATCACCTGGCCGGTGATCCACCCGCTGTCCGGGCCGAGCAGGAAGCGGGCCAGTGCGGCGGCGTCGTGCGCGGTGCCGACCCGTTTCAGCGGGTAGCGCGCACTCATCGCCTCGCGCTTCTCCGGCGAGGACAGCATCCGCTCCACCAACGGGGTGTCGACGAGCGCCGGGGCGATGGCGTTGACCCGGATCTTGGGCGCCCACTCGGCCGCCAGCGAGCGGACCAGGCCTTCGACGGCGCCCTTGGCGGCGGCGACCGAGGAGTGCATCGGCATCCCCTGACCCACGGCGACGGTGCTGAACAGCACCACGCTGGCAGGGTTACCGTCCGCACCGGCCAGCTTGGGCTGGCAGACCTTCAGAAAGCGCACGGCGCCAAGCAGATTCACCTCCCAGTCGCGACGGAAGTCCTCGACGCTGAGCGCGCGGAAGCTCTTGAGGTTCACCGTTCCGGGGCAGTACACCGCCCCCTGGAGGGAATCCGGCGGCTCCGGCAGCGGTGCCGGGTCGGTGACGTCGCACGGGTGATGCACGACGTCGTCGACGTCAAGCCCGTCGGCGGACCGGGACCACACCTCGACCCGATTGCCGGGTTGGGCGAGCATGCCGACGAGTTCCCGGCCGATTCCGCGGCTGCCGCCGGCGATGAGGTAGGTGCTCATGCTGGTGATGATAGGAACGCAGAAGGCTCAGATCGTCGCCGTCAGTGGCGGGGTCCCGCCTTCGTCATCTCTGCGCGGTTCGCGCGTTGCGCATCGGATTTCGAGGTAATGGCTTTGCCGCGGCCTGCGCTTGGAGTCTCTGCGGCGGGGACCGTGGCGGCCTCGTCGGCCTGAGCGGTCGTAGCTGCGCTGAGCGGGACAGGGGTCTTCGCGCGAGGCGCGGATACCTTCGCCCGCGCTGTGGGGCGGACGGCGGGATCGGTGGTGGGGTCGGAGGCCGGGCGCAGAACCTCGAGACTCTCCGCGGAGGCTGCTGCGACGGTCTGCGTACCGTCCGGGGTGACGGCCTCCGCTGATCGTGCAGCAGTCGGGCCGGATGCTGCAAGGTCTCGAGATATGGTGAATCCCAGGAACAACGGCGCCATCAGCCACGGGATCGTATCGAAGCCGTTGGAAATGTAATTGGGTGAAGAGAAAGATTCCGGCTTCGTCATCCTCATGTAGAACGGGAACGTCACCGAATGGCCCAGCCACCACAGCGGTGCGATCGCAAAGCCAACAACGGTGCCGACCAGCACACCGACGGTCCACAGCGCTTGCCTGATCCCCAAGACCGCGGCATCCACCGACTCCTGGATCGTGCTGGCATCAGGGATGGGAGTGGTTGCCGCTGAATCGGTTTCGGGCACAGCGAGCGCCAGCGCACTGACCTCCGCGGCCAGCACGGCGTCGAGTTGCACCGCCGCGACCGCCACCCGGGCGGACCCGACTCCCACGCCCTGCTGCGGAATCGCCACGAGTCCTGCGGTCATGACGACGCTCGCGGCCGCGGCAATGCCGATCCTGTAGCGCATCAATGAATTGGCCATGATCCCCCCAAAATTTGATCTCCCCACTGGGAGTAAACCACATCGGGGTGGAGGTATCTACGAGCGGCGGCGCAGACCATCGCCGACACTGTGTCGACCCACTACGGGCCGAGCAACGCCAACGGCACCACGCCGATGCCATCAGGGCGACGGTAAGCGTTAGGGCCGGTATTGATGATGATCGCGTCGATGAGGCTCTCACCGAGGCGTTGGGCCAACCAGCGCAGATGCGCAGTGTCTCGATCTTCCACGCTGGCAGCCAGTTTCACCTCGATCGCGAGCACCTTGCCGTCGTCTCGCACTAGCACCAGATCAATTTCGTGGTCACCGTTGCGAGTTCGAAGGTGACCAACCGAGGCCTCCACCGCCTGCGCGGCGACCCGCACGCACAGAGTGACCAAGGATTCGAAAAGATGCCCGAGCATGCCGCCGGCCTGCGGCCCGATTGGCCTGCCCTCACCGCTCAGTAACCCTTCGGCCGATAGCCCGAGTAGCCGCGCCGCCAAAGCCGGATCGGCGAGGTGATGCTTTGGCGCCTGCGCGAGGCGCGCCAACGGGCTGGTTGCGGGAACCCAGGCAGGCACCGGGTCGAGTAACCACAGTTGGGTGAGCACGTCACGGTAGGCGATCGACGTCGAACGCGCCGGCTTGTCACTGACGCCGGCGGTGGCTGCCTCGAGCAGTGCCGTGTAACTGGCTGTCGTCGACGTCGCCGCCGCGTAGGCGCGCAACCACGCCAACATGGCCTCGGGCTTTCGAACTGCGAAGCCCTGCTCCGGGACGTCTCGATCAACGGCATTGCGCAAGTAGGAATCCAGCTGGAATCTCAGGGCTCTGGAACCGAGGGACCGCATGGCCGGGAAGCCCGATGCCACGATCTCGTGGGTGTAGTCCGCCAACCGGAACTCAGAGACTCCGTCGAGCGGGACCCGCCGCCCGCTGAGCAGGTCGCCGACACTGACCGCCGGTGATACGACCCCCCGTTCCGACAGAGTCATGGGACGCATCCGCAGTCGGCCGATACGCCCCGCGCCGGAGTGTGCCGTCGCTCCGTGTCCCGGTGACGCGCTGCCTGCGAGCAGAAACTGCCCACCGGCGGAATCAACGTCGACAGCTCGCCGCACGACGTCCCAGACCTCGGGAACCTTTTGCCACTCGTCGATCAGGAGCGGCCTGGGCCGGGTCAACAACACCCCCGGGTCAGCCTGCACCGCCTCCCGGTTGGGCTTCGAATCGAGCCGCAGTAGGCTGACAACTCGCTGCTCAGCGGTGGTCGTTTTACCTACTGCCTTCGGTCCGTCGATGGCGATCGCCGGTACCTGTCCGAACAGCGCATCCAGTTCGTCATCGAGGATGCGCCGGGAGTATCGCACAGATGAATCATACAATTAGCAGCAACTGAATCAGACAGTTAGCATGACATGAATCAGTCAAAAGGCATGGCTAGTTCCGGGGCAGCCATAGGCGCTCCCCACCCCGCTGGCAGCGAGTGATCCCTAACTCTCCCAGGCGGAACTCTCCCGTGGGGTGCTCGACCGACCGACCTCTTGCGGATCTGCCTTCTTACTGGGTTCGTCTGCGGACTGAGTGGCGTCACCTGCCCCGGGATGGTAAGCGTCCCAATGGCCGAACCGTGGGCTGGCCTTGGCCTTCAGGCGCACTCACCGGCGTGTGCACAGTGGCACTGTGGGCATACGGGTGGTTGCACCGCCGGGTGTGTTTGCTTCGGCGCATGCTGACGGCTGCGAGTCCGCAGCGGCTCCATCGTGATTTCGGGGTTGATCTCCATCAGCCGTCGCAGACGCCGCTGCACGTAGCTGAGCAGTTCGGGTGACAGGTGGTGATTCAACAACTCTTTGTAGACAAACGAATTCGTTCGCGCCGCGCTCCTGCTCGTGGGCAGCGTTCCGCCGAAGAGGTGGTCGAGGCTCTGCATGAAACTCCTGATGTTGGGCAGACTGGTGCCGTGGCGCGAGGAGATCTCGTCCGCATTCAGGCCCTGTTCCCGGTAGCGGAAAACCTCGCCGTGCGTCAGTCCGGGGCTGCTGTTCCTCAAGATGTGCTCGACCTCGGATCGCTGTTCGGGCGTCATGTCGGCCGTCGAGGTTTCTCCGATCTCGGCTGGGGCCTTCGCGATCGGGGTACGCCTCAGCGGAGCATCCTTGGTCTGAGCTTCTTTCGGCGGGGCTTCCGTGGACGAGGTCCTCGCGGAGGTCGCTCGTGGCACATCGGGCGCCCCAGACGCGATGGACGGGTGAACGTTCACGGGGTACCCGTGCCGAAGCGCATCGACGGACAGGGCCGGTGTCAGCACGGTCGCCACAGCGGCATCGGTGTCAGTGATGGCGACCGGATCCCCGTAGCCCTCCGGTGACCACGCATACAAGGCACCCCGCCAGACGAGCCAGAAGTCGTCGGAACCGAGTGCAATGAAGACACCGTCGGGAAGTTCCGCAATGACAGCACTAGTTCGTGGCGCACGCCGAGATGCGCTCAGCTTTTTGTCGAGATCCGACGAGCCAAGGATCGGATCCACGCCCCCGGCGTTCGCCGCCTGGATGTACGCGCGATAGGCGGCGCGGCGGCACTCTCCGCAGGGTCGGTGGCCGGCGGCGAGAGCAACGGCTTCATCGAGGAAGAACAACTGTGTGTACCTGTTGGGGTGCATCAGCTCTTGCTTGCGCCCGTTGAACTCAAGCTGACAGATCAGCCACATACTGCCCCGCGACTGCCGGACGATCCGCTTGTTCTCGTCGTGCAGGATGCCGCGATTCCCGAGGAAGGTGCCTCGAGCACTCGTCGCGAAGATCTGACCATCGGGGCTGACCCGATTCTGGAGTGGCATGGCGCGACCGTAACTGCGGCGTCTGACATTTCCGCCCGTCCCGGACCGGTCATTGGCCGGGGTCCGCGGCGCTCTTGCGGAGGCGAGTTGTCGGGGCGGACGGCTACAATCAAACATATGTTCGATTTGCTGTCATCGGTCGATGAGGAAGCCGAGGAAGCCCAACTCATCGAGGGTATTGCTTATCTCGAGCGGCTCAAGGCGGCGGCCGCTGCCCGGCAGGCTCGGTTGACGGCGGCGTTCGACAGGGCGAGACGTGCGGCCGAGGCGGCAGCGGGTGTTCCGGCCGCTCGCCGCGGGCGGGGAATCGGCGCCGAAGTGGCCCTGGCCCGCCGCGACTCGCCCGTCCGCGGCGGGCGGCATGTGGGCTTTGCCAAGGCTCTGGTCAACGAAATGCCGCACACCCTGGCCGCTCTCGAAGCCGGTGCTCTCTCCGAGTGGCGGGCCACCCTGGTCGTGCGCGAGTCCGCCTGTCTCGATGTCGAGGACCGGCGACGCCTCGATGCCGAGCTGTGCTCAGACACGAAGGCGTTGGAGGGCGTCGGCGACCGGGCACTGGCCGCTTCGGCGAAGGCGATCGCCTACCGGCTCGACCCGCACGCGGTCGTGGACCGAGCCGCCAGGGCCAGCGCCGATCGCACCGTCACCATCCGGCCGGCCCCCGACACGATGACGTATCTGACGGCCCTGTTGCCGGTGGCGCAGGGGGTTTCGGTGTACGCCGCCCTGAAGCGCGCAGCCGACTGCTGTGGCGACGGCCGAACCCGCGGTCAGGTGATGGCGGACACGCTGATCGAGAGAGTCACCGGCCGTAGCGCCGACCAGCCTGTTCCGGTCGCGGTCAACCTGGTGATCTCCGATCAGGCTCTGATGGGTGTCGAGAACAGTGCCGCCGTGATCGCGGGCTACGGGCCGGTCCCGGCAGCGGTCGCCCAGCACCTCATCTGCGAGGCGGTCTCCGATAGTCGGGCCCGGGCCACCCTTCGCCGGCTCTACGCGAATCCTTCCAGCGGTGCGCTGGTCGCGCTGGAATCGCGGTCGCGGATCTTCCCCAAGGGGCTCGCCGATTTCATCGGACTCCGAGATCAACACTGCCGAACGCCCTATTGCGACGCCCCCATCCGTCATCGCGACCATGCCGACCCGCACCACCGCGGTGGCGCCACGTCCGCCGACAACGGACTCGGCCTGTGCGAAGGGTGCAACTACGTCAAGGAGGCGGCCGGTTGGCAGGTGCGCACCGAGGCCGAGGCCGGCCAGCGACATACCGCGGAATTCGTGACGCCGACCGGCGCGCACCATCATTCGACGGCTCCCCCGATGCCCGGGACACCCCGGTCACCGATGACCGAAGTCGAAGTGTGGCTCAACCGGGCGTTGGTGCGGACCTTCGCCGCCTGATGGACGAGGAGACGGACAGTCCGTTCGCGCCATGCTCGATCAGTCGCCGCCAACCCGATGAACGGCACGGTAGCGCGCTTCGGCCTCTTCGAGTTCGCCTTCCGTGACGACGTCGACGACTTCGGGGCCAAGCGGATCGATTGGGTCCCTGATCGTGACCGCGCCGGTCTTTTCGTGTACCTCACACGTGTCGATTGGGATCGTTCGCACCGCCACCAGCCCCGCAAGGGTCGCCGACATGTCGCGTCTCGCCTCCTCGTGGCCCGTGAGTTCGCTGGCTAGTTGCTCCGGAGCCGAAACGTGCATCAACCTGGGAGTGGTAGCCAAGTCGTAGCGGAACGCGCGGATCATCGCGATACACGCCGCCACCATGACCAGTGAAAACGGCAAAGCAGTGGCTATCGATGCAGTTTGCAGCGCCGTCAGCGACCCGGCGCCCCCGGCGAGCAGTAATACCGCGGCTGCCAGCCCCTCCAACGTCGCCCAGTACACCCGCGTCGGCTTCGGTGGATCTTCGTCACCACCCGAAGCCAGGACGTCTACCACGAGCGATCCGGAGTCTGATGACGTGACGAAGAAGAACACGATCACCGCTACGGCGACGAGGCTCGTGATCACGCCGAACGGCAGCCCTTCCAGGAGTCGGAACAGTGAGGTATTGGTATCGACCGACCCATCGACGAGCATGTTCCCCTCGTCACGCTGACGCCGGATCGCCGTCTCTCCGAATACCGTGAACCACAGCGCACCGATACCCGTCGGCACCAATAGAACGGCAATCACGAACTCGCGGACAGTCCGGCCCCGGGAGATCCTGGCGATGAACATTCCCACGAAGGGTGCCCAACTGATCCACCAGCCCCAATAGAAGATTGTCCAGTTGCCCAGCCACGCACCGTCGGTGAACGGGCCGGTCCGCAGCGCAAGTGTCGGAAGTGTCTGAAGGTAGCCGCCCAAGTTCTGCACCCAGGCCTGCAGCAGAAACAGCGTTGGTCCGAGCAGCAGGACGAAAACGACCAGGGCCCCGGCGAGAACCATATTGATGTTGGACAGCCACTTGAGCCCCTTGCTGACTCCGCTGACCACCGACGCAATCGCAATCGCGGTGATAACGACGATCATCGCGACGGTCCACCAGTTGTCCACGGTGATCCAACCCATGTACTCGAGTCCCGCGGCGATTTGGGTGATTCCGAACCCGAGCGAGGTCGAGACACCGAAGAGCGTGCCCACGACAGCGACAACATCTACGGCGTGCCCAATCGGCCCTTCGACTCGCTTCCGGCCGATCAGCGGCTCGAGCAACCAGCGCACCGACAGGGGCCGGCCGCGACGGTAGGTCATATATGCGATGCCCAGGCCGACGACGGCGTAGATCGCCCAGGCGTGCAAGCCCCAGTGGAAGATGGTGATCGCCATCGCTTGGTTGGCAGCCGCATCGGTCGAACCTTCGATCCCCATCGACGTCGGTGGATTGACGTAATGGGTCAGCGGTTCGGCCACGCCGTAAAACACCAAGCCGATACCCATCCCGGCGCTGAACAACATGGCCAGCCACGCCCAGAAGCTGAACTCCGGCCGCTCGATATCGCGGCCGAGCCGGATGGTGCCGACCCTCGAAAAGCCGCAGTAGAGGGCGAACAGCAGAAAGCCCGTGGTCGCCAAGACATACCACCAGCCGACGGTGCTGGTGATTGCCCTGTTGAGATGGACGAACGCATTCTCGGCAGCTGCCGAGTAGATCACGGAGAAGACGATCAATCCGATGATCAGTAATGATGCCGGAACGAATACCGGCTTATAAATGCTGCTTAGAGCCGTCTTCACCGGACCGACTTGAGTTCGGGTGACGGGCTGATCACGCTCTCGCGTGGACACGAGTGCCTCCTCGTGGCTATCTACACAACTAGTTACGTGCGCCAGTGGCTCTGGTCATTGATGAGGGCTAGCCGCTCGTACCCTACCGACTCGGAGTGATCGCTGAGCCGTGTTCACCGGCCAAAGTCCGACGGCAGACGACACCGCGTCGCGGGCCGCCGAGAAGTGACGTCCACGACGTCATTGCGGCCGAGGCTCAAGCTAACTCCGATTCGGAGTGCCGTTCAGAAAATCTTGACGCGGCGAAAATCGATCTGCACGAACATTTTTCGACGAAAGCCGCTTCAGATTCAATGAAATGCCCACATCCGTTGTCGGCATCCTCGGCAACTATCGGCGTCAGCAGCGCCGTACCCGCGCCTCGCCATAGACATCGGCGCCTACGTGCAGGAACAAGGATGTCGACGGTCTGTGTGGACACCCGACTGAACTGCACATTCTCTGTGGAGCTAAGGGGAATCGAACCCCTGACCTTCTCGATGCGAACGAGACGCGCTACCAACTGCGCTATAGCCCCTTGGTCGCCAGTAGGTTACCAGCCCGCTCAGCGGTGCACCTACCCGGCAACCGTCCTACTGGCCGGCCGCCCGCGGCAGGTCGTAGCGGCGGCTGAACCGAACCTCGTCGAGATGTTCGAAGATCGGATCCTCGTCGTCGATGTCCAGAACCACCGCACCGGGCCGACGTAACCGGGCGCCGACGTCGTCGGAGCCACGGCTGCCCCGCCACTCCGCCACGGTCTCGCCACCCTCGCCGTGCTCGCCGGGGATCCGGGTGCGCGCCATCCGCCTGAGCCGGCGCCGCCGCACCTGCTCCTCGATCCGGGTCTGCCGACGCAGGTACGCCAGGTACAGGACCGTCACCGTGGCCGTCGCACCGCAGGCCCACCACAGGCCGCTACTGACGGTGAAGGACAGCACGGCGGTCAGCAGCATGATCACCGCCAGGCCGGACAGCACCCTGGTGCGGAAGCGGTACTTGCGGGCGCTGACAGCGGCCGCGGTCGCGCTGGCCTCCATCCGGCGCCGCCTGCTGGAGTGCGGCGTCACCACGGTGTGCGACTCCTCGGCTTCCTCTGCCGCGTCCAGACCCGACGTGTCGTCGACGTACTCGTACTCGTCATCGGCGGCCGGCGCCTCCGCCGGATCCTGGTCCGTGACGGCCACTGCCTCGGACACAGCCTCAGCCTCAGCCTCCACCTCGGCAACGGGCTCCTCGGCCGGCGCGGGTTCGGCCACGACCGCCTTGACCGGAACCTCCTCGGCCGGCGCGTCGAACAGCGTCTCCTGCACTCCGCCGCCCACCGGCAGCGCCCCGGAGTCCTCCTCCACCACGTCGACGTCGAGGTAGACGGGCTCGGTGTGGGCCTCGTCGGCGGACGCCGTCGTGGATTCAGTCACCGTCGCCACGACGGTCACGGTGCGGGTGTGGCTGCGGACCCGCGCCTCCTTCACGGCCTCACGCACCGCCTCCTCGTAATCCTCGGTCTCGTGGTCGGAGTAATCGCCGTCGAGATCCGCGTCGCCGCTCCACAGCGGGTCGTGCCGGTGACCGGCCGCCGGTCCGCTGCGCCGGCGCAGCCGCGCCCTGACCCCGCCGTTGAGAACCCGGGTGGCCAGTGCGACGTCGCTGGTGCGGCGCACCGTGTCGCGTTTGTTAATGAGCATCGGGACCAACACGAAGAGCCAAAGCACCACGAGTGAGATCCAGAGCAATGACTGGGGGATGCTTGGCATGAGGCCTGCTCCTTTCCCGACCAGGCTAGGTCCGTGACGTCCGCAAACAGTGGCGGCGCGCCGTGCCAATTACACACGTGTAATTCCCAGATGACAAGCACCAACAGTCACATTCGCCACATTGGTCACAGGCGGTGCTCGATCAGCAGTATTGCGCGAGACCCCGTTGGACCAACCGGCTGACCACCGAGCCGCCGGTTTCCTCGACCGTCATCGCCACCAGCAGGTGGTCCCGCCACGCCCCGTCGACGTCCAGGTAGCGCTTGAGCAGGCCTTCCTCCCGGAAACCGACCTTGCCGAGCACCCGTCGGCTCGCCGCGTTCTCCGGACGCACGGTCGCCTCAACCCGGTGCAGCATCACCGGTCCGAAGCAGTGATCCAGACCCAGGGCGAGCGCCCCGGTGGCCACGCCGGCACCGGTCACCTGTTTGGACACCCAGTAGCCGATCCACGCCGACCGAAGTGCGCCGTGTGTGACGTTGCCGATGGTGAGCTGTCCCCGGAACCGGCCGTCGAGTTCGATGACGTATGGCAGCATCCGCCCCCGCCGGGCCTCGGCGCGCAATCCCGAGATCATGGCCGGCCACGCCGACACCGAGTGCCGTACAGTCCATTCCAACTCGGTGCTGGGCTCCCACGGCTCCAGTTCCGCACGTTCAGCCAGCCGGATCCGGCTCCACTGGGCTCCGTCGCGCAGCCGCGCCGGGCGCAACCGGATCACCCCCGCCGGCACCCGCAGCGGGCCCACCGGGTCAGGCCAGCCGGGATGGGCAGCACCGCCGCCCCACAGATACACGTTCCAGCCCCTGCGGCTTCGCGCCTCAGCCGCGCTGGGCCAGGAAGGCGACGTCGACGAATTCGCCGGTCTTCACCTCGGCGACCTCATCGGGCACGATGACCAGGCAGTTCGCCTCGGCCAGCGATGCCAGCAGGTGCGAGGGCCCGTTGGCCGCCTCCCCGATCGCCTCCACCAGATAGTCGCCGGTGTCCTCGTCGCGCAGCAGTTGGCCGCGCAGGAAGCCCGTCCGGCCCGCCACCGACTGGATCGGCGCCAGCGCACGAGCCGGCACCACCCGCCGCATCGCCTGCTTCTTGCCCAGCGACAGCCGGATCAACGGCCGGACCATCACCTCGAACACCACCAGTGCACTGACCGGGTTGGCCGGCAGCAGGAAGGTGGGCACCCCGTCGGGGCCCAGCTGCCCGAAACCCTGTACGGAACCGGGGTGCATGGCGATCCGGGTGACTTCCATCTGGCCGAAGCTGGACAGCACCGTGCGCAGGTTCTCCGCCGCCGCCCCGCCGACCGGTCCGGAGATGACGATCACCTCGGCCCGGTTGAGTTGGCTTTCCATCACCTCGCGCAGATCCTTGGGGTCGGCGCTGACGATCCCCAGCCGGGTCACCTCGGCCCCCGCGTCGCGAGCGGCCGCCGCCAGCGCGTAGGAGTTCACGTCGTACACCTGGCCGTTGCCCGGGGTCCGGGAGATGTCCACCAGTTCCGCGCCGATGCTCAGGACCGCCACCCGGGGTCGCGGATGCACGAGCACGCGTTCGCATCCCACCGCGGCCAGCAGACCGACCTGGGCCGCGCCGATGATCGCCCCCGCCCGCACCGCCACGTCGCCGGGTTGCACGTCGTCGCCCGCACGTCGGACGTAGGCGCCCGACCGTACCCCACGCAGCACCCGCACGCGGGTCTCGCCGCCGTCGCTCCAGCGCAGCGGCAGCACCGAGTCGGCGAGGGTGGGCATCGGCGCGCCGGTCTGCACCCGCGCCGCCTGTTTGGGCTGCAGGCGGCTGGGGGTTCGGGCGCCTGCCTCGATCACCCCCATGACCGGCAGCACCACATCGCTCTCGCCGTCACCGCCGAGGTCGACGCTGCGCACCGCGTATCCGTCGATGGCCGCCTGGTCGAACCCGGGCATCGGGGTCTCGGCGACGACATCCTCAGCACACATCAGGCCCTGGGACTCGGCGATCGGGACGCGCACCGGCCTCGGCGCAACCGCGGCGGCTGCCACCCTGGCCTGCTGTTCCTCCACCGAACGCACAGTGCGTGCCTTTCTACCGTGGACCCCGCGGGGCCGCGTCGCGGAAGGCTATCCGTCGGCCTTGTCGGCCAGACCCAGCCGCGCCACCAGCCACCGCCGCAGATCGGGGCCATAGTCGTCACGATCCAAGGCAAAGTCAACCGCAGCCTTGAGATAGCCGCCGGGATTTCCCAGGTCGTGTCGAGATCCGTTGTGGACGACCACGTGAACCGGATGCCCCTCGGCGATCAGCAACGCGACGGCGTCGGTGAGCTGAATCTCCCCGCCCGCGCCCCGTTCGACCCGGCGCAGCGCGTCGAAAACGGCGCGGTCGAGGATGTAGCGCCCGGCCGCGGCGTAGAGCGACGGCTCCTTGCCGGGGGCGGGCTTCTCCACCATTCCCTTGACCTTCAGCACGTCCGGTCCGGCGCCGGGAACGGTCTCGACGTCGAACACGCCGTAGGCGCTGATCTCCTCGGGGGACACCTTGATGGCGCACAGCACGGTGCCGCCACGCTCGGCGCGGACCTCAGCCATCCGCAACAACACGCCGGTCGGGAGCACCAGGTCGTCGGGCAGCAGCACCGCGACCGCGTCCTCGTCCGGGGCCAGCACCGGCTCAACGCAGGCCACCGCATGTCCCAGACCGAGCGGCTCGTCCTGGATCACCGATTCGACCTTGATCAGTCCAGGTGCGCGGCGCACCTTCGCCAGCATCGCCTTCTTTCCGCGGGCCTCGAGGGTGCCCTCCAGGTCCAGGTCCGCGACGAAGTGCGCGACGACGCCGTCCTTGCCCTCGGCGGTGACGATCACCAGTCGCTCGGCACCGGCCTCGGCGGCCTCGGCGGCCACCAGTTCGATTCCGGGGGTGTCGACCACCGGCAGAAGCTCCTTGGGCACCGTCTTGGTCGCCGGCAGAAAGCGGGTACCCAGACCGGCGGCCGGCACGATGGCCGTTCGGGGGACTGGCACCTGGGACGTTTCCATCCCGGACACGATAGTCGGTGCATCGACGGCGCCGGTAGGCAACGCCGGAGTCGCGCGTGACACAGTGGAACCCATGACCGGCCCGTTAAAAGCCCAGCACAGGGCCGCATTGCTGGCCGCACGCCGTGCCCTCCCGGAGTCTGTGCACCGCACCGAGGCGGCCCGCCTGTGTGAACACCTGAGCGCGGTGACCGCGGGTGCGGGCACGGTGTGTGCCTATCTCCCCGTCGGCACGGAACCAGGCTCCCCGGAACTTCTCGACCGACTGCTGGATCTGTGTGACGAGGTACTGCTGCCGGTGGTGCGACCCGGCGCCCATCAGGCGCTGCTGTGGGGGCGCTACGTTCCGGGCGCTCTGGTAACCGGCCGATTCGGGCTGAGCGAACCGGCCGCCCCGTGGCTACCTGAGGAGACGGTCGCCCGCGCCGCCGTGGTCCTGGTCCCGGCACTGGCCGTCGACCGCAGCGGCGTCCGACTCGGCCGCGGCGGCGGCTTCTACGACCGGACCCTGCCGCTGTGCCGGCCCGGCGCCAAGCTGGTGGCCGTGGTCCGTGACTGCGAGGTGTTGGACACGCTGCCCGCCGAGGCGCACGACATCCGAATGACGCACGCGCTGACGCCGGGGGCCGGGGTGATCGCGCTGGGCGAATCCCCAGACCACAAGACTGGCACTTGAGGCGGTAGAGTGCTAACAGCCGAGTCTTCCGGAGGTTTCCTGTGCCGACCTACAGCTACGCGTGTACCGCGTGCGACCACAAGTTCGACGCCGTGCAGGCATTCACCGATGACGCGCTGACCACCTGCCCGGAGTGCTCGGGCCGACTGCGCAAACTGTTCAACTCGGTCGGAGTGGTGTTCAAGGGCAGCGGCTTCTACCGCACCGACAGCCGCGAGTCGCAGAAGAGTTCCGCCTCGGCGTCGGGCGGGTCGGGTTCGACGACGGGGTCGGACAAGTCGGCCCCGGCCGCCGCCTCGGATTCCGGCGGGTCATCGAGTTCGTCCGGGTCGAGTTCGTCGGCCCCGAGCAGCTCCGGCTCCAGCGCACCCGCGGCCGCGGCCAGCAGCAGCTAGGTTATCCACAGGCAGTCCGCTCCGCGAAGTTCGCGCCGGGATCCACATCACTAGTTTGCCCGCATGGGCGACTCGCTGAACCCCACACCGCTGGAACGTCTGTCCCGGGCCGTCCGGCCCGATTTCGCCCGGACGGTGCTGGCCCGGCGGCTGGCGGCCGGCGCACTTGTTCTGCTGGCGGCGGTGCTGGCGCTGCGTCCCGATCCGGCCGGGACCTATGCCGAGGTGGCGGTCGCGGCGACCGATCTACGGCCCGGGGTGACCTTGCGCGCCGACGACGTCCGGGTGCAGAGGTATCCGGCGACGACGGTTCCCGACGGTGCGGTCACCGATGTCGGACACCTGGCCGACGCGACACTGGCCGGCCCGGTTCGCCGCGGTGAGGTGCTGACCGACGCACGCGTGCTGGGGCCGCGACTGGCCGGTCTGAACGCGGGACCGGACGCGCGGGTGGTCCCCCTCCGTCTTTCCGACACGGCCGTGCTGGACGTCATCCGATCCGGCGACGTGGTGGACGTTCTCGGAGCCGCGGACGGGGACCACGACGCGCGGCCACGGGTGCTGGCGGTCGGTGCCGTCGTCGTTCTGGTCTCCGAGGCGAGCACCCGGCCCGGCGCCGCGGGCGACCGGGTGGTGCTGGTGGCACTGCCGCGGGCGGCGGCCATCGCGGTGGCCGGCGCGGGACTGGTGGAGTCGGTGACGCTGACGATTCACTGACGGCCGGCGCACGAAAGCCACATCACCCGGTCCGGCAAACGGCCTGCGCTAGGCTTTCGTCGCCCTATCGGGGGAATCAGCAAAGAAAGGCGTCAGAGGTGTTAAAGGGTTTCCGGGAGTTCCTCGCCAAGGGGAACATCATCGACCTGTCGGTGGCCGTCGTGATCGGTACGGCATTCACCGGTCTGGTCACGAAGTTCACCGACAGCATCATCACCCCGCTGATCAACCGCATCGGCGCCGGGAAGGACTCGTCGTACGGCATCCTCAAGATCGAAATCGGCGGCGGCCAGAGCATCGACCTGAACATTCTGCTGTCGGCGTTCATCAACTTCGTGCTGATCGCCGCGGTGGTGTACTTCCTGATCGTGGTCCCCTACAGCCGCATCCGCCGGCCCAAGGAGGCCGAGGAGTCGGCCGAGGACAAGCAGATCCGGCTGCTGACCGAGATCCGCGACTCGCTTCAGAAGAAGTAGGTCCGAACACAGAGCGGCCCCCAGCTCATGCCGGGGGCCGCTCTTGTCTCGCGAGAGACGAGAAGATCTCTACTTCATGTCCCAGGGTTCGCCGTAGGTGGTCACCGAGTCACCGGACTTGGAGATCAACCGGGCGAACGGACGCAGCAGCACCCCACCGGCGGCACCGGTCACCGTGCCGTGCGCGTTGGCC
>Ga0116181_1001729_pt1 | contig 18508 bp, 16 predicted proteins | sample AD_UKC075_MetaG_FD_89752 | JGI IMG/M metagenome (GOLD analysis project Ga0116181, IMG submission 89752) | Active sludge microbial communities of municipal wastewater-treating anaerobic digesters from USA - AD_UKC075_MetaG | ecosystem: Engineered > Bioreactor > Anaerobic > Digestate | place: USA...
CCGCCAGCCGGACGGCCTCCTCGATCGCCAGCGCCATCGAGGGCGCCACCCGGACCCGTTCCTCGCCGAACACCTCGGCGGCCAGACCGCCGAGGGCGTCCGCCGGGAGCGCCCGGCTGGTGTTGGCGATCGTCGTGGTCACCACGGTGGTCATCGCTTCGGCGAACACCGCCAACACGCCGCTGACATCCTTGTCGGCCATCATCGCCACCACGCCGATCAGGGGCGCGAAGTCGAATGCCTCGGTGATGCCGTCGATCGTCGCCCGAGCCCCATGCGAGTTGTGGCAGGTGTCCAGCACGACCGTCGGCGAGCGGCGAACGATTTCAAGCCGGGCCGGCGCGGTCACCTGTTCGAGACCCTCGGCGATCACGTCGGCTGGCAGCGGGCTGCCGACGAACGCCTCCACTGCGGCCACTGCCAGGGCGGCGTTGCGAGCCATGTGTGCGCCGAACAGCGGCAGCACCAGATCGCCCAGCGGCCCCTCGGACGTTTCCAGACGCAACACCTGCCCACCGATGGCGGGCACCCGGTCGATGAGACCGAACTCCATGCCCTCCCGCCGGACCTCGGCGCCCACGTCCGCGCAGCGAGCCAGCAGGACGCTCGCAGCTTCGGGCTGCTGGGCGGCGAGCACGGCTCGGCTGCCGGCCTTGATGATCCCGGCCTTCTCGGCCGCGATCTCTGCCAGGGTCGACCCGAGGATCGCGGTGTGGTCGAAATCGATCGGCGCCACGACGGCGACTGCGGCGTCGGTGACGTTGGTCGCGTCCCATTCACCGCCCATGCCGACCTCGACGACGGCGACGTTCACCGGAGCGTCCGCGAAAGCGGCGTAGGCGAGTGCGGTCATCACCTCGAAGAAAGTCATTGCGATGCCGTCGATCGCCTGTTCGTCCACCAGCTTCACCAGCGGCGCCACGTTCTCGACGAGTTCGTCGAAGACCTCGTCGGCGATTGGCTCGCCATCGATGGTGATGCGCTCGGTGAGGTTGACCAGGTGGGGGCTGGAGAAGCGTCCGACCCGAAGGCCGAGCGCGCGCAGCAGCGAGTCGATCATCGCCGCGGTGCTGCCCTTGCCATTGGTGCCGGTGATCAGGATCACCGGGCAGGCATCCTGCGGCGATCCGAGCAGGTCACAAAGGGCACGGATCCGGGCCTGGCTGCGGCCGATCTTATGCTCCGGCCAGCGCGACTGGAGCTCGGCGACGATCTCAGCGTGGGTTCGGCTCATGGTGCGCTCAGCCTAGATGATCGCTGCGCCCGATCAACGGGACCGCCTGCGTATAATCCATCGGGTGACCGAAACGCCCGCCGTCGGAGCGCTCCGACGACCGTGGACGGAGTGGGTCACCTTGGCCTGCCGGCTCGGTCTTGGTGGCGTGCTGCTGGTGGCTGGGCTGTTGAAGGTGGGGCACCTGGACGCGTCCGTGCAGTCGGTGCGGCTGTACCAATTGCTGCCCTGGGAAATCACCGCGTTCGTCGGTTCGGCGTTGCCGATCATCGAGATCGCGATGGGCCTGCTGCTGATCACCGGCACCTTCACCCGCATCTCCGCGATTCTGGGCGGCCTGCTCATGCTGGCATTCATCATCGGCATCGCCTCGGTGTGGGCGCGCGGCATCTCCATCGATTGTGGCTGCTTCGCCGCCGGCGGCGAGGTTGACCCGAGCGCGACCCAATATCCACTGGAGATCGCCCGCGACGTCGGCCTGCTCGCGCTCGGCACGTGGGCCGCTTGGAAGCCCAAGTCACCGTTTGCGATCGACAACTGGCTGTTCGCCCCGCTGACTGACCCGGACGCCGGTGCGTCCGATGCCGAACTCGACGACAAGGAGTCCGCCCAATGACCGAGAACAACCGCGAACGCCTGCGGAAGAGTTCGGAAGCCAAGGCCAAGCAGCAGCGGCTGAATCGCATCATCGGCGTTGGTGCGGCCATCCTCGCGGTCGTGCTGATCGGGGTCTTCGCCGTCGTACTCGTGCAGCAGGCCGGGACGGCATCCCCGTCCGCCACTTCGGTCACGCCGCCCAACGCCACGTCCGACAACAAGGCGATCGTGGTGAACCCCGGGCTCGCCAAGGAAGGCGCGCCAGTCGTGGAATTGTTCTTCGACTACCAGTGCCCGATCTGCAAGCAGTTCGAGACCCTGTACAGCGAGGCCCGCAGGTGCTCGCGGACGCGGGCGACATCGAATTGCGCAACCGCAATATGACGTTCCTGGACAACAATCTGCAGAACGACTCGTCCACCCGCTCGGGCATCGCCGCGGCATGCTCGGACGTCACCGGCAAGTACGCTGCCTTCCACGCCGAGATCTACAACCACCAGCCGGCGAACGAGGGCGATGGCTACACCGACGAGGTGCTGCGCGACACCATTCCGGCCTCGGTAGGGATCACCGGGGAGGCGCTGACCAAGTTCCAGGCATGCTACGACGAGCAGTCCACGAAGGCCTTCGTGCAGGGCATGAACGACCTGGCGTCCAAGGACGGCATCACCGGCACGCCCAGCTTCCACGTGAACGGCAAGGACATTCCCCTGTCCGACTTCTCCGGTGTCGACCCGACCACGCTGGGCGACCTGATCAAGAAGAACGCCTGACCCTGCGAGCCTGATCGCCGCGGTAGCTGGTCGGGCTCGTCAAGTCACCACGCAACAATCTCGCCCATCTTGGCGATTGGGTGAGTGTCTGACTCGCTCAATAAGATGCTCTCCATGACTGTGCAGCCCGAGACCAGCAACGTGCCCGCCACTCCCTCGGCCGGCGGCACGGTACCGGAGCGTCCGGTGCTGGAGGGCCTGGAAGCCAAGTGGTCCGAGCGCTGGCGCGAGCAGGACACCTTCGCGTTCGTGCGGCCCGAGTCGCGCGCGCAGGTCTTCAGCATCGACACCCCGCCGCCGACCGTCTCCGGCTCGCTGCACGTGGGCCACGTGTTCAGCTACACCCATACCGATCTGATCGCGCGCTACCAGCGGATGCGCGGCAAGCACGTCTTCTACCCGATGGGTTGGGACGACAACGGCCTGCCCACCGAGCGTCGGGTGCAGAACTTCTACGGGGTGCGCTGCGACCCGTCGCTGCCGTACGTGCCCGACTACACCCCGCCGGAGAAGCCGGACCCGAAGCGGCAGGTGCCGATCAGCCGGCGGAACTTCGTCGAGCTCTGCCACCAGCTCACCGCGATCGACGAGCAGGCTTTCGAGAACCTGTGGCGGACGCTGGGCCTCAGCGTCGATTGGAAGTCGCTCTACGCCACCATCTCCGATGAGGCGCAGACGGTCGCGCAGCGCGCCTTCCTGCGCAACCTCGCCCGTGGCGAGGCGTACCTTTCCGAGGCCCCGACGCTGTGGGACATCACCTTCCAGACCGCGGTCGCGCAGGCCGAACTAGAGGCCCGCGACTACCCGGGCCACTATTACCGGGTCGGATTCCACGCCGCGGACGGCGGACGCATCCACATTGAGACCACCCGTCCCGAGCTGATCGCGTCCGTCTGCGCCCTGATCGCACACCCGGACGACGCCCGCTACCAGCACCTCTTCGGCACCACGGTGAAGTCGCCGGTGTTCGGTGTGGAGATCCCGGTGCTGGCGCACTCGGCGGCTGAGCCCGACAAGGGTGCCGGCATCGCGATGTGCTGCACCTTCGGCGACCTCACCGACGTGCAGTGGTGGCGTGAGCTCCGCCTGCCCACGCGCACGGTCATCGGCCGGGACGGACGCCTGCACGCCGAGACTCCGGAGTGGCTGGCGAACCCCGAGCCCTACGCCGAGCTGGCCGGCAAGACGACCTTCAGCGCGCGCGAGGCGATGGTTGCGATGCTGCGCGCGTCCGGCGATCTGGACGGCGAGCCGAAGCCCACCCAGCGCATGGCCAACTTCTACGAGAAGGGCGACAAGCCGCTGGAGATCGTGTCCACCCGGCAGTGGTACATCGCCAACGGCGGCCGCGACGACGAGCTGAAGCAGGAGCTGCTGGCCCGCGGCGAGGAACTCGCCTGGGTGCCCGACCACATGCGGCACCGCTACGCCAACTGGGTCAACGGCCTCAACGGCGACTGGCTGATCAGCCGGCAGCGCTTCTTCGGGGTGCCCTTCCCGGTCTGGTACGCCCTCGACGCGGACGGCGAGCCCGACTATGCGCACCCGATCACTGCGGCCGAGGACGCGCTGCCGGTCGACCCGTCCAGCCAGTGCCCGCCCGGCTACGCCGAAGCCCAGCGCGGCCTGCCCGGCGGTTTCATCGGCGACCCGGACGTGATGGACACCTGGGCCACCTCGTCGCTCACCCCGCAGCTGGCCTGCGGCTGGGAGCGGGACGAGGAGCTGTGGAACCTGACGTTCCCGATGGACATGGCCCCGCAGGCGCACGACATCATTCGCACCTGGCTGTTCTCTCGGGTGGTGCGCGCGCATCACGAGCACGGCGTGCTGCCCTGGCGGCTGGCCGCGATCTCCGGCTTCGTGGTCGACCCGGATCGCAAGAAGATGAGCAAGTCGAAGGGCAATGTGGTGGTGCCCACCGACATCCTGGAGCGTTTCGGTTCGGACGCGGTGCGCTGGCGCGCTGCCATGGCCCGGCCGGGCATGGATTCGCCGTTCGACGAGACCCAGATGAAGGTAGGCCGTCGCCTGGCGATGAAGATCCTGAACGCGTCCAAGTTCATCCTGGGCCTGCCAGCTGCCCCGGCTGATGCGTTGGTGAGCGAGCCGGTCGACCTGGCCATGCTGGCCACGCTGGCCGGGGTGGTGAAGACCGCCACCGCCGGCTTCGAGGCCTACGACTACTCCGCCGCGCTGGAGGCTGCCGAGAAGTTCTTCTGGCAGTTCTGCGATGACTACCTGGAGCTGGTTAAGGAGCGCGCCTATGCGGCGGCACCGGAGAGTGCCTCCGCCCAGGCCGCGCTCCGGCAGGCGCTCAACGTGCTGCTGCGGCTGTTCGCTCCGTTCCTGCCGTTCGTCACCGAAGAGGTCTGGTCGTGGTGGCAGTCGGGTTCGGTGCACACCTCGGCGTGGCCGGATGCGTCCGAGCTTCCCAGCGGTGGAGACGCCGCGCTGTTGGACGACCTCGCGTCCGCGCTGATCGGCGTCCGCGGGGCCAAGTCGCACGCCAAGGTCTCCATGAAGACCGAAGCGGTGCGTGCTGAGTTCAGCGGCACTGCGGAAGTGCTGGATCGGCTGCGCCTGGCCGTCACCGACCTGAGGGCGGTCGGCCGGCTCACCGGGACGGTCGATTGGACGCTCAGCGATGGCCCGCTGAGCGTGGCCATTGAACTCAAGCAGGACGCCCCTGCATGAACCGCTGGCTAGGCGTCCTGCTGGCCTCCGCCGCGCTGCTTACCGGCTGCGCGGCGGACGGACCGCGGAACAGCGCCGGCCAGGTGACCGCACCGGTGACTGTCGACTCGTTCTCGATCCAGGTCGGCGACTGCGTGACCAAGTTGGAGAGCGACTCGACGACCCGGCTGCCGCTGGTGCCGTGCGACCAGGAGCATGCGTGGGAGGCCTTCGCCACCGCCGAGCTGACCGGTGACGAGTTCCCGGGCAACAACGGTGTTCAGAATCAGGGCGGCCAGCTCTGCACCGAGGCGTTCGAGCCGTTCATCGGCGTGGCCGCGAAGGAATCCAAGTTCGAGGTGCGCGTGCTCGCCCCGACCAAGGACTCCTGGGCGCAGCAGGACCGCGAGGTCGTCTGCCTGGTCGGATCGAGCGCCGGCAAGCTCACCGGATCGCTGCGCGGCGTCGCCAAGTAGCGGAACGGCCCACGAGCTTCCCCAGCACGGCGCAACCGCCCTCCCGGAGTCACCGTCATCCCGGCGCAACGGCCCTCCCGGCTCACGTCATCCCGGCGCAGGCCGGGATCTCAGCGTGATCGGCGGAACAGTTGAAGCCCCTTGGCACACCGCCGGTCGAGGGCCCTTCGTCAAGCTCAGGGACCGTAGTCAGAGCAGGTCGAGCAGCACCGGGTCGGCCATCTCCAGCACGGCCTGCTTGGCCTCGGTCGCATCTCCGGCGGCACGGGCCGCCGCCGCCATCTGCTGGCACTGGGTGAGCGTGTGCAGGCCGAGCGAAGTCCGCACCGCCGGCACCTTGCCCGGAGCCATCGACAGGCTGGAGACGCCGAGTCCGGCCAGCACCAGCGCGAGCGCCGGATCACCGCCGGCCTCACCGCAGACCCCGATCGGCTTGCCCATCGCCGCGCCGCCGTCGCAGGCGACCGCGATCACGTCCAGCAACGCCGGCTCCCACGGGTTCAGCAGCTCGGCCAACTCGCCCTGCATCCGGTCGGCAGCCATCGTGTACTGCTGCAGATCGTTGGTGCCGATGGACGCGAAGTCGACGTTGTACAGGATGCCCCGGCTGCGGATCGCCGCCGCCGGCACCTCGATCATCACCCCGACCTTCGGCAGCCCCAATGCGCGGACGCGCTGGGCGAACCAGATGGCCTCGGCCTGCGTCGCGATCATCGGCGCCATCACCCGGACGTCCGCGCCGGTGGCCTTGTACGCAGCCGCCAGCGCCTCCAGCTGAGCGTCGAGCACGTCCGTGCGAATGCGTCCCAGCCGAATCCCGCGGCGGCCGAGGGCCGGGTTCTCCTCCGGGCCGAGATCGGCGAACTTGAGCGGCTTGTCCGCCCCAGCGTCCAGGGTGCGCACGACTACTCGCCGATCACCGAAGGCCTTGAACACTTCGGTATAGGTGGCTGTCTGCTCTTCCACAGTCGGCATGGTGTCGCGGTCGAGGAAGAGGAACTCCGTCCGGAAGAGGCCGACTCCCTCCACCGGCTGCTCAGCGGCCTTGCGGGCATCGTCCGCGGTGCCGATGTTGGCTAGCAGTGCTACCGGGTAACCGTCCTTCGTCGCCCCTTTGCCGGTACCGCCGGCGAGCGCCGCCGCGCGCCGCTTCTTGCGCTCCTCCAGCAGCGCGGTCTCCTCGTCGGTCGGGTTGATCGTGATCTCCCCCACCCCGCCGTCGATGGCCACGGTCACGCCAGCCGGAACCGCCATGATGCCGATCGCCTGCACCACCGCCGGAATGCCCAGCTGGGCGGCGAGGATCGCGGTGTGGCTGGTCGGTCCACCCGCTTCGGTGACGATGCCCAGACAGGTTTCCGCCGTGAGCGTGGCGGTCTCCGCAGGCGCCAGATCGTGGGCGGCGAGAATGCTCGGGACGCTCAGCGTCGGCACTCCGGGCTCGGGCTTGCCAAGCAGCCTCGCGACCGCCCGATCGCGGACGTCCCGCAGATCGGTGACCCGCTCGGCCATGTAGCCGCCGAGCGACTCGAACATCACGCAGTACTCCTCGACCGCAGCCGTGATCGCGTTCGTCGGGCCCTTGCCGGCCTGCAACTGGGTCTCGACGCCCATCGCCAGCCCCGGATCCCGCGCCATCATCGCGCCGGCCTCAAGGATCGGCTTGGCATGATCGCTCGCGGTGGCCGCGCGCGCTTCAAGGCCGGCGGCGACGTCCGCCAGGACGCCCCGGACCAACTCGACGGCAGCAGGTGCATCCGTGGTGGGGGCCTCATCGGCAGGTGCCGTCGGCGGCGGGGTCACCACCACCAGCGGGCCAACCGCGGTTCCCGCGCTGACGCCAATGCCGTGGAAGGTGGTGTGCAGGGCGTCGCTCATCGGCCTACTCCGCGTCGAGGTCGCGGGACAGCAGCTCGACCAGGGAGTCCAGGACTGCGTCCGCTCCGTCGCCCTCAGCGGTGAGCGTGACGGTTTCGCCGCACTTGGCGCCGAGCGCCATCACCATCAAGATGCTCTTCGCGTCGACCGGCGAGCCGCCCTCCTTCGCGATCTTCACTGGCAACCCGGACGCGGTGACCGCTTGCACGAACAGGGACGCCGGACGGGCGTGCAGGCCAACGGACGAGGCGATGCTGACTTGGCGGGTGGCCATTGCGGTCTCCTAAGCGAGTAGCGGGAATCGACTGGTCCACAATGGCACAACCCAGCCGTCCGGGAGAGCCCTTGACCGTTGTTCGCTCGGACATTCCCCAAGTGGGATCCCTCAGGCGCTCTTTTCGCGCCGCTCGGCGCGGGCCAGCTTGGCGCGCGGGATCATCTGCGGAGCCGCGCCACCGGTGATCACCTCGCGCTCCACCAGCACCTGCGCCACGTCGTCGTCGCTGGGCACGTGGTACATCACGTTGAGCAGGATCTCCTCGAGGATCGAACGCAGCCCGCGGGCGCCGATGCCGCGGCGCAGGGCCATCTCGGCGATGGCGCGGATCGCGTCCGGGGTGAACTCCAGGTCGACCCCGTCCAGCTCGAAGAGCTTGCGGAACTGCTTGATCAGGGCGTTCTTCGGCTCGATCAGGATCCGCTCGAGCGCGGTTCCGTCCAACTGCTCGACGGTGGAAATCATCGGGAGGCGTCCGATGAACTCGGGAATCAGCCCGAATTTGTGCAGGTCCTCAGGGCGAACCTCGGCGAACGGGTTCAATGAGGTCGGCCGGCGCACCGCGGCGTCATTGTTGAAGCCGAGCGGACGCTTCCCGACCCGCGCGTTGATGATCTCCTCCAGGCCGGCGAACGCGCCGCCGACTATGAACAGGATATTCGTGGTGTCGATCTGGATGAACTCCTGGTGCGGGTGCTTTCGGCCACCCTGCGGCGGCACCGAAGCAGTGGTGCCCTCCAGGATCTTCAGCAGCGCCTGCTGCACGCCCTCGCCGGAGACATCACGGGTGATCGACGGGTTCTCGCTCTTGCGCGCCACCTTGTCGATCTCGTCGATGTAGATGATGCCGGTCTCGGCCTTCTTCACGTCGTAGTCGGCGGCCTGGATCAGCTTCAGCAGGATGTTCTCGACATCCTCACCGACGTAGCCGGCCTCGGTGAGCGCGGTCGCGTCCGCCATCGCGAACGGGACGTTCAGCATTCGCGCCATGGTCTGCGCGAGGTAGGTCTTGCCGCAGCCGGTGGGGCCGATCAACAGGATGTTCGACTTGCCGAGTTCGACGAGTTCGTCATCGGCGACCCGACGACCCGGGCCCGCGCTCTGGGCCTGGACCCGCTTGTAGTGGTTGTAGACCGCGACTGACAAGGCTTTCTTTGCGGTCTCCTGCCCGATCACATAGGAGTCGAGAAAGGAGCAGATCTCGCGTGGCTTGGGCAGTTCCTCGATCAGTCCGGAGTCGCTGGTCTCGGCGAACTCCTCCTCGATGATCTCGTTGCACAGGTCGATGCACTCGTCGCAGATGTACACACCCGGTCCTGCGATGAGCTTCTTGACCTGCTTCTGGCTCTTTCCGCAGAACGAACACTTCAGCAGGTCCGACGTCTCGCCGATTCGTGCCACGTCGCGCCTTCCGTTGAGTGGTTGTGCCGACCGTAACCCGGCTCCTCCCCTTCCGAGGGGAAGAGCCGGACGCTGGTCAGCGGGGAGCGTCCTTCAAAGAGGTCAGGATGTCGTCGACGATGCCGTACTCGACCGCCTCCTGGGCGGTGAGGTACTTGTCGCGCTCAATGTCGCGGCTGATCTTCGCCACGTCCTGGCCGGTGCTCTCGGCGAGCATCGACTCCATCAGCGAACGGATGCGCAGAATCTCCCTGGCCTGGATCTCCAGGTCGGAGGACTGACCGTAGCCACCTTCGGTGGCCGGCTGGTGGATCAGGATGCGGCTGTTGGGCAGCGCCAGCCGCCGTCCCTTGGTGCCGGCGGCCAGCAGCACGGCTGCGGCGGACGCGGCCTGGCCCAGGCAGATGGTCTGCACGTCGGGCTTGATGTAGCGCATCGTGTCGTAGATCGCGGTCAGCGCCGTGAACGAGCCGCCCGGCGAGTTCAGGTAGATGCTGATCGGACGCTCCGGGTCCATCGACTGCAGGCAGAGCAACTGGGCCATCACCGCGTTGGCGATGTCGTCACTGATCGGGGTGCCGAGGAAGATGATCCGGTCCTCGAAGAGCTTCGTGTACGGATCGACGCGGCGCATCCCGTAGGAGGTCCGCTCCTCCCACTGCGGGATGTAGTAATCCATCCTGGGACTGGTCTGCGCCAGGCCCTCGGGCAACGTGGTCATCTGCGTCCTCACTGATTCGGGGAAGCGGTCTTGATCTGCGAGGCGCGCTCGTAGACGTGGTCGATGAAGCCGTAGGCCAGCGCCTGCTCCGCGGTGAACCAGCGGTCGCGGTCGGAGTCGGCCTCGATCTGCTCGACCGTCTGGCCGGTGTGCTCGGCGATCAGGCCAGACATCGTCTTCTTGATGTGCAACGACTGCTCGGCCTGGATGCGAATATCGGACGCAGTGCCACCCAGCCCACCGGACGGCTGGTGCATCATGATCCGGCTGTGCGGCAGGGCGAAGCGCTTGCCCTTGGCGCCGGCCGAGAGCAGGAACTGCCCCATCGAAGCGGCCAGGCCCATGGCCACGGTCGCGACGTCGTTGGAGATCCACTGCATGGTGTCGTAGATCGCCATGCCGGAGTCGACGGACCCGCCCGGGGAGTTGATGTAGAGGTAGATGTCCTTGACCGGGTCTTCGGCGTTGAGCAGCAGCATCTGCGCGCAGATGGCGTTCGCGTTGTCGTCGCGCACCTCGGAACCGAGGAAGATGATCCGGTTCGCCAGCAGGGACTGGTAGACCGAGTCGGCCATGCCTACCTGGCCGGGACCGGCGGCCATGAAGGGGCCGGTCTGGTTGGCTCGATATTCGTTCACGCAGGCGAACCTACCCGGTTGCACCCTCTTTTCGGTGGGGTTGATACGCCTGTTCGCTGTCGGCGCACCGCGTGCCGCGAATTCGCAGCCGGATACGGCCCGAGGCCTCAGTTCGCCTGTGATCGGCCCTTGCCCTGCGAGATCGCGACAGACTCCTGAGCGAGCGCGATCCGCACCATGACCAGCACCGCATCGGGTTCCTCGACCAGCATCCGCCAGGTGATTCGGAGCACTCGGAAGCCGCCGAGCACGAGCACGTTCTGCCGGCTACGGTCGTCCTCGAACTGATCGTGCGTACTGTGCACCGCCTCGCCATCGAACTCCAGGACGAGGTGCTCCCGTTCGAACCGGACGTCCGGCGCGATCCAGCGGCCACGCACCAGGATTGGACGGTTCGCCACCCAGCCGCCGATGCCGGCGTCGCGAAGAAGTCTGTGCAGCCGCGCCTCCGCGAAGGACCACGGGTTGTCCGCGGCCAAAGTGACCGCCCGGGTCCGTCGCCGGTTGCCCGGCGTGCCGACGAACTGCGGCAGGACCTCGGCTAGCGAATCGGGCGTCACCAACCCACGCCGCAGCATGTCGAAAATGACCTCGCCGTCGTCGGTCGCAGCGAGTTCGACCGCGCAGTGCGAGGGCGATGCCACCCGTACGCCCGAGTATTCGCGCCGACTCGGCACCGTGCCCCAACTGACCTTCAGCCACTTCACCGGGGTGACACCGACATAGGGCGCGCGCAGCCGAATGGGCAGGCTGATCGGACGATTCAGGTAGACCTCGACCGCGGTGTGCCCATGGATCACACCCGAGGTCGACCAGGCACAAGCCGCCCGAAGCCGCAACCCAGCCGACAGGGTCTGGTCCGCCGTCACGTAGATCCCTGGTAGCAGCGACCGCACCTTGCCCGCCTTCGCGGCCCGCTGCACAGTGCGAGCCTGCGCTGGATGGTCACGCAGCCGCACCAAGCCGTCGCCATTGGCGAGCAGGTCGTCAATCCTCATGCCCTACTTATCGGCAGCCGCCATCGATCCGCGTCACGGGAAACCCCGGCCTGTGGATGTCGCTATCTGCCGGTCAGATTCTGTGGACAGTGCGGACGGCGCCGTCAGCTGGGTGTCCCGCTACGAGATTGCGACACTAAGGTGTGCGCGTTGTGCACACGCTCGAGCGCACTGAAGCGCCGGCACGCCGACCCCGTCCCAGCCTTGTCCAGGGCGACTGTGTCGCGATTTCGAAGCGGAAGCGAGTCAGACGTCGCGAACCGCCCGATTCTTGGCAAACAGCCACGAGATCGCGACAACGGCGCTATGCAAGTGAGCGCAGGCGCGCCGAGACGCAACGATCGCCGCCACCGGAGAGGTGACGGCGATCGCGGTTGCTTCGGCTTACTCGGCCTCGGTGGCCTCAGCTGCCGGCTCGGGGACGGCCACGTCGACGGTGTTGCCCTCGGTGTCAACGACCTTGGCCTTGGCCACGATCAGCGCGAGCGCCTTGTTGCGGCGGATCTCCTGCATCCAGGCGCCGATGTGGTTGTGCTCCATCATGTGCTGGGCTTCCTGCTCCGGCGTCGAGCCGTTCTGGGCAGCCTTGCGCACCAGCAGTTCGGAGAGATCGGCCTGCTCGACGTTCACCGCAGCGTCGTCGGCCACCTTGTCCAGGATCAGCTGCGCCTTGAGCCCACGGAGCGTGGACTTCTCGACCTCTGCCCAGAACTCCTCCGGCGTGTTGGCTTCTTCCTCGGCCTGCTCCAGGTAGCGCTCAAGGGTGAGTCCGGCGCGGGAGAGCTGCTCGTTGATCTGCTCCTTGCGGGAGCCGATCTCGGCTTCCAGGACGCCAGCAGGCACCTCGAAGTCGGTGGCCTCAACCAGGGCTTCGAGCACCTTGTCGCGACCGGCGGAGACCTGCTCTGCGGTGAGGTACTCCTCGACGCCCTGGGTGAGGTCGGCCTGCATCTCCTCGACGGTGTCGAACTCGGAGATCATGGACGCGAACTCATCGTCCACCTCGGGCAGGGTCTGCTCGCTCACCTTGCTCACGGTGACGGTGATGTCTGCGGGCTCGCCCTCCAGCGCGCCGCCGACCAGGGTGGACGCGAACTCGGCGGACTCGCCCGCTTTCAGCCCGGTAACCGCCTCGTCGAGGCCGTCGATCATGCCACCGGAGCCGATCACGTAGGTGACGCCCTCAGCGGTGGCGTCCGCCAACTGCTCACCGTCGCGGCTGCCGACCAGCGAGATGGTGACCTGATCGCCCTCGGCCGCGGCGCGGTCGACCTCGGTGGTGGTCGCGAAACGGGTACGGAGGAGTTCGATCCGCTCCTCGACCTCGGCGGCGACGTCGCGCTTGGCGTCGACGGTGGCGCTCAGGGTGGCGAAGTCGGGCACCTCGAAGTCGGGCCGGACGTCCACCTCGGCGGTGAACTCGACCACGTCGCCGTCCTCCAGCTTGGTGATCTCCACCGAAGGCTCGCCCAGCGGCACGACTTCAGACTCGACGATGGCTGCCTCGAAAGCGCCGGGCAGAGCCGCGTTGATCGCCTCCTGCAGGACCATGCCGCGGCCGAAACGCTGGTCGATCACCATGCTGGGCACCTTGCCCTTGCGGAAGCCGGGAATCGTGACCTGCTGGGCGATCTCGCGGTACGCCTTGTCCAGGTGAGGCTTGAGGTCGGCGAAGGGGATCTCAACGGTGAGCTTGACCCGTGAAGGGCTGAGCTTCTCGACGGTGGTGGGCAAGGCATGCTCCTGATCGGAAAGTAGACAGACTGGGCAATCCTAGTGGACAACCGAAGGCAGTCGAGCCAGCCGACGGGCCGCCAGGATCCGCCTGCTTGACGAGGGACCACCCGAGGCATCGTCAAGCTCAGCCGGGCGTTACGAGGAGGCCCGATTCTGGCCAGCGGCTCGATTCCGTTAGGCTTTGCTGCGCGCGGACGCGAAACCGCTGCGCGGATGTAGCTCAATGGCAGAGCCCCAGCCTTCCAAGCTGGCCATGCGGGTTCGATTCCCGTCATCCGCTCCAGAACGGCTGCAGAAGCCGTCGGGATGCACACGACCGCTTCGGATGGTCCGCTGCCCCATGACTAACGCAGGCACTGCGGCAGCTTCGCGCGCAACTCAGTGAACGATGGCCGACTCCCGCGACGGGGGTCGGCCGGGTCGCGTCGCGTCAGGCTACGATCGCTGCCATGCCCGCCTCCGCCCAGCAACGCCGTTCGCCGGGGTGGAAACCGAAGCAGCACGGCGCCTGGTTCATGCTTGCGTTACCCCTGGTGGTGGGCCTGATCCTGCGCCCAGCGGACGCAGGTAGCGGCTGGCACCTGGCCCCGCTGGCCGGCTGCTGGATCATCGGTTACCTCGCCTTCACCGCCGCCACCGTTTGGTTGAAGGCCCCCGCGAGCCGGAGGGCTCAGCACCTGCGTCCTGTGCTGGTGTACGGCAGCGTGTCCGGAGGGTTCGGCATCGTGACGCTCGCCCTGGTGGACCGCGGCATTCTCTGGTGGCTGCTGGCGTTCCTCCCCCTGATCGGGGCGGCGCTGTGGCTGGCCCTGCTGCGCCGGGATCGGACGCTGGCCAGCGGCGCGCTGACCGTGGCCGCCGCGAGCCTGGTGACCCTGGTGGTCTGCTTCGACACCCCGGCAGCGCTGTTGGCCGCGTGGGGAACGCCGGCCGCGAACCATGCGCTGGCGATGGCCGCGCTCATCTTCGGCTACGAATTCGGCACCGTGTTCTCAGTGAAGACCATGATCCGCGAGCGCGGGGACGCCGGCTGGCTGGCAGCTTCGATCGGCTGGCATGCGTTCTGCACCCTGGGCGCAGCCGCGCTGGCCTGGTCGGGCGCGGTCGGCTGGATCTGGGTCGTCTTTTTCGCCGCCACCGTCGTGCGCGCCTGGTTACTGCCAGCCCTCGGCCGCACCCGGACGATCCGTCCGCTGGTCATCGGGTTGGTCGAGATCGGGTTCACCACCGCCTTCGTGCTGGCCGCCCTGCTCGGCTAACCCCAGCGCCAACGCTGGCTGAGCTTGACGAAGCCCGTAGTCACCGCGTTCAACGACGGCTGAGCCTGACGAAGCCCGTAGTCACCGTACGGATGGACGACCCTTCGTCAAGCTCAGGGATCGTTGATCAGCGTCTACCTAGCGGACGTACTGGGCCAGATGCTGGGCGGTGATCGTGGAGCCGGAGGCAACCAGGTCCCGCGGGGTGCCTTCGAACACGATCCGGCCGCCGTCATGGCCGGCACCCGGGCCGAGGTCGATGAGCCAGTCGGCGTGCGCCATGACCGCCTGGTTGTGCTCGACCACGATCACCGACTTGCCGGAGTCCACCAGCCGGTCGAGCAACTCCAGCAACTGCTCCACATCGGCGAGGTGCAGGCCGTTCGTGGGCTCGTCGAGCACGTACACCCCGCCCTTCTCCCCCATCCGGGTGGCCAGCTTCAGCCGCTGCATCTCGCCGCCGGACAAGGTGGTCAGCGACTGCCCGATGGTCAGGTAGCCGAGACCGACGTCGGCCAGCCGTGCCAGCACCGCGACCGCGGCCGGCGTCCGCGCCTCGCCATCCGAGAAGAACTCCAGCGCCGCGGTGACCGACATCGCCAGCACCTCGGCGATGTTCCGTCCGCCCAGCCGGTAGGCCAGTACGGACGCCTGGAAGCCCTTGCCTTCACAGTCCTCGCACGTGGACGCGATCGAAGCCATGAAACCCAGATCAGTGAACACCACACCAGCGCCATTACACGTCGGACAAGCCCCTTCGGAGTTCGCGCTGAACAGCGCCGGCTTGGTGCCGGTGGCCTTCGCGAACGCCTTCCGGATCGGATCGAGCAGCCCGGTGTAGGTGGCCGGATTACTGCGCCGCGAGCCCTTGATCGGCGTCTGGTCGATCGACACCACGCCGGCGCCGGCCGGAATGGAGCCGTGCACCAGCGAACTCTTCCCCGACCCCGCGACGCCCGTGACCACGACCAGCACCCCGAGCGGAATGTCCACGTCAACGCTCTGCAGGTTGTGGGTGGACGCGCCGCGCACCTCGATAGACCCGGTCGGCGTCCGCACTTCGGCCTTCAGCGAGGCCTGATCGGCCAGGTGCCGTCCGGTCAGCGTCCCACTGGCCCGCAGTCCGGCGACCGAGCCCTCAAAGCAGACCGTCCCACCGGCACTGCCGGCGCCCGGACCGAGGTCGACGACGTGGTCGGCGATCGCGATCGTCTCCGGTTCGTGCTCGACCACCAGGACGGTGTTTCCCTTGTCCCGCAGCCGCAGCAGCAGGTTGTTCATGCGCTGCACGTCGTGCGGATGCAGGCCGGCGGTCGGCTCGTCGAAGACATAGGTGACATCGGTCAGAGATGATCCGAGGTGGCGGATCATCTTCACCCGCTGCGCCTCGCCGCCAGAAAGCGTGCCCGACGGCCGTTCCAGCGAGAGGTAGCCGAGCCCGATCTCGGTGAAGAAGTCCAGCAACTGCTGCAGCGAACCGACCAGCGGGCCCAGATTCGGCGCGTCCACGCCGCGCACCCATTCGGCGAGGTCGCTGATCTGCATCCGGCAGGCGTCCGCGATGCTGATTCCGGCCAGCTTGGCCGAGCGTGCAGCCTCGCTCAGCCGGGTGCCGTCGCAGTCCGGACAGGTGCCGAAGGTGATCGCCCGCTCGACGAAGGCGCGGACGTGGGGCTGCATCGACTCCGGATCCTTGGCCAGCATCGACTTCCGGATCTTCGGGATCAGCCCCTCGTAGGTGACGTTGATGCCCTCTACCTTGATCCGTTTGGGCTCCGCGTAGAGCAGATGGTGCAATTCCTTCTTGGTGTAGCCGCCCAGCGGCTTGTCCATGTCGAAATAGCCGCTGCCGGCGAAGATGCGGCCGTACCAGCCGTCCATGCTGTAGCCGGGCACCAGCAACGCGCCGTCGCGCAGCGAGAGCGACTCGTCGAAGAGCGCGGTCAGATCGAAGTCGGAGAGCGTGCCGCGGCCCTCGCATCGTGGGCACATGCCGCCGGTGCGGGTGAAGGTGGCCTTCTCGGCCTTGGTGGCCGCCCCGCGCTCGACGGTGAACGCTCCGGCGCCGTGGACGGTGGCCAGGTTGAACGCGAACGCGCTCGGCGGACCGATGTACGGCTCGGCCAGCCGGCTGAACAGGATGCGCAGCATGGCGTTGGCGTCGGTGGCGGTGCCCACGGTCGAACGCGGGTCGCCACCCATCCGCTTCTGGTCGACGATGATCGCGGCGGTCAGGCCGTCCAGCAGGTCCACGTCCGGACGGGCGAGGCTGGGCATGAAGCCCTGCACGAAGGCGCTGTAGGTCTCGTTGATCAGTCGCTGCGATTCGGCCGCGATGGTGTCGAACACCAGCGAGCTCTTGCCCGAGCCGGATACGCCGGTGAACACGGTCAGCCGCCGCTTCGGCAGTTCGATATCGATGCCGCGCAGGTTGTTCTCCCGCGCGCCATGGACGCGGATCAGGTCGTGGATGTCGGCGGGATTCTCCGCCTGCTGGGTTTTCGTCATGAGGTCTCCGTCCGCGGCGAGTTGGCCAATCTCTCACGAGATCGCCGATGCCGACAACACCCCGCGCCGGCGAGGGATTGCTGCCTTCGCACCCGACCTCGCGCTCCAGACAGCTTTCAACTACGCATTCGCGGAGATAGGGTTCCGGTCATGACGCGACTACGGATCAGTGAGGCCGCTGCGCTAACCGGGGTCAGCGATGACACGGTCCGCAGGTGGAGCGAGCAGGGCAAGCTCAGCGTGAGCCTGGACGCTGCCAATCGCCAGGTCGTACCCGGTACAGAACTTGCCGCGCTGGCGGCCGCGCACGCCGATTCCGCCTTGGACCGGCTCGATGAGGGCGCCGGACGCCGGAGCGCGCGAAACCACTTCACCGGGCTGGTGACCCGCGTCATCTCCGACCAGGTGATGTCGCAGGTGGAACTGCAGTGCGGCCCGTTCCGGGTGGTGTCGCTGATCTCCACCGAAGCAGTGCAGGAACTCGGCCTGGAGCCGGGCAGCGTGGCCACGGCCGTGGTCAAGGCGACGAACGTGACCGTGGAGGCGAAGCGATGAAGACCTGCAACCTGTGCGCCGGCCTGGCCGCTGCCCTGCTGCTCACCTCGTGCGCTTCGACTCAGCCGGCAGCCGGCGGCTCCGAGCTCGTGGTGTTCGCGGCCGCGTCCCTGAACGGCACCTTCACAGAACTCGGCAAAGAGTTCGAGGCGTCCCACGCCGGTACTACGGTGAAATTCTCCTTCGACGGCTCGTCGGCGCTGGTCGATCAGCTCAAGCAGGGCGCACCGGCGGACGTGTTCGCGTCCGCCGACCGCTCGAACATGGACAAGGCGGTCGCCGCAGGGGTGATCACCGGCGCTCCGGAGCAGTTCACCAGCAATGTGCTGACGATCATCGTGCCCACGGGCAATCCCGCGGCGATCACCGGACTGGACGACTCCCTGACCGGCAAGAAGCTCGTGGTCTGCGCCAACGGCGTGCCGTGCGGTTCGGCCACCGTGAAGCTCGCCGAAGCGCTGGGCGTGACCCTGAGCCCGGTCTCCGAGGAGACCAAGGTCACCGACGTGCGGACGAAGGTCGAATCCGGCCAGGCGGACGCCGGCATCGTCTACGTGACCGACGCGAAGGCGTCCGCCGACTTGGTGGAGAGCATCCCGATCCAGGGGGCGGACAAGGCCCGCAACGACTATCTGATCGGCGTGGCCAAGGACGCCAAGCAGGCCGCGCTGGCCGCTGAGTTCATCGCGCTGGTGAAGGGCAGCCGCGGCCAGGAGGTGCTGAAGGCCGCCGGCTTCGGGGAGTGATCCGCCCCGCGCTGCCGCGGTGGCTGGCCGTGCC
>Ga0116181_1001738_pt1 | contig 18462 bp, 21 predicted proteins | sample AD_UKC075_MetaG_FD_89752 | JGI IMG/M metagenome (GOLD analysis project Ga0116181, IMG submission 89752) | Active sludge microbial communities of municipal wastewater-treating anaerobic digesters from USA - AD_UKC075_MetaG | ecosystem: Engineered > Bioreactor > Anaerobic > Digestate | place: USA...
GTGGGCGTTCCGCTGCCATTTCGCAAACTTTTGTACATTTTATCTGCTTGACCGGAACGCATAAGTGATTACAAATAAAGGGCTTACACATGCAAAAAACGGATGATCCTCGTAGAATTTACTATGAGGCGATGACGGAAAAAGTGAAAATACAGTCGATGATCGATGCGGAACGTTTGAAGCGCATACGTGGAGAGAGTGTGGACATTTCCGTGCTGAATGCTTTAGAGTCGCTTGTCATTGTGCTGCTTCGGGAAATGCAGAAAAGATACCCTGATGATGTGGAGTTGAGAGCGCGCATAGAAGATTTTGAGAATGAATGGCGTCGAATTCTTCATGCCGGGATGCACAGCTGATGTTTCTGTTGCCGGGTTTACAGCAGTTCGCTATTGATTCGATGATGATACCGTCTGGTGTACGCGGCGGTATGCGTTATCGCGCTGATGTCAATCCGGTCACGCATCATGTTTTAGGCATTTACGATGAGTTTCTGAATGATCAAAACGCGCGCGAATTGTTCTTGCTTGCGGGTAATCAGGTAGGCAAAACTCTGTCTCTGATTACTCTTGCGTGTTATGTTCTTTTGGAGATGCGTGAAGATATAATTATTTTCGCGCCGACTCTCCAAATTGCCCAGGCGGTAGGCGGTGAAATTTTGCGTGTAATGGATTCATTGGGCGTGAAATACGAGAGGGGTGTGTATAACACGCGTTTTGAGAATGGCGTGGTTATGACATGGCGCGGTCAGAGTGACGCGCAAAGAAGCCAGGTCACGGCGCGCATTGTACTAGTCACCGAAGCGGAAAAAATCAGGCAACGTAAAACTGAAGAAGCGCACCCCATAGACCAGATCAGAGCGCGTGTGATGTCTTACACGAACGGGAAAATCTTTTTTGAAAGTACGCTAACCAGTGAATCCGGTTTGATGTGGTCTAGTGTAAGCAATGCTGATGTTCAGTTTCGTTTTCATCATCGTTGTCCGTCATGCGATGTTTTGTTTGTCCCGTGTGTAGATCATGTGCTTTCTGACTGCTATGCGTGTTCAGAATGCGGTACTGCAATAAGCTCTGCTGACCGGGCGGGGGCGGTGACGAGCGGCGAATTTATTCGAGTTGGTTCTTCGGGGCGCGTGTACGGCATACGTTACAGTGCTCTTGACGGGCTGCTTATTGACCCATTGCCGGAAATATACCGGCTGAAATGCTCTAAAGATCTCAATGACATTCGCCGCCTGTATTTGCAGTACGTAGCAGAGCCGCCTAAAGTTGTGTTCACACCGCCGCCTGATCCGCCTGCATTTGCTCATCGCCGCGGACAGGTCGATGCGGGCGATTATTGGAGCATTGGCGTAGATGTTGGCGGTTCTGTTGCGCATTGGGTTTTGACCACATACACGCCTGGTGGTAGGCAAATTAAAATCTCTGATTTTGGCAAAGTAAGGGGTGCATTCAAGAATCAGGTAGACATATTGCATTCGATTATATCGGGACTCAACGAACAACGCGGTTGTTTGCTTTTTGACTATGGCTTCAATGGGGCTCATCTTGTACGCCTGTGGAACAATCAATCGCCGCGACAGCGCGTATTGCCCATACGTGGCATAAACGAGCGCAGTTTTGTTATTGACCCGGCTGTTGATATTTCTTATGGTGATTTTTGGCGTTACAGGCGAATGAAGGGCAGTGGAATATACAACGTACAGGTTTACACAGTATCCGCGAAGGATGCTGTTTTTGGTCTGCTTTACACGTCACGTCTTGTGATGTTCACCAATGACGGTCAGGACATTTCAGTGAAGCAGTTTTTGGACAGCATATGCAGAAGCGAACGCCCGATAGAAAAGAACGGGCAACGTTTGTATGAATTGGTTGGTCAATCAAATCATTATTTTGATGCTCTTGTATATTCCGTGACCGGTCTTCTGTTTTCCGGCGCGCCTATTGATTTGTCCGCATTGCCGCCTGTTGAGCCGGCTGGTGTTGTTTACGAAGGGCAGGTTGAGATGGATGAGTATGCGGATGCGGATATAGCGGATGTGGAACGCAAGCCGCGCATGTTGCGCAAGAAAGTGTCTACTGATCAAGAGGGGTATATATGATGTATTCCGCGCCTATAGTTATCAACAATATTGAAGAGGCGTTAACTTTGTACAATTCAAATTTGCCTTGGGAAGAGGACATCATACGCGGGCGCATAGTGCTTGCGTGTCTGGAATATATCATGGTTAACCGACCGTCCCAATCACAGTTGGCGCAATTAGGCATGAGTTTCGAGCGTCTTCAGGAAGAGTTGGGTCGTGTCCGCGCTTTTCTTGGTTACAAAGATGTTGGTTCCCAACATTTCTGGCAACGCGTGATTGGAGGTAGTGTGATCTGATTGGAGGTATAATATTCATGTCAGCTGTTTTAAACATGTTGAGCAAAAGCACGATCAGGGAATGCATTAATTTAGTCATTTCCAGTGAAGGGGGATACAGCAATCACCCGAATGATAAAGGTGGTGAAACTTATTTTGGCATTACAAAACCTTTTGCTGAATCTATTGGCATTAAATTTCCGCCGACGAAGAAAGACGCGATAAAGGCGTATGATTTGATTGGAAGAAAGCATGGCGTGTTTTATCTTGATGCGGCTACCGCGTATTTCATTCTTGATGGCGGCGTTCTGTTTGGCATACAGCGTTTTATTATGTGGTTTCAGTATGCTATTAACGTTACAGGCGGCTTTGACCTGAAGCGTGATGGCATTATTGGTAAAAAGACTTTAAGCGCGTATGAGAAGTGTGACAAAGATCAGGTGATCATGTTGCTGCACCGGCGTGTGATTAATCACCACCGGGCTGTTGTTACACGCGATTTTCGCCAGGCTGTCTTTATCAGGGGTTGGTTGAAGCGCGCTGAAAAGAGATTGAAGGGCTATATGGAATTGAAGAACAGCACCGGCAAGGGGACTTGCGATGAGTGATCAGGTAATTACACTTTTACGCCGAAGTGGTATTCGTCCGGAAATGCTGGAGACGTATAATGTCCAGCAATCAAGCCGTACGGATAGGGTTTTGTTTTGCCGGCGTTTCTACAAAGACAGCATGCTGTTTCGCACTATTGTGAACAGAATCAGGGATCTTGTCAATGTACATGGCGCGGACATCACTGAACATGAGATTGTCACCCCTGATTTTCTGGATACCGCGTTAAGGGAATATCTGCTTACAGGCGAAATTCTCTTTTATTCACCGACCAATCAATTGCTTGAGTCGGAACGCGTGGAGTATGAAGTTGACGAAGATACGGGTGAAGTTATACGCGTATTGTTTGATGGTGAATATGAACTCGATTATGACGGCATTATAGGCGAATATGAGTATTTGCGCCCCTCTTCGGTGCGCGGCGAACCGCCATTCGCTGTTATTTTGCCTTGGGTCGTGCAGATAAGCAGTTTGCTTTACGCGCAGGTTCGCGCTTCAGAAATTGGCTCTCGTTTGCTTGCCCGTATTGTTACGGGGGGCAATATAAGCGGGGAAGATCCGGAATTGCAGCTTAGCGATGACATATACATCTTGCGCACGAACAATCCGCAAGATGCTGTGGATTTTCCCAAGTACACGCCTGCTGATTTTACAAATCAGCTAAAGAGCATTACCAGACAGATAGCATCTGCTTGCGGTATGCCGTATGAGGTGTTGCTTAGTGACTTTACTGAAGCCAATTTCAGCCAATCAAAAGCGGCATTCATCAGCGCGCGCCATGAGGTGGAGCGTTATCGGCGGTTTATCGAGCGTTTCGCGAATCGCATTACCCCGATTAAGTTTCAATGGGCTGAAGTGGAAAGTCTGGACTTTTTGGACCAGGCTAAAGCAGCAGCCATCATGTCAGAGATTAACAAGATGGAGGATGCGGGCAATGGGTAATTTCATAATCAGTTTATTGGGTGCTCTTACTGCTGTGCTACTTTGGGTGTATGCGTTTATAGGAGTGGTAATATGATTGTATACGCGTCGCATGATTTGCCCAATGAGATTGAGATGGCTACTATGCCGTCAAGGAGTCCCGTGTGGTTTTACAATGATGTGGATGGCGTCCGTGAAATAGGCATAACCGGTGTTCTGGTGCCTAATGGAGATGAGGTTAGCGGACAAATTGGTTATGACTGGATTCTTGATGCAATAAGTGAAGCGGATCGTGTCCGGCTGTTTATTGATTCGCCAGGCGGCGTGGTCCATCCTGCTCTTGAGCGCATTATGCGGCGGTTGCAGAATATAGATTCTGAAGCTATCGTAACGGGTATGTGTGCAAGTGCTGCTTATTTTATTGGTCGCTCGTGCAAGCGTCTTATATGCGACGGGTACACAACGGAAGTAGGCGGCATAGGCGCGTATATACTTGTTTGGGATTTCACTGAATCCAACAGACAGAAGGGGTACAAACCGATTAAGGTGAAGATTGGTGATATGAAGGGAATAGGGGCGGGCGGTGAATACAGTGAATTGGATGTGAAAGAGTTGGAGCGGTATTTGCGTGATATTTTTGATGAGTACATGAACGTTCTTGGTCGCCCGATTCCGGAAAATTTGATTGACGGGCGCGTGTATACAGCAAAAAAAGCCCTTGAGTTGGGGCTTATTGATGGGCTGATGCCTGGTGTTTATACGGAGGGTTATGAAATGAGCGAGGTAGATGACATCATTGTTAGCGGACAGGAAGAGTCTGAAGTCAAAAGTGAAGAGTCTGTTGAGAATGTTGAGATGGCAAGTGAAGCGCAAGTTGTGGAAAATGTTGTTGCCGAATCTTCGGTGCATGTTGAAGAGGAAAGCGCGAAACAGCCGGAAAAGCTTCCCATTAAGCGTGTCTCTGATGATTTCAGCGCGGAGAAGCTTTTTTATAAATTGGTTTCTGTTCATGGTAGCAGGACAGCCGCGTGGGCTGCTCTAGAGAGAATTAACCCTGAAGCGTACATGAAACTTCGCAATAAAATCAATCTGTAAGGGGAATTTGCTATGAGTGTAAACTGGACAAGTGGTGCACAAATTCGTCGCGATCTGCTGGATGCGTTTATTGAGGCTGCTACTCCACAGGCGGCTTACCGTGCAATATTTTCGCCGTTGCCTGTGCCGTCTCGTGTAGGTAGCGTTAAGGTCGCCCCGTTCAGCAGCATTTCCGTTGCCCCCACTTCGATCAACAGGGCTCCAAATACGGAATATAACGAAGCTGTTCTCTCTCTTACCTCTGTGCTGTATGAATGCACGGATGTTGGTCTGCAGATGAGCATGGATATTGCTCAAGAGTATCCGACGAATGTTGAGATGGCTATGGCGCAATCTTTGCGCTATAAGTTGGAAACGGCTGCTGAAGCTATTGGCGTTGACGTACTATTCAATTCGACAACCGGCGCGGTCCGTTCAGCGAATGGTAACACTACGGCGGTTTCGACGCCGTGGAATAACCCGGATTCCAATCCTGTCGGTGATGTAGCACAGGCGTATGAGACAATCGCCGAAAAATCCGGCGGTATCACGCCAAACACTCTTGTTATCAGCCAAGCTGCTTTTGTCGCGCTCAAACAGCATCCGGAGGTTATTTACCGGATGCCTGCGACTATACTTAAGGGGGACGCGGAAGTAGCGCAGGCTCTTAGCGGCGTGTTTGGCGTTGAAAATGTTGTGGTAAGCCGGGTGGCTGATGAGACCGGTGTCAAGTGGCCCAGAGATACAGCTCTCTTGGCTGTTACCGCGCCCGCTAATTCTCTTGCAAGCACGCCAGCTGCATGTCGATTGGTATACTGGTCGGATGATGGGGATATCAGCCGGGAAGGATGGTTGGTGGAAACGTACGATAAAGAGGAAACCCGGTCCCATATCATCCGGGCGCGCCGCAACGCCGGGTACCTGGTCATTTCGAATCGCGGCTTGTACGGGTTGACGAGTGTTGTCACGTAATGTACACATTTGGATTGGATAATACCTGGACTTTTATGTACGCTGTGTGTGGTGGTGTAGTTCGCGCCTACGGGGACTACACCACACCTCAGTACTTGGAACGTGACGCGCTTATCTTCCCGCGATATAGTACAGCAAGTTTTCAGGCTATTCTTGGAGAGGTAGAGGAAGCTGATTACTACATCGTACTGAAAGACACTAAGTATGCCAAGACCAGAGCGGCTAGGTTCATATCTCTACCGCCTTTTCACAACACCAGATATTACATGAAGGGTTGGCGGGAAATAAGCGGTACTTACAGTCTTGTGACACTTGTGAATACAGATTCAAAGGGGGTAGTGTAGCATGGACGCAAGTATTATATTGCAGGATATTGGCGCGGTGGCTGCAAGTGTGTTTAATTGCCCCGTTGGTGTGTTCTATACACCACGTTTTGACCAGGAAGAATCTGTATTCACGATAAGAGTGGAAGGCGTTACGGTGACCAAGCGCGCGATGACTGGAAGTGACTGTTTAATGTCTGAAAACATGACTCTCATGTGTGTATACAACACAAGGCTTGGAGCAGACTGGAATGAGTATGTCGTGGAATGCAGCAAGTGTGTTGATTTTATTCGCTTGTGCTGTGGTGTAGAGGGTGTAAGCCAAGCTTCTATAGTAGACATAAACGTTGATGAAGATTCGCAATTTTTCTCTTGTTTGTTTAGTGTTATAATTACGGGTAACGTTTGATGAAGGTTGATGTAAAAATAGAGAGACACATGAGAATAGATAAACGGACAAAAAGCCGCGAAGTGAAGAATATTATCAGAAGTAACATGCGCGCTATTGGTCGAGTGTTTCTTGATTGGCTTCGCCTGGCTATGCATAAAAGGACAGGCGCGGCTGCTAAATATACAGATTTAGGCGTAAGCAGCAGCAGAACTTCTTACTGGTTGAAATTTTCCGGAAAGCGCGTACGAGTCCCTCTTGACAAAAGGGAAAAGATGGAAAGAGAAATACGCGCGCTTCAGGAAAAACATAAACTCTCTAAGGGAAAAGCGCGTATTCTGTATAGAAGCAAAGGAAAAGAATATAAGGATTGGCAAGGTCAATTTGTTGTTGATTATTGGTATATGGCGGTTCAGTATGGCGATGTCATGCATCGTATGATTGAGTATTGGCAAACAAGGGCAAAGGAATTCATAGAAAAAACATGGGGTATGGAAGCTTTCACGAAGATGTATTTCTGGCAAAACAGGGACGGGAGGAAGTACGTCCAAAAGAATTTCTCTTTGCCTGTCGAGATTTATGTACCAAAGTATTGGGGGGATATAAATACGAAGGAAAGGGTGTTGAAATTTTTGCGTAAGAAGGATTTCATGATGAAGGCTAGGGAACTTTCGTATAAAGCAATGCGCGCGGGGGATAAGGAAGCCCTGCTTGCGTTCAGATCTTTTAGCAGAATGAAGCGTTCAAAGAAAAGTCATTATTTCTTCAGAGGAGATTAGGATATGGCTTTACCTGCACCAGCTGGTACTGTATTGTACTACAAGGCGACGGGGGATACGACATGGAGCGCGTTCGGATGTGTCACCAGCATCAATTATCGGGAATCCACAAAGACGAGCGAAACGGACCTGATCAATAGTGCTAGTGCGGAATGGTCGGGCGTAACCGTGACATCTAAGACGCGTTCGTTTGAGGTGTCTGGTTTATTTAAGCACACAGACACTACGGGTGGTACGATTCCAGGTTCGCTTCAAGTCGGGGCTTACGACGACGACGCCAATGATGGCGCGCTTTCTGTTGGGAAGACGTATAACTTGCGCCTTGCCTTGCAGACATCTGACTCGGAAACGACTTACATCCGTTTTACCAAGGATAATAATGTTGTCGATTCTCAAAATAATAATGAGCTGCTGTTTGTCGTTACTGACCGTAATGTGCAGTTCGACGGCAGCAACCCTGTGTCTTACACCATCACGTTCGCTATTGAAGCAGGTAGTCTCTGCTAACAGAGAGGTGTGTTTATGTTTATTCAGAAACAAAACTCTGGTGTATTTGACGGAAAGTACATCAAGCAGTTAAGCATGCGGCAACTGATGGACATCACTGAAAGCAGCAAGCAGACCAGTGGTTACAATCAAGCTGCTGAAATGATCGCGTTGAGTTATTTCAACGATGAAGACTGCACCGTGAAAATGTTCAGCGATTCTGATGCGGTTTTAGAGGCTTTGCCGCCTGTTTTGTTTGAGGCTGCTTCAGATGAAGTTCTGGTCTTCAATGGGATGAAGGATAATAGTGGAGGGGCGGATGCCGAAAACCCTACCTGATTCTACTTAGAGATGGTGTTTCACCAGACATCTCGATAGAAACGGCAAATAAAATTCTGAAGAGTTACCGAAGCGATCCCCCTGAACGATACAGGCTTGATTTCTGGTTGTCATTGATAGCCAGGATGATATACAACGCGCTTGGAGGAAAGGGTGACATGCCCGTACCTCCGTGGTGGAGAGAGCAGGTTGAGGATGCAGCGGTCAGTCAGAACAGTGTTGTCACAGGACTTAAGGCATTGGGACTTAATGTGGTAGTGGAGAGCGGACATGTCGACCGGGACGATAAATCTAATACTTAATACTGGACAGGCTGAAAACGCTTTAAATCGTTTTAGCGGTCGTTTTAACAATTTTGTTAATAACATGCAAAGATCGGCTGCTTCAGCTACTGCTCTTTCTAGTGCCATGTCCAGGCTTCGTAATATATTCGTTGGTTTTGCCGGTGTAAGCGTTCTTCGCGCAGAGATGGAAAAGATAGACAGTATGCGCAAGAGTGCTGACGCTTTAGGGATTTCTTTTGAGCGGCTGCAGAAGTATATGCGCGCCGGTTTGGTTGGCGGTGTGTCGAATGTTGAAGGCATACTGACACGGGCGGAAGATTTTCTTGAGAAGCTAAGGCGCGGTGAAGAGTCTGCAAAGCGCATAGGGCGTGCTTTAGGCATTGGCGTTGCGAGCAGCATAGAGGATCTCATACGCAAAGTTGGCGAATCACCAAACAGAATATCCTATCAACGGGAAATATTCGGGCGCGGTGTTGGGGCGCGCGATATACGCGCTTTACTGGAAGATATAAAAGGGTCTGATATTTCTGAAGATTTCGCAAAAGCTATAGAGCGGTTCAATGATTCTGTCGCGCTGTTTAAAGAAACAATCGTAAGGGACTTTCTTGGTGTTCTTGAACCGCTTATAAGGGGCGGTAGTGAAATCTTGAGCAATAAGCTGACTAAATATGGGGTTTACGCTTTAGGTGCATCAATACTCTTCGGGGCGTTTAATAAGCTTCTGTACAGTGGAAGACCTACTGCATTAACAGCAAAGAGCACCCCGGCTGTATATGGCTTCTCAAAAGCCGGATTACGCATGAAGGATGTTGGTGTTGTTACGGCTGCTCAAGTTCAGCGTACATTCCACATGCCCCTTTTTGCTGCACACGGCAAGCGTGTGGCGGTATCGGCTGAAATGCTTGGTGGCTTGCTTGCGTATTCGGTTGTAAGAAAAGTTTTTGCCGCAATGGCAAGCAAGAGTTTTTCGTCCAATCTGTTGCCGGCTGTTTCTTATATGGCTAAACACATAGCCGGCGTTGCTTCTATGTTTTTGAGTGTGGGGAAAATATTAGCTCGTTTTACGCCATATATTGCTGCTGGTTTTGGCTTATATGGCGTGTATAAGGGCATAAAATCTCTGTACGATTACAACATGTTTTACGCGCGCGATTTGGTTGGTTCTATAGGCGGGTTTATAAAGAGTATTTTCATTCAAATGAAGAATGCCTTTTCCCGCATAAAGCAATATGTTGTTGATTTTTACAATAACAGCGGCGTCTGGTTTAAGTCTTTTGTCCAGTCGTTTGGCGATCTTTTTGGCTTCAATATCCCTGATGTTATTGGGGAAAAGTCCATAGCATTGAGTAATCGCAAGAAAATTGTGGATGCACAAATAAGCGATATGCTCTCCAGTGTCGACAGAAGGATAGAAGAGATAGGCAATTTTATTACATCTATCAGCGAAGTATTGCCCAGGAAAAAAGCGGAATATGACCTGTCTCAACCTGGCAAAATGTTGAGCGATGTGCAGAGCAGAATAGATGAAATCAACAAAGCGATTATCGATGTTGATTTTTATTTGTCGCAAACAGATGATGATGTTGTCAGGGAACGCTTAAACAATCTTCGTGACACATACACGCAACTGCTTAACAGCTTGAGCGATGTTTATAAGCGAATCAATGAAAGCCAGAAAGAAGTGGTAGCTTCCGTTGTGAAGTCCATTTCCGGAAGGGATATAGACGATTTCAAAACCATGAGCGATGTATATAGAGAGTATTTTGAGAAGTTCAGTAAATTGGCGGGTTTGTATGAGTCGGGCGATATTTCATTTGAAAAATACGCGATGATATACGAGCAGATGATGGAGGATTACTCTAAAGCGGTAGCGGCGACACCAGAAGGTCGTAGAATCGAAGAAATTAAAAACAGTTTCTCCAAATGGTTTGAAAGCATAAAGAGCGAATCGGACCGTCTTACAGAAGTTAGCAGGGAAATAGTGGAGGAAATAAACCCGTTCGAGAGATTCAGGGGTAGAATTGCCGACGCTGTTAAGGCGTTTCAATGGGGCATTATAGATTTCTCCACGCTATTCACATTTGCCCGTAAGACGTATGAAGACATATTTTCGATGAATCGCGGCGTTACTTCGCCGCTCGTCGGGCAGGCCGGTATAACGTCTTATTTCACGGGTGTTTACAATTCAATTGTCACGCCTGTGTGGAACATACAAATGTTACTGCAGCAGATAGCTTCACAGGGTGTTTATTTGCGGGGATAACGTGTTATGCCTGTTTCCAATCATTATGTCAAGGCAAGCAAAGTTGAGATTATACTTGCCGGGGAAAGCGTTTCACACGGGGTAGGCGGTACTGGAGAACGTCGATACATCATAAAAATACCAAGAGACGCTTTCAGTAAATCAATGGATATAAACAAGAATGATTACTACTTATTATGGAAGGTGGAGGGTGGCAGCGTTTTTGATTTTGAGTTGACGCCTTCTGATGTGTTCTTTGCGGCTGCTTTGGCAAAGTCGGTTTGCGACACGGTGGGCGGCAATGATAATATTTTTACCACCATGCCTTTCTCTTATTTGAATAGATACTCTTCGCAAACTTATGTTAACTCTATATGGTCAAGCTATTCTCTGTTTAACTACGTAAACTTGAGTGTTATCGGTACTCCATTTTCTCCATTGCGTACCGACCTTATTTGTACTTCTATCAACACGAGTTTTTCCGATAATGCGCTTCTTGTTTCGCTGCAATATTCCTTTATTGGCTTTATTCCAGCGGGCAAATATAGAACGTTTATCATGCCGTACAGCAATGCGCAACGTTATCCAAGTGTGTATGGTTTCGAATCTAATGGCAATGTAAGTTTAAACACTGTGGAATACAGTGGCGATATCCAGGTTGCCGAATTGCCGGAACTTTATTTGCCGGAGTACAGATATAAAGCAAGCGTTCTAAGCCCATATTATCCTGCGTTTTATCAGGGGTATGTAAGCACGATAAACAATTCCCCTGTGAATTGGCTTCAGGTATCAGACATAGTCACCCCTGCTAATTATTCGATGAGCATGATGATAGAGTCCTACAACGTCACGCCCGTAATGAGCATTACATTATATCAGCGGACTTCACTCCCGAGTACCGTTACCACATGCATTGTTTATCCTGCGCCTTTGTACATGCATGAATTGAATATTGTCGGTTATACACCCAACATACTTTCTGCTGATAACGGTTTTAGCCGTCCAATCATATATGTTGACCCATCAACTGGCAAACCACCAGAGGATATTGAGCCGGGCAATGGCATATCCACAAAGCTTATTGGAAAACCAGCAGACTGGAGTGTGTTAGCAATATGATCGGCAAGGGTGATGTCATAACGAGGGATAAGCTGAACAGTCTTGCGGCTGAAGCTGGAGAGCGCATTAAGGTTGCTGGCGGGGGAAAAACATACCCGCACAGCAATCCCAATATCAACCAAATACTATATGCAGGCGGATCTGGTGTTGGCGGCGGAATAGTTGTGAAGTATGTGCTTAGGCTTCCGCCGATAGATAAAAAGAAAAACACACCAATATTTGTGTATTGGTGCAGTGAAGAAACCGGTCAGGTTGTGCTTGGTGAATCGGGTGGTACAGGCGATGACCAGGTTTGGGTGTGGTATCCACATTCGAGTTATTACGTTCCCGTGCAGAGATACACTACATTGAGTGGTTTTCCGGAGTTTAGTTGATGTATACGCTTTATTTATTGGGGTACAGGAATTATGATTTTACAGAACCACCAGCAACAAGCGAAGACGTTGATATTGATCTTGACACGCGTTTTAAAACTTTTGACGTGTCTGATACTGTTAAGGTTCACTATAATTGCTTAGGGCAATGCAAGATAACGTGTGAAACAAAGGAAGAGGGTGAAGCAGTCGCTTCTTTCTTGGGCAAAGTTTACAAGGTTGTTGCTGTAGACCCGGAAATACGCTTTACATTATTTTCGCCTACCACACCCAATGATCCACTTTTCCCAAGCCAATGGCATCTTGATAAAATGGATGCCCCTGAAGCGTGGGATTATATGCAGAATCAGGGCATTGCGCGAATTGGTGTTATAGACTCTGGTTTTCTGGATGTAAAAGACCTGAATGAGAGCCGCCCATACATCAACATAACTTACAAAGGACAGAACTATGAAGGTGTTGTAGGGGCAGGCTGTTTTTCCCTGAATAACAACGTTGAGTTTTATACATCCAGAAGTGACCCGCGGAATTGGCTGACGTCGGAGGGTGTGCAGGGAATATATAGTATACACGGCACCCATGTAGGCGGTATTATAGCAGCAAGAGGGAACAATTCCCGTGGTGTAAGTGGAGTTATGTGGAATGTTTATAACCAGGCTACGGGTGGTATATTCCCCGTTAAAGCGTTTAACTATGGTGTTAAAATAACCAATCCCGCTGTAGGTACAATATACAGTGTGACGTGTTCTTTCGATGCAATCATAAACGCGATAGACATATGTATAGCCATTGGGTGTAAGGTTGTTAATATGTCATTGGGGGGTTATGTATGGAAGTTAACTGGAGGGGAAGAGATAAAAGAGCTATTTGAGGATAAATTCGAATCCGCCCCTGATGTTCTTTTTGTTGCAGCGGCGGGCAATGACGCGCGCCCGATTGTGTCTACAGACCCCTTCTTTGGCTTGCCGATATGGGAAGTACCGGCTGCATGTGAACCGTCAACAAAAAATCTTATTGCTGTCACCGCCGCCGGGCATGATGATGACCTGGCGTCGTACAGCAATTTTCACATGAATCTTTGTGATATAGCAGGATATGGCGGGACTAATGACGGCGTAGCAAACCATGATGTGCTATCCACAGCCGGCAAGCGTGGACGATGTGAATCATACCATTCAAAAGAGCGGTATGTGGTGATGCAGGAAGAAGATGGACCGGTAGAATATGCCTATTTGCCTGGTACCTCAATGGCTGCACCGACCGTGTCTGGTGCTCTTGCATTAGCTTCAGCATATTATTATACAAAATTCAATTCATTCCCTGGTGCAAATCTGATTCGCAATATATTAAGAGGCTCTTGCAAGTATCACAACAGAAATCACTTTTACACGAATAAAGCAGGCGGTGTTTTAAATCTTGATTATTTGCTGCAATCAATAAACATAAGGGCGGCTGGCTATAAGCCGCCGCTGCTGGATGTTTATGTTGATGATGAAACGCCTAATCTTATAATTAAGCTTACGAATCAGGACAGCGCGTCGCGTATAGCATGTGTAAAAATTGGGGTAGAGCGTTTTTATTCACCGCAAGAGGATAACCCATATAAAGAGTATGTTGTTGCTTTAGGCGCTCAAGCAACTGATACAATCTCAATACCACTGGAAGAAATCGAGGAAAATTATAATAAATTCTTTGGCATAACAGCATGTACTTATCTGTATCTTAACGGTTGGCGCGCGACACATTGCAATAAAAATAGATTCAAGATAACCAATGAATGCCCTGCTGACCTGTTGCTGCATCCGGCTATTGACGGATATTCAATTGACCCGGCAGCATATTTTAACGGAGACGCGCCGGATTACAGAGAGTTTAACGAACTGTATGACGCAACGGATATAGCACGGCTATATCGCTATGCCCATATTATTCTATCTCTTGCACATGGCACTAATTTTCCCCCTTCCGGCGGCATTGTATCTTTGCCTGATGACTTCGAAGCGTCCAAGTATACATTGCGCAGGGATGTAACATTGCGTGATATACAATATGCGCTATCAAGTCTGCACAATCAGTTATATGATGTCGTAAATAATGGGGTGAAGAGATATTCAAGTAAATTTGCAAAAGCGATGTGGTTTTATCCGCTTGATGTTATTGCCTATTACAATGGCAAGGTAAGGCGCAAAAAACTTTCCGACTCATTTAAGCTTGATTATTGTGAAATACGAACAGACAATTTGAAGATGATGGCATATCAGATATTCCTGATGTTGAGATATCTTACTTGCATGTTCACAGCAAATTATGTTGTTGAATACACAAATTCCGGGTCAGGTGCGTATAGCGCAAGATATTATGGGTTAACAAAAAGTCGATTTAGCAACCCCGCTCCGCAGAATGTTCATGGCTACACATATACAGACACAGTCACTAATGATATATGGATAGACAACAGTCAGAGTGAATATTGGTGTTGGGATGGAAGTAATTTGGAGAGTGATAACCCAAATTTACCATTCATACCAGGTATAACACAGAACACACCTATGGCTGTTTTGGCGGATGCGCGCGTTTTCCCATTTATTAAAAACAACCCTGGTACGTGGTTTCTCAAAGGGCGTGGAGTTGGAACGCTAAGCTGGCCATACGCTTACTTTAATTGTTCGGCGCGCGAATTAAATTTAAATAATAAGACTGAAAGCGATTTAGGTGAACCGAACTACATACAGCCTACATTAGATACCCAGTGGGTTGCTTCGCCATGGTTCCCGGGTGTCAGCCATTCAGATAGAGGCTTCCCTTTAAATGGCTCGCCAAACAGAACAAGCCGTGGTCTTTATAATTCAACATCAAGAAGCGGTAACGGTGTTTATGCACATTATGGGTTTTACGATGAAAATAAGCCGGAATGCGATTTAGGCGAATCTTTTCGCCTTGTTGTATATAAAAACTATTGTACTATTCGGCGTCAAAGCGTTGTCCCAGGCATTCTTCCGCCTCTTAGATTAAATGTTTATGCTTACTTCTCCACAAGTACGGGTGTCGGCACGCATGATGGCGGGCCATTGCCATGGGGTAGTGTTCTTTACCCTAATTATCGCATTGGCTTTCCGGTAAGGCAAACGCTTACTGTCAGCGGTTATTACAAGATATACAAAAATTCAATTTCACCTGACAATCTTCTTGTGCATAAAACGTTTGCACTATCACTTGAAGATTTGCCAAGCGGTAGGGAAAGTGATTACAAACTGCTGTACACTGAAACAGTAGATTTTCCGGAAGAATCACCCGGTTATATAATAATAGAGTCACAGTTAAGTAAAGAAAATGCAAAAGCTCAACCGCAGGCTACATTCTTCCTGCATTACGGGGCAAAGCCAATACCAAGCAGCGGTGGTAGCATATATGATGTTCTCGAAGGCGGTTATCAGGGACGACCATTTGCCAAAGTTATAAGCGGCGATGAAAATGAAAGATTTGTAACCAATTCCTGTTGGAATTTGATAACAAATGATGGACTGATGGAACCGTATGATGTCGGTTATTATGGCATCGGCTCATACACACGCGAATGTGGTATAGGCGTAAACTTTCTTAGCTCAATGCATGAAGATGATATGCTTGAAGTACCTGATGTACGCGGCATGTTCAGGGAATCAGCTGTTGGGTTACTTACAAGCATGGGATTCAATCCAATAGTTAAAACTGATGACGCTGTCGATTGTATTGTGTTCCGCCATCGAGTTTCTGATGATCCGGAAGAGCGGATTGTAACAGAAATTTTGCCGCCGCCTGGTTATGTGTACAGCAAAACAAATGTCCCCATACAAGACAGAAGAGTGTTTATTATCACCCACAAAACAGACAGTACAACACCAGCAGTAAGTTACGAAGAATGTACGCCTTATGAAGAGCCGGAAATGGAGATCCCATTACCGACAATAAATCGTGAAGTGTATTCAGCACCAATGAAAATAAGACCGTATAAGAATCTAAGCGGTAAGCGCATTTGGGTTAAAAATAAAAACTACAATCCTGGTTATCTGGATTATTTCGCTGAACAGTATGAACAGATTCCAGCCGGCGGGATAATAGGCGGTTTGCATTATGTCAGAAAACACACGGGGACTGATGATAAATTTTCGCTTATTTTCCCTGGTCGACGCGATATAAATTACACAGTAACAGGCGAATATGATGGCGTGGTATATGACAGAAAAGAAGTGTACGTTGTGTTGACAGATCTAAAACCGGGAACAAAGGATTACATACCTGACCTGGTTAATGTCGAGTACTCTAAAGCGGTTGAAATATGCAATGCACTCGATATTGAATTGCGCATATGTGGTTTTAGAGAGTGGTTTGTTTCCCCGGGGGGTAAACGGTTTATTGTGTCACAATTCCCTTCCCCCGCTTCACCATATTTCCCGTTTGTGCTTCGGAAAATAAGGCGAATTTACGTGTTGCTTAATATAGACGCGCCAAGTTTACGGTGTTACGATTATTACGTGCTCTGATCTTCAGTCTCTCTCATGGGGGAGTAGTTATTCAGGTACAATTCCCCCGTGATGGTATGCAGGGTAGCCAACCAGACGTTACGCCCATTCACGCGGGCGTCAACATACCACGTCTTATCCTCTTCGCTGTAATAAAGCTGGAGCAGTATGTCGTGCTTTTGGCAATACTGCAGCATCTTACGCCCGTATTCCGTTTTGTTCAGTATTGATTCTGGTGTTTCTTTACGCATAATAGATATCCTCTTGTTGTATGATCATGTCGCCTGCACACACATAGCGGCATGATTCAGAGGTTGATTCACTTATTGGTAGCATTTTGACAATGACTATACCGCCCGGAAAGAGCCGCTCCTCAAACATAATCCCAATGCCCGGCTGTGCTTCTTCATTGCCATACTCATCAAAGAAGTTGACGAATATATATTCACCACGTGATTCTTTTATGCCGTAGCAGAATATCATTTTGAATTCCTCCAGACGCGGTAAAAGCTTATCTTGCGAAGCTTATCCCTCATGAACGTTATTATTTGCGGTGACTCATAAACGATTTTGCCGGGCTTCTTATTCAGCAGTATCTGCTTTGGCGCATAGACACAGCCATTTCTGACGTACAGAATGCCTGATTCGCCGTTATCTTCATATCGAAAAAAGCTATTGTCGCTGCAGTTGAGTATAATCATTCGCATGCACTTATCTATCAGAGATTGTATAAAACCGTTTGGTGTTGTCCAGTCCCTTAATTTATAAGCACGCGCAACATCAAGCACCATTGCCCCTGTTAGACACCACCGCCCTGCTAGATCACCGCTTATTTCACCGTCCCCCCCAAGGCAAATAAAGTGTTTTTTCTCTTCTGTTGGCTTGTTTGTGAAACACAGCAGCGTTGTCCCGGGTATATAGAATGTTATCCCGGATTTGTACACGAATTCCTTTACTTCACCATAATTTGTTTTCATTGCTTATCACCCTTCTTGTTATAACAAGCGTTTTGCCGTCATCCACGGCAAACCACTTGCCGTCTTTTAAGTATACTGCGCATTCTCTTCTTATCGGTATATCAGACACTGTGCTCTTATACGGACCCATATAAGAGCATTTAAATACTATGGGTTTTTCCAGTATATAGGCTTTAATCCATTGCCCTTTGAAATCATCTTCTTCGCTGTAGGCGTCATATATTGCGCATTCCCCGCGCCCAATCATGATATGATAGACGCGGGGCAGGATCTTATCACCAGATGGCGTAATTATCCCGGCTGCATCAGCAGTCCCAAGCATTTTGTTCACTAGGGATGACATGTATTCAAACACGCCGCTATTTTCATCCCCTTGTGTAACACCCTTAATAAGCACAATACTCAATGGGGTATATTTTATTGTGTCTTTTCCGTTGTTCACCTCGATGTTCATAACCAAACTCCTTATTAATGCCATTACTCTCTCGATTTTGCATTCATACTGTATTTGTATACATATTCAGCGCCATATTCATCCACTACGACGACACAGTGGAGGCCTTTTATAATGGTGTGCTTCACTATATTGCCGCTGTGATATTTGGGCGGTTCAATCAGCATAAGCGGCTGAATGCGTGAAGCGTCAAGAAACTCATCATTCATATACACGATACCATCAATGACCCGCATGATGTTGAAGTACCCAAACTCAACATTACCA
>Ga0116181_1001741_pt1 | contig 18434 bp, 16 predicted proteins | sample AD_UKC075_MetaG_FD_89752 | JGI IMG/M metagenome (GOLD analysis project Ga0116181, IMG submission 89752) | Active sludge microbial communities of municipal wastewater-treating anaerobic digesters from USA - AD_UKC075_MetaG | ecosystem: Engineered > Bioreactor > Anaerobic > Digestate | place: USA...
AATCTCCATTTAAGAAATTTTTAAACTTTACTCCCTCTTCAGTTATATCTTTAGGTCTTGCTAAAGAAAACACTTGGAATCCGCCTGAGTCTGTTAAAATTGGACCATCATAATTCATGAATTTATGTAATCCCCCAGCTTCATCAATAACATCCTCACCTGGTCTTAACCATAAATGATAAGTATTGGCTAGTATAATTCCAGCATGCATTTCTTTAATTTCCTCTGGGCTTAAAGTTTTTACTGTTGCTTGCGTTCCAACTGGCATAAACATTGGCGTTTCAAAAGTTCCATAGTTAGTATGAATTAATCCAAGTCTAGCATCACATCTAGAATCTTTATGTGTTAGTTCATATTGTACTTTCATTATTTTTCCTCCTCGTCATCTAATATTAACATGGCATCACCAAAGGAGAAGAAACGATATTTCATATCGACAGCTTCCTTATAAGCATGCATAATGTTATCTTTCCCAGCAAGAGCTGATACTAACATTACAAGTGTTGATTTAGGTAAATGGAAATTAGTAATTAGCGAATCTATTCCCTTAAATTCAAATCCTGGATAAATAAATATTGATGTATCATTTACTTCTGGAGTAAATTTATTATATTTATGCATATTTGTTTCAAGTACTCTAGTAGATGTTGTACCTACAGCAAATATTTTATGTCCTGATTCCCTAGCCTTGTTTAAACGATTGGCAGCATCAGCAGACATTACATATGATTCAGTATGCATTACATGTTTAGTTACATCTTCAACTTGAACTGGTCTAAATGTACCTAATCCTACATCAAGTGTTACAGGTATTATATCAATACCTTTGTTTCTAATTTCATCTAGTAACTCTGTTGTAAAATGAAGTCCAGCAGTAGGAGCTGCAGCAGAGCCATAGTTCTTTGCATAGACAGTTTGATACATACTTTGATTTTCAAGTTTTTCATGAATATATGGAGGAAGTGGCATAGTACCTAGTCTTTCTAATATTTCCATAAGTATTCCATCATAGATTAAAGTAACATGAGTTATTCCATCATTTAGCAATTCATCTACACGAGCTTTAAGTGATCCATCACCAAAAGAAATAATTGTACCAACGTGCAATCTCTTTTGAGGTTTAGCTAAGCATTCCCATGAATCACCAGTTAACTCTTTTAATAAAAGTAATTCAATAACGGCTTTAGTATCTTCCTTTTCACCTATAATACGTGCTGGTATAACCTTAGTATCATTTATAACTAAAGCATCTCCTGGATGTAAATAATTAATAACATCTGTAAATACTTTATGTTCTATTTTTCCTGTCTTTTTATGTAAAACCAATAATCTTGAAGCACTTCGATCTTCAAGTGGTGTTTGAGCGATTAACTCTTTTGGTAAATAATAATCAAAATCATCTGTACGCATAAACTTCATCTCTTTCCTGAAATAGTATACAATATTTTAAGCTTTAAAAATAGTGCTTGTTTATTATAACACGGATATAAAAAAAGTAGTATTAAATACTACTTAGAATAATCTATTGTCTAATTCAACATCAATGTGTTGATAGGCTTTTTCGGTTGCTACTCTACCACGTTGAGTACGCTTAATGAATCCTTCTTGCATAAGATATGGTTCTACTACATCTTCAAGTGATGATATTTCTTCTCCCATAGCTGATGCCATAGTTTCAACACCAACAGGTCCTCCATTGAACTTTTCTATTAGATTAGTTAAATATTCAATGTCTAAAGCATCAAGTCCAAAGGCATCAACATGTAATCTTTCAAGAGCTTCTTTTGTTATTTGTAAATCTATTTTACCATTGCCTAAAACTGAAGCAAAATCTCTAACTCTTTTAAACAAACGATTAGCAATTCTTGGTGTCTTTCGAGAACGTTTAGCTAATTCTGTTGCTGCATCATCATTAATATCCATGCCTAAAACTTTGCTTGTTCTTTTTATGATACTTTTTAATTCATCTTCTGAATAATAATTTAGTTTTGAAACAATGCCAAAGCGGTCTCTTAATGGGCTAGAGATGTCTCCTGCACGAGTTGTTGCACCAACCAATGTGAATGGTGGCAAGTCTATTTTAATGCTTCGAGAAGCTCCTTCTCCACCCACTACAATATCTAATTCAAAATCTTCCATAGCAGGATATAACATTTCTTCGATAAACTTTGGTAAACGATGTATTTCATCTATAAATAATACATCCCCTGGTTCAAGATTAGATAATACTGCTGCAAGATCCCCTGATTTTTCAATAGCTGGTCCTGTAGTTGTTCTAATGTTAGATCCTAATTCATTAGCAATAATATGAGCAAGTGTTGTTTTTCCTAAACCTGGAGGCCCATACAATAATACATGATCTAATGGTTCACTTCTAAGTTTAGCGGCTTCAATAAAAATTCTAAGATTTTCTTTAACATCACTTTGGCCAACGTATTCATCTAAATGTTGGGGTCTAATGTTTGCTTCTTCATCTATATCATCAGCTAATTCATCATTTGTAAGTATTCTTTCATCTTTGTTCATATAAAACTCCCTTTAATTATTTTAACATATATTTTAGTGCTTGTTTTATTTGTTCTTCAATTGATAATGAAGGATCAACATTTGGTAATACCTTCTTAATATCTGGCATTTTATATCCAAGTCCTTGTAAAACTTCTACTAATTCTGAATTAACATTGGTTGTTGAAGATGAAGCAGCGAGTTTTCCCTTAAGATCAAGGATAATTTGTCTAGCTAACTTATCACCAACTTTAGGAAATTTAGTTAAGTAAACAATGTTTTCACGATCAATAGCATCAACGATTCCATTTACTGATCCGGTAGCAAACATTGGTAAGGCTGTTTTAGGCCCTAAACCTTTAACATCAATAAGCCTTAAAAATAAATCTTTTTCTTCTTTATCATGAAAACCAAATAGAGCTTGTCCATTTTCTGTTATTTGATGATAAATATATACTTTGGTTTCTTCGCCTTCTTTAAATGAATAAGGATTAGCAACATAGACATTATAACCCATTCCATGATTATCAATTGTAATTGCATTTGATTCTATTTCACTTACTACTCCAATTATGTAATTATACATATTATCACCATCCTTTTTAATTATACCATACATTTGTTTAATACAAAGATTTTTTTATAAGAAAAGAGTTACATATTGTAACTCTTAAAATAATGATAATTGATTTGATTCAGGTAAGTTATCTAAACAACCTAATTCCTTTAATTTATCAATAGCACTTTGAGGACATTTTCCTCGTACTCTTAAGTCTTCTTGACTGATAAATGGTGAAGTCTTACGGTTTTTGCATATAGCAATAGCACCGGCATCACCAAAGCCATCAATTGCTTTAAAAGGAATAACTAGGCCTTTTCGATCATCTGTAATAACAAAGTTAGATGAATCAGATAATTCAATATCAATGTTCTTAAAATAGAAACCACGACAACACATCTCTAAACAAATTAATAAAGTATCTCTTGTATCAATATCCTTATTAGCAGGTTTAGGCATTTCATCGATTTCATCAATGCGAGCACGGATAGCATTTTCTCCTTGAACCATGACTGGTATATCAAATTGACATTTTCTAATTGATAAATAGGCACAGTAGAAAAGAATTGGATCATGTACTTTAAACCAAGCAATTCTAAATGCTGATGTTACATAAGCTGTAGCATGTGCTTTAGGGAACATGTATTGAATCTTTTGACATGAGTCAATGTAATAATCTGGTATTCCATTTTCTTTCATGTATTTCTTATATTCTTTCCATGTTTCAGGATCATCTGGTTTCTTAGCTTTAGTTGGTCTTCCCTTACGAACAAACTCCATGATCGTGAAGGCCTTGCCGGCTGGTATACCCCAGGCAATTAAGTTAACCATGATATCATCACGACAACCAATTACTTTAGAAAAAGGAACAACGTGATTATGTATAAGTTCCTGAGCATTGCCTAACCATACATCTGTACCATGTGATAAACCCGATATTTTTATAAGTTCGGCAAATGTTGATGGTTTTGTTTCTTCAAGCATTCCTAGTAAGAAAGCTGTTCCAAATTCAGGAATTCCAAGAGTTCCTGTTGGGCAATACTTAGTTCCATCTTTACGCTTTAATCCTCTTAATTGCTCAGGCTTTAATCCTAATACTTCAGGTCCTGTGAATATCTTCATGGTATCCCTATCACCTAAATCGATCTTGGTTACATCAATCCCAGATAGATCTTGAAGCATTCTTAATATTGTTGGATTATCGTGTCCAAGTATATCAAGTTTTAATAGATCAGCTTCAATTTTATGGTAATCAAAGTGAGTTGTTCTCCAAGCAGCAGTTGGATCATCAGCAGGATATTGGAAAGGAGTAAAATCCCAAACATCTTTATATCCTGGTACAACAACGATTCCTCCTGGATGTTGTCCGGTAGTTCTTTTAACTCCAGTGCATCCTATAGCAATACGTTCTACTTCAATTGATCTAACATTACATACAATTACTTTTTTCTTTTTTAAGTCATCTTTTCCAGTTAAATCTAAACCATATGATTGGCATTCTAGTCTTAACTTATCATATTCTTTTTCTTCAAAGAATCCTTGAACATAACCATAGGCAGTTTTGTCAGCTACCGTAGCAATTGTTCCAGCACGATAAACATTATCTGTACCAAATAGGTCTTTAGTATATTCATGGGCAAATGGTTGATCATCACCAGAGAAGTTAAGGTCAATATCCGGAACTTTTTCTCCTTGGAATCCTAAGAAGGTAGCAAATGGCATATCGTTTCCTTCATGTATCATATCAGCACCACATTTAGGACATACCCTTTCAGGTAAATCAAATCCTGATAGATAAACGGTATCTTCTTTAGTTACAGGATCAATGAAGGAAAATTTCTTTCCATCATCTTCATGGAACATTGAATAATGACAACTTGGGCAATAATAATGAGGCGGTAAAGAATTACATTCTGTTATTCCCATCATGGCGGCAACAAATGATGAACCTACAGATCCACGAGATCCAACTAAGTATCCACGATCATTTGAATGCTTAACTAATTTTTGGGCAATTAAGTAAATAACATCAAATCCTCCACCTATTATTCCTGATAAACCATCTTTAGCATTTTTCATAGCGGTTTCTTCATCTAATTCAGGGTCTTCTTTTTGAAGATGTTTAGTCATTAAATTAACTACACCATCATATCCTGACATGATTACTTCATGCATCTTACTAGAAAACACCTTATCTTTTTCTTCATCAGATAATCCAGGCGAAGTTTCATCTATATAATCATTTACTAAGTCAAATATTTTTCCACCATAGAATTCCTCAGCAATACGTTCTTCTATATTACGTGGTAATGGATTTCCATACATGCTTTGAGCTTTAGAAAAAACTAAATCACGACATGTTTCTTGGGAATTAGGGATAATTGGTGAAAAAGGTTTTAAGGGATAAACAATGACTTCTATTTCATCAAGAGAATCTAAAATACTTAATGGATTATCAATAACTAATTTATGAACTAAATCAGGATCTTTTAACCACTTAAATGCTTCTAACATTTCTTTAGTTGTAAGAAAATATTGAGCTGGTATATTTCCTTCTTCTACATTATTTGAAGGATTATATTTTGTGTTAAGTGAATAAGTACTTTCTGAATAATCAAAACTGATAATTCCTCCAATTTGTAATTTTCTTAAAGATGCATCAATAGACATTCTCTTGTCTTCTTCTTTACCACATAGTTGTGTTTCTTCAGCATCACTTTTATTAGGAACATATACACTAGTTAAATTACTAGAAGTTATAGGAATATCATTTACGCTTTTTAGGGCATAAATATATTTTAAGACCTTGATATCTACTTTGCTTAATTCTATTCCATTTCTTTTAGCTTTATTTATAGCATCTTCAATATTTTCTTTATTATTATTGGAATGAGCATAGCCATGTAAATACCTTGCTAAAGTATGTCTTCCTTTTCCAGGAATATTTTGATTAACAATTATCTCACGATAAATATTATCTTCTTTATTTAGAATATGAACATCACCTGTAGCAATAATTAATTTACCTATCTCAGTTGCACATTTAATAATCTTTTTTAGACATTTTTTTAAATGGTCCATCGAATCTATATCATGACTACGTAGTAAAAATTCATAGTTCTCAATTGGTTGGATTTCAATAAAGTCATAGAACTTCATGGCTTCTTTTAGTTCTTCTTCATTTCTAGTTTCGGCTAGATAAAAGATATCACCATTTAAACAAGCTGAACCTACTAATATACCTTCACGATATTCTTCAATTAATTTACGAGGAATACGTGCATTTCTTTGCATATAATTAGTATTAGCAAATGATATTATCTTAAATAGATTCTTTAAACCATCATGATTTTTTGCAATAAATGTTACATGCTTAGTTCGATCATAGACATTAGCTAAATGTTCTGTATAAGTTTTTCCAGGAATGTTTTCATACATTTGTAAATTATCTTCATGACACCATGGATATTTCCAAACATAATCGAAATTATTAAATCTAGCAAATGGATAACCTAACTTGTCGGTAACGTCTTTCGTTTCATCTTCTTTTGATAATCTTATGTAGTTTTTATAAGAACATGTATCTCCTATATGGGATAATAATTTAGAATCATTAGCATATGAAGTGTATTCTAATAATCCTAAGTCATTTAAGTCATTTAATTTTGTGACACCTTCTATTTGATGTAACATTTTACTGAAAATATAGCCGGTGTTCTCAGCATCAACATCAGCACCATGGTGAGATCCAACATAAACACTGAATGTTATTTTCTTTTCACCAAATGGTGTCATATATTTAAACTCTAAAGCATTTTCAGCCGCATGTAATTTATATGTAGGCTCAAAATCAATCAAATTAAGGTTTTCATTTAATTTTATAGTTACATTAACACTTTCAGTTTTGGATGCTTTATAAATTGTTGTTAGATATTTGTCATATCTTTTTTTTGTTATCATTTGTTCATTAGAAATATCTTTTTCCTGATATTCTACTTCAACTTTTTTGATAATAGATTCTCCATCTACTAAAACATCTTCTATTTCTTTATTTTGTTCTTCATCTAATTTTATATCACTTGATGATACTTCACTAGTTGATTCTTCATCATCTGATTCACCTGTATCGATACCATAGAATTTACCTAATGCAGCAAGTGAATGTCTCTTTAAATCACGATTTATTACTCTTGATAACATTAAAGTATCAATTATTGGATTTTCTAGCTTTCCTAATTTATATTTATAATAAGCCATGTCAAGCATATTTTTATCGAATCTTGCATTATGGGCAACTAAAGGAAGGTTTTCAATCCATTCTTTAAAACGCTTAGTTACATTTTCCTCATTATCGGCAGATGATACATCAGCATCTGTAATATTAGTTACTTTAGTGATGGCTTCATCTATATGATGTCCTGGATTAATTAACTCATCAAAACGATCAATTACTTCTCCATTTTTGATTTTAACAGCACCAAGTTCAATCATTGAATCCCCTAGTCCTGGATTAAATCCTGTAGTTTCAGTATCGAATACAACAAAAGTATTATCTTTTATTAATGAATCATTGGGATTAAAGCAGACATCAAGATTTGATTCACACATATCAAGCTCAGTACCATATGCAGCTTTAAATGGTTTAAAGTTTTTTTGTTCTTCTTTAAGGTCTTCAATAAACTTTTCTAGTTCTTTTATTCCTTCTTCATTACCTGATGCTTTTATTTCTTCAAGAGAAGCTTCATTTTCTTTTATTTTAGAAGAAAATTCCTTTTTCTTATTTTTATTATATTTAGTTACTGCTTCAAAGACATGAGGAAAAGCTTGGCAACCATCATGATCCATGATACCAATTCCAGGCATGCCCCAAGAAATAGCTTGTTTTACTAAAACATTTTCATCAATTACACCATCCATTTGGCTCATCATAGTATGAGCGTGTAATTCTACACGTTTTACTTCTTCTTCGTCTTTTCTTTTAACAACTGGTGAATCAATTTCTTCATAAGTTCTTAAATTAAATATATAATCTTTAGCATATCTTTCATCATATCTAACATCACCAACAAAATGAAACCATTTACCATCTTTAAAAGTCTTTTGTAAGGTGGCAAATTCTTCCGTATCACTGGCAAACCTTTTTACCATGATGGATGATGTATTATCAGATACTTTTAAGGACATCATGTAAACTTCTTTATTATCTTTTTTACTTATTAGGGTAGTAAATTCTGAACCAAAGACATAGGCATCTATATTACAAGAGTTCTCATCTTTTTTGATGGAAGAAATGGAAACTATACCTTCTCTTTTATAATCTATTTTTTTCTTAGGTACCCATTTATGTTCTTCTTCACCGGTGTATGGTTGATAAACTGGTGCTTGTACTGATGCTTTTTCACGTTCGATTTCTTCTTGAATACGTTTTTTTTCAACTTCGTTGATAGTTGTTTCTACTTTGTAACCACGAATTCCTAATTTAGACATATTATCTAAGATATTACGGGAGACTTTATTAACAATTTTACTTTCAATAGATGATAAAGTTTCAACAATGAAAGTATTATCATTTATTTTTATATTATCAACGTCGACAACATTTAAACTTTTATCATGCTTTTTTTCTTGATTAAAGAAATAAATATAATATTCTAAAACATCATTGGGATTTAATGATTCATAGATCATTTGAATATAAATATGATCAACGGAATCAATTCCATCACGACATAGATTAATTAATTTTATTACAGAATTTACATTAACTAAATTAGGACTTTCTATTTTTAAAGTCCAAGTATTATCTTTTTTATTAATGGAACATTCTTTTAATTTACATTCGTCGAATGATTCAACATCATTAAAATTGATTTTCTTAAAAAAGCGTAAAAGTTTCTCGTCCATCGATGTCACATCCTTACTTATTTAATTATACAAAAAAATACTATTTTATTAAAGAAAAAAAGCACTTATTCGTGCTTTGTATCTATTCTTTGGAATAATACTTTTGCTTCGTTTACATGAGTACCTGATGAATAAGCACCAAATGTTTTAAGAGAATCAAAAGTTTTTTCGGTAGAATTAATTTGTTTAAATATTTCTTCAGCTGTTCCTGGTAGGAAGGCTTGTAATAAAACGGCACCTTGTCTAATAGCTTCAATTATATTATAAAGTACTGTATTTAAACGATCTTTAGAATTTTCATCTTTGGCTAAAGCCCATGGTGATGTTTCATCAATGTATTTATTAGCTCTCGTGAAAATATTAAATGTAGCATCAACGGCATCTGATATTCTTAAATCATCCATCTTAGTCTTTGTTAAATTTACATATTCACTTATAGATTTTTTGAATTCGGCATCAATGTCTTCATTGGAATTAGCGTTAATTACGATACCATCGTTATATTTATTAATCATTCCAATGGTTCTATTAACTAAATTACCTAAAGTATTAGCTAAAGCAGCATTGTAAGCTGATTCAAATAATTCAATCGTGAAGTTACCATCAGATGAAAAAGGTATTTCATGTAACATATAATAACGTAAGGCATCAACAGAATATTTATTAACTAAATCATCAGCATAGTAAACATTACCTTTAGATTTACTCATCTTGTCATTATCAAATAATAACCATGGATGTCCAAATATTTTATGTGGTAATTCTAGTCCTAAACAATGAAGGATAATTGGCCAATAAATAGTATGGAATCTTAAAATATCTTTTCCTATTAAATGAAGATCTGCTGGCCAATTTTTTTTGAATTTATCACTTGATTCTCCATTTACTTCATAACCAGGGAATGTTATATAGTTTGATAAAGCATCTATCCAAACATAGATAACATGTTTTGGATCAAAAGTTACTGGTATTCCCCAAGTAAAGCTTGTACGAGAAACGCATAAATCTTGTAATCCTGGTTTAATGAAATTATTCATTATCTCATTTTTACGAGCTTCTGGTTGAATAAAATCAGGATGTTCATTAATGTAATCTTCTAACCATTTAGAGTATTTACTCATTCTCATAAAGTAAGCTTCTTCTTTAGCTTTATGAACTTCTCCTCCACAGTCAGGGCACTTATTATTAACAAGTTCTGATTCAGTCCAGAAAGATTCACATGGTGTACAATACCAACCTTCATACTCCCCTTTATAAATATCTCCTTGATCATATAATTTTTTAAAGATATCTTGAACAACTCTTTCATGTTCAGGATTTGTAGTTCTTACGAAGGCATCATATGATGTATTCATTGTATCCCAAATATTTTTAACAATACCTGCTATATTATCAACATATTCTTGGGGTTCAATATGAGCATCATGAGCTTTATTTTCAATCTTTTCTCCATGTTCATCTGTTCCTGTTTGAAAATAAACATCATAACCTTCTAATCTTTTAAATCTAGCAATAGCATCGGCTAAAACAATTTCATAAGTATTACCTATATGAGGCTTTCCACTGGTATAGGCAATTGCTGTACTAATATAATATTTTTTATTCATTTTTATCTTCCTTTCAAAATAAAAACCCATGAACTAAAGGACGAGTATAAACCCGTGGTACCACCTTAATTCATGAGTAATTCATGCACTTAATACTTTTAACGCTGTAGGGCGATTCAACTCCAGAACCATTCGGGATATCTTTTTCTTAACTCTCTTGCAGCATATAAGAGTCTCTCTTAAAGATACTTAATATCTTTCTTTCCTTCGTCATTGACACCTATATATTAACACATTAATTATTTTTTTCAAACATTATTTTCGGATATGTTGTTTTTGCTTATCATGAACATAAGTGCTTTCAATTAGTTTAGCTTTATTCTTTAAAGAATCAGCATAATCTAACTTTTTACAATCATAATCATCTATTCTTTTATGCTCACACATATCATCTAGAAATTTATTAGAAAGATACTCGCTTTTATTATAATAATATGCTGCTGATATAGAACTATAACCATTTAGATTTGTCTTGTTTCTTATTACATCTTCCAAGATATTTTTTAAATATTCAGGTCTAGATAAGACTTCTAATGTAGCTAATTTATCATTCATCTTTATTTCGTAAGTTTTAATTCCAAGCATTAATTCTAACCAAAAAGCTACCAAATGACGATGACAAAAATCCATATTATCTTCATAGCATAATAAAATTGGCATATTACCTAATTCTTCCATGACATCCATGGGATCTAATTTAGATAATACTTCATCATAGTAATGCTCAATATAAAAATAATCACTTTTTTCTTTAGACCATGTTCCTAGATTATCATGCCAAGTCATCCAAAATCCTAGTTTTGGTGCTAAGGCCTTATAAGTATTTCCAGCATATCCTACTTTTTTCCCTTTATCACCTGATATAGAAACGAGATTCCCTGTTTTACAATTTTCATAGTTTCCTGTAAATAATATTTTGTCCATTTTAAATTTTATACTCCTCTATTGCACAATTATCTAAGTGATGATGATGTAGTAATATTCCATCTCTTGGTATTTCATTAAAATAATAATATACTGCTAAACCTATTCCTCCATGAGTTACAAGGAGAATATTTTTATCAGGATAATCAACTTTCAATGAATCAATTAAAGATGCAACTCTTTTAAACATATGATCTAATCTTTCTAAACCTGGAACTGGTGAGACATAGTTATAATTAAAAAATTCATTATAAAAAGATTCGACTTCAACAGCAGTACCAGTTAATGCACCTCCATCGCGCTCAATTAATCTATCATCTATTCTAATTGGAAGATTATTTATATTAACAATTTGAGCTGTATGTAGGGCTCTAATTAAGGGAGATGATATAATTATATCTATATTCATTTCTTTAATTTTAGAAATGGCTAGCTTAGCTTCGTTGATTCCATCACTATTTAAATCTTCATCTATTCGGCAATTATAAACATTTTTCTTATTAAGATCAGTTTCCCCATGTCTCATTACATACAAGTTCATTTTTTACACTTCCATCCTGATTAAGTATAACACATATTTTTATGTTAAAAAAAAGAGTTTAAAAAACTCTATTCAAATAACAAATTTCCTACTTCTTGTTCTTTTACTACCTCATTTAAATTTAAATATTGGTTATTCCATTTTATATGTTCATAGTCGCCTAAAACTTTAGTATAAATTAAGCAACTGTCATCATAAGTAACATCATCAATATTTGTATAATCTTCTTTTATATCCATGGTTTTATCATATAAAGGAATTGCTGATGCATTATCATTAGAAGATGTATATAATCTAAAATATTTAATTGGATATTTAGTCATTAATGACTTAGCCATATCCATGGTGTCATATAATACTTGTTTCCCATATCCATGTCTACGATATTGTTTTAATACACCAAACCAGCCAAGCCAGATACTATGAGATAAATAAACATTCTCTCTTGAATATAAACCTGTTATTCCAATAACATTATCACCATCATATACTAAATAATATTTAGTTAGGGGATTATGTCCTTTGATAGCTAAACGAAAGTGTTCATATCCTGATTCTCCAGGGAATATTTCCATTTGTACTTTAGTAGCTAAGAGAATATTATCACGATTTATTTCAACATATTTTAAAGTCATGCCTATCACATCCTATTATTATTATACCATTTCACTTATTTTGGAGATTAAAAATTATTAATAGCAATGTAAAGGAAAATTAATTATTATTTTATATTCAACTTGTCTTTATGCACTTTTATTAAATGATATACGTTTCTCGATATAACTCTAATACTTGCAATAATCATACTATTAAAATAAATATCTTTAATAACATCATTTTCTAAAGTAAAATAATCGGATTTCACAATAAATCTTTGTAATGGTGTTAAACAATATATTAATTTTAAGTCTTCATCTTTTAATGTTTTATTATGATTTTTAACATAAGTACAGTTAAATCTTTTACAAGCAATATTTCTTGATGGACAACCATTTGAAGTTGGGTAAACACATATGTGGCAACAACCATTTATATATGATGATTTTTTCATTCTTTGAATTATACATTGAGAACATTTAAAATCACACATGGTTTTATCTTTATAATAATCATCCATATAGGCACAGGTATAATCAATTACCTTTTTAATATTTTGTTTCTTATTTTTAGTATTTAAGATATCTTCTATTTGATTAATAAAAATATCATCTGTTTTATTAATAAGTTTAAAGTTTACAAATTTATAAATAAAAGAATTATAGATAAATAATACTTTGTAAAATGATTTTATATTATTCTTCTTTATCGTTATTTTACGATTTATCATATAATCACATCCAAGAGCATTATAGCATAGGTGTTTTTAGATATGTTATAATAAAGTAGAAATGGAGATTTTAATATGTATTTTAGTGTTTCTAATAATTATAAATTTGATAAAAGTAAAATGGATTTTAACTATGCAATTCTAAGTGATCTTAAGAAGTTAAATGATTTATATTCAAATGAGATATATAAGGGAAATAAGGTAGCTTATTACTATGAAGCAATGGATGGATCAATACTAAGTTATAATCCGGATATTTGTTTTTATGCTGCTAGTAGTATAAAAATATTAGTTTGTCTTAAATTATTTATGGATGCTTCTGATAATAAAATAAATTTACATGATAAAATATTAGTTAAGAAAGAGGAATTAAAACCTGGATCTGGTATTATTAGAAAAAATAAAAAAGATGTGTCATATGAAATATTAGATTTAATTAGATTAACATTAGTTGAAAGTGATAATACAGCTTATTTAAAACTAGTTGGATTAATAGGAAAAGATAAATTAAAAGATTTCGGAAATTCTATGGGTGCTATTCATACCATGGAAGGTAAAGAAACTGATTCATTTGGAATTATCAATTGTTCTGATATGATTATTTATTGGAAAAAAGTAATGGAATTTATTAACAATAATAAGCAATATGGAAAAACTTTTAGGAGTTATTTAATTGATCCAAGTTTTAAGATAATAGATCTTAATAATTTAGATAATAATATATTTATTAGAAAATATGGAGAATGGGATATTGCCTACCATGAGGCTGGTTATGTTGATGGTAAAAAGCCTTATTACTTAATTGTTTTAACTCAATTAAATAAGAAAAGATATCGCAAATCATTTATTAATAAAACAGCCAAAATGATTAATGATATAAATAATAAATTAGTATAAAAATAAAGCCTGGATTTCCAGACTTTTTATTTAAATATTAATATTTATGAATAATTGGTGCTTTAGATGAGAGTTGGACTCATATATTTGGCTCCGGGGGCGAATGCTCTATCCATTAAGCTACTAAAGCATAATTTTATTATATATTTTTTTTGGCATTTAGTATATACTTATACTAGAGGGTAAAAGATATGAATAAGGATAATAATTACGATATAATTCGAGAAATTAATAATATTGAGAACTCAAAAAGTAAATATGCTTTTACCGGCTTCTTAGTTGGAATTATCCCATTCTTTATTCTTGTTATTATTATCTATTTAGCTAAAGTAAATATTCAAGATATTGATGAAGGATTTAAAAGTATATTAAGTATTGGAGCCATCATTACATCTTTATTAAATGCTGTAATATTAAGTAATATGGCTTATAAAAAATTAATAAGTTTCTTCGAATGGAAATACAATTGTAATTATAAAGAAATAAAAGATGCTTTAATATAGCATCTTTTTTATTGAGCATCAGCTCGATTTGTACGAGCAGTTGTTGTCGTTATCCCATTAATACTAAAATCTTCACCAGAGTTACCAGAATCTCCAGCTGTTGTTGAACAATTACCTGATCCAAATGGATTTAATAAGCAATTTTGACAAGCGTTTGCATTTTCTGTTATTTTATCATTTGTATATAAACCTTTTAAGACTGCATTTATAAGAGTTGGTGCCATGAAGATGAATAATCCTATTACAATTCTTAATCCTAAGGATTTAGCACTTTTAGGCATTTGCGCTTCATCACCACTTATAACTACTTTATAGAAATCCATGATTCCCATGACAATTATTACAATTGGAACAAATAATTTGGCTATCACAAGTACAATTCCCAATATTTTAACTACCGTAACTATTTCTTGTTCATGACAAAAATTATCGCCTATATAAGCTGCTGTTGTAGCTGTTTGAGTAGTTCCAGTAGTTGCAGCCGTGGTTGTAGCAGCATTAACAACATTAATATTAAAGACTAATGCTAATAATAATATAGCAAGTGCCTTCATTCTTTTATTCATATATACCAACCTTCCATATATTAAATTATATCATATATTAAATGTATTTATCTATTTTATTTAATTCTTCTTCTGACAATAATTTAGTTATTTTCAAACGATTATTATATAGTTTTAAAATATCTTCATATTCATCTAATTTTTCTTTTATTTCAATTAAAGTTTTAGAAACTGCATTTTTAGATATTTCATGATTCTCAGCAATTTCTTCCATCGTTAAATTATCAAAGTAATATTCTTCAAAATAAGTTTTTTGTTTATCTGTTAATAATCCTTGATAATAATCATATAATTCAGTTAAATAAATTCTATCTTCCATTTAAATCATATCCTTAAATAATCCATATATATATTCTTCTATATCAAATGCTTGTAAATCATTTATACCTTCACCTAAGCCAATAAATTTGACTGGTATGTTTACTTCTTCTTTGATGGCAAGAATTATTCCACCTTTTGCTGTACCATCTAATTTAGTTAAGACAATTCCAGTTATATTTGTAATCTCTTTAAATGATTTAGCTTGAGAAATACCATTTTGACCAGTTGTAGCATCAATTATTAAAAGAGTTTCATGAGGTGCATTTGGCACTAATTTACCTATTACTTTATTAACTTTTTCTAATTCATTCATTAGATTAACTTTGTTTTGTAAACGTCCTGCTGTATCAATAAAAACCATATCAACATTTTCTTTTTTAGCAAGTTCTAGTCCATCATAAATAACGCCCGCTGGATCAGTATTTTCTTTACCATAGAAAAGTGAATCGGTATTAATTGCCCATTCATGAAGTTGTTCAACGGCACCGGCTCTAAAAGTATCTCCGGCAATAAGCATAATCTTTTTACCCATCTTATGATATTTATTAGCTAATTTACCAATGGTTGTAGTTTTTCCTACTCCATTTACACCAACCATCAATATTACAGTTGGACCTTCATCAGCAAATTTTATTTTATCAGTTAACTCTTCACCTTCAACATATATACTAAATAATTCATCAACAATTACTTCATTTAGAAAGCTAGAATCAGTAATATTTTCATGCTTGCAGCGGTTTTTAAGCCTTTCAAGGAACTTTTCTACTGTTGATACACCAATATCAGCTTTTATTAAAATAGACTCTAATTCATCAAAATATTCATCATTTACTTTACCAAACTTTTTACCTAGTAATGTTAAAGAAGAAACAAATTCTTTTCTTGTTTTCTCTAATCCTTTATCATAGGTTACAGTTTTTTTTATTTCTTCAGATACTTCTTCTGATTCTTCTATTTCATTTATATTATTTTTTTCTAATAATTCTTTTTCTTCTTCTTTTTTATTAAATAATTTAGATTTTATATTTTGGAAAAATCCCATATTAACACATCCTTATTAAAAATATATCACATATTTACTTAAAATAACAAAAAAAGATACTTAAATATCTTTTTATATACCACATTCAGAACCTGTGGAAAAATCTACATCATAATCATCTATTTGAGCATATTTTACAGCATTATCTTGTCCAGCGCTTTCAGGGTTTGCATAAATATATGAGCAAGTAAACTTGGCTGTAACTTTACAAGTATCAGCATACTTAGGTTGTATCTTACAATTAGTAGTATTGCCATTGTAATCACATTCTTTATCATAATAACTATGTTCTACTAGATATTTAACTGATACTGTAAGTGATTGATCAGTTGATGTACATATTCCTGATTTAAAATCATAACCAGATAAACCATTGTAAGTTACAAGAACTGTTTTTCCATCAACAGTTTCAGTTCCTTTATTAAGTAAATCAGTTACATATAATTTCCCAGCATCAATTATGTTTTGTTTATTCATATAACTTATTTGATGTTTAGCATTGTTAAATATACTGATGATAGATGGCGTAAATAAAATTATAAGTACTCCAATTAAACTTATTACTGCTAATACTTCCACTAACGTAAAACCCTTATTCTTCATTATTAATCTCCTTACTATATAGACATCCACAATAATTTTGTCTATATAAATCATACTTTTTGGATAGTTCAATGCTTCTTTTATATCCTTCTCTTTTCTTAAAATCCGAATATAAAAATTTTATACCATACTCTTTTCCTATCCTATATCCTATATTATTTATTATATCACTATTTTTATGAGGAGAAACAGTCAATGTTGTAGCAAAATAATCATAACCTAAATCTAATGCTTTTTTAGCAGTATATTTTAATCTTATACCAAAACATACAGCACATCTTTTACCGCCCTCTTTTTCATTATTTAGAGGTTCAGTTAATTTATGATAATAATCATTATTGTAGTCATCATCTATATATTTTATATTTAATTCATTCAATAATCTAATTTGTTCATTTTTACGATGTAAATATTCTTCATAAGGCTCTATATTGGGATTGTAATATATTATTGTTATATCAAAGTATTCTTTTAAACGTTCAATGCAAGCACTGGAACATGGCCCACAACATGAATGAAGTAAAATACTTTTCTTTGTTCCATTAAAAGTTGATATTTCTTCTTGCATAAGTTTATCATAATTAATTTTGTCCATATAACCTCCTAAGTAGTTGGCGTTGTAGTTGTTGTACCACTGGCAAACTTAAATGTAAAGTTATTAGAGTCTCCATCAAGGAATAATGTTCCATTGGTAGATATACGATTATTAGCAATAACATCTAAATAATAATTTAAATTGTCGGCTCTTTTAGCGGTAATAAATACTTGATTCTTATCACTCATAGATAAAAGAAATCTATTTTCATCAATCATTTCTTTATTGCTGTTATAACTAGGATTATATTCTATTTCACTTACTAAATATAAGATACCTTTATCGACTTTGGCTAAATTATTAGCTAGCAATGTCATTTGAGTAGATGGTGTTTCATTTAATAATGTTGGTAAAGTTTTAAATGTGTCATCATAGTTAACAATAGTACCATCTGCAAGGCATACTTTTCCAGTTGATTTAACAATAAACATAGGTTGATTTTCTGTTATATTTATTTTAATGGTGAATCCCCATCCATATGATACTTTAGCATCACTTATTAGAGGATCACTTTTTAAAGTGCTCGTTAATTTAGAAACA
>Ga0116181_1001753_pt1 | contig 18348 bp, 19 predicted proteins | sample AD_UKC075_MetaG_FD_89752 | JGI IMG/M metagenome (GOLD analysis project Ga0116181, IMG submission 89752) | Active sludge microbial communities of municipal wastewater-treating anaerobic digesters from USA - AD_UKC075_MetaG | ecosystem: Engineered > Bioreactor > Anaerobic > Digestate | place: USA...
ATGCCGTTCTGCATCTTCGAGCCCATCACGTGGGTCGAGTTCACGTTGCCGTAGATGTCGGCCTCGATCATGCCGTTGGTCGAGATGACGCCGAGCCGACGGATGTTCTCGGGGTGGTTCGAGATCTCCTGGGCGCGGAGGATGATCTTCTCGCGGTACTTGGCGGCGGAGTTGTTCATCCGCTCGGCGTACTCCGGCGAGAGCGAGAAGGCGGTCGCCGACGCGATCGACAGCTTGCCTGAGTCGATCAGGTCGACCATGCCGTCCTGGATCACCTCGGTGAACGAGGCCAGGTTCTCGAACGGCGACTCCAGCAAGCCAGCCAGCACAGCGTTGGCGATGTTGCCCACACCCGACTGCAGCGGCAGCAGGTTCTTCGGGATCCGGCCGAGGCTGACCTCGTGCTGCAGGAAGTCGATCAGGTAGGCCGCGATCTTCTTCGAGTCGTCATCGAGTGGCTTGAACGGGGTGTTCCGGTCGGGGGCGTCGGTCTCGATCACGGCGACCACGCGCGACGGGTCGATCTGGTAGCACGTCTGGCCGATCCGGTCGCTCGTCCGGGTCAGTGGAATCGGCATACGGAACGGTGGGAGCCGGGTGCCGTAGTACAGGTCGTGCATCCCCTCGAGCTCGAGCGCCTGCCACGAGTTCACCTCGAGGATGATCTTCTTCGCCCGCTCCAGGAAGACGACGTTGTTGCCGACCGATGAGCTCGGGATGGCCTGGCCGTTCTCCTTGATGGCCGCGACCTCGACCACCGCCACATCGAGGTCGCCGAGGAAGCCCTGGCGCACCTGGATCGACGACTGCGACAGGTGCATGTCGACGTAGTCGGTGGTGCCGTTGTTGATCATCTTTCGCATGATCGGGTCTGACTGGTACGGCATCCGGAAGCTCACGCCGCCGGTGTCGGCCAGTGCTCCGTCGAGCTCAGGAGCGGTCGAGGCGCCGGTCCAGACCCGTACGTCGAAGTCGTCGCCAGCCTCACGCGCAGCGCGGATCCGGGCGGCCAGCGCCTGCGGGACGACCTTGGGGTAGCCGGCGCCCGTGAAGCCGGAGAAGCCGATGCTGTCACCGTGGGTGATGTGCTTGACGGCCTCGTCGGGCGTCATGACCTTGTTCTTGTAGAACTCGTACGCGATGCGGGACACGGTGGTCGCTCCTCCTTGGCGCGGGCCGGGCTGGCCTGCGGTTCCTGACGCTTCAACTTATCGAACCTGTTCTGGGCCCCTGGAGGCACCCCCCATCTGTGCGGGCAAGGGTGGTTGGGTACGGTCGAAGCCATGTCGGCGGAGGTGGGTACGGCTCGTTCGCGACCCTTATCGGGCCGCTCCGTACGGACGACGTGGGCGCCCAAGCAGCACGGCGCCTGGGCGATGCTGGTCACTCCGTGGCTGCTTGGCAGCGTCCTGGCCGCGCGCTCAGGCGAGGTCGACTGGGCAGCCAACGCGGCGCTGCTGACGTTTTGGATCGCCGCCTACCTTCTCTTCCAGGCCGCCTCGACCTGGCTGAAGGCGGCCCCGCGGCGCCGGAGCTCGTACGCCCTGCCCGTGCAGGTGTACGGAGCTGTCGCCGGCGCGCTCGGTGCGCTCGCCCTGTGGCTGCTTGGAGTGGGTGCCCTCGCGTGGGTGCCTCTGTTCCTGCCCCTGCTGGGCGTCGCGCTGTGGCTGGCGTGGCGTCGCCGGGAACGGTCGCTCCTCGGTGGCGTGGTGACGATCGCCGCGGCCTGCCTATTGGGGCTGGTGGCCAGGCACCCGCAGCCCGCGCTCCCCGATGCGACGACGACGGTGGCCGTGGCGGCTGCGTTCGCCTACTTCACCGGCACGATCCTGTACGTGAAGACCATCCTGCGGGAACGCGGCAAGCGGGGCTGGCTGGTGGCGTCGGTCGGGTTCCACGCTGCTGCGACGCTCGTGGCTGGAGGCGGCGCGTGGATGGGCGGGGGAGCGGTGCTGGTGTGGCTGACCGGATTCTTCGCGGTGTGTACGGCGCGAGCGGTGCTGGTGCCGTGGCTCGCGACCCGGCATCCGGTCACGGCGAAGGCCATCGGGATGGCTGAGATCGGCGTCACGATCGGGCTGGTGGCGGTCTGTCTCCTCCCGGGCTGACGACCACGCTGGCCGGCCGGTCAGTCGCCGGTCAGGCATCCGTCACGTGCACGTCGAGCACGTCACCACGTAGGAGCGGTCCCTGGCCACCACCCTGGTCGGTCCCACCTTCTCCCGCGCATACGGCAGGTACGGCAGATGCGCGTTGTAGACCAGCCACATTTCCCCACCTGGACGAAGGACCTCGCCAGCCCCGGCGATGAAGGCGAACGCGTCCGTGGAGTCCTTCGCGGCCCCCTGGTGGAACGGGGGGTTGCTCACGACCAGGTCGACCGAGCCCGGGTCGCCCCGTACCCCGTCGTGCCAGCCCACGGTGAGGTCGCTGAGCCCGTTGGCGCGCGTGGTGTCCAGGGTCGATCGGACGGCAGCCAAGGAGACGTCGGACGCTGTCACCTGCCAGCCGAGCCGCGCCAGCAGCACCGTGAGGATGCCGGTGCCGCAGCCCACGTCGAGCGCCACTCCTGAGCCTGTCGGCAGATGGGCGGCCAGCAGCGCTGTGCCCGCGTCGAGCCGCCCGGACGCGAACGCTGCACCGTACGAGACGAGCTCCAGGTCGACGCTGGTCAGGCGCGAAGTACGGGGCCAGCTCACCTCTCGTGGAATCGGCCGAGAGGCGTGGACCACCCGGCACTTCCACCGCCCCCGCGAAGCATGGACCTCGTCGAACGACCTGGCCAGCACAGGGTTCATCGTGGGCGTCATGTGCTTGTCGCGCCCGCCAGCGACCACCCGTACTCGATCCGGGCACACGGTCCCGAGCAGCTCAGCCGTCTCGGAGACAGCATCGAGCGAGCGAGGCAGTCGCCAGAGCACCGTGTCGACGTCAGCCAGAGCCTCGGCAGCCTCCGCGCTGTCGAGACGGTCCACGGCCACAACTCCGGCTGGCAGCGACTGCCGGGCACGGATGTCGTCGCAGGTGGCCACGACCCGTCGTCCAGTCCCCAGCACCGCCCGGGACAGAGCGCCGGCCACATCATCGACGACCAGAACCGACGAGCGAAGGTCCCCGGCCTCGGCCAGCATCAACCGGGCTACCGGGTCGTCGACCTCGGCCGCCTCAGCCGGCTGGGGCTCAGACCGCTGAGCCGGCTGGGACGGCTTGTACGGCTGGGACGGCTCGGTCGCCCCGGTCACAGCCGGGGCAGGATGACAGCGAGGTGGGCGTCGATGATGTCAGCCGCCTCGACGGCAGCCTCCGGGCCCTTGCGGTACGGGTCCCACACATCCAGCCGCGGATCGCACTGCTGCCGCAGGTCAGCGACCCACTGGATCAGCTCCTGGCCCCGCAGTTCCTCAGGCGCCGTCTCGATCACCTGCGCCAGCTGGCCCAGGCTGAACACCTTGCTCCGAGCCGCCGGGGAGTCGTCGAGGATCGCCGTCCGATGTCTGGCGGTCCCCGTCAGCACGAGCATCGCGTCCTTCACCATCGGCGCCTGCACGCGCCGAGACTTGAACCCGGTCGGGTCGCCGCCGCGGTTCTTCAGTTCGGCGGCCATCGTCGAGTCCATCTTGTGGCCGTTCCAGCCCTGGATGCCCGCGCTCCCGTACGAGTACTGCGGCGCGATCAAGGGCGACCGCAGCTCGGCATAGGCGGAACGGCAGATGTTGGCCGTACAGATGAACAGAACGTCGCTCACGTGACCTCCTCCAACAGCCCGAGCGAGACGAGGTGGGCTGCAAAGTCGCTGACCTGTGCTTGTACGGTAGCCGCGTCCTGGTCGTCGGGCACCTCGACGTCGACCGCCAGATCGCCGCCCTCGGCAGCGACGAGCCAGATCATCTGCGCCGTGTCGCGAAGCACGTACGGACGGCCGTCCAGGATGCTCGTGATGTAGACCCCGTTGTCGGAGCCGATGTCCTCGCCGACGACCCAGGCGACCGTGTCGGGCACGCGGTACCTCATCGCCGCCGCCTCCGGACCAGGGCGACGCCCTCCCGGACCGCTGCCCGGATCCGGTGGCCGTACTCCTCCACGACCTCACGGCGGGTGGGTCGGTGCCCCAGCCGCATCGCCAGATGGTCGGTGTTCACCAGCAGTGCCCGTGCGGCCAGCAGCGCAGCCGCCCGCTTCGTCGGCGCCGCCTTGATCCTCGCCCGCCACTCGGCCAACCGCGACGTGCCGCCCGTCGAGAAGTGCCGCCACAGTTGGTAGGTGGGTTCGTCAGCGTAGTCGTCGAGGCTTCCGGTGGCGGCGGCGAGGGCCACCTCAGCGCGAAGAACTCGGGCCAGCGCCATCGTGGCATCGCGGTTGCTGCCCCACGCGGCCTCGACGTCGAGCGGGCGATGGCTGCGGGCAGCGTGGACGAGCAGCAGCAGACGCTGCGCGTCGAGGCTTGGCACCCGGCACGGCCGATGGGCGATCGTCGCCGGCGACGAATCACGCCAGAGAACGTCGAACGCCTCGGCAGCATCGAGCTCGAAACCTGGGAAGAAGCGGTGCACGTCGACCCAGCCGAGCTGGTCATGCCACAGGCTCGCGGCGTGCTCGAACGCGGAGCCGGTGGAGAACGTCGTACGGGTGTCCCAGCCCCGAGCGGCCAACCCCGCCATCAGGGCTTTCACGTGGGCCGGGCGAACGACGACGTCGGCATCGGTACTGGGCCGGCGGCGATCAGACACGCGCGGGTCGACGGCCGGGCCCTTGACGTGCAGGATGTCGGCGCCGCAGTCGTCCGCGACCCCCTGCACGACGGCGTGAGCCAGGTGGACCCGCACGATCGTCGGAACGTGGTCATCCATCCGCGACCACCAGCAGCCCCTCGGTGACCAGGGTGTCGACCGCAGCCCGCGTCAACGCCAGCGAGTCTCCGTCGGGCACGCCGAACTGTGACACCAGGGCGTCGTTCAGTTGCGTGAGCGATGCCGGGTCGTGGGTCGCCTGACGGATCACCGAGCCGATCGGACCCAGCCTGACGAGGTTCGCCTCCCGCAGCACCAGGCCGCCGTCCTCGGTGTGGAGCTCGTCAATGGCAGGCGTCGCGACGTACCGGGTCATGGCGTACCAATCAGCTGGTCGACCAGCTCGTCGAGCTGGCTGGCCTCGGCGTAGGTGACCCGAAGGACGGGTTCGACCGGTGCGAGCAGGTCGCGAAGGCGGTGCAGGGGCCGGGACATCTTCGACATCGACGACGACTCTGGGGCCATGGCGGCCATGGCGTCGAGCAGCGGCAGTTCCAGCACGTCTGGGATGGTCGCGTTGGGGTCACGGGTCAGCAGGATCACTCCAGCCAACCAGGGGTCCACCGATGCCCGCAGCAGGCCGAGCTGAACGGGGGCGGTCTCGATCTTCGGGCCCTCGGCCGCGCGCAGGGAGAGCGGCTTCGGGTACGGGATGATCCGCCCGTCATCGAGGATCGCGGTGGTCTCGTCGGAGAGGTAGGCGTACGTCGTCCCCAACGTCTTGGCGAGGGTGGTCTTGCCCGTACCACCCGGTGCCACCGCCATCACCGTCGCGCCGGTGCGCGGGTGGCACAGCGCAGCGGCGTGGAAGAGGAACAGCTCGCCCGCGCGCGCCCGGATCAGGGACTGGGTGATGCTCTGGGTCAGCCGCTGCATCGTGCCGGCGCGCTCGTCGAGGGTGTGATCAGGGATGGCGACTTCGCCAGCGTCGACGACGTCATTGGGCACCTCGAGGCACCACGCCCAGGCGGTCTCCACGTCAGGCAGCAGCTCTGCGGCGGCGTCAGTCTGGGGCTGGAGCGTCACGGCCGCGCCGAGACCATGAACCCGCAGCTCCGACATACGGCCACGATATGGGGTGGGCGGACACATGACCAACGAGGGTCCGCAAGGATGGGCGCTGTCGTCCGTCTGCGAAGGAGCCGAGCCATGCCGTACGTCTGGGGTCACCGTGGAGCGAGCGCGTACGCGCCCGAGAACACCCTGCCCGCCTTCAACCTGGCGCGTGAGATGGGCGCGGTCGGTGTGGAGCTCGACGTCCAGCTCACGGCCGACGGCCGGCTCGTCTGCATCCACGACGAGACCCTTGACCGGACGACCACCGGCGCCGGCCCGGTCGGCACCCGCACGCTCGATGAGCTGAAGGTGTACGAGGCAACGAACGGGATGTCCGGCTTCGCGGGTACCACCATCCCGACCCTCGACGAGGTCTTCGAGCTGTACGCCGGCACCGACATGGTCGTGAACGTCGAGCTGAAGAACAGCGTGATGCCGTACCACGGCATGGAGGAGAAGGTGCTCGCGCTGGTCGACGCTGCGGGTATGCAGAACCGGGTACTGCTGTCGACCTTCAACCACATCAGCCTGGTGAAGCTGCACGAGCTGGGTACGACGGTGCCGACCGCCATGCTGTTCGGTGAGCCGCTATTCCGCCCGTGGCGCTACGCCCAGACCCTCCACGTGTCCGGCATCAACCCGCCGCACCAGTACCTCAGGTACGTCCCCAAGCTCGTCGCCCGCGCCAAGGAACTGGGGCTGACCGTCAACCCGTGGACCGTCAACGACGCCGACGACCTGCGGCGCGTCATCGACCTCGACGTCGACGCGATCATCACCAACTTCCCGGACCGGGCGCTGGCGCTGCTCTGACCGACACGAGAGGGTGGTTCCAGGCGTGACCCTGCCGACGGTGCCCCTCCGGTCCCTGAGCCTGTCGAAGGGCTATTCGAGTGGGATCAGCGACCCTTCGACAAGATCAGGGACCGAGGTCCGCTCAGGGAGCGTGTGAGGCAGGGCTCAGGCGCGGGCGTGGTCGAACTGGGCGTTCGTACCCTCGAAGCCGAACTCTGGGGCCGGACTAGGCGACTGAGGGATCGCGGGACCCGCGGCCGCAGCCATGGCGTACGACCGCTCCAGCGTCTGCACGCCGCTCAGCTCAGCCTGGGGCACCCAGCGCGTCTGCCACTGGCCCTGGTTCACCTGGACGAAGCCAGCCATGGCGGCGCTGTGCGGATCATCGCCGGCGTAGTCGACCAGCGTCGAGCCGCCCGACCGCTCAAGCAGCTGGACCGGCTGGCCCTGCCACAGACCGATGGTGGTGACCCCGCGGACCGAGGCGATGTGCTCGTTGGCAACCTGGATCCGAGAGGTGCCGTCCTGCGCCGGCAGGAACCCCTCTGGGGCCTGGCCGCGAGCCACCAGGATCGTGAACTGGTCCGACAGCGGCACGATCTCGAAGACGTTGCCATCTGACAGCGTGGCGAAGGCGCCGTTCTCGATCCTCTCCCCGGCAGGCCGTGCCGGCGAAGTCGAGCCCACCCACGACGCGTTGCGGGCGTTGTAAGTGGAAACGTACTCGGCCGTCCCATCCGCGTGCAGCCGCCAGATCTCTGCGAGATGGGGCAGTGGTACCGCGGCGTAGCCGAGGATCTCGTGCTCGTCGATCGGTTCGGTGGAGGTCGAGCCGGGAGCCTCGCCCGTACCGTTCCACGGCCGTGCGTGATGGCGGACCAGCGGCAATGGGACCGTGTTGGCGGGCAGCGTGACGTCGGCCTCGACGGGGGTGATCAGGTCCTCCATGCGCAGGCCGGCGAACCGGAGCACCTCGATGGTGTCGGCGTCACGACTGAAGGCGAGCGAGTCGGCTCCAGCCCGGCCCTGAATGGCGAAGCCCAGCCCAAGAACGGCGTACAGCTCCTCGGGCGTGGTCAGATGAGCCACCTGGTCGAGCGGGTTCACGATGCCGCGCAACGTCGTGATCTGCCCGTCCATCAGCGCCTCGGCCTCACCGGGCAGGAGCACCTTCTGGTACGCACCACTCAGGCCCGCCGGTAGCATCGCCGACTGCTGGTCGGTGGGGCCGAACTGAGTCGGCAGCAGGCCGCCGTTGCGGGGCTGCACGATCGGGTTGGCTCGCAGATCGCTCCACAGGTGGGAGAAGTGCATCGCCGCGGCACCGGCCAGCCCGAGCGTCGCGATGGCGGCAGCCACGGTGACCGCTGCCTCGGTGGGGCTGAGACCAGCGCCCGTGTCGGCGCGTCCAGCACCGGCCCCTGCGGCCGATCCTGACGATGTTCCCGTTCCAGAACTCGACCCTGGCTGACCCGGCTGAGCCGGTCCGATCGCACTGGGCTGGGCGACCACCGCTCCGGGCTGCGCGCCGCCTGGGTTGGAGCCGGGTGCACCGGTGCCTGGGGCTGCCACAGCAGCAGCGCCGGGAGCGGCCGGTGCGCCGCCCGTGGACCCGACACCCGCCGCCGGGATGCCGCCAGGCGTGCCACCACCCATCACGCCGGAAGCCGCCGGGGCTGCAGGGGCAGCCGGAATTCCGCCTCCGGCAGCAGGGGCTGGACCCATCGGTGCGGCAGGAGCAGCGGGCGCGCCGAGTCCGCCGACACCGACCGAAGGAGCCGCGCTCGGGCCACCGAAACCAGAACCGCCAAGCAGGGGCGTGCTGCCGTACGAGCCACCACCCATCGGCGGGCCACCGAATCCACCGCCGGGCATGGCTCCGCCTGGCGGCATGCTGCTGACGGGCATGGGCGCCACGGGTGCCGACACGCCCGCCGCGCCCGTGCCGGTGTTGGCGGGGGGTAGCCCGCCTGTACCAGAACCGGAGCTGCCGCCGGAGTTGTACGACGAGCCAGTCCCGGAGCCGCCAGGGTTCCCGCTGGCCGAGAGTGACGTGGTCGTACCACTGGACCCGTGGCTGGTGCCCATGCCGGTCGAGGTTCCCTGGGTGGGGTCCTCAGTCGGTCCGAAGGTGCCGCTGTTGGGGGCGGAGTGGCCAGCTGATGGACCGGTTGAGGGCAGGTCCCCGCCACCACCGGTGTAGACCGGCGGCGGGTTGTGAGTGGGGCCGCTGGGGCCGGGATTGGCAGGCGTGGGGTCGACTGGCGGCCGTACAGGCTCGGGCGGGGTGTAGCCGGTCTGGTCATACCTCACCTGGTCGGGCAGCGACTGGTAGCTCACCTGCTGGGCGCCCTGCTGAACATCCTGCCTGGCTTGCTGCACGCCGTCGCGGCCCTGCTGGGCCTCGCCGGAGCCGGTGGCGATGTTCTGCTGGATCTCCTGCACCTGCTGCTGGGTCTGCTGGCCCGCCGCGGCTCCGCTCTGGATCTGCTCGTCGAGGCCCTCCGGGACTTCCTCGATCTCCTTCTTGAGTTTCTCGGCGGCGTCCTCGACGACCTCGTCGTTCTTGTCGCCGCCGACCTCCTCCTCCTTGGGCACGGAGTCGGGGTTCTTCACCTGGGCCAAGCCGGTGCTCCACGGGAGCGTGACCGCGCCGGCCGCAGCACCTGCCTGAGCGATAGGGAGGGTGGGGTCGGCGGGGTCGGTCGCCGGTGTGGTCGGCGGTGCGCCGGCTGCCTCGGTATCGGGGGCGGCGGGCTGTGGGGGGATGACCGTGCCGTCGTGGAGGACCACTTCGCCGGTCGGCAGCCTTTCCTTGATCTCCTCCTCGGCGATCGGGGTGCCGTCGGGCTTCACGGTGGCCGGCACCAGCGGAGGCTGCGTGGATCCGGACAGGTTGGAGACCTGGGTGACGTTGATCGCGCCGCCGCCCGTGGCCCCGCCAGCGGTACCGCCCGTTCCGCCGCCCCCTGAGGCGGTGGTGCGCACGTCAGGCTGCACGTCGGCCTTGAAGCTGATGGACCCGAGCATGTTCGTCAAAGCGTCGTAGTAGCGGCTGATCTGAGTCCGCGCCCACGTCTGCATCATGGTGACCTCGGCAGCGAGGCGCGGGGCGTCGAGCGGGTTCAGCAGGCCAGCCGCGATCGACTTCTTGGTCGCGTTGGCCAGCGCTTGGAGGATGTTGTTGATCGCGGTCTTGGTGTTGATTACGTACGCGACCGCTTGCAGCGTGCCGCGCTCCATGACCTCGCCGCTGGCCTCGATGGAGACGATCCACTTCTGCACCGTCGAAACCTGGGACTGGGCGGAGGTGGCCGCGTCTCCCGTCCAGGTCGTGAACAACTTCGACGCCTCCTGGCCGACGCTGGTCTCCGCCTGCTGTGAGTGGTCGGAGATGCTGCGCCACGCCTCGGCGAGGTCCTTCAGCTTGTCCTCGTTGGCGTCGGGGAACTTGCCAGCCGCGACCCAACCAGGAATCAGGAAGTGCTTGAACTCGGTGATCATACGTAGATCCCATCCGACAGCTGAGCACCCTCAGCCTCGTTGTCCTGGTACATGCGCAGGGTGGCCATGGTGTTCTCGCCGAGCGACTCCAACTGTGGCCCAACCTGCGACGCGTTGGCGGCCACCGTCGTTGCCCCGGCACGGTATGCCGACCAGAACGCCTGGCCGGACGGGTCGCCACCCCAGCAGCCGCCCAAGCCGTCGATCTCTGTGATGGCTGCCTTCATTCCAGCGTTGGCCTGGCCGGCCGCCTGGCTGAACCCGTTGCCCGCGGACTCCATCTGGGCGGCATCGGTGATCTTCAGCTCGATCATGCGTCGTTCTCCTGGTCAGCGTTCGCGGCTGCCGCCTGCTCGGTGCGGGGCTTCTTCGGTGGGCGACGCAGGTCCTCAGGGAGAACGGCTGCGACTTCGGGGATGGACTCGATGAACGAGTCGAGAGGTGAGAAAGGACCCTTGATCCCGGTGACCTCTTCGAGCTGGCCGCTGATGTCGTCGCACGCGGCATCAAGGGCGTCGAGCAGAGCCTTGCGGAGGCGCTCGGTGGATCCGAGATGGATCGCCTTGGGGGTGAGTTGGATGTCAGTGACCCGATGGTTGGCATCGACCCGTACGGTCACGGCGCCGCGCTCCGCCGTCCCCTCACCGACGCCATCCTTCACGAGCTTCGACAGGTCGCCGAGCTGGTCGTCGAGAAGCTCGCTCTCGGTCTGGAGCTGCTCAGCGCGCCGGGTCATGGCGAGGGTCTGGCTCTCGAGGTCATGACCGTCGAGGCCCATCATCGACACCCCGGATTGATCGGAGGTGCCCAACCAGTCGCTCAACGATGTCACCAGTCGCTCCTCGTTGCCGGCATACAGACCAGTCCTTTCTACCCGCTGGCGGGGTCAGACGGAACAGCCGGAACCGCCTTCGACGGGTGGCGTCGGGCCAGTCGGTCCGACGTTAGTCTCGTCGACAGCGGCGCACGAAGGTGAGGCAGATCGTGACAATGACTGGGGTGGGTGGGCGTACGTCCCGTACGCGACGACTGGTGAGCCAGGTGGTGGCTGCGGTGATCATGATTGCGCTCAGCGGGGGCTGTGGGCTGGTGGCTGGGCCCGGCTCAGCGACGGCATCAAAGCTCAAGCCGGTGACCGGGCAGACGTTCCCGAACGCGTTCGGCGACCGGAACACCCGGGTGCTCACGGTGACCGAGCGCCCGGGCTCGGCCTTCTACAAGGACTCGTCGGGCCGGACCTTCACCATCGTGCTGAACGAGAGCTCAGCCGACCTGGCCGAGGCTGCCAAGCGCCAGAAGCCCGAGAACACGCGGACCTATGAGCCGGGCATCGTCTGCTTCAACGTCGTCACCAACCCGCAGCTGTGCCACAAGCAGATCGACGGCGGCTGGCTGACCTTCTCCAGCTCGCAGGAATGGGACGGCGAGCGGATCGCCCAGATCATGCGCGACTTCTACGCACAGATGAAGGACTGAAGGGACCCGAGCCGGCGTCGACGAGTCGACTTCGCCTTGGGGGTGGCGGCGTGAGGCGTAGCTCTGCGATACAGATAGCCCCGGGGAGCACCTATCTGAGGTTGCCCGGGACTGTGCCTATCGCACACCCACACAGCACGGCCCTCGACAAGCTCCTGACCGGCGCGAGGGCCTCACGTTGGCCTGCTGTGGCCGGGTTCGGCCGAGGTCAGTAGTAGTACGGGAACTTTGACCAGTCCGGATCGCGCTTCTCCAGGAAGCTGTCGCGGCCCTCGACCGCCTCGTCGGTCATGTACGCCAGGCGGGTGGTCTCGCCAGCGAAGATCTGCTGGCCAACCAGGCCATCGTCGACCGCGTTGAAGGCGTACTTCAGCATGCGGATCGCGGTGGGGGACTTGCGGCAGATCTCAGCAGCCCACTCCAGGCCCACGTCCTCCAGGTCAGCGTGCGGGACGGAGGCGTTGGCCGTACCCCACGCGACGGCTTGCGCCGCGTCGTACGTGCGGCCGAGGAAGAAGATCTCGCGGGCGGCCTTCTGGCCGACCTGGCGGGCGAGGTAGGCGGAGCCGTAGCCCGCGTCGAACGAGCCCACGTCAGCGTCAGTCTGCTTGAACTGGGCGTGTTCAGCGGAGGCGAGGGTGAGGTCGCAGACCACGTGCAGCGAGTGCCCGCCGCCTGCTGCCCAGCCGTTGACCAGTGCGATCACCGGCTTCGGCATGAACCGGATCAGGCGCTGAACCTCGAGGATGTGGAGGCGACCGAGCTTGGCCGGGTCCACAGCCTCGGCAGTCTCACCCTCGGCGTACTGGTAGCCGGCCCTGCCCCGGATTCGTTGGTCACCGCCGGAGCAGAACGCCCAGCCGCCGTCCTTGGCCGACGGGCCGTTGCCGGTCAGCAGGATGCAGCCAACATCGGAGGAGGTACGGGCATGCTCCAGGGCGGTGTACAGCTCGTCGACGGTGTGGGGACGGAACGCGTTCCGTACCTCTGGCCGGTTGAACGCGACTCGTACGGCGGGCACGTCGATGGCGCGGTGGTAGGTGATGTCGGTGAAGTCGAAGCCCTCGACCGGTCGCCACAGCTCGGGGCGGAACGGGTTCTCCATAGGGCAAACCTAGTCCGGCGCGTCGGTGTTGACCGGACGGGGCCTGCCTGTCGGGCGCAGCCTGGGAGAAGCGGCCAGGGGGTCACCGCGCCCGCCCATCCAGCGGGTGGGTCGTCCTCGGATCCAGGGAGTGTGGACGGCCCTCGGCCGGCGGGCGGTGACGGGATTGTTGGTCGACCTCTCCAAGAATCGCAGCCGCAAGTTCTGTGACACGGCGTGCGCGAACCGGGCCCACGCGGCGGCGTACCGGGCGAGGCAGCGAGGCTGGCCTACTGTGGGGGCTCCAGCGGTTCTGGACTGACCTGATTGAGAGTCCGCTCGGATGTGCCGTTTCTGCTCGGCATCGAGGTTGCGTGTGGTTGTTGGGGTGGAGATCCATGAGCGGGGCGAGAGGGCTGGCCAGGGGCTTTACCAACCTTCAGAAAATCTCTCTGGCTAATGGAATGGTCGATAGCATCGAGCGCGTGCGCGTCGTGGTAACTGCCTCGTCGTACGGACGGAGTCCCCGCATTGCCCCAGATACCCGGAGCTTCAGCCCCAAACCCGGCACGTCCCGCTCCGAGCCGACAGACTGGCAGCACCACGAGTGACGAACTGACTGCTGAGAGGACGAACCATGAAGCTGATCCGCATCGGAGAGCCGGGCGCTGAGAGGCCTGGCGCGCTGGTTGGCGAGGGGACCTACGTCGACCTGGCCGACGTGACCGCCGACTTCAACGAGGAGTTCTTCGGCTCCGGCGGTCTTGACCGGATCCGTCCGATCGTCGAGCAGCGGGCAGCGCGCGGCCAGACCAGCGAGATCGGCGACCAGCGGATCGGCGCCCCGATCGCTCGCCCGCACCAGATCCTCTGCATCGGCCTGAACTACTCCGATCACGCGGCCGAGACCGGCCAGAAGGTGCCGGCCGAGCCGATCCTGTTCACGAAGTCGCCAAACACCCTGATCGGTCCGTACGACCAGGTCCGGATCCCGAGGAACTCCACCAAGACCGACTGGGAGGTCGAGCTCGGTGTGGTGATCGGGAAGCGGTGCTCGTACCTCGACTCCGTCGACGACGCCCGCGACGCCATCGCCGGCTGGACCGTCGTCAACGACGTCTCCGAGCGGGCGTTCCAGATCGAGCGCGGTGGGCAGTGGAGCAAGGGCAAGTCGGCCGAGACGTTCAACCCCTGCGGCCCGTGGCTGGTGACGGCCGACGAGGTCGACGACGTGATGAACCTGGGCATGTGGCTCGATGTCAACGGAACGCGCCGCCAGGACGGTTCAACGTCGACGATGATCTTCGACCCGTACTTCGTCGTGCACTACCTGAGCCAGTTCATGGTGCTGGAGCCCGGCGACCTGATCAATACCGGCACCCCGCCCGGCGTCGGCATGGGCATCAAGCCCGAGCCGGTCTTCCTTGCCGCGGGCGACGTGATGGAACTCGGCATCGACGGACTGGGCAGCCAGCGCCAGGAGGTTCTCGGCCCGCGATGAGCGCGCGATGAGGGCGTACGTCGTCACGGCTCCTCGTACGGGCGGGGTCCAGGTGGTGGACCCTCCTGCCGCCGCGCCGGGCGAGGTCGTGGTCGACGTGGCCCGCGTGGGCGTCTGCGGTACGGACCTGGAGTTCTACACCGGCGAGATGCAGTACCTCGCTTCTGGGCGCTCGTCCTACCCCATGCGGCTGGGCCACGAATGGTGCGGCCGGGTGGTAGCGCTGGGGGAGGGCGTCGACCCGTGGTGGCTGGGCCGGCGGGTCGTGGGCGACACAATGCTCGGGTGCGGTACCTGTGAGCGCTGCTGGGCCGGCAAGCACCACGTCTGCGAGCGGCTGGTCGAGGTGGGGATCAGCCTCGGTCGACCGGGGGCGTTGGCCGAGCAGATCGCCGTACCGGCCACGTCGCTCCACGTGCTGCCGGACTCCGTGGACGACGCTGCCGGGGCGATGGTCGAGCCGGGCGGGAACGCCTGGCGGGCCGCGACGGCTGCGTCGGTCGGCGAGGGGCAGCGTGCCCTCGTCTGCGGACCGGGCACGATCGGACTGCTCGTGGCGCTGTTCCTGCGGGCGTCGGGTGTCGAGGTTCAGCTGGTGGGTGAGCCAGGGCGTACGGAGTTCGCCGCCGGCCTCGGCTTTGACGTCTGGACGGCCGACACGCTGCCAGTCGTGCCATGGCACGCCGTCGTGAACGCGTCGACGGCCGACTTCATGCCCGCCCGAGCCGTTGAACTGGTTGAGCCCGGTGGTCGGGTCGTCTCGATCGGGCTGTCGCGAACGGCGAGCGTGGTCGACACGCGAACGGCGGTGCTCAAGGATGTGACGCTGGTCGGCGTCCTCGGCGGTTCGGCCGGTCTCGACCCGGCCATCGAGGCGTACGCGAGCGGAGCGGTCGATCCGCGTCCACTCATCGGGGCGGTGGTCGGCTTGGCCGACGCCGGTCCCGTTCTGGGTGGGACCGTCCGTACGGGAGGGGCCCCGAAGACCCACATTGACCCAAGGAAGTGAGACCCCCGATGAAGCGTGCAGTGGTGACCGGAGGAGCCAGTGGCCTGGGTGAGGCGATCGCAGCGCGGCTCCGTACAGACGGCGTCGAGGTCGTCACCTGGGACCTGCGCGGCGGTGATGTCGAGGTCGACGTGTCGGACGAGGCGTCCGTCGTACGGGCGGGCGAAGCGTCTGGCCCGATCGACATCCTGGTCAACTCGGCGGGCGTGGTCGGGCCGAACGTGCCCTTGCTGCAGTCGGGGCTCGACGCTTGGCGGAAGACCCTGGACGTCAACGTGCTCGGGATCGTGGCTACCATCCAGGCGCTCGTGCCCGGCATGGTTGAGCGTGGCTGGGGCAGGGTCGTCAACATCGCCAGCATGGCGGGCAAGGACGGCAACCCGAACCTGGCCGCGTACTCGGCGTCGAAGGCGGCCGTGATCGGGCTGACCAAGTCGGTGGGGAAGGAACTCGCCACAACCGGGGTCCTCGTGAACGCCATCGCGCCAGCCGTCATCGCCACCCCGATGAACGCCACCACCGCGCCGGACGTGCTCGCCCACATCACCTCGCTGATCCCGATGAAGCGGGTCGGCCAGCCTGAGGAGGTCGCCGAGCTGGTGGCCTGGCTGTGCTCCGACAAGGTCAGCTTCTCGACAGGAGCGGTGTACGACATTTCGGGCGGGCGGGCGGTGTACTAGGGCCGTCGGCCAGCGGGAGCCCGGACTGACCTTCCGGGGCTCCTTCGTTGCCCCGGCGGTCTTCCCGTGCTCTCTGACGCCGCCGTCTGCTTCGGGCGCCCCCTGCGTGTCGATGACTTGGAGTCGTGCTCCGATCTCCTCCAGCCCGTCCGCGTTCCTCGCGGTCGCGCTGGCGGCATCCTGCTCGTCTCGGCCGGGTTCTTCTGATCGGTGTCTCGCCTGGGGTGGGTCCCCCTGGGGTCTCGGCGGCTTCCGGCTCATCTGCGTGGGGTTCATGCAATGTCGCCCTGGTGAGTGCACCTGGAGTCCGCCGGCGGCTGTCGGTCGGGTTCTCCCTGCCTCATGATGGCGGAGGTGACCCCGGTCCCGCGCTCTCGGCTACGTCTGTTCGCCGTTGACGATTGCTTGGATCTTCGGGGCGTCTTCGATCAGGCGGGCCAAGGGCGTGCGGAACACCAATGCTGAGACCGAGACCGCACCAACGATCTTCCCGGCCGGGTTGTGGACCGGGACGGCGAGGCAGGCGATGCCGTTCTCGCTCTCCTCGTCGTCGACCCCGTACCCCTGCTTCTTGGTGATCACGAGCTGGTCCCACAGAGCCCTGACGGAGGTGACGGTACGGGGGGTGCGAGCGGTCAGCGCGGTGACGCCGGCGTAGCGTTCCAGTAGTTGCTCGAGGTCCTCGGCCACGGCAGCCAGGAGTACCTTGCCGACGCCGCTCGCGTGGGCGGCGTTGCGGCCCCCGATCACGGAGGTGAGCCGGATCCCGCCCACGGGTGGGTTGACCTTCGCCCGGTAGACGACGTCCACGCCATCGAGAACCGCGTAGTGGGCTGCTTCCCCGTACGTGGCCGCCAGACGCTCCAGCGCCGGCTTGATGTGCGCCTCCTCCGGGCGGGCCTCGTGATGCATGAAGGCGAGGCGGAGGAACTCGTCACCGAGCAGGTAGGTGCCGCGGCTCGGCTGGCTGGCCAGACCGGCGCGGCGTAGCGACGCCAGGGCGCGGTGGATGGTCGACTTTGAACTGCCCATCCGCTGGGCCAACTCGTCGAGCGTCACGCCAGTGGGGTGGTTGGCCAACTCGACGAGGACGGCGAGCACGCGGTCGGCTCCGACGACCCGGTCCTCGTCGGTCTCGTTGCCCAGTCCTGACGTCGTCATCGTCGCAGCGAGTGCATGCCGCCGTCGACGTTCAGGATCGTGCCTGTCGTCGAGCTGGCAAGGGGAGATGCGAGCCACGCGATCGCCTCGGCCACCTCGACCGCGGTGACCAGGCGTCCGTGGGGCTGGCGGGCGCGGAGGGCGGCAGCCGTCCGTTCTGGATCCTCGGCCGCTTCCAGCAAGCGGCCGACCCAGGGGGTGTCGACTGTGCCTGGGGCGACCGCGTTCACCCGAATCCCCTCTCGGACGTGGTCGGCCGCCATCGCGTACGTGAGGCTCGCCACGGCTCCCTTCGTCGCGGAGTAGAGCGCCCGGTTGGGCAGGCCGGCGAGGCCGGCAATGGAGCAGGTGTTCACGATCGCGGCGTGCTTCGACTCTCGAAGGTGAGGCAGCGCCGCGCGGGTGACCCGGGCGATCCCGACCACGTTGACGTCCCAGACCCGGTGCCATTCATCGTCGTCGTTCGCCGCGATGTCGCCAGCTGCGCCGATCCCGGCGTTGTTGATCAGGATGTCGACGCCGCCCAGCTCGGCCGCCACGTGGTCGACTGCCGCCCGTACGGACGCGTCGTCGGTCACGTCGGCGACAACGGCGATCATGCCGGCAGGGATCGGATCGAGGGCGTCTCGGTCAAGGAGAGCGACCACGGCGCCTCTGGCCGCGATTGCTGTCGCTGCGGCAGCCCCGATCCCGCTCGCTCCGCCGGTCACGATGGCCACGAGGCCGCTGCAATCACCCATAGCGTTCAATCTAGTGGACTGTGTTTCTGTCTGTAAGAAAGGTCCACGGATGCACAGGGGCCTCTCGCCCCCGGATGCGCTCTTCATCGCTGGCTGGGCCTGGGCACCGCTGTCCCAGGCGACCGGGGATCCCCGCTATGGCCGACAAGGGAACGCCGCTGTGGTCGCTGCTCTTCTACCGCCTGTACGACGCCACCTGCAAGGCGGAACACCTTCAGGCGGCGCGACGGTCTCTGCAGTGGTGCATCGACAATCAGTACGTCGGCGAGGATCCCGAAGCGCGCGGCAGCATCATCGGGGTCAACGTTTCGTCCGGCGTGGCCTATGGACGCTGGTTCCGGCTCTCGTGCTCGTACGGCTCCGCCTTCTTCGGTCTGGCGGCGATGGAGGAACTGCGGGGCTCCAAGGCCGCTAGTGTCGCGCGTCGCTACGTCCTTGACGATCTCCGTCCAGCGGACTTGCGGACCCTTGAGCGGATCCGGGCGACAGCGGGTCGCCGTACAAGTCATGACATAGCGGAGGGCTGGGGCCGCATCCGGGGGTTCCGGCGCTCCA
>Ga0116181_1001755_pt1 | contig 18336 bp, 18 predicted proteins | sample AD_UKC075_MetaG_FD_89752 | JGI IMG/M metagenome (GOLD analysis project Ga0116181, IMG submission 89752) | Active sludge microbial communities of municipal wastewater-treating anaerobic digesters from USA - AD_UKC075_MetaG | ecosystem: Engineered > Bioreactor > Anaerobic > Digestate | place: USA...
GCCGCGTGGTTGTGGGCGCCGTACGGCGCGTGGTTGCCGCTGGTCAGCGGGAACAGGTTCTGTGCATTCCAGACCATGGAGCCTCCTCGGGGGGGCGGAGGGCGCCGGGCTGCCTGTCAGCCAGCGGCGCCAGGTGTCGATCAGGGTGGCAGGCCCGCGGACTGCAGCGCCTGCAGCAGGTTGTCGAGCATCGGCTGCTGCAGCGGCGACCATTGGCTGAAGGCCTGCAGCGAGAAGTCGGGCGTCTCGACCAGCAGCGCCTGGGCCAGTTCGCGGGCCTCGCGCAGCTCGCCGGTGCGCACCAGCGCGCCGATCAGGAAGCGCCGTGCGCCGTTGTAGTGGGGATTCAGCCGGAGCGCCTTGCCCAGCCAGGCCACCGATTCGTCATAGCGTCCGCCGCCGAAGCAGGCGCTGCCGCAGATGGTGTAGTGCCAGAACTGGTGCTGGTCGAAGGGGCTCAGCCGCACGGCCTGGTGCACCCGCGACAGCGCGTCGTCACAGCGGCCCAGGTAAGACAACGTGGCGCCGCTGCGGGCCCAGGCGGCGGCGCAGCTGGGGTTGATGGCCAGCGCCTGTTCCTGCATGTCCAGCGCCTGCGCATGTTGCTTCTTCTGCAACGACAGCATGTAGCCGGCCACCGACAGTGCCCAGGCGTCGCGTCCGTCCAGCCGCACCGCCTGCATGGCATGGTCCAGCGCCAGACGGCTCTCCTCGCCCTGCGTGGCCATGCTGCCCTCGGCGGCGGCCAGGCTGTACCACCAGGCCAGGTGGGCATGGGCCTGGGCGTAGTCCGGGTCCAGCTGCACCGCGCGGCGCAGCAGGTCGCCGGCGGCTGCGAAGGCCGGTGTGCGCAGCTGGTAGATGCCGGTCAGCGCACGCAGCACGCAGTCGTAGGCGCCGTCGTGCTCGCTGGGGCGACGGCGCACGCGCGCCACCTCCTCGTCCTGCAATGGCGGCGCCACCGCGGCGGCTACGCTGGCGGCGATCTCGGACTGGAAGCTGAACAGATCGTCGCTGCTGCCGTCGTAGCGCTGCCGCCACAGGATGCGCTGGTCGGCCGCATGCAGCAGCCGCACATGGATGCGCAGCTGCGCGCCCGCCTGGTGGACGCTGCCCGCCAGCAGGTAGCGCACGCCCAGTTCCTCGGCCACGTCGGCCAGCGTGTCCTGGCGGTCGCGGAAATGCAGCGACGAGCCGTGCGCGATCACGAACAGCGCGCGGTTGAGCGACAGCGCAGCGATGATTTCCTCGGTGATGCCTTCACCGAAGTAGGCATCGGCGCCGGTCTCGTTGATCAGGGGCAGCACGGCCAGCGTGGCCAGCTGGGCCGGCCCCACGCGGCGCCCGGTGCGTGCCGAGGCATCGGCATGGGCCGCGGCGCGGAACACGTGCATGGGCCGGCCGGTGCGGCGCATCAGGCGCTCGCCCAGCGGTTCGAAGTGGCCGTCGCACTTGCCGAAGGCGAAGTCGCGCACTTTCTGGGTCACCAGCACGTCGTCATGCCCCGCACACGATTGCAGATCGGACGCCACGCTGACGCCATCGCCGACCAGTTTGCCGTCGTCGACGATCACGTCATCCACAGCGATGCCGATGCGCATGTGCAGCGCATGCGCTTCGTCGGCACCGGCCGCGGCCCGCTGCTGCGCCAGGCCCTGCTGCAGGGCCAGCGACCAGTCGACGGCGTCGACCACGCTGGCGAACTCGACCAGCACGCGATCGGCGGTCAGCTCGTGCAGGCGGCCGCCGTAGCGCGGCACCTCGCGTTCGATGCGCTCGCTGCGGGTGCGCCGCCAGCGCAGCGCGGCGGCCTCGGTGTCGCGCGCCAGCATCCGTGCCCAGCCGACCACGTCAGCCTGCACCACGGCGGCCAGGCGGCGTTGCAGCCGGCTGGCAGGCGTCGGCGCAGCGGGTGATGCCGGCTCGGCCGGCAAGCTGTCGCGCGGCAGGGTCAGGCGGTACCCCCGGCCGGGGATGGTGGTGATGGCGGCAGCCCCCAGCACGCGCCGCAGCGTGGAAATCTGGACCGTGAGGTTGTTCTCCTCCACCACCAGGCCTTCCCAGACCAGGTCCAGCAGTTCCGCCTTGCTGACGACGCGGTCGCTGCGCTCGGCCAGCGCCACCAGCACATCGAAGGCGCGTGCACCCAAGGCCATGGGCTCGCCATCGACCAGCAACACACGCTCGGCCACACGCACCGTGACCCGACCGAATGCCAGCACCTGCAGCACGCGTTCCTCCTGAACTCCGGGTGGGCCGCTGTCGCGGCCTCGGTGCGTTTATGTAACAGCTTTTGCGCCGGCCATCGTGCAAGTTGGCGATGACCTGCGCTCCCGGGCTCGCATAGCGTGAAGCGCCGACTGCCCGCCATCGACCCCGCACACCCGCACCATGCCTGCCACCGCCAACACCGCGCTGACCCTGACCCAGGTGCTGACCCAGCAGCACATCCTGCGTCTGCTGGGAACGCGCATCAGCGACCTGTCGCCGCGCGGCGACCTGGGCCTGGGCCCGGACCCTGGCGGTCCGGTGGGCTTTGCCCTGGTGCGGGCGGTGGCGCAGGGCGGCCACTGGTCGCTGCTGCCGGCCCCCATCGTGCTGAGCGTCTTCGGCGACGGCCAGCCACCCGGCGCCGAGGACGCACTGGCCCGGCCTGACGAGCGCATCTGGACCGCTGGCAGCCAGGATGCGGCGCTGCAGCTGCGCATCGTGCCCGCACCGCTGGGCAGCCTGCTGCAGATGGCGCTGGGCTGACGCGGCCTGTCACCTGCGGCATCGCAGCGGCCGGCGTGCTGGCGAGAATGGCGGCGCCATTCCGCACCCCCGGAGAGATTCCCGATGAAGCGCAGCGCCTTCCTGCAGTCCCTGTTCGCCGCGGTGATGGCCGTGGCCTGGCCCGCGGCCGTGCATGCCCAAGCCGGCGCGGCCTGGCCCAGCAAGCCGGTCAAGATCGTGCTGCAGTTCCCGCCCGGCGGCAGCACCGACGCGGTGGCGCGCATCCTGGCGCAGACGCTGCAGGCCAGCCTGGGCCAGCCGGTGCTGGTGGAGAACCGGCCGGGTGCCGACGGGGCGATTGCCGGTGACTTCGTCGCCCGCAGCGAGCCTGACGGCCACACCTTCTTCCTGGCCAGCAACACGCCGATGATGCAGGTGCCCCTGCTCAAGAAGACCCCGCCCTACGACCCGGTGAAGAACTTCACCCCGGTGTCGCTGGTCGGGCGCTACATCTACGTGCTGGTCACCAGCCCGTCCTTGCCGGCCAAGGATGTCAACGAGCTGCTGGCCTACGCCCGCGCCAACCCCGGCAAGCTGGGCTACGGCAGCTACTCGGGCGTCACCCAGCTGATGCACAACAACCTGAAGTCGGTGAAGGCCGACACCAACCTCGTGCCCTACAAGGGCGAGGCGCCGACGGTCACAGACATCCTGGGCAACCATGTGCAGCTGACCTTTGCCACGCCGGCCAGCACCATGGGCCACATCAAGGAGGGCAAGCTGCGCCCGCTGGCGGTGCTGCTGCCGGCGCGCTGGTCGCTGCTGCCCAACGTGCCCACCGGCGCCGAGGCCGGCCTGCCGCCGTTCACCGCCGGCACCTGGGCCGCGCTGTTCGGCCCGGCCAAGCTGCCGGCCGACATCGCGCAGAAGATGAACAAGGCCTTGAACGACGCGATGGCCAGGCCCGAGGTGCGCGAGAAGATCGCGCCGCTGGGCTTCGAGCTGGCCGGATCGACGCCCGACGAGATGGGCAGGTTCCTGCAGGAGCAACTGGTGGCCTGGGCCAAGGCCTTCAAGGATGCCGGGATGAACCCGGAGTGATGCGCAAGGCGGGGCACACACCCCGCTGCGTCAGGCGGCGTGTTTTGCGGCCGGCGCCAGCTGATCGAGCGCCGCTTCCAGCCGCGCCACGGCGCCGGCCACGTCGGCCAGCTTGTCCAGGCCGAACAGGCCCAGGCGGAAGGTCTTGAAGTCGGCCGGCTCGTCGCACTGCAGCGGCACGCCGGCGGCGCTCTGCAGGCCCAGCGCGGCGAAGGCCTTGCTGGTGTGGATGCCGGCGTCGTCGGTGTAGCTGACGACCACGCCCGGCGCCTTGAAGCCGGGTGCGGCCACGCTCTTGAAGCCGCGCCGCTCCAGCGCCGAGCGCACCGCCTCGCCCAGCGCCCACTGCTGCGTGCGCACCAGGTCGAAGCCGCGCGCGCGGGTCTCGACCATCACGTCGCGCACCTTGGTCAGGGCGTCGGTGGGCATGGTGGCGTGGTAGGCATGGCCGCCGCCTTCGTAGGCTTCCATGATCTGCAGCCACTTCTTCAGGTCGCAGGCGAAGCTGGTGCTGGTGGTGCCGTCGATGCGCTTTCGCGCCTCCTCGCCCAGCATGACGAGGGCGGCGCAGGGCGGGCCGCTCCAGCCCTTCTGCGGTGCGCTGACGAGCACGTCGATGCCGAGCGCGGCCATGTCGACCCAGATCGCGCCGCTGGCGATGCAGTCGAGCACGAACAGGCCGCCCACCGCGTGCACGGCGTCAGCCACCTGGCGCAGGTAGTCGTCGGGCAGGATCATGCCGGCGGCGGTTTCCACGTGCGGGGCGAACACCACGTCCGGCCGCTCGGCCTGGATGGCGGCCACCACCTCGGCAATGGGCACCGGGGCGAAGGCGCTCTGGTGCTGTTCGGCCACGCGCCGGGCCTTCAGCACCGTGTGGCTGGCGGGAATGGCGCCCATTTCCAGGATCTGAGTCCACCGGTAGCTGAACCAGCCGTTGCGGATCACCAGCGTCTTCTTGCCGGTGGCGAACTGGCGCGCCACCGCCTCCATGCCGAAGGTGCCGCTGCCCGGCACGATGGCCACCGAGCGGGCCTTGTAGACGTCCTTCAGCAGGCCCGAGATGTCGCGCATCACGCCCTGGAACTTGGCCGACATGTGGTTGACCGCACGGTCGGTGTAGACCACCGAATATTCCAGCAGGCCATCGGGGTCGACGTCGGGCAGCAGTCCGGGCATGGGGTGTCTCCAGGGTGGTCTCGGGCCCCGGGCCGGTATCGCCACCGGGGGTCGGCCAGCTTAGCACCGGTGTCCGGCGGCGGGCAGGCCGTTGACCGGCGGGCGGTTACCCTCCTGCGCCATGTTCCGCGGAATCCTCTTTGCCCTGGCCGCCGGCCTGATGTGGGGCCTGGTCTTCATCGGCCCGCTGCTGCTGCCTGACTACCCGGCGGCGCTGCAGGCCTTCGGCCGCTATGTCGCCTTCGGCCTGATCGCCCTGCCGCTGGCCTGGATGGACCGGCGCACGCTGGCCCAGTTCAGCCGCGCCGACTGGCTTGAAGCGGCCAAGCTGGGCCTGGTCGGCAACATCCTGTACTACCTGTTCCTGGCCAGCGCCATCGCCCGCGCCGGCGGGCCGCTGCCGACGATGCTGATCGGCACGCTGCCGGTGGTGATTGCCGTCACCAGCAACCTGCGCGACGCCAGGCGCGACGGCCGCCTGCCGTGGCTGAAGCTGCTGCCCTCTCTGGCCTTGATCGCCGCGGGCATCGGCTGCGTCAACCAGGCCGAGCTGGCGCACTTGCGCGCCGATCCCGACGCCGACTTCTCGCGCTATGCGTTGGGCGGCCTGCTGACCATCGGCGCGGTTGCCTGCTGGACCTGGTATCCGCTGCGCAATGCCGACTGGCTGCGCCACCACCCCGACCGCAGTCCGCGCGCCTGGGCCACGGCGCAGGGCGTGGCCACGCTGCCACTGGCCCTGCTGGGCTATCTGGGCTGGTGGCTGTGGTCGGCCACGGCGGCGGCCGAGCCCTTCCCCATGCCCCTGGGCCCCAGGCCGGGCGTTTTCCTGGGGCTGATGTTTGCCATCGGCCTGTTCGCCAGCTGGCTGGGCACGATCTGCTGGAACGAGGCCAGCCAGCGCCTGCCGACCGCCCTGGTCGGCCAGCTGATCGTCTTCGAGACGCTGTCGGCCCTGGCCTATGCCCTGCTGCTGCGCGGCACGCTGCCGCCGCCGCTCACCGGCATCGGCGTGGTGCTGCTGGTGGCGGGCGTGCTGTGGGCCTTGCGGGTCAGGCCCGAGCCGTTGGCGGCCGACGCGCACCCGGCCTGAGCCAGCCCAGCAGGCCCAGGCCCGCAGCCAGCAAGCCCCAGCCCGCAGGCTCGGGCACCGGCGCCGACAGTCCGGTGGCCCGCAGTTCGACCCGGGTGTAGACCTCGCCGTTGAACGCGGTGGCGGTGTTGGCAAAGGTGCTGAACGACGTCATCTACGCGCCCGTGGCGTCGGCGAATGCCCAGTTGCCGGAAATGGTGTCGGTGTTCGGCGTGTTGTGGTTCAGGGACAGCACCAGTGCACCGGCGCCGGCGGGCACCACCAGCGGCACGCTGCCCAGCACGGTGATCGCGCCGGCCTGGAAGTCCTGCTTGCGCAGCACGATGTGGCGGCTGCCGTTCGTGGCGCCCGTCAGCGACAGCTCGACGACGTCGTTGTTGTTGCCGAAGTTGTCGCTGAACCGCAGGCCGAAGCTCTGCCCCGGGTCGGGCAGCGCCGCCAGGTCCAGCCGCAGCGATGCGGCGAAGCTGCGGCTGCGGTTCAGGCCGGCATTGGCATCGCTGATGTTGGTCAGCAGGCGCAGCCGGATCGACTGGCCCGTGCTGCCCTGGGCGTTGGCCGCCACCTCGCCGAGGTTGGGGTCGAGCAGCAGCGACCCGCCGACCTCGCGCACCGCCAGCGCGGTATCTGCACCCGGGGCCAGCCCGGACAGCACATAGTTGGCCGGCGTGCCGGTGGACGAGAAGTTCGGCCCGACCAGGGGATTGCCGTTGTCGAAGCTGTCGCCCAGCAGCCGGCTGTTGCCGAGCAGCCAATCGACCGAGCTGCCGTCGCGGTAGACATTGAGCTGCCAGGCGGTCATCACCGTGGCGGTGGCCGGCATGGCGCAGGCGGCGGCCAGGGCCAGCGTGGCCAGGCGGTTGGTGGTGGACATGGGGTTCTCCTTCCTCGTTGGGCCTGTGGTGCGGCGGGTCGTCGCCCGTCTGCGGCCCATCTTGCCCAACGCGGTTCCATCGGCCAGCCGCTGCACCCCCTGAACAGGGTCAGGCGCCGTCACAAGTTGCAACCGGCCTTCGTCGGCGTGCCATCGCCACCCGCTGGCACGTGGTTGACGCCGGACAGCAAGCCGCCTGCGCATACTGGCAGGCCCCGCACCGGAGCCTGCCATGCACCCATCCGACCTGCCCGCCGCCGCGATGCACCCCGCCGCCGCGCACCCCGTGCCCGACGCGCACGGCCAGAACCTCTACACCGCCGATCCGGTGCTGGCGCGCCTGCTGCCGCTATACCTGCCGGCCGACCTGCTGGCGCATTTGACGCCCACGCTGCAGCGGCTGGGCGGCCTGGCCGGCAGCGTGCTCGACACCCTGGCCCACAGCGCCGACAACAACCCGCCGGTGCTCCAGCACCGCAGCCGCAGCGGCATCGACGCGCAATCCATCGTCAAGCACCCCGACTACGTGGCGCTGGAGCGCATGGCCTTCTGCGAGCTGGGCCTGGCGGCGATGAGCCACCGCGGCGGCGTGCTGGGCTGGCCCGCGCCGATGCCGGCGGCGGCCAAGTACGCGCTGACGTATCTCTTCGTGCAGGCCGAGTTCGGCCTGTGCTGCCCGCTGTCGATGACCGACTCGCTGGCGCGCACCTTGCGCAAGTTCGGTCATCCCGATCTTGTCGCCCAGCACCTGCCGGGCCTGACGACCCAGGTCTTCGACGACCTGCAGCAGGGCGCGATGTTCATGACCGAGCAGGGCGCCGGCAGTGACGTGGCCGCCACCGCCACCCGCGCCGAACCGGATGGCGATGCCTACCGCCTGCATGGCGACAAGTGGTTCTGCAGCAACCCCGACGCGGGCTACGCGATGGTGCTGGCGCGCATCGACGGCGCACCGGCGGGCATGGGCGGCGTCTCGCTGTTCCTGCTGCCGCGCCGCCTGGCCGACGGCAGCGCGAACAGCTACCGCATCCTGCGGCTGAAGGACAAGCTGGGCACACGCTCGATGGCCAGCGGCGAGATCCGGCTGGAGGGCGCCCGGGCCTGGCTGGTGGGCGAGGCCGGCCGCGGTTTCCAGCAGATGGCCGACATGGTCAACAACTCGCGCCTGTCCAACGGCATGCGTGCCGCCGGCCTGATGCGCCGGGCGCTGACCGAGGCCCTGTTCGTCGCCCGCGAGCGCCGCGCCTTCGGCAGGCGGCTGATCGACCTGCCGCTGATGCGCCGCCAGCTGCTGAAACTGATGGTGCCCACCGAGCAGGCGCGCAGCATGCTGTTCCAGACCGCCGAGGCGCTGCACCGCTCCGACGCGCAGGAACCCGGCGCCTATCCGCTGGCGCGCATCCTGACGCCGCTGATCAAGTTCCGCGCCTGCCGCGATGCCCGGCGCGTGACCGGCGACGCGATGGAGGTGCGCGGCGGCTGCGGCTACATCGAGGAATGGGCCGACCCGCGCCTGGTGCGCGACGCCCACCTCGGCTCGATCTGGGAAGGCACCAGCAACATCGTCGCGCTGGACGTCATCCGCGCCGTGCAGCGCGAGGGGTCGCTGCCGGTGCTGCAGCAGCACTGGCGGACGCTTCTGGACGCCACGCCGCTGCACCCGGCGGCGCGGGCAGTGTTCGACGCCACCCTGGCCCGGGTGGCCGACGTGGCGCAACGTGCGGCCGCCGCCGGCAAGGCGGGTGACCACCAGGCGAGGCAGGCGGCATCGGCCCTGTACCACGCGACCACGGCCACGGCAATGGCCTGGGAGGCAGGGCAGATGGGCTGCGCCCGGCGCATGCGGCTGGCGCAGTGGACGCTGAAGGCAAGGCTGCTGCCGGCCGACCCGCTGGAACTGGACGCGCTGCCCGACTGGCTGGCCGATCTGCTGGAGCCGGTCGACGGCGGCGACCGGCCAGCCGTGGCGGCGGTGCAGGTGCTGGGCTGACGTTCTGGTGCTGCCATCGGACGCTGCATCGGCCGTTTCGACCGTCTGTCGCAGGTCACTTGAAGTTCGGTGCTGCGGCGCTAACCTGGGAGTTCCCGATGGTCGGGATGCAGGAGAAACGCCATGGATCTGAGCGAAGAACTGGGCCGGCTGGCCGCGCTGCACGAGCGGGGCGTGTTGTCCGACGAGGAATTCCAGCGCGCCAAGGCCCGGGTGCTGGGCGGCACGCCGGCGGTTGGCGCACCCGCCTTGCAGGCGATCAATGCCCTGCGCCGCAGCCGTGACGACCGCTGGCTGGGCGGCGTGTGCGGCGGCATCGCGCGCATCACCGGCGTCGAGGCCTGGGCCTGGCGGCTGCTGTTCACCCTGCTGGCGATGTTCGCCGGCACCGGCGTGCTGGCCTACGTGCTGATGTGGATCCTGGTGCCGTCGGACCCGCCGACGTCCGTCCAGGCGCCTGGTCGGCCGCTGGCCGGCTGAGCCAGGCCCGCAGCGCTCCCAACGCCTCACGGCACCAGCGGCAGGAACACGAAGGCTGCGAACAGCACCAGGTGCACGGCGCCCTGCATCATGTTGGTCCGACCCGTGCCCAGCGTGATCGCGCCGACGAGGAAGGTCAGGGCCAGCAGCACCAGGTCCTTGGGCGGCAGGCCCAGCACCAGGGGCAGGTCGAGCAGGGTGGTGGTGGCCACCACGGCGGGGACGGTCAGGCCGAAGCTGGCGGCGGCCACACCCGCGCTGGGCGGTGCGGCGTGCTCGGCCTCGTCGGCGGTGTTGGACGGCGGCAGGAAGTCGTCGCGGTGGCGCACCGTGTGCAGGAAGACGAAGATTGCCCACAGCGCCAGCGACGAGACCGCGGCGAACACCAGCTGCGACGCGGTGTAGGTGCCCTCGGGCGAGCTGGTGGTGAAGGTGGGCAGCACCAGGGACAGCCCGGTCAGCGCGACCAGCGCCGACAGCGCGCCGTTCGTGCCCTCCAGCCGGAAGCTCTGCGCGTGGTGACGCAGGCCGCCGGCCAGCAGGCAGATGCCGACCACGCCGGTGCAGATGATCATCACCGCCGCGTAGATGGTGTCGCGCGGCAGCGTGGCGGTGCCGGGGCCGCCGGCCAGCATCATCGAGACGATCAGCGCCACCTCGACGGAACAGCAACTCACCCTGCTCGCGTGGCGTGATCGCCTCGCCCGGGCCGCCGATCGGCAGGATGCGGTTGTGCCGCGCCGGGTCGGTCAGGCAGCCGGCGATGAAGTCGCCCAGGTCGTCGTCATGGATCGGCTTGCAGGCGGTCAGCCGGCCGTCGCCGAACAGCAGGAACGGCCGGCCCTGCCGCACCCGCGCCACCTGGCCGCTGAGCGACTTGAAGAACGCGGTCGGCCGCACGATGGACCAGGCCAGGCCGCTGGCCATCAGCTCGGCCTCGAAGGCCAGCTTGGCCTGCTGGAAGGCGAGCAGGGGCTTCTGCACGCAGATGGCCGACAGCAGCACGATGCGGCCGATGCCGGCCGCCTTGGCTGCCGCCAGCGCGCTGCTGTGCGCCCGGTGGTCGATGGCCCAGGCGTCGGCCGGCGCGCCGGAGCGCGAGGCCAGGCAGGACACCAGGGTGTCGACGCCGCCGGCAAAACCCTCGCGCCGCAGCCAGTCACCGTCGGTCGGGTCACCGAAGCGCAGCGCCGCGCCGGGCAGCAGGCGCTGCACGTCGGCCTACTGCAACCGACCGCCCGCGCCGGCGCGCGGGCGCACCAGGCCCGTCACGTCGTGCCCGGCGCGCAGCAGCGCCCGCACGGTGGCCTGGCCGATGGTGCCGGTGGCGCCGAGGACAGCGACGCGCATCGGCGGTGGCCTCGTCAGGCCGGATGCAAGGCGTCGTCCAGCGCCTCCACCCAGTGCTTGACCGGCGTCGCCGTGCCGCTCTGCAGGTGCTGGATGCAGCCGACGTTGGCCGAGACGATGGCGCTGGGCTGCAACTCGGCCAGGTTGACCAGCTTGCGGTCGCGCAGCTGCTTGCTCAAGCCGGGCTGCAGCACGCTGTAGGTGCCGGCCGAGCCGCAGCACAGGTGCGACTCGTTCATCGCCACCGCCACGTCGAAGCCCAGCGCCCGCAGGCCGCCCTCGACCCCGCCGCGCAGCTGCTGGCCGTGCTGCAGGGTGCAGGGCGGGTGGAAGGCCAGCTTGCCGGGCTGGGCATCGGCCATGCGGGGCTTCAGCACCTTCACGATCTCGGGCAGCAGCTCGCTCAGGTCGCGTGCCAGGCTGGCGATGCGGGCGGCCTTCTGTGCATAGGCCGTGTCATGCGCCAGCGCGTGGCCGTAGTCCTTGATCTGCACGCCGCAGGCGCTGGCGTTCACCACGATGGCTTCCACCGAGCCATCGGCCGTCTCGCCGCTGATGTGCGGCCACCAGGCGTCGATGTTGCGGCGCATGTCGGCGAGGCCGCCGTCGTGGTCGCTCAGGTGGGTGCGCAGCGCGCCGCAGCAGCCGGCCTTGCCAGCGATCACCACCTGGATGCCCACCGCGTCGAGCACCCGCGCGGTGGCGGCATTGATGTTGGGCAGCATCGCCGGCTGCACGCAGCCGGCCAGCATCAGCATCTTGCGGTCGCGCGTCTTGGTCGGCCACTGGCGCGCACGCGGGTGGGTGGCGCTGGGCACCTTGTCGGCCAGCGTGGCCGGCAGCAGCGGGCGCACGGCCTTGCCCAGGGCCATCGCGGTGCCGAACAGCGGCGAGGTCAGGCCCTCGCGCAGCAGCCAGCGCACGGCGCGTTCTCCGGCGGGGCGGGGCACCTTGTCGTCGACGATCTTGCGGCCGATGTCGACCAGGTGGCCGTACTGCACGCCGCTGGGGCAGGTGGACTCACAGTTGCGGCAGGTCAGGCAGCGGTCCAGGTGCAGCTGGGTGGCGCGGGTGGGCGCGGCGCCTTCGAGCACCTGCTTCATCAGGTAGATGCGTCCGCGCGGGCCGTCCAGCTCGTCGCCCAGCAGCTGGTAGGTGGGGCAGGTGGCAGTGCAGAAGCCGCAGTGCACGCACTTGCGCAGGATGGCCTCGGCCTCGGCGCCCTCGGGCGTGCCTTGGAATTCAGGGGCGAGGTTGGTTTGCATCGCAGGTGGAAGCTTCGGGGTTCGTGAGTGTGGGTCAGCGCAGCCAGCCCGCCAGCAGCGGCAGCAGCAAAGCCGCCAGCACCGCCTGCAGGCCCAGGGCCAGGCCGGCGTAGGCGCCGGCATCGGGGTGCACCTGCAGCGCACGCGCCGCGCCGATGCCGTGGCTGGCCGTGCCCAGCGCAAAGCCGCGCACCACCGGGCGGCGGATGCGCAGCAGGTCGAACAGCGCCTGGCCGCTGAGCGCGCCGACCAGGCCGGTCAGCACCGCCAGCACCGCGGCCAGCGCGGGAATGCCGCCCAGCTGCTCGGCGATGCCCATGGCCACCGGCGCGGTGGCCGACTTGGGCGCCAGCGAGGCCAGCACGTCCACAGGCAGGCCCAGCGCCCAGCCGATGGCCAGCGCGCTGCCGGCCGCCGCCGCACCACCGGCCAGCGCCGCGGCCAGCAGGGCGGGGGCGCGGCGCCGCAGTTGTGCGCGCCGCTGCCACAGCGGCCAGCCCAGCGCCACCACGGCGGGGCCCAGCAGGAAGTGGATGAACTGCGCCCCGGCGAAGTAGCGCGGGTAGGGCGTGCCGGTGGCCAGCAGCAGGCCGGCCAGGGCCAGCACCGTCCACAGCACCGGGTTGGCCCAGGGCGGCTGGCCCAGGCGCAGCGAGGCCATCTGCGCCGTCAGGTACACGACCAGGGTGGCCGTCAGCCCGAACAGCGGCGTGGCCGACAGGTAGACCCACAGCTGCACCACTTCCTGCATGCTGGGCGTTGCGGTCATGCCGGCGCCTCGGTGTCATCGGGCCACAGCGCATCCAGCACCCAGGCCGTCACCGCCAGCCCCACCCAGGTCGAGGCCAGCAGCGCCACCGCCATGCGCAGCCCGTGCTGGCCGACCAGGGCCCCATGCGCCATCACGCCCACACCCACCGGCACGAACAGCAGTGACAAGTGCTGCAGCAGCGCATCGGACGCCGCACCGGCCGGCCCGCGCAGGCGCTGCACCTGCAGCAGGGCCACCAGCACCAGCAGGCCCAGCACCGGGCCGGGCAGGGGCAGGTGCAGCAGACGCGCCGCCGCCTCGCCCACCAACTGGCACAGCAGCAACAGCGCCAGGCCCTGGAGGATGTTCATGCGAGGGTGTAGCGCAGCGCCCAGTAGTGGGTCCAGCTGACCCACTCGGCATTCCGTGCGCGCGGCCCCAGGGCGGCGATCGCCTGGGCGGAGGTCGGAAAGTTCTTCAGCACCTCGTGCGTGCTGCCGTCGTCCAGCGGGCGCTGCTGGTAGGTGTTGCCGTCGGCGTCCTGGCGGCTGATCGGCGTGCTGCTCGTCTGCACGAAGCTGTTGTCCAGCATCACCACCACCGCGCCGGGTGTCAGGCGGGCGTGCAGCGCATCCAGCCAGCCCGGCAGGCGCGCCAGCGGCACATGGCTCCACCAGCAGCCGGCAAACGCCGCGTCGAAGCGCTCGTCGTCCAGTTCGGCGAAGGTGCAGGCGTCCAGCGTCTGGAACTGCACGCAAGCCGGCATCGCCTTGCTCTGCGCCACGGCCAGCGTCTCGGGGGTCAGGTCGGTGGCGCGCCAGTGGGCGGCCTGCGCCGCGCCATGTGGCGTCCACCAGCCGGTGCCGGTGGCGATCTCCAGCACCCGGCGGCCGGCGAAGACGCCCGGCAGCCAGGCCTCCATCGCCCGCAGGTCGGCCTGGCGCTCGGGCTTGGCGTAGACGCGCTCGTAGTCGGCCGCACGCTGCCGGTAGTAGGCGGCCATGCTCGCGGGCGTGGCGTCGGCGGCGCTCATCAGAGCTCCGGGTACAGCCGGCCGGGGTTGAAGATCCGGTCGGGGTCGAAGGCGTGCTTCAGCCCGCGGTGGATGGTCATCAACGCCGGCGCCACCGGCGCGAAGGCATCGCCCGGCGCACCGCCGCGGAAGGCCGTGGCATGGCCGCCGGCGCGGGCGGCGACATCCCGCAGCGCCGGGGCGGGTGCGCTGGTCACCACCCAGCGCTGGGCGCCGCCCCATTCCAGCAGTTGCTCACCCGGCAGGCCCAGCGGTGGCGCGGTCTGCGGCACGGCCAGGCGCCATAGCGTGGCACCGCCTTGTACCGCCTTCGCCGCGCCGACGAAGAACTCATCCGTCTGGTCGCGCATCCCTTGCCAGAAGCCGGCGGCCAGCGCCGCGTCGATCACCTCGCCGCCCAGCGCGCGCTTGGCCGATTGCACCGCTGCCGCCGCGCCGGCCAGGCGCAGCACCAGCATGCCGTCCCACCATGCACTGGCGCTCAGCGGCAGCGGCTGGCCGCCCCAGGTGTTGAGCTGGCGCAGCGCGGCGGCCTCGTCCAGCTCGAAGCGCAGCGTGGCCGCGGCCACCGGTTGCGGCAGCACCTTCAGGCTGACCTCGCACAGCACGCCCAGCAGGCCCATGCTGCCGGCCAGCAGGCGCGACACGTCGTAGCCGGCCACGTTCTTCATCACCTGGCCGCCGAAGCTGACGACCTCGGCCTTGCCGTTGAGCAGGGTGGCGCCCAGCACGTAGTCGCGCACGCCGCCCACTGCCGGCCGCGCGGGGCCCGACAAGCCCGCGGCGACCATGCCGCCGACGGTTCCCCCGGCCGCGAAGCGCGGCGGCTCGAACGGCAGGCACTGGCCCTTCTCGGCCAGCGCCGCTTCCAGCTCGGCCAGCGGCGTGCCGGCGCGCACGGTCACGACCAGCTCGCTGGGCTCGTAGCTGCTGATGCCGGCCAGCGGCCGCACGTCCAGCGGCGCGCCGGTCACCGGCCCGCCGTAGAAGGCCTTGGTGCCGCCGCCGGTGATGGCCAGCGGCGTCTTGTCGGCGCGTGCGGCGCGCACGCGGTCGACGATGGCATCGAGTGCGGCATCGGCCATCGTCAGAACCTTTCCAGCTCGGGGAAGGGCAGCAGGCCCTTCTTGACATGCATGCGGCCGTATTCGGCGCAGCGGTGCAGCGTCGGGATCACCTTGCCCGGGTTCAGCGTGCCCACCGGGTCGAAGGCGGTCTTCACCGCGATCATCTGCGTGCGCTCCTCGGGGCTGAACTGCACGCACATGCTGCTGAGCTTTTCCACGCCCACGCCGTGCTCGCCGGTGACGGTGCCGCCCAGGGCCACGCTGGTCTCCAGGATGTCGGCGCCGAACTGCTCGCAGCGGTGCAGCTGGTCGGGGTCGTTGGCATCGAACAGGATCAGCGGATGCAGGTTGCCGTCACCCGCATGGAAGACGTTGCAGCAGCGCAGGTCGTACTTCTTCTCCATCTCGGCGATGGCGATCAGGATGTCGGCCAGGCGCTTGCGCGGAATGGTCGAGTCCATGCACATGTAGTCGGGGCTGATGCGTCCGGACGCCGGGAAGGCGTTCTTGCGCCCGCTCCAGAAGGTCAGCCGCTGCGCCTCGCTCTCGCTGACCTGCAGCCGCGTTGCGCCGCAGCCTTCCAGCACCGCCAGCATGCGGCCGATCTCTTCCTCCACCTCCTCGGGCGTGCCGTCGCTCTCGCACAGCAGGATGGCGGCAGCGTCCAGGTCGTAGCCGGCGCGCACGAAGTCCTCGACCGCGGCGGTCATCGGCTTGTCCATCATCTCCAGCCCGGCCGGGATGATGCCGGCGGCGATCACCGCTGCCACCGCATTGCCGGCATCGCGCACATCGCCGAAGCTGGCCATGATGCAGCGCGCCAGCTGCGGCTTGGGCGTCAGCTTGACGGTGACCTCGGTGGTCACGGCCAGCATGCCCTCGCTGCCGATCACCACCGCCAGCAGGTCCAGGCCGGCGCAATCCAGCGCGTCGCTGCCGAACTCCACCGCCTCGCCCTCGGCGGTGAAGCCACGCACCTTCAGCACGTTGTGCACCGTCAGGCCGTACTTCAGGCAGTGCACGCCGCCGGAGTTCTCGGCCACGTTGCCGCCGATGGTGCAGGCGATCTGGCTGCTGGGATCGGGCGCGTAGTACAGGCCGAACGGCGCGGCGGCCTCGCTGATCGCCAGGTTGCGCACACCGCACTGCACGACGGCGGTGCGCGCCAGCGGGTCGAGCTTCAGGATCTTGTTGAACTTGGCCAGCGACAGCACCAGGCCCTCGGTGTGCGGCATCGCGCCGCCACTCAGGCCCGTGCCGGCGCCGCGCGCCACCACTGGCACGCCGATCGCGTGGCAGGCCTTCAGCACGGCGGCGACTTGCGCCTCGGTCTCGGGCAGCGCCACGGCCAGCGGCAGGGCGCGGTAGGCGGTCAGGCCATCGCATTCATACGGCACCGTGTCCTCGCGGCTGTGCAGCAGGGCATGGGCCGGCAGCAGCGGGCGCAGGGCGGCCACGATCTGCTGCTGGCGCGCCGCGCGCTCGGCGGCGCTGACGACAGCAGGGGCGGCCAGGGCCGGCTGCGCCAGCGCCTCAGCCGGCGTGGGGGCGTTCATGGGGTCTCCTCGTGCGGCACGGGTGGCATTGTCGGCAGTTTCCTGCCCGCCACCCGCACCTGGACCGCAAGCCATTCGCACCCGCCCGGCACCCAATGCCGGGCGGGGTTGCGGGTCAGTGGATGACCGTCAGCGTGAACGGCCAGACGTACGCCTGCAGGGTCACGTAGCCACCCACCAGGCAGGCCAGCGCGATCGAGTGGAAGAACACGTAGCGCAGGATGTCGCCCTCATGGTTGAACCAGCGCGTGGCGGTGGAGGCCACCACGATGCTCTGCGCGTCGATCATCTTGCCCATCACGCCGCCCGAGCTGTTGGCCGCGCCCATCAGGTTGGGCGACAGGCCCAGCTGCTCGGCCGCCACCTTCTGCATGCCACCGAACAGCACGTTCGACGCGGTGTCCGAGCCGGTCATCGCCACGCCGATCCAGCCCATCAGCGTGCCGAAGAAGGGGTACAGCACGCCGGTGCCGGCAAAGGCCAGGCCCAGGGTGGTGTCGGTGCCCGAGAAGCGGGTCAGCGTGCCCAGGGCCAGCATCAGCACGATGGTGACCAGCGAGTAGCGCACCAGCCACAGCGTCTTCAACCACTGGCGCACGATCTCCACCGGGTTGTACTTCATCACCAGCGCGCCGACGATGGCCGACAGCAGGATGCCGGTGCCGGTGGCCGACAGCAGGTTCAGCGTGTAGACCGCGGCCTCCTTGTGCGGGGTGGGCACCACCGGCGGCACCTTCTCGATCAGGTTGTGCAGGCCCTCGATCGGGAACTTGGGCGCGAACAGGCTGTTGAAGAAGTCCTTCACCGGCGGCAGGCCCCAGACGAAGACGAAGACGGTCAGGATCAGCCAGGGCGTCCAGGCGCGCAGCAGGTCGGCCTTGCTGTGCTGGGTGATCTTGGTTGCCGGCTTGGCCTCGCCGCCGTCGGTCTCGTGGCCCTTCAGGCTGGGCGAGGTCCAGATCTTCTTCGGCTGCCAGACTTTGAGGAAGGCGACCAGGCTCACCATCGACACCAGGGCGGCGATGATGTCCACCAGCTCGGGGCCGATGAAGTTGCTGACCAGGTATTGCGGGATCGCGAAGCTCAGGCCCGTGACCAGGATCGCCGGCCAGATCTCCCACATCGCCTTGCGCCCGGCAAAGGCCCAGATCAGCCAGAACGGCACCAGCAGGCTGAACACCGGCAGCTGGCGGCCGATCATCGCGGTCACTTCCATCAGGTCGTAGCCGTGCACCTTGGCCAGCGTGATCACCGGCGTGCCCAGGGCGCCGAAGGCCACCGGCGCGGTGTTGGCGATCAGGCTCAGGCCCGACGCGGCCAGCGGCGAAAAGCCCAGGCCGATCAGGATGCCCGCGGTCACTGCCACCGGCGTGCCGAAGCCGGCCGCGCCCTCGAAGAAGGCGCCGAAGCAGAAGGCGATCAGCAGCAGCTGCAGCCGGCGGTCTTCGGTGATGCCCGACAGCGAGTCCTGCAGCACCTTGAAGCTGCCGTTGGCCTCGCACATCTGCTGCAGGAAGATGATGTTCAGCACGATCCAGCCGATGGGCAGCAGGCCGGTGAAGCCGCCGAACATGGCGGCGCGCCCGGCCAGTTCCACCGGCATGCTGTAGGCGAACACCGCCACCGCCATCGCCGCGATCAGGCCCAGGCCGGCGGCGATGTGCGCCTTGATGTGCAGGAAGCCCAGCGCCACCAGCATCACCACCACCGGAACGGCGGCGAGCGCGGTGGAGATGAACATGTTGTGGAAGGGGTCGTAGACCTGTTGCCAGACCATGGCTTGTCTCCTCGTGTGGGCCGCGCCCGCCCTGCGTGGGGCTGAACATCGGCGTTGCTGCAGGTGGCGCCCGGGGTGGTCGCCGTCGAAGCTGCGCATGGTGCC
>Ga0116181_1001760_pt1 | contig 18306 bp, 18 predicted proteins | sample AD_UKC075_MetaG_FD_89752 | JGI IMG/M metagenome (GOLD analysis project Ga0116181, IMG submission 89752) | Active sludge microbial communities of municipal wastewater-treating anaerobic digesters from USA - AD_UKC075_MetaG | ecosystem: Engineered > Bioreactor > Anaerobic > Digestate | place: USA...
ACCACCACCCGCTCGTGCTCGTAGGCCGTGCGCAGGGCGCGGCCGTAGTCCTCGGGCGGCAGGTAGGCCGGTTCCTGGTCGTACTTGGCCAGCTCGGCGATGAAGCCGGGCTCCAGCATCGCGCCGCGGAACGCCTGGTGCAGCGTGGCCACCACGTCGGCCGGCATGCCCGCCGGGCCCACCAGGCCATAGGGCGACATGGCGACGATGTGGTGGCCCAGCTCCTTGAGCGTGGGCACCGTGGGCCAGCGTTTCGTGCGCTGCTCGCCGAAGGTGACCAGCAGGCGCAGCTGGCCCGAGTCGACGAAGGGCGCAAAGCCGTTGCTGTTGACGCCCACCATCACCTGGCCGGCAGCCACGGCCAGCATCTGCTCGGCCGTGCCCTTGTACGGCACGTGGATGTAGCTCAGGTTGCGCTTGCCGAACAGCTCGTCGATCACCACATGCGGCGTGGTGCCGGCACCGTTGGTGGCGATGCTCAGCGCGTTGGGATGCGCTTTTGCATGGGCGAACAGGTCGTCCAGCGACCTGAACGGGCTGGCCTGCGGCACCACGATGCCGAAGGTGACGCCCGACAGCTGCAGGATCGGCGTGGTGTCGCGGATCGGGTCCCACAGCACCTTGCGCACCCAGGGTGCGCGCAGCACCGTCTGCGGCAGCTGCGCCAGGGTGTAGCCGTCAGGTGCGGCCTGCTGCAGCACCGGCATGGCCAGCGTGCCGCCGGCGCCGCTGCGGTTCTCGATCAGCACCTTCTGGCCCAGGCGCCGCGCCGCGCCGTCGGCCAGCACGCGGAAGGTGAGGTCGGTGGCGCCGCCGGCCGGCCAGGGCAGCCATAGCGTGACCGGCCGCTGCGGAAAGCGCTGCGGCGCCTGCGCCAGCGCGGCGCCCCAGGCCGGGCCCAGGGCCAAGGCCCCGAGCAGACCCATCAGCGCACGGCGGTGTTCGCCGCGGTGTTTCAGTTCCATTCGATCAGCTCCAGGGTCATCGTGCCCCCGGTCAGGAAGGTGGAGTTGGCCGGCTCGCTGCGCTGCACCTTCACCAGGCCCACGCCCTTGCAGTACCACTCGGTGGTCGTCAGCGGCATGTCCTTGAAGCCCACCACCGGATCGGCGAACAGGCGCATCACCGCCGTGCCTTCCACGCGCAGGCAGTCGCTGAAGCTGCCGGCGCGGGTGGCCAGCTTCTCGCCCAGCGCGGCAATGCGCCAGGTCATCGGCACCGGCTTGTGGCTGTGGCGGATCTCGGGCGGAAAGTCGGCATTGCGGCGCAGCAGGTAGGTGGTGGCCGGCGTCTGCCAGGTGGTGCCCACGGCCAGCGGCATCTTCAGCACGTAGCGCGCCGGCTTGTCGGGCTCGGGCGCCTCCTGCAGGTCGGTCTTGCTGGCCACGCGGGTGATGCCGGTGTCATCGGCACGCAGCCAGTAGTCCAAGCCGCTGTCGCTGCGGCGGCGCCAGGCGCTGCCCCCTTCGATGGCCTCGCTGCCCAGCGTGGTGAGCACCAGCGGCTCACGCTCGGTGGTGTTGTTCTCCCAGGCGCTGACCTGCTCGTAGACCCAGCGGTGTCCGGCGTCGAGCGGGAAGTAGGAGGTGCTGGCCGGCTGGCCGGAGCATGCAGCCAGCACGGCGGTGGATGCGACCAGCCAAGCGGTCGCCGCGGAACCGGCTTCGCCGGGCCGCTGGCGGCGCCCCCCTGGGGGGGAGCGCCGAAGGCGCTTCGGAGGGGGGCTCATTTCTCGGGCAACTGAGGGGCCGGCATGTCGCGGATCTTCACCGCCTGCTCATCCGCACCGGGGCGCAGCCAGCCGATGCCGCGCTTGCCGGCCTTGGGCTCGGTCGTGCCCATCTGGCTGATGCCCTGGCGCGCCTTCTTCATGCTCTCGTTGAGCAGGGCGTGCAGGTCCTTGGTGTAGGGCAGCCTGTAGGCGCGCGGCTGCGGCACCGGCTTGCCCTTGTCGATGGCGTTGACCCACAGGTACAGCGCGCCGGCGGTCTTGTTGGTCGGCTCCTCGATCACCACCGCCAGCAGGGCGAAGCGCTCGGGCAGGGCGTCGGGCGTGGGCCAGCCCGACAGGTTGTGCACCACGTCGTCGCCCCAGAAATACAGCACGGTGACGCCGGCCAGCAACAGCGCCTTCATCCACGCCGGCCAGCGTGACCACAGCAGGGCCAGCGCACACAGCAGCACCAGGGCCGCGAACGAGAGGGTCAGGGCAAGACTCATGGTTCAGATCCGCTCGACGATCGTCTTCGGCAGGGTGTTGATGTTGGTGACGCTGCCGTCGGGCAGCAGGGTGAAGCGGGCGGCCGTGCCTTCGTCGCCCTTGCGCGCCAGCGTGATCTGGCCGTAGTACACGACCTCGGCGCGCGGGTTCACCTTGACGATGCTCACCGTCACGTCCACCGGCTTGCCGTCCTTGCTGTCGTAGTAGTGGGCATTGACGGTGTACTCGCCCGGGGCGATGCCGCGCAGCGTCACCACCTCCTGGTTCAGCGGGTTCACCACCTGCTTGCCGTTGACCACGATGCTGTCGTTGGCCAGGCCGCGGTCGTCGCGGTCCAGGTGCATCAGCCCGGCCTCGCGGGCGCGGAACCACACCAGGTTGCCGCCCGGGTCCTGCACCCAGGCGTCGATGTCGTTGGGGTTCATGTCGGGCCAGCTGACCGTGATGATGTATTCGGCCTTGGCCGGAATGTCGCCCGCCTTCAGCGCCCGCGGGTTCATCGCCAGCAGGGCGACGATGAAGCAGAAGACGAAGGCGATCAACATGTTGAACAACATGTCGTAGAAGGGATCGACCTCGGCTTCCCGGGTGCGGCGGCGGCTGCGCATGGCTCAGGGCCTGGCGCCTTGGCCGATGGCCAGGCCGGCCCGCTGGCAATCCGACACGAAGGCGTCGGCGTAGCGGTCCAGCCGCGTCAGCTGCAAGCCCAGCAGGATGTTGCCCACCAGGCCCACCATGGTCGTCAGCAGCGCGATGCCCAGGCCCTGGGTCAGGCTCTTGAGCAGGTCCTGGCTCTGGCTGGGGTCGAAGCTCTGGATGTTGCCGATCTGCAGCGCCAGCACCGAGAACCCGATCACCTTGCCCAGCAGGCCCAGCTTGAGCTGGATGCCGTTGACCCACCAGGCCGTGTGGTGCGGGCCCTGGGCCTGCTCCAGCAGCAGGTCCAGCGGCGCGTCGACGTCCACCGGCTTGCTGCGCAGCGCGGCCAGGTAGTCGGCGGCCCAGCCGTCGCCGGCGGCCGTGACCAGCAGCCGGCGCTGGCGCTGCAGCTCGCGGCTCCGGGCGCCGCACCACAGCGTGCTGGCGAAGAACACCACGATGATCACCAGGGTGATGCCGGTCGGGTCGCTAGCCAGCAGCAGCGCCCACACGCCGCGCATGCCCAGCAGCCAGCTGCCGAACAGCAGCATGCCGCCCAGGGCCAGCCACTCGAACCAGATCGGCTCGATGTTCAGGCCATGCTGGCGGTCGGCCGTGCGCGGCAGGGCATGCGGATGAGGTCGGTTGAAGAAGGCCATGCCGCTCAGCCGCCGCGTTTGGTGAGTTGACCAAAGCCGCGCTGCGGGTCGTAGCCCCAGGCGGCGAGGAAGAAGCACAGCGCCAGCGTGCCCAGCACGATCCAGGGCGAGATGCCCGGGTCCTTGCCGTAGAGCGCAAAGCGCATCCATTCCACCGCATGGGTGAAGGGGTTGAAGCGGGCGATCTGCCAGACCCAGGCCGCGCCCGACTCCTCCAGCTTCCACAGCGGATAGAGCGCGGTGGACATGAAGTACATCGGGAAGATCACGAAGTTCATCGTGCCGGCGAAGTTCTCCAGCTGCTTGATGTGCACCGAGAGCAGCAGGCCCAGCGCGCCCAGCATCAGGGCCGACGCCACGGCGGCGGCCAGCACCTGCAGCGTGTTCGGCCCGATCACCGGCAGCGTGGTGCCCAGCGCCCAGGCCACCAGCACGAAGGCCGCCGCCTGCGCCAGGCTCAGCACGGCAGTTGCCGTCAGCTTGGCGAACAGGATCCACCAGCGTGGCAGCGGCGCGGTCAGCAGCAGGCGCATCAGGCCCATCTCGCGGTCGTAGACCATCGCCAGGCTGCTCTGCATGCCGTTGAACAGCAGCACCATGCCGACCAGGCCGGGCGCGATGTAGACGTCGTAGGGGATGTAGGTGTCGTAGGGCTCGTTGACCGCAACGCCGAACACGTTGCGGAAGCCCGCGGCGAACACCGCCAGCCACAGCAGCGGGCGCACCAGGGCCGAGACGAGGCGGCCATATTGGCGCCCGAACTTCAGCAGTTCGCGGACGACGATGGCGCGCAGCGCCTGGAACGCATGTCTCATCGGGTTTTGCAGAGCTTCTCGGGCGCATCGGCGCCCAAGGTGTCCAGCGCATTCTTCGGATGCAGGATGCCGTCGACCGGCGCGGTCGCCACCACGCTCTGGCCGTCGCCCAGCAGCAGCGGCTGGCGCAATTGGCCGTCCCAGGCGCGGAAGCTCAGCGGCACGCCCTTGCTGCCGTCGATCTCGACCTCGGCCAGCGCCTTCTGGAAGGCGGCTGGCGGCCCCTTCGGTGCGGCCACGGCAGCGGCGGCCAGCGCCTTGCCCGCCATCCAGCCCGCCCAGTCGTGGCCCTGCATCGGCCGACCGGCGGCCTTGGCGAAGCGGCGGCTGACCTGGGGCGCGCCGTAGCGCTCGAAGGCCGGCGACCAGGCCTGGGCCACCAGGCCGGCATCGCCGACCACCGGCCGCGGCAGCGCGGTGCGGTAGGGCAGGGTGCGGGCAAATTCGCCGTCGCCGTCGACCACCCACACCACGTCGTAGGCCAGGCCGCCGGCCGTGCCGGTCAGCAGAAGCGGGTTGGCCAGGTCGCGCTCGCGCGGGTCGGCCGACAGCTTGAACGGCTTGCTCGCCGCCAGCTTCAGGCCGTAGCGCTTGATGGCGGCCTGCGCGGTGGCGCTGCGGGCGGCGTCGTCGGGCGACGGGCCGGTGAGCAGCAGCACGTTGCTCCAGCGGCGCTGCGCCAGCACCTGCGCCAGCGCGTCGGCACGCATGCGCTCGCTGGGCAGCAGGTGGACCAGCTTCGGCCGGCAGTCGGCCTCGCGCAGGCGGTCGGCAGACTCGCCGATGTTCAGCAGCGGCGTGGCCTTGGCGGCGTCTGCGGCGGCCAGCAGCCAGTCGGCCGGCAGGTCGGCCAGCAGGGCGGCGGCGCCGGCCTTCTCGGCCCGGGCGGCAGCGTCGCGGGCGGCGGCGGCATTGCCCACCTTCACCGTCTCCAGCGTGATCGCCGCGCCCTCGGCGTCCAGCTCCAGCTTGGCTTCCTTCAGCGCCACGTCCAGCCCCTGGGCTGCCGGCCCGCCGGGATGGCCCAGCGCCGGGCGCTCGGTGCGGCTGCGCTCCAGGCGCGGGTCGTCGTCGCGCACCAGCAGCGTGGCCTTGAAGGTGGCGGCCTGCGCCGCGCCCAGGGCCAGCAGCAGGCCGAGCGGAATGAACCGCTTCATTCGGCGATCAGCGCCATGTACGGCACGCGCCCCACCGGAATGCTCTTGAGCGCCTTGGCGCCGGCCACGTCGACCACGGTCATGTCGTCGCTCAGGCCGTTGACGACATAGAGCCGCTGCTCGGCCTTGTCCAGCGCCACGTTCCAGGGGCGCTTGCCCACCAGCACCAGGTCGGTCACCTTGCGGCTGGCCACGTCGACGAAGGCCACGTGGTTGGCCTTGCCCAGCGCCACGAAGGCGCGCTTGCCGTCCCTGGTCATCGTGATGCCCACGGGCGTGATGTCGGCCTTGCGTGCGCCCTTGACCTCGAAGTCCAGCGTCGCCACGGTGCTGTAGTCCTTCGTCGACAGCACGGTGACGCTGGCCGCCAGCTCGTTGGTCACCCACAGCTGGCTGCCGTCGGGTGTCAGCGCAAAGCGGCGCGGGCGCTTGCCGACCTTGACGTTCTTCAGCACCTTGCCGCTGGCGGTGTCGACCACGTGCACCAGGTTGGCCACCTCGGAGGTGACCCACACCGTCTTGCCGTCGGCCGCCACCTTGACGCCCTCGGGCTCCTTGCCCACCTCGACCGTGCGCGTGACCTTGCCGCTGGCCACGTCCACGAAGCTCAGCGCGCCGGCGTCCTCGTTGGACACGTAGACGGTCTTGCCGTCGGGCGACACGTCGAAGGCTTCCGGCTCGTCACCCAGCGGCAGCTGGCCGACCACCTTGCGCGTGGCCAGGTCGATGATGTCGGCGCGGTTGCTGTCGGTGCAGGCCACCAGCATGCGGCTGCCGTCGCCGATGCGCTGCAGGTGGCGCGGGCGCTTGCAGCTGGGCAGGGTGCCGGTGACGCTGAGCGTCTTCAGGTCGACGATGGCCAGCGCGTCGTCCTTCTCGCTTGAGACATAGGCCACGCCCTGGGCCTGGGCCAGGACGGCGGTGGACAGGGCGGCGGCCAGGGCGGCGCGGCGCAGCAGGGGTGCGGTCATGCGGGTCTCCGGAATGCAGGCGGATCTCGGGCGCAGGTCAGGCGGTGGCGCGGATGAAGGCTTCTTCCAGCGTGCCGCCGCCGAGTGTCGCGGCCACCTCGGCGGGCGTGCCGTCGGCCAGCAGCTTGCCCTTGTGCAGCACCAGCACGCGGTCGGCGGCTTCGGCCTCTTCCACCAGGTGCGTCGCCCACAGCACGCTGCTGGCGCGCGTGCGCACGTCGTCGTGCAGGCGCTGGCGCAGTTCGCGCCGGCTCTTCGGGTCCAGGCCCACGGTGGGCTCGTCCATCAGCACCAGGCCGGGCCGGTGCAGCAGGGCGCGCACCAGCTCCACCTTGCGGCGGTTGCCGCCCGACAGTTCCCGCACCGGGCGGTCGAGGTCCTTGTCCAGGCCGGCGGCGGCGGTGTCTTCGGCGATGCGCTGCGCCGCCACCGCCCGCGGCAGGCCATGCAGGTCGGCATGGAAGCGCAGGTTGCGCGCCACGCTCAGGTCCAGGTCCAGCGACATGGCCTGGAACACCACGCCGATGTGGCGCAGCGCGGCCACTGCGTGGGTGCGCAGGTCGTGGCCGTCGACCTGGACCTGGCCGGCATCGGCGGCGAACAGCCCCGTCAGCACCTGGAACAGCGTGCTCTTGCCGGCCCCGTTGGGCCCCAGCAGCGCGGCAAAGCAGCCGGGCTGCAGGGTGAGCGACAGGCCGTCCAGCGCGGCACGCGGGCCGTAGCGCTTGCCCAGCTGGTCGATCTGCAGGCGCGGGCCGGCGGTGGTGGAGGCGGTCATCGGGCTGCGGTTGTAGCCGCTGACTTGCCCGCCGCAAACCTGCGGAATGTCCGGGGCCACCGTGTCACAGCTCGATCTCCATGCCGTCGTAGGCCAGGGCGATGCCCTGTTCGGCCCAGCCGTCGCGGGTGGCGGCGGGCTGGTCGGCAAACAGCACCTTGTGCCGCGCCGGCATGCCGCGCAGAAGGTCCAGCCAGGGCTGGCCGCCGGCGCCGGCGGCGGCGTCGCCGGGCAGGTGGTCCAGCAGCAGGCAGTCGGCCTCGCGCATCCAGTCGAATTCGGTGGCGCCGATCTGGGCCAGGCCCGGCGCGCAGAACACGCGTTGGCCGGTGGCCAGGTCGCGCACCGCCAGCGCGATGCTGTCGCCCACCTGCGGCTGCTCGCCCGCGGCCTGGTGCGCCAGGTGCGGCGGCAGCGGCACCTGGGTGGCCACGGCGGTGAACTCCAGCGTCGGCATGCCCTCGACGCGGAAGGCCGCCACGCGCCGGTCACCGGCCACCGGCACCACGCGCCAGTGCACGCCGCAGTAGTGCTGCAGCACCGGCAGCACCGGCAGGGCGGTGGTCAGCTGCTCGAAGACCGCCGGCGTGGCGTAGAGGTCGATCGGCGCGCCGTCGCGCAGGCTGAGCAGGCCGCCGACATGGTCGACCTGGGCGTCGGTCAGCACCACGGCGCGCACCTCGGGCTCGGGCAGGCCCAGGTGGCTGTCCAGGCGCAGGTCGCTGTCGAGCTGGTGCGCCACGCCGGGCGACATGTTCACCAGCACCCAGCGGCCGCTGCCATTGCCCAGGGCCAGCACGCCACGCTCGCGGGTGGAGGTGCCGGGGCCGGCGGCGTCGCGGCGGCGGCGCAGCGCCTGGCCGCCGCGCAGGATCACGATCTTCATGGGCGCAGGCCGGCGCGCGGCCGCCGGGCTGGCGCCGGCATTGCGGCAAGATGGGGCATGGCTGTGATGTCCTCGTTGTTGTCGTCGTCGTCGCCGGGCTGGCCGCTGGCCGGCCGGCTGGTGGTCGGTCGTGGGTCAGGATTCAGCAAGACACATGCCGCCGCGCCACCAGCCCGGCGGCCGGCTGCAGCGGCCGCTTCCTCGGGAACACCCCGCCCGGCGCGGCGCGCGGTGTGACAGGCGTGCTCCAGCGCTGCTGCGTGTTGGCACAGTACAAACCCCAGATCGCCCGGCGACTGGCCGGCTTGGCGCTGACACTGCTGCTGGCCCTGGCGCCGCCGCTGGCCGCGGCCGCCTGCCGGGGCCTGGCGCAGCCGCTGGTGGCCCTGGGGCCGGGCCTGTGGTGGTTGCCGGCGGTGGCGGGCGACAGCCAGGCCGGCAACCGCGGCCGGGTGTCGAACCTGCTGCTGCTGCGCGAAGGCCCCGGGCGTGGCGCCCGCTGGTGGCTGCTGGGCAGCGGCCCCAGCCCGGCCTTCGGGCGTGCCCTGGCCTGCCAGTTGCAGCGCCAGCTGGGCGCCCGGGTGACCGACGTCATCAGCCCCTGGGCGCGGCCTGAGCTGGTGCTGGGCGTGGCCGGCCTGCAGGCGGCGTCGGGGGCGCCCATTCGCCACTGGGCCCATGCCGAGGTGGCGCAGGCCATGGCCGTTCAGTGCCCGCACTGCGTCGAGCGCCTGGCGCTGCGGCTGGGCCCGGCCGCTGCTGACCTGGGCGCCGACCCGATCCGCCTGCCCGGGCTTCGCCTGCAGGGTGACCAGGGCCGGCTCGGCCCGTTCGACTGGTGGACGCTGCCGCGCAGCGCCGGCCGGGTGGTGACGGTGTGGCGGCTGGCGCAGCCGGGCCGCCCCGCACTGTGGCTGGCGCCCGGCCTGCTGCAGGGTGAAGGCGGCGTGGGCCCGCCCGACGGCCGCGATGCCGACCTGGCGCTGCTTGCGCAGTCGGCGCAGCGCCTGGCCGCGCTGGCGGCGGCCGACGGCCCGGCGGCACGGTTCATCGGCGAGCAGGGCCCGCCGCTGCCGGCCGATGCGCCGCTGCAGCACGCCCGCTACTGGACCGACCTGCTGGCGCAGGCGCGCGCCGCGGTGGAGCGGGGCGACGACGAGACCGCGCCGCCGCCGGCCTGGCCCGGCCTGCCGGCGGGCTGGGCGCAGGCGCCCTGGCATGCGCTGAACTGGCAGCGCGCCTGGCGCCAGGTGGAGGCCGAGGTGCTGGCCGCACCGGTGCCGGCACCATCCCCGGCCGCCAGCGCACCCTGAGCTGCGGCGCCTATTTCGGCGCGTTCCAGCGCAGCTTGCGGTAGATGGTGTTGCGGCTGATGCCCAGGCGCTTGGACGCCTCGGAGATGTTGCCGCCGGCCTCGTCGACGGCGCGGCGGATGGCGTCGATCTCCATTTCCTCCAGCGAGCGCGGCGCACTGGCGGTCTCGCCCGACCAGCGCGGCGCGGGCGGGGCGGCGGTGCCGGGCGCCGGCTGCATCGGCTGGGCGGCGGCGGGCTGGGCGGCAACGACCGGCGCTGCCGCAGCCGGCACCACCGGCGCCGGCTCGGCGGCGGCCTGCTGTGCGCTCTGCGCCGCGCAGGCCTCGTCGAGGAAGTCGTCGGACAGGTGCTCGCGGGTGATCACCGGCTCGCTGGCGGCCATCACCGCCGCGGTGCGCAGCACGTTGAACAGCTGGCGCACATTGCCCGGCCAGGAATAGTGCTGGAACAGGCGCAGCACCTCGGCGTCGGGCTGCAGGTGGCGCTGCCGGCTGCCGCCGCCACCCCCGCCGTTTTCGGTCAGCTGGTCCAGGATGCGCCGCACCAGGGCCAGCAGGTCGCTGCGCTCGCGCAGCGGCGGCAGGCGCACGGCCAGGCCGTTGAGGCGGTAGAACAGGTCCTCGCGGAAGGTCTTGGCGTCGATCATCTCGCGCAGGTTGCGGTGCGTGGCGCAGATGATGTTGACGTCCACCGCCACGCTCTTGGTGCTGCCCAGCGGCGTGACCTGGCGCTCCTGCAGCACGCGCAGCAGGTGCGCCTGCAGGGCCACCGGCATGTCGCCGATCTCGTCGAGGAACAGCGTGCCGCCGTTGGCCTGCACGATCTTGCCCACCGCGCCCTTGCGCCGGGCGCCGGTGAAGGCGCCGTCCTCGTAGCCGAAGAGCTCGGCCTCGATCAGGGTCTCGGGGATGGACGCGCAGTTCACCGCCACGAACGGCTGCTTGGCGCGGGCCGAGTCGACGTGGATGGCGCGCGCCAGCAGCTCCTTGCCGGTGCCGGTCTCGCCCAGGATCAGCACCGGGATGTCGCGGTCGAGCACGCGGCGCAGCTTGTCGATGACGCTGGCCACCTGGGCATCGCCGGTGCGCAGCTGGGCCAGGCCGCCGGAGTTGGGCCCGCTGCCGCGCGGGGCGCCGTCGCCCGGCGCGGCGGGGGGGATGGTCTGCACCTGCGGCACCGAGGGCTCGGTGGCGGCGCTGGCGCCCGACGCTGGGCCGGCCTGGCTGTTCACCGCGTCCGACAGGCTGGCCCACACCGGCCAGTTGAAGCGGGCGTGGATGTGGAACTGCCGCCCGCCGTTGAGCTGCACCGGCATCGGCGTGGCCAGCGGGCTGCGGAAGCGGTCGACCAGGGCGCCCACCGTGGTGCCGAACAGCGTGGTGAGGCTGTGCATGCGCAGCGCGGCGCCGCTCAGGCCCAGCTGCTCCAGTGCGCCGCGGTTGGCGCCCACCAGCTTGCCGTCGGCGGCCACCGCCAGGATGCCCTCCATCAGCGTGCCGATGAACTCGACCCGGCTGTGGAAGTGCAGCCGCATCACGTTGCGGTAGTCGTCGGTGAGCCAGTGGTTCTCGATCATGCGCGCCGACATCTTCACCAGCGCCATGGTGTGCTGGTGGAAGCTGCGGTGGTCGCCGGTCACGTCCAGCACGCCCAGGATGTTGCCGCGCGGGTCGAGGATGGGCGCGGCCGAACACGTCAGGAAGTGGTTGGCGTGCATGTAGTGCTCGTCGGCATGCACGAGCGTGGGCACCTCCTCGATCAGCGCGGTGCCGATGGCGTTGGTGCCCTTGGTGCTCTCGCTCCAGTTCACGCCCGGCTGCAGCGCCACCTTGCTGGCGCGGGCCAGGAAGTCGTCGTCGCCGATGCTGTGGATGATGGTGCCGGTGGCGTCGCACAGCACGACCATGCTCTCGGTGTTGACGATCTGCTCGTAGAGCATCTCCATCACCGGCGCGGCATGGTCGTGCAGGCGCAGGTTGCGGTCGCGCACCACGGCCAGGTCACTGCGTCCCAGCGGGTTGTGGTCGGGGCGCTCGATGCGCGACACGCCCAGGGCCACGCAGCGTTCGTGGCTCTGGTCGATCTTGTCGATGTGGTCCGGTCCCAGTTTCAGCCCCGCGGCGATGGGTCGCACCTGTTCGTCGCCGCGGCGCACGCCGATGCCGTGGTTGCCCAGGACGCCGGACGCCGGATGGAATGGCCCTCGCATTGCGCTGTCTCCTGCACCGCCTGGCGGCGGCTTGTCTCCGTGGGCCCGGGCGCTGCGACGCCGCGTGGCCGGTTGTTGTGCTGGCCCGGTGATGCCGGGCCGGGCGGCTCCACTGCAAAAGTCGGGCCGGGGCGGGTGCTTCACTTTCGAACACTGATCTGTTCCAGCGGCGCTGATCGTACCGCCGAGGTGCCCGATCGTTCGCTTTCTGAGCAACCGCGTCGGGCATGGCCCGCATCGGGGGGCTTGTCGCCGCCCCGACAATGTCTGGCATGTGCCTTGCAGTCGCATGCCGCCAGATTTGTCACAACCCGGACGGAGACACCGCATGACCCCCCAGACCCAGAACCCGACCCGCCGCGGCCGCGCCGCCGCCCTGTTCACTGCGCTGGCCCTGGCCGCCGGCCTGGCCGCCGCCCATGGCGACGTGACGCCGCAGGCCGTCGACACCAAGGACCTGCCGCAGCTGGGCGACAAGTGGCTGGCCGAGAACCCCTACCGCGCCAACGACAAGGCGATCAAGACCGGCAGCTCGGCCTACAACCAGAACTGCGCCCGCTGCCACGGCCTGGAGGCGATCTCCGGTGGCATCGCACCCGACCTGCGCAAGCTCGACAACGACTGCGCCGGCCTGAAGGACGCCAAGAAGAAGAGCGCCTGCATCGCCGAGATCGACGAGTACTACACCACCAGCGTGCGCCGCGGCAAGGTGCGCAACGGCGCGGTCTACATGCCGCCGTTCGAAGGCATCCTGAACCAGGAAGCGACCTGGGCCATCAAGTCGTACCTGGAAACCCGCCGCGAGAAGCCGATGTGAGCACCGAAGTTTCCTGCTGCGCGGGCCGATCTTGCGCCTGCGCTGCTCGCCGTACGGGTGTACGGCTGCGCTGCTCGACGCAACCTCGACCCGCTCGCGACGGAATCTGCGGCACTCACATTCACCGGTGGCTGGCTCGATCCGCCGGCAGGAGACAAGCATGAACAACACGACCTCGTCGCGCCGCACCTGGCTGCAGGCTGGCGCGGCTGTGCTGGCCGGGGCGGCGCTGCCAGCCCTGGCCCAGGACAAGCCCGCGCTGCAGCGCATCCAGGAGCGCGGCACCCTGGTCGTCGGCGTCTACAACGACCTGCCGCCCTTCAACAGCGGCGGCAAGGGCATCGACGTGGCGCTGGCCGAGGCGCTGGCCAAGGCGCTGGGGGTGAAGCTCTCGCTGCTGCCGTTCAATGCCGGCGAGGACATGGGCGACGACCTGCGCAACATGGTCTGGCGCGGGCACTACCTGGGCTTCGGCCCGGCCGACGTGCTGCTGCACGTGCCGGTGGACCGGCCGCTGATCGCGACCCAGCCGCGGGTCAGCATCTTCGGGCCCTACTACCGCGAGCGGGTGATGGTGGCGCGCGACCTGGCCAAGGCGCCGAAGATGGACAGCCTGGACGACTTCGGCCGCCAGAAAATCGCCGTGCCGGGCCAGAGCCTGGCCGGCTGGCTGCTGATCGGCGCCGAGAGCGGCAAGTACCGCGAGCAGTTGATCACCAAGCTGAAGGACGGCACCGAGGCCGCCGCCGCCCTGCAGCGCGGCGAGGTGGTGGCCGCCGCCGGCCATGCCAGCGAGCTGGAATCGGTGCTGGCCGGCGACGCCCGCTTCGCCATCGAGCCGCTGCCGCTGCCGCGCATGAAGGACGGCTGGGTGATCGGCCTGGCCGTCAAGAAGGAGAGCGACGACCTGGCCCGCGCCCTGCAGGCGGCCATCAACGCCCTCAACGAGAACGGCGAGATGGCGAAGCTCTTCGCGGCGGCGAAGGTGAGCTGGCGCAAGCCATGAGGACCGTGTTCAGCGTCGCGCAAACTGGCCAGAATGAGGCCATCCGAACGAGGCTGCCTGACCTACGCCGACCTGATGCAGCAGCGACTGCAGGCCCTCAGCCCTGCCCAGCAGGCTGAGGTGTTCGACGTCGTGGAATTCCTCGCCAGCCGCCGGGTGGCGGCTGGCGCAGCGTCAGCGAAGCCGCCCGAAGGTGCAGGGCCTTCGCCGATGGCCAACTGGTTCTCGCATCCCATCCAGGTGCCGGCTTTCACGCCCTTGAGCCGCGACGAGGCCAAGGCGCATGACTGACTTCGTCGATTCCAACGTCTGGCGCTAAGCGTTGCTGACGCCGGATGCGCGCCTGCCCGATGTGCGACAGCAACGGGCCAAGCAGTTCCTCGATCAGCTGCAACGGCCTGTGATCAACCCGCAGTTGGTGCGCGAGGTGTGCAACAACTTGCTGAAGAAGTCGGCGCTTGACGAACCTGGGTTGCAGCGCTGGATCCACGACTGGTCTGCGTCCTGTCAGGTGCATCCCGACAGCCAGGCCCAGCTGAACGCGACCAGCGCCTGAGCAGGCCTGGCCCGGGCCCGCGTGTCAGCTGTTGCTGATCGCCCGCACCTCTTCGAACGAGGTCAGCCCCGCCAGCACCTTCAGGATGCCGTCCTGGCGCAGCGTGCGCATGCCTTCCAGCATGCCGGCCAGCTGCAGCTGCTCGGCCCGGGCGCTGGTCTGGATCAGGTGGCGCAGCTCGCGGCTGACCACCAGCAGCTCGTGCAGGCCCACGCGGCCGGCGTAGCCGCCGTTGTCGCAGTGGCTGCAGCCCGGCGCGTGGTGGTGGCGCAGATGGCGGCCGGCCGGGCCGTCCACGCCGAAGCGCTGCAGCCAGTCGGCCAGCAGGGCGCCGCCGTCGGGGCGGTGCGCGGCATCGGGGAAGGAATACAGCCAGGCCTCGACCAGGCGCTCGGTCTCCTCGGCGGTGGCCGGGCGGTGCGTCACGCAGTGCTTGCACAACCGGCGCACCAGGCGCTGCGCCAGCACCGCCAGCAGGCTGTCGGCGAAGCTGAACGGGTCCATGCCCATGTCCAGCAGCCGGGTCACGGTCTCGGGCGCGCTGTTGGTGTGCAGCGTGCTCATCACCAGGTGGCCGGTGAGGCTGGCCTCCACCGCCATGCCGGCGGTCTCGGCGTCGCGGATCTCGCCGACCATCACCACGTCCGGGTCGGCGCGCAGGAAGGCGCGCAGCGCCTTGGCGAAGGTCCAGTCGATCTTCGGGTTCACCTGCACCTGGCGCAGGCCGGGCTGGGTGATTTCCACCGGGTCCTCGGCGGTCCAGATCTTGCGCTCGGGCGTGTTGATGTGGCCCAGCGCGGCATGCAGGGTGGTGGTCTTGCCGCTGCCGGTGGGGCCCACGCACAGCACCATGCCGTAGGGCCGCTCGATGGCCTCGCGCAGCTTGTCCAGCGTGTCGGGCTGCATGCCCATGCCGTCCAGCGGCAGGGTCTTGGCGCTGGCCAGCAGGCGCATCACCACGTCTTCCAGGCCGTTGGCCGTGGGGATGGTGGCCACCCGCAGTTCCAGCTTCTGGCCCTGCATCCAGCGGCCGAAGTTGATCTTGCCGTCCTGCGGCTTGCGGCGCTCGCTGATGTCCAGGTCGCACATGATCTTGATGCGCGCCACCAGCGCCTGGCGGTAGGTGTGCGGCAGCTCGATGTAGGGCTTGAGCACGCCGTCGCGCCGGAAGCGCACCCGCACCTTCTGCGTGCCGGGCTGGCACTCGATGTGGATGTCGGAGACGCCGCCCTGCTTGGCCTCCAGGATCATGGTGTTGATCAGCTTGACCAGCGAGTTGTCGCTCTGCTCGATCAGCGGCTCGTCCTCGCGGGCCGTGCTGACCTGCTCCTGCTCCAGGCTGGCCAGCAGCTTGCTGGCGTCGGCGCCGTCGTTGGTGTCGCCGAAGCTGGCGGCCAGGTCGGCCGAGGGCTCGATGCCGCCGTCTTTGCCCAGGCGCAGGTAGACGCGGTCGATGGCGCCGTGCAGCGTGCCGGTGCGCGCCAGCACCGGCAGCACCTTGCACTGGGCGCTGAACTCGATCTCGTCGATGGCATTGCGCGCCGACGGGTCCTCCAGCGCCACCACCAGGCGGCCGGCGCGCATCATCAGCGGAAGCGCGGTCAGGCGGCGCGCCACCGTCAGCGGCAGGCGCAGCGCGGCGTCGTTCTCCACCGGGAAGGCGTCGACGTCGACCACCGGGTAGCCCATCTTGCGCGACAACGCGGTCTGCAGGTCGGCGCGGGTCACGTCGCCGCGCTTGACCAGCAGCTCGCCCAGCGGCAGCTTGCGGTCCTGCTGCTGCAGCTTCAGCGCCTCGGCCAGCTGCGCCTCGGTGATGAAGCCCAGGCCCACCAGGGCCTCGCCGATGCGCACCATCGGCATGCGCGCCTGCTGGTCGATGGCCTTGGCCAGCTGCTCGGCGCTGGTGATCGTGCTGACGGTGAGCATGTCGCCCAGCGAGGGCGGGCGGGCCGCTGCGGGCGGCGCGCCGGGCAGCTCGTCCAGGCCCATCGGCGCCGTGTCCTGCAGGTCCTGCTGCGACAGCGACACCGGCTCCACCGACACCAGCATCGGCCTCGGGTACAGGCTGCGCAGCAGCCGGCCGCTGGCATCGATGGGGCTGTAGGTGAACAGGCCCAGCGGGCGGTCGATCACGCCCACGCTGGAGACGGTGGTCTCGCTGCCGTCCTTGAAGCGCAGGCGGTAGGGCTGCAGCAGGTTCTGCGGCAGCAGCGGCGTGGTGGCCTCGTGGGTGCGGGCGGCGTCGGCCGTGGGCTCCAGCGGACGCGTCAGGCTGAGGCGGCGGAACTGCGTGAAGCGCAGCGTCAGCGCATGCCGCGCCGGCGGGATCTGCAGCTGCACCTGGCCGGCGTCGGCGTCGAAGGCCAGCAGGCGGCCGGTGTTGATCCGGCCGTTGGGCCCCTCCAGCTCGCAGGGTTCGCTCTCGCCCAGGAAGGGTGGTGCCGCATAGCCGATGCTGGGCTGCGCCGGCCAGGGGATCGGCGCCGCGGTCGCCGCCCGGGCCGGCGTGGCGGGGGCCGCAGCGGCAGCGGGCAGGGGCGGCAGCCCGGCGGCGGGATCGGCACCTGGCGATGCGGGCGCCGTCGGTGGTCCCGGCGGCGCCAGGGGCACCAGCGACAGCGGTGGCAGGGACAAGTCGGACATGGGGTTTCCTGGCGAAACGGCTGCCCCATGCCGCCCGGGCCGGGGGGCGGCATGTCAGCCGCCACCATGCTAGGAGCGCGGCTGCGCCGCCATGGGCGGAACAGCCGGGCTTTCCGCCGCCTTCCCGTGGCATGTGCGGCGTGCCGCCCGGCGCGCGAACCTGTCTTGCCTGGCATGCCGCGTCGGCCGGACGCCTGTTGCAGTCGCGCAGCGGCTGGGTGCTGGCCGGTGTCGAAGCCTTCTTTGCCGCGACCATGCGGGTGCGGCTGATGGCGATGCGGCTGGGCTGGACCGAGACCCACGGCCTGGGCGAGAGCTGGGACTTCGGCCTGATGGTGGCCGGCGGCCTGGCTGCCGCGCTCTACGGCAACCTGGGCGACCTGGGCCTGGTGCTCGACCGCACCAGCGAGGCGGCGCGCGTGGCCCGCGAGGCGCAGCTGGCCGACACCCTGCGGCGCGAGGCCCTGGCCCACGGCGGGCCGGCCGCCGTGGTGCGGCTGGACGTGGACGAGCGCGACGACCCGCCGGCCCTGCTGCTGCAGGTGCATGACGACGGCCCGTTCTGGTTGAGCGCCGGTGCCTCCGGCGGCAGCGCCAGCCTGCAGGTGGCGCAGCGGGTGATGGCCGCGCATGGCGGCACGCTGCGCCTGGCCTCCACCCAGACCGGCGGCATGACGGCGACACTCGAACTTCCGCAGCCGGGCTGAACGCCGGCCGCCCGACGAGGCCATCCCACCATGCAACGCCTGCTCATCACCGGTTTCGAGCCCTTCGGCGGCGAGACGGTCAATCCGTCCTGGGAGGTGGCGCGCGCGCTGCATGGCCGCCGCTTCGGCGCTGCGCAGGTGGTGGCCGAGCAACTGCCCTGCGTCTTCGCCCGGTCGCTGCCGGCCCTGCGCGCTGCGCTGCGCCGCCACCGGCCGCAGTGGGTGGTGTGCCTGGGCCTGGCCGGCAGCCGCTCGGCCATCAGCCTGGAGCGCGTGGGGGTGAACCTGTGCGACGCCCGCATCGCCGACAACGCCGGCGTGCAGCCCGCCGGCAGCCCGGTGGTGGCCGGTGGTCCGGCGGCCTACTTCACCCGCCTGCCGGTGAAGGCGCTGGTGCAGCGCCTGCAGGCGGATGGCCTGCCGGCCGAGCTGTCGCTGAGCGCCGGCAGCTTCGTCTGCAACCAGGTGATGTACGGCCTGCTGCACGCGCTGCGCCGCCGGCCCCAGGTGCCCGCCGGCTTCATCCACCTGCCGCCGCTGCCGCAGCAGGCCGCCGCCCACCCGGGCAGCCGGCCGCTGGCGCTGGACGCACAGGTGCGCGGGCTGGCGCTGGTGCTCGACGCGCTGGTCGCCGGCCTGCCCGAGCTGCAGCAGGCCGACGGCCGCACGGACTGAGACTTTCTGCACAGGCGGGGCGGCCCGCCGCGCGTCGGTCTTCAGTCGGCCTCCTGCATCCGATGGCCACCGAACTGCAGGCTGCCCCTCTCCCCTCCGGCGCGTGGCCCGCGGTCCGTTCGACCCATCCGCTGTTGGAGCACCCCGATGTAACTCTTCGTTCCCGTCCTGGCCGCCACGCTGGCTTGCACCCTGTCCGGCCTGGCCGTCGGCGCCGAAGCCAACCATGCGAGCAAAGACGAGGCCCA
>Ga0116181_1001766_pt1 | contig 18277 bp, 22 predicted proteins | sample AD_UKC075_MetaG_FD_89752 | JGI IMG/M metagenome (GOLD analysis project Ga0116181, IMG submission 89752) | Active sludge microbial communities of municipal wastewater-treating anaerobic digesters from USA - AD_UKC075_MetaG | ecosystem: Engineered > Bioreactor > Anaerobic > Digestate | place: USA...
CTAGAGCGTCCGCGAGCGCGAGCTGCCGGCGGGACTCAGCGCCGGCGGAATCACCAGCCGCCACGAGCAGTCCCTGTCGTGGGAGACGATGAAGCCACGTGCAGCCTTGCTGGTTTCGGGTGGGTGGGTCCTTTGGATCGTAGCGTCTGCCGGTCTTGAGCCGGGCAGGAACCAACGCGCGATCGGAGGAAACCGTCGCTAGTCAGGAGGCGCGTTTGACGAACTCGGCGAACCGTAGTTCGAGCCGGTCCCTGTCTGGGCGGTCCTGGCGGCGGACGGGAACGGTCAGGGAGGTGCCGTGCATCTCCTGAAGCCCGTGTCGGAGCATCGGGCCGTCGACTTCTTCGAGTAGCTTCGCATCGACTTGGACGACGTAGTCGGGCGAGATTCCGAGCATGTTCATGTCGAATGCCGCGTGATGGATCTTGCACAGCGCCAGACCGTTCGAGACCGCCGGCAACCCGGACTCGTCGTGGTCGGGGATGATGTGGGCGGCGTCGAGTAGTTCGCCATGTCGCAAGCGGCAGATGGCACACCTGGTCTGGTACGCCGCGATCACGCGTCCGCGGAAGTCGGCCTGATGGAGGCGCTGCTTGACGACGCGTTCGGCGTAGCGGCGCTCGGGAGCATCCGGACGGCCGAGGCCGAGGAAACGAACCGACTCATCGAGCGCAAGCAGGAACTCGCGCTGCTCGACCAGATCCTCGACCACGTACACCGGGGCGTAGGGCACGTAGACCCCGTCGCGAACCTTGCGGAGCAAGATGATTGGCAGCCCGAGCTCGAACGCTCGGCGAAGCTTGGCGTTGTCGCCGTTGATCGAGCCTTCGCGGTACGAGTAGTGGAACAGGCCGCCCTCGACCTCTCGGTCCGCATACGGCCCGGTGGGTGAGCTCACCACGCTGAGGGTCGCATCCATGTCACGTGGATTCCAGATGCCGCGTGCCGCGTCGATCACGCGCCGGCCTTCCCCCGAAGGGAGCGACACCCAGGAAAGATCGGCGCGCGTGACAAAGCCGCCGTTCCTGCTGGCGCGCGCCATCACCGACGAGATGATCGAGTCGCGCAGCGGCTCCGCAGTGGGCACCCGTTTTTCATACCACGACGCAGCCGAGCTGCGCAGGCTTGTGTCGGTGGAAGCGTCTTCAGATGCCGATGAGCTGGATGGGGCGATGCGCGCTCATGCCGTCGATTGCGGGGGTGACCTTCCCAACTTGGGGTTGTTGGTGCCCAGCACTCGCGCCAGCGCGGGTCAAGTCCTGCGGGGTGGTGTACGGCTGATCCTTCGAGGTTCAGGCTGTGAGGGCCTGGAGGATGGGCTCGGTGTTCACCTCCTCGGTGCCCAGGGCCTGTGACTTGGCGAGGACGTCGAGGCCGAGGTAGCGGCGGGCTTCGGCCCATTCGTCGTGTTGTTCGGCCAGGCCGGCGCCCACGAGCCGGATGATGCTGGTCCGGTCAGGGAAGATGCCGACGACGTCGGTGCGGGTGCCGTGAACGTCCGCATCTGCCGCACTCGGCGCGGGCCTGAAAGACAGTCGTGGAGCCTTGCCGGAGCAATGACACCCAGATTCCTACTTCTAGTAGGATGGAGTCATGACCGCAGCTCAGGGAGTAGAGAAGCACTCGGTGTCGATGCCGGCCGCGACGTCGGAGTCGGTGCGTTCGCGGGTTGGTGCGCGTGGGTTCTCCGGGTATGTGGCGGCGGCGGTGGCCCGCCAGCTCGAGCGTGATGCGCTGGACGATGCCCTGGCCCGGATGGAGGCCGAGCATGGCCGGGTCGATGAGGATGAGGTTGCCGCGATCTTCGCCCGGCTTGCGGGATGATCGTTCGGCCGCATTCGATCCTGCTCGATGCCGAGGCGTTGTCGGCCCTGGCTCGGGACGATCGTCGTTTGCAGGCGTGGGCCACGTTCGCCAAGCGCAGCGACTCGGTCATCTACGTCTCCTGCCTGACGTTGGCCGAGGCCAGTGACGGAACTGCTCGCGAGGTTGCTGTTCGGCGGGCCGTGAAGGCGGTCCGGCTCGTCGACGTCGGTCCTGACCTCGGCTTCCGTGCGGGCCAGCTGCGGGCAACCGCGTCGGCGTCTCGGCGCAAGCGCCGCGACTTGACGGTCGACGCGGTAGTGGCCGCCACTGCACTCGCGCTGCCGACGCCGGTGGTTGTGCTCACCTCGGACCCCGAGGATCTGGGCCTCCTGCTCGCCGGCCACGACGTCCGGATCGAAGCTGTCTAGAGTATGCCTGTGATCGTCCGTAGGCAGCTGCCAAGATCAGTCGCGGATGAACCCAGTTCGCGGGTCGCTCGAGGACCTCGACAAGCGGGCTATCGGGGTGAAAATCCGCGTCACTCCTGACGCACCCGGGTGACATGGAACTGTATAACACTTAGTCACGTGTCTCTTAGCGACAGACTTTTGATCCGCGGGTTTTGGGTTCGATTCCCAGTGAGCCCACCAGGTCTTCGATTCACTCGGATGGACCGAGGAATCGAGGTCAACGGCGAAGCGAAGGATCGTCGATGACCTGCTTGATTCAGCACCCGCTGTGAGAACGAGTACTCGGTCTGAGTCGACGGCAGAGTATCTGGACGGTTGCGACCAGGTTCCACCAGCGCGGGTACCTACCTGCGCCAGGAGACCCGAGCCGGATCACGCGTTCGGCGACGGACCGGTGCTCGTGGCAACAACCTGACTAGTCCCCATCGAGTACCTCCCGCAGCTTGGCCGCGAAGACCGCCGGATCGTTCTGCGGCGACCACTCGTTGGTGGCGAAACCGCCGTGATCGCCGGGGAACTCAACCGCCTCCACGCCAAGCAACCCCGCGAGCGCCTCGCCGGCCCGGCGGGGCATCGCCGCTCCGCTCTCCGCGCCCACGGCGGGTAGGATCCGCACGCCTGACGCGCGCAGCGCGTGGCCGTCCGCGTGGTAGGCGGCCATCGTCAGGTTGCGTCCCAGGAGCGCGTCGTCGCGACTGCCGTCATCCTCAGCCGAAAACCCGAACAGGGCCGGGTCCGGCGCCGGCCGATCCAGAAAGTCAGCCGGGAGCGGTCCGTCGTACATGACGAGCTGGATGAACTTCGCCATCGCCGGTCCTTGCCCCTGCGCCTGGTAGGTCGCCGCGATGTCGGCCATCACGCGCTCGAGCACCTCGCCGTCCTCCAGAAGGGCAGTGAGCGGCGGCTCGTGAACCACCACCGTGCCGACCTCCTGCGGGTGCGCGAGCAGCCACGGCAACGCGGCGACCGCGCCACCACTGGACGCGAACACGTCGACCGGGCCCAACCCGGACGCCGCAACGACCCGGTGGACATCATCGCCGTGCACCTCGTAGGACAACGCAGCGCCCTTCTCGAGCCTGCTCCGCTCACCGACCCGCGGGTCGTAGGTGATCACCGTCCGGTCACCGAAAAGTCGCACCAACTCGGTGAAACCCGCGGCCCCCATGGGCGACCCGAAGATGAACAGCGGTCGGTGATCACTCGGCTGGTCCGGCTCGTGCACGTCGTAAACAACAACGGCGCCGGGCATCTCGATAACGTGGGTGGTCGTCTCAGGCATGACTCATCCTCAGCCGAAGCGACCAGCCAGGCAAGACCCACACCGCAAGCTTGAGCTGAGACCTCGAGATTCGCCGTGGAACGCTACGTCAGAGTGGGTCGAACCTTGCTTTCCGCGGTACGCGGCTAGCCTGACCGACCTCAGGTTCGGCGCCGAACTGGAAGGGCCGGAAAGGGCTGCACGGCCATTCCCCTCGAAACAGTTAGCACCTAGTGTTTGAGTCACTCAGGGTCCGCACCCTGAACAGCGGCAGTCCGGGGGCGCCAGATGAATGCCGAATTGGAGTTGCTGGGAGGCGGCGCGGAGGCCGCCGAACTTCTTCTGTCCCGATACGACGTTGCGGACGGCCGTTGGGACGTCCCCAAAGAGGGTGACTTCTGGGACGCCGTGGGCTCCGCGCATGACCTTGGACGCGAAGGCGCAGGCAAGCGAGTTGCCGTGATCGACGGCGGCTTCGATCTGTCGATTCCAGCACTCTCCGGCCAGGCGTTGCGGTTTGCCCAGGGGGAAGGCGAAGCCGCGACTCACGGCACAGTGGTGGCGCTCCTGGTTCGTGAGGTGGCTCCGGCCGCCTCGCTCGATCTCTATCCCGTGTCCGTGGCCGGAAAGCTGAACCTGGATCGTGTGATCGCGGCCATCGCTGACTGTGTGCAGCGTGGTGTGGACGTGATCAACCTCAGCCTCGGCGCGGCGCTGGCGGAGGAGACGGTGTCCACCATGCCGACGGGAACAGACGCGTCGCCAGCCGATACGAGCCGGACGCCGAACCCGGCCTACGCGTCCGACGCTCTGGAGCCGGACGATTGGCGGACCATTTTCGACGTACCCGAATCGCCGTTGTGGCGAGCCGCCTTCGATGCGGCCAATGCCGGCGTCACCGTGGTGGCCGCCACCGGCAACTACGCCGGGACCGTGTACATTCCGGCAGCCACGCCAGGGGTGATCGCGGCAGGTTTCCTCACCGTCGAGCGCCTGGTCTCGAACCGCCTGGAGGAGGCCGCGGCCAAGCCGCCGGCTTTTATTCAATCGCGCTATGCCGATCTGCAACTGTTGCAGCCAGCCGACGTCCTCGGGTCCAGCTTCGCCTCGCCGCTGATCGCCGCTTTCGCCACCTTGATGGCCGATCGCAAGGAGTTGCCGGCCTACGTCCGGTGTGCGCGCCGTGCCGCGAACGCGTCCGGTGCGCTGCGGCTGCTCCAGGAAGGCGAGTCAGCGAACAGTGACTTCCTGATGCTCACCGACTCGCTGTTCAAGGGGGCTCTGGCGAGCGCACCGCACACGCACTATGACGAGGATGTGTATTCGATCACGCCTTGTCCTGAATGCGCGGTTTTCGCCAACCCCGCGTACAACGACTTTGGGCTGTTCACCATGTCCACCGGAAATGTGGACATTGCCGTTCGGCTCTTCGCCTCGCTTCGCCAGATCGCTCCCACCAATCCCTACGCGGCCGCGAACCTGGGGGTGGCGTTCGCCATGTTGGCGCAGGCCGCCAAGGACGCGGGCGATCTTGAGCGGACGCGCGTCCTGCTCGAGGCCGCCGTGGGGCACGTGGGAGACGCGGTCGGTTTGCGCCCGGGCTATGCGCCCTATGCCGCACGGTTGGCCGAGTTTGAAGCGGCCCGAGTTGATCCGACGAAATGGACGTTGGCCAGGTAGAAAGCAACAAATCACAACGAAGGGGGACGGAAATGGCAGTCGACCGCATTTCTATCAAGATCGAAGACAATGACGACCTGACCGCGGCGTACGCCGCTGCTTCGGCCACCGGTGTCCCCGTCCAGGCGGTCACCCCGCCGCCCAGCGGTGACCTGGAGGCGCAGATCGAGCCTGTGACCGCTGTGCTGATCGGCGCCGGCGTGGTCGCCGCAGTCAAGCTCATCCTCGATTGGTGGGAGCGGCGCAAGGGAGGGCTGGTCATCGACCTTCGCAAGGACGCGACCGACATGTTCTATCGCGACAAGGACCTGACTTATGGCTTCGTGGCCACCATTCCCGAGAAGGGTGGAAAGGTGACCGTGGACGTGAAGGATCTGCCCGACGCGGCAACGACCTGGATCAATCTGGTCATCACCAGCGCATTCAAGACCGTGCAGGATGCGGCGAAGGCAGCCAAGGCTGCGGTCGGTGATTCGAAGGTGAGCGTGGAGCCTGCGGCGGCCGGCTGACCAGACCACGAGCGAGGTCATGCCTCGTTCCACGGGCGGCCGCGCCTAAGCTCGAGAGTGACGAAGGAGCGGCCAATGCCGAAGCGAAGATGGAGCGACCTCTCGGCAGGTACGCGGGCTGCGATCGTTATTCTCGGCGCGGCCGACCTGGCGCTACGCGCCTGGTCGATCGCTGACCTGTCCCGGCGGCCGCAAGCGCAGGTCAACGGGCCGAAGCTGCTATGGATGACCACCCTCTCCGTGGTGAGCTCGATGGGCCTGCTGCCGGCCGTTTACCTCAGCTGGGGGCGACGCGCGGGTGCTGCGGGGAGTCGGCGGAAACGCCGAACGCCTTAGCGACGCTGCTCAACTGGGCAGCTGCGGGTGAAGGTCGGCGTGAGCCCGTCGGATATGGCTCTCGACGAGATCGGCGGCGGCCTCGTCCCGGCCTTCGGCCACTGTCTCCAGAATCTCCAGGTGCTCGGTCGCCAGCCGGCGCCGAAGGACCTCCCAGTCGGCCACGGTGGTCTGGGCGTCGCGGATCATCGGCGCCACCGCCTGCCGGATGGCAACAGTGAAGTCGCTGATCAGCCGGTTCTGGCCCACCTGGGCCAAGGCCACATGGAAGGCGGTGTCCAGGTCGTTGAACTCCGTCGATCCGGTGGCAAGGGTCATCCGCCAGGCCAGCGTCCGAGCCTCCTCGAGCGAATCTGGCGTGGCCCGCCGCGCGGCCTCTGAGATCGCCGCCCGTTCGAGCACCACCCGGGTGTCGGTGAGTTCGTCGACATCGGTCGAACCCAGGGCCAGCTGGAGGCTCAGCATCCGGCCGAACGCCTCGCTGGGCGTGGTCGTGATTCGGGTCCCGTGCGCGCGTCCCGCTGCCGTCGCCGCGATGCCCTGAGCTTGCAGTACCTTGATCGCCTCGCGCACCGCGCTGCGGCTCACGTCCAGATCAGTGGCCAACTGACGCTCGGTGGGCAGCTTGCTGCCCGCCGGCAGTTTCCGGTCGATGATCGCCTGGGTCAGGTAGGCCATCACCGTTTCGAAGCCGCGCGGCTCAGCGTTCAAGCTCTGCTCCGTCGCCGGTGCGGCGTCGTCCTGGTGGCCGGTCATGCAGCCCAGTCTCCACCAATCCGGCGCTTCCACGCCCCGCGCCACGACGCATGGTGGGAGGGGTTGACATGACAAACTCCCAGGCTTATGGTCAGACCAAAGATTAATGGTTGGACCAAACATCGAATGGTCTGACCGGAAATCAGGTCCCTGAGAACAACGGAGTCTCGATGGTCCCTCTTGAGGCGTTCCTGCCCGACACCAACCCCACTGGCATGGGCTGGCTGTCCGCTCTGCTCGCGGCGCTCCCGATCGTGGCCATGCTGGTGACGCTCGGCGCCCTGCGCTGGAAGGCCCACCTCGCCGGAGCGTTCTCCTGGGTGGTGGCCTTCGTCGTGGCCATCGCCGCCTTCCGGATGCCCGCCCTGATGGCGGTCAGCACCAGTGTGGAAGGCTTCCTCTACGGGCTGTTCCCGATCGTCTGGATCCTCCTCACCGCTATCTGGATGTATGACATCACCGTCGTCTCGGGCCGCTTCGACGACCTCAAGCGGACGTTCTTCCTGCTCAGCGACGACCCCCGCGTCCTCGCCCTGCTGATCGCCTTCTGCTTCGGCGGCCTCCTCGAATCCCTGGCCGGCTTCGGTGCGCCGGTGGCGATCACCGCCGCGATGCTGGTCGCGATCGGGTTCAGTCCGCTGCGCTCGGCCATGACCGCGCTACTGGCCAACACAGTGCCCGTGGCCTTCGGTGCCGTCGGCCTGCCGGTGATCATGGCCGCCAAGGTTGGCGAGTTCGACAACGTCCTGCCGATCTCCACCATCTCCGGACGGATCACCGCGATCCTATGCCTGGTCGTCCCGTTCCTGCTGCTCGCCGTGATCGACGGGAAGCAGGGCATCAAGGAGGTCTGGCCGTTCGGACTGGTCGTGGCGACCAGCTTCGGCGTCACCAAGTGGATCGTTTCCAGCACCCCGCTGTACAACCTCACCGAGGCGGTGGCTGCTGTGGTGAGTGTCGCCGTGGCGATCGCGTTCCTGCGCTTCTGGAAGCCCACCGGCGGAGCCGCCGCCATCGACCGCGTGGCGCGTCCGATCGACCCCAGGATCGAGAGCCACCTACCCGCCCCCGCGCCGACCGACCCGGACGCCCCCGCCCTCACCAGGAACCGCATCCTGATGGCACTCGTCCCTTACGCGCTGGTGATCGTGGTGTTCAGCATCGCGGCCATCCCGCAGGTGAAGGCCGCGCTGGCAGGCACCGATCTCAAGCTGCACTGGCCGCTGCTGGACGAGATGCTGAACACCGCCGGCGCGCCCGCGGCCCACCAGACCTACACTTTCGCATGGGCATCGACGCCCGGCATCCTGCTCGCTCTGGTCGCGATCCTCACCGGGCTGATCTACCGGATGGGCTGGAAGCGGATCTTCAAGGTACTGGTCGACAACATGGTCAAACTTCGGTTCACGGCACTCACCATCGGCTCGGTGGTTGCCCTCGCCTACGTGATGGGCGACTCCGGACAGACCATGGCCCTTGGCCTGTTCATCGCCAGCTCTGGCGCCCTCTACCCGTTCTTCGCGCCGGTCCTTGGCTGGATCGGCACCTACGTGACCGGTTCGGACACCTCCGCCAACATCCTGTTCTCCGGGTTGCAGTCCGGTGTGGGGCACCAGATCGGCGGCGATGGTGCCCACCTCGACGTCCTCCAGATGCGCACGCTCCTGGTCGGGGGCGGCGGCATCGGTGGGGTCGTCGGCAAGATGATCTCGCCGCAGTCGCTGTCCGTCGCGTCCACCGCGATCGGCCTGCCCGGTTCGGAGTCCGCGATCCTGCGCCGCATGATCCCCTGGAGCCTGGTCCTGCTGGTCCTGCTCTGCCTCCTCTCCGGCCTGATGTCCACGCCCGCCCTGAGTTGGCTCATCCCCTGAACCGCCGATAGCACCACCAAGGAGTCGCACCCATGTCCGTATCCACCGGCACCGCAGCCAAGGTCGGCAAGCCCGGGCTCGGCAAGCGGGTGGCACTGTTCGCCACCTGCATCAACGACGCGATGATGCCCGCCGCGCCCGAAGCGACCGTCCGCCTCCTGGAGCGGCTGGGCTGCACCGTGGAGTTCCCGCGACAGCAGACGTGCTGCGGGCAGATCCTCACCAACACCGGCTACTTCGACGAGGCCGTCGGCACGGTGAAGGCGTATGTCGGGGCCTTCAGCGACTACGACTACATCGTCGGGCCGTCTGGTTCGTGCGTCGCTTCGGTGCGCCACCAGCACCCGATGCTGGCTCGGCACTCCGGTGACTCCGGCCTCGAAAAGGCGGCCACCGCAGCCGCGTCCCGCAGCTACGAACTCACCGAGTTCCTGGTGGACGTGCTGGGGGTGGTCGACGTCGGGGCCTACTTCCCGCACCGGGTCACCTACCACCCGTCCTGCCACGCGACCCGGATGGCCAAGATCGGCAGCCGTCCCTACCAGTTGCTCGAAGCCGTCCGGGGTCTGGAGCTGGTGCCCCTGCCGCACGCGGAGGAGTGCTGCGGCTTCGGCGGCACCTTCTCACTGAAGAACCCGGACATCTCGATCGCGATGGCCTCCGACAAGGCCCGGCATGTGCGTTCGACCGAGGCGGAGTACCTCGTCGCCGCCGACAACGCCTGCCTGCTCAACATCGGCGGGGTGCTGCATCGGCAGTTCTCCGGAATCAAGACCATCCACCTGGCCGAGATACTGGCCCAGACCGAACAGGATGCAGCATGAGCCTGGACGCCCAGCGCCGCACCCCCGCGCCGCCCCCGGGCGGATGGGACGGCCTTCCCGTCTTTCCCAAGGCCGTCAAGGTCGAACTCCAGCTCACCGAGCAGCGCAAGAACCTGCGTCACGCAACCGGCACCATTCGGGCCAAGCGGGCGCTTCGCGCGTCCGAAGTGCCGAACTGGGAGGAACTGCGCGACGCAGCGGCCGCGATCAAGGACCGGGTCGGACGCCACCTCGACAGCTACCTCGAGCAGGCCGAACGCGCCATGCTCGACGCCGGCATCACGGTGCACTGGGCCCGCGACGCGGCCGAAGCCAACCAGATCGTGGTCGACATCGCCAAGGCGAAAGGGGTCGACGAAGTCGTCAAGATCAAGTCGATGGTCACCCAGGAGATCGACCTGAACGAGCACCTGGAACGCAGTGGAATCGCGGCCTGGGAAACCGACCTGGCCGAGCTGATCGTCCAGTTGGGCCACGACCTGCCCAGCCACATCCTGGTGCCTGCGATCCACCGGAACCGCTCGGAGGTGCGGGAGATCTTCACCGAGGAGATGGGACGCTACGGCCTGGCTGCGCCTTCCGGCATCTCCGACGACCCGGCCGAACTCGCCGCCGCGGCCCGCGCGCACCTGCGGGAAAAGTTCCTACGGGCGAAGATGGCGGTCTCCGGCGGCAACTTCATCGTCGCCGAGACCGGCACGCTGGTGATCGTCGAATCCGAAGGCAACGGACGCATGTGCCTGACCCTGCCCGAGACCCTGGTGTCGGTGGTAGGTATCGAGAAGATCCTGCCGACGCTGGCCGATCTCGAGGTCTTCCTCAAGCTGCTTCCGCGCTCGTCCACCGGTGAGCGGATGAACCCGTACACCTCGTTCTGGACCGGGGTCACCACCGGCGACGGGCCCCAGGACCTGCACGTCATCCTCCTCGACAACGGACGCAGCCGGGTGCTCGCCGATCCGGTCGGACGCGCGGCGCTGCGCTGCATCCGGTGCTCGGCGTGCCTCAACATCTGCCCGGTCTACGAACGGGTCGGCGGGCACGCCTACGGCTCGCCCTACCCAGGTCCGATCGGCGCCATCCTGAACCCGCAACTCCACGGGGTCAGCGACCCCAAGGACCAGGCGCTGCCGTTCGCGTCCACTCTTTGCGGGGCCTGCAACGAGGTCTGCCCGGTGCGGATCCCGTTCACCGACATCCTGGTGCAGCTTCGCCACAAGGTGGTCGAGTACAAGACCGGCAAGCACCCCACGGTCGAGCAGGGAATCATGAAGACGGTCTCCTGGGTCATGTCCGACGGCAAGCACCTGGAGAAGGCCGAACTCGCCACCCGTGCCGCGGGCAGGGTGCTTGGTGACCGCGTGCTCGGCCCGATGCCCGTCCCGCTCGCCGGACGCTGGCTACGCGCCCGCGACGTGGACGCGCCGCCGGTGGAGACGTTCCGGCAGTGGTGGAAGCACCATCGCGCTGCCGACGGGAAGGAGTTGTGATGAATGCGCGCGAAGAGATCCTCGGACGGGTACGTGCGGCCACCCAGGACGTGACCGTGGCGGACCCAGCCCTCGACGTCCCGATCGCGTGGACCTATGGGCAGCCCCTGGCCACCGCGGACGTGCTGGCTGACTTCGTGGAGAAGGTGGAGGACTACCGCGCCACCGTGGTGCGGGTGCCGGCAGTCGAAGTGCCGCGGGCCGTCGCCGAGGCACTGGTCACGCTCGGTGCCACCAGTGCCGTGCTGCCCTCCGGCGTTCCCGCGACCTGGGCTCAGGCGGTCGCGGAGGCAGGCGTCCAGCTGTTCGCGGACGAGCCGCAGCTGGACTACGCGACGCTCAACACGGTGTCGGCCGTGGTCACCGCGGCCGCGGTCGGCATGGCGGATTCCGGCACGATCGCCCTCGACCACGGTGACGACCAGGGTCGGCGCGTGTTGAGCCTGCTACCTGACATCCACGTCTGCGTCGTTCGGGCCGATCAGGTCGTGAGCGATGTGCCCGAGGGTGTGGCCCGTCTTTCGCCGGGATTGCGCGCGGGTCGGCCGGTGACTTGGCTCAGTGGCGGGTCGGCGACCAGCGACATCGAGCTGAGCCGCGTGGAAGGCGTCCATGGTCCCCGGACGCTGTGGGTGGTGCTGGCTGAGGGCTGAGCCGACTCGTCGTATGGACATTCGGAATCCTCTGCGCGCCGACTTCCGGCGTGGTTGATTCTGGCTGGTGCCGGCTCGATGGGGGTCTGGCGGGGTCATGCCATGGGGGGAACGGATGGGATCTTCGACTGCGTTGCGGCGCTTGCTGGCGGTAGTGGTAGCGGTCTTCCTCACGCTGGCGGGGCTGCTGGCCCCGGCGACGCCGGCGCAGGCCGCCACCAAGCCGAAAGTGACCGGAATCTCGATCACGTCCGGCAACCTGCAGGGCGGTGAGACGCTCACCATTCGGGGCACGGGCTTCAAGAAGGTGAAGCGAGTGCTCTTCGGCACGGTGCGGGCGACCAACGTGAAGGTCAAGTCCAGCAAGCGGATCACGGCCACCGTGCCGCCGGGTCAGGCCGGCGTAGTCGACGTGCGTGTCGTGACCAAGAAGGGCACCTCCAAGCGGACCACTCGCGCCAAGTACCGCTACCTCGCCGCCGAGCCTGCTCCCGTCCCAAGCGCAGCACCAACGGTGTCGGGCATCGCACCTGCCCTGGGCAGCGTGTCTGGCGGCACGGTGGTGAAACTCACTGGGTCCCGCTTCGCCGGAGCCACCCAGGTGCTCTTCGGATCGCGCCCGGGAACCGGTCTGGTGGTCGCCTCCGACTCGGCGATCACGGTGACCACCCCATCCGGAGTCCAGGGCGCGGTCGTGGTGAAGGTGGTCGGTCCCGGTGGCACCAGCGCCGGAACCAGCTTCGTCTATCAACTCGTCGACACCATGTCAGCCGGCCAGCGGCTGTCCGCGGGGCAGAGCCTCAGCTCCAGCAACGGCGGCTACCGGCTGACCATGCAGGCCGACTGCAACCTGGTCGTGTACACCTCGGCTGGAGCCGCGAAGTGGGGCAGTAGCACGAACCGGAACGATGCGGGCTGTCACGCCGACGTGCTGGCGGACGGCAACCTGGTCATCTACACCTCCGGCGGTCAGGCCGTCTGGGCGAGCAACACCGGCGGCTTCAACGGTGCCATCCTGCGGATGCAGGACGACGGCAACCTGGTGATCTACCACGGCTCGGCCGCGGTCTGGTCCAGCAAGGGGGGATCGGGAAAGGTCTCCAGCTTCAAAGCCTGGGCGCTGAACTCGGCCAACTGGAACAGCACCACCCGCATCTACGACGCCGCCGGCAACATCGTGGGTGGCGGCAAGCCTGGGATCGACGCGGACGGTGCCTTCGGCGCTCAGTGCGCCGACCTGGGAATAGCCTGGTCCGGTCAGGCTGGTCACCGGGTCGGGTTCGACGGCTGGGACAGCAGCACGGCTGGCAAGGCAGGCTGGCACTTCGTTTCGGGCAACCTGAGTCAGGTCCAGCCGGGTGACGTGGTTACCCGGGTGGGCGGCAAGCAGCATGTCGTGGTCGTCACCGGGTCCCCGTCCGGCGGTTCAGTGGAAGTGATCCAGCAGAACCCTGGCTCGCCGGCCGTCGCCAGCTACTCGACCTCGACCAGTGGGGTGATCTGGCGGCTCAACTGAGCTCGCCGCTTCGAACCGCGGGCCGCCGCGGCGCTCGGGTTGGCCGCCGCATCCGGATGCGGGCACGCTTGTCCCACCATGACTCCTGAACCGATCGAGCTCTTCATTCGCGCGGTCGACCTCACCGGCGTGTTCGCGAACGCGATCCTCGGCGGCCTGATCGCCCGGGCCAAGCGATTCGACCCGGTCGGCTTCCTCACCTTGGCGATCACGTCCGGGCTCGGCGGCGGCATGATCCGCGACGTGCTGCTTCAGGTCGGCCCGCCGCTCGCGCTCACCGATTCCGCCTACCTGCTCGTCGCCATCGCCGGCACCGCGGTCGCGTTCTTCGTGCCGGTCAGCAAGCGGCTCTGGGATCTCAGTTTCCCCTACCTGGACGCGCTCGCCCTCGGGTGCTGGTCCGCTGCGGGTGCGTCCAAGGCGCTGGCCGCCGGTCTTGGCTGGTTGCCCGCCGTCATGATGGGCACCATCACGGCCGTCGGCGGGGGAGTGCTTCGCGACGTCGTGCTGCGCAAGACCCCGTCCGTCTTCGGCGGCAACACTCTGTACGCCACCTCGGCCATCCTCGCTTCGATCGTGCTGGTCGTCCTGCAGCCCCTCACCGTCGCGCCGACCGCCACCCTCACCGCCATCGGCACCGGCATGCTGGTCACCCTGCTGGCCCGGCGCCTCGAATGGCGCCTGCCGTCCTCCTATTCCTGGTCACCCAAGCGGGCCGTCGCCATGCTGCCGCGCCCGCGCTGGCGTCCAAAGCGCAAGCGGACGCGGCCGCGCGCCGACGAGGCATAGGTCTCGACAGGCTCGACCAACTGCATGGGCTCCCGCTGGCAGACTGGCGTCGTGCACAGCCCCAGCAGTTGGCGGGCGCGGCTCGCCAAGCGCATCGATCCGGCGACCGTCCGCAACCGGGTCGAGAACGTCAACGACGGCATCCTCGCCATCGCCGGCTTCAGCGAAGGGCTGGCCGGTGGCGGCGAAATCCAGAACCTGTGGTCGCCGATCATCCTGCTGGCCGCCTTCGCCGGCGCACTATCGGTTGCCTGCGTGGTGTTGAGCGCGGGCTTGGCTGACCGGGACGCCGAGCTCCTCGTCGCCGCGTAGGAACAGCGTCGCCTGGCGCTCGGGCCCACTGAACAGATCGCCGAAATCGCCACCTACTACGAGGGTCGCGGCGTCACCCCGGCCATTGCGCAACGGGTCGCTGAGGAGCTGAACGCCGCCGACAGCCTCGGCGCCCGACCCCAGATCGACGGCTTCGGTAAGCCGACGGCCGTGTCCGGTGCGATCAGTGTCGCGCTCGGCGCGGGGGTTGCCTTCCTGATCGGCGCGACGGTGCCCATCCTGATCTCCGTCATCACCCCGGTCACCTGGCGCGACGAGTGCACCATCCTCGCCGTGGCGGTCGCGTTGGAGTTCACCTCGATCATCCTGGCCCGACTGGGCCACACCCGCATCTGGCAGCCCCTGGCGCGGTCGGTCTTCATCGGGCTTGCCGCGTTGGGGTCGAGCTATTTCGTCGGCTCGATGCTGCTGTAACTCAGGTGGGGCAGCTACGAATTGATCAGCCCGAGGCAAGTAGCGCGTCGATCCGCTTCCGGAGCACCTGCTCAGGCTGCGCGCCGACGAACCGCGCCACATTCTTGCCGTTCCGGAGCATGACCAGGGTCGGGATGCTGCTCGCGTCGAACCTGGTAGCGGTGCGGCGGTTGTCGTCCACGTTCACCTTGACCACCTTCACCCGTCCGGCATAGCTGGCGGCTAGCCGCTCGAGGATCGGCGCCACCATGCGACACGGGCCGCACCACGGCGCCCAGAGGTCGACCAGCACGAGCTGATCGGTATCAATGGCGGACGCGAACCCGGCATCGCTGGCGTCCACCAACCATGGCAGCGCCTGGTGGCAGGAGGCGCACTGCGGCCGGCCCTTGGCGGCGTCCGGCACGCGGTTCTTCGTGCCGCAAGCCGGGCACACGGCGACGCGAGAACTCATGACCCGAACTTAGCGCGGGTCGAGACACGCCGTTGGGGTACGTGCGAAGGATGGTGAGCGGGTGAACCCGCCGTCGTTGACTGGAGGCTCAAGTGACAACCTAGGTGGAGAAGACGATCGAGGTGGACGCGCCCTTGCGCACCGTCTACGACCAGTGGACGCAGTTCGAGGCGTTTCCGCGCTTCATGTCCGGCGTCAAGAAGGTGATCCAGTTGAGCGACGACCGGCTGGAGTGGGTAGCGGACCTTGCTGGCGTGCGACGCCAGTGGATTGCCAAGATCCTTGAGCAGGTGCCCGACCGTAAGGTGGCCTGGACTGCGGTCGAGGGTGCCACCAATGCGGGCGCCGCCGAGTTCAGCGAGATCAGCCCCACGCGGACTCAGGTGCACCTGTGCTTGGAGTACGCGCCGGAGCTGCCCAGGCGCGCAATAGTCGACCCGCCGGACGAGGGCCTGATCGGGACCATCCCGGTGGGGATGCCGACCGAGCCCGGAGACCGCGGCCTCCTGTCGACAGACGCTGCGGCCGGCTTCGGCGATCCCGAGTCTGAGCGCGAGCCCGGGGTGATCGAAACTCGCGAGCCCGATCGGTGAGAGGCTCTGTTTCGGTTGGTCGGCGCGACTCCGACGGCGGGCCAAACTGATTCCTCCCGAGCGACTTACGCAGACACGCCGACAGCCACCGCTGATCGGACGCGATTCGTTCCGCGCGGATTTGGCTTGGTGGGCATCGATTCCCCTTGGGCCATCATCAGCGGCCAGCTTGAGGCAGCATGGTGGCCATGCTCGATCCCGAGGCCGCTGACTACCCCTCCGACGCCGCGTCCGGAGTGACCCTCGTCGAACTGCAGGAGCCCCTGATGAAGTGTCGCGCCTGCCCGCGGCTGGTCGCCTGGCGGGAAGCTGTCGCCGCGGAGAAGCGCGCGGCCTTCCGCGACCAGGAGTACTGGGGGCGTCCTGTCCCCAGTTTCGGTGATCCGGACGCCCGAATCGTGATCGTCGGCCTCGCTCCGGCCGCCCACGGCGCCAACCGCACCGGACGCATGTTCACCGGTGACCGGTCCGGTGACTTCCTCTACGCCGGGCTCTGGCGAGCCAAGCTGGCCAGCCAGCCAACGTCCGAGCACAGCGGCGATGGGCTGACGCTCAGCGGAGTCCGAATCACCGCGCCGGTCAAGTGCGCCCCGCCGGCCAACAAGCCCACGCCGGAGGAGCGGCGCCGCTGCGCGCCGTGGCTGGCCCGCGAACTCGCGCTGCTGGGTGAGTCCGTTCAAGTCCTGATCGCATTGGGCGGCTTCGGCTGGCAGGCACTGCTCGAAACGCTCGCCGAGTTGGGCTGGCTGGTGCCCATGCCGCGACCGGTGTTCGGGCACGGTGCCGAAGTCGTCCTGCAGGCACCGGACGGACGCGCAGTCACCCTGCTCGGCTGCTTCCACGTTTCGCAGCAGAACACCTTCACTGGACGGCTCACTCCCGACATGCTCGACGCCGTTCTGGCGCGCGCGGCGGAGTTGGCGTAGTGCCGCCCCGATCGCCGCTGCCCCAGCGGGACGGGCTGGACGCGGCCTGGCTGCGCACACCGGACAACGACCCGGACACCGTCCCGCGATGGACCACCATGCGCGACTTCCTGCTCGACCGGCTGCCTGAGATCGCGCCGGTCGAGGAGATGCTCGTGGCGCGCGAGTTCGTCGACCACGCCGGACGTGCTTGGATCGGCGATGATCCTTACCGGCCCAATTCCTTCGTCTGGTTCCACCGGTACCTGCTTCCGGAGCCCGTCGTCCCGTTCCCGATAGAAATCCTGTACCGCGACGAGCGCATTCTGGTGGTCGACAAGCCGCACTTCCTGGCCACCACGCCGCGTGGCACGCACGTCCGGGAGTCCGTGCTGGTCAGGTTGCGCGCCAGCCTCGGCCTGCCCGACCTGGCGCCCGCCCATCGGCTCGACCGGCTCACCGCAGGGGTGCTCGTCCTCACCACTGACCGCTGCCATCGCGCCGCCTACGCCGGCCTCTTCCAATCCGGTGCTGTGCGCAAGACCTACGAGGCGCTAGCGCCAGCCGACCCCGACCGAACCTTCCCGCAGCGGATCGGCAATCGCATCGAGAAGCGCCGGGGGAGCCTGCAGGCTGAAATCGTGCCCGGCTTGCCGAACGCGGAGACCCTGATCGAGGTCGTTGAGACCAGGGCCCAACACGCCCGTTACCGGCTGACCCCGACCACCGGCAAGACCCATCAACTCCGGGTGCACCTGAACGTCCTTGGCCTGCCGATCCTCGGCGACCCGCTCTATCCGACCGTCAGGGACGTTGACCCGGCCGACTTCACCGACCCGCTCCAACTCGTCGCCCGCCGGCTCAGCTTCATCGACCCGATCGACCGGGCTCCCCGCGAGTTCACCAGCGGGTTCGCACTCGAGTGGCCCGCGCGGGCAGAGTGACCCCATGACCGTCACCCGTCCGCTGCGCATCCTGTTCTGCTCGCCGCGGATCCCGAACAACACCGGCGCAACCATGCGGCTGGCCGCGGTCACCGGCGCTGAGCTGCATCTGGCCCGTCCGCTTGGCTTCGACATGGACGATGCGAAGCTCCGCCGGGCCGGTGTCGACTACCGCGACCAGTCCGCGACCTTCGTCCACGACTCCATGGACGAGGCGTTCGATGCGCTGCTTCCGGCGCGGGTCTTCGCGTTCACCGCGCACGCCCGGACGCTCTACACCGACCTCGCCTACCAGCCGGGCGACGTGCTGCTGTTCGGACCCGAACCCACCGGCCTCGATCCCGAAGTGCTGGCCGACCCGCGAATCACGACGGGCGTCCGCATCCCGATGCGACCCGGCATGCGTTCGCTCAATCTCGCCAACGCAGCCGCCATCGCCGTCTACGAAGCCTGGCGGCAGCTCGGGCACCCCGGCGCGGGCCAGCAACCGCGATGAGGTGGTAGTCCTACTTACTGCGCTAGTGCAAACTTGCAGTCCAGCAAGATTGCACTACTGTAGACCTGCGCCGCTGCAAGAATGCGGCGCTTTCGTTTGTAGGAGGAGAAGTGGCAGTTGCCACCGTGGAGCGCACCGCCCCGATAGAGCAGACCCCGAACCAACCGGTCATGAACC
>Ga0116181_1001767_pt1 | contig 18276 bp, 16 predicted proteins | sample AD_UKC075_MetaG_FD_89752 | JGI IMG/M metagenome (GOLD analysis project Ga0116181, IMG submission 89752) | Active sludge microbial communities of municipal wastewater-treating anaerobic digesters from USA - AD_UKC075_MetaG | ecosystem: Engineered > Bioreactor > Anaerobic > Digestate | place: USA...
AGGATGTGCAATAGCAATAAGGCGACGGGCTCTTTCCACCAGGTGCTGGCCTCGCAGATGAGCTACACCAAATTCAGTGACTACATAATCTACATCATTGCGAGGTGTGCTGATGGCATCACCAGGATTAAAGGTAGCAACTATGCGGGAGATAGTTCCCTTCTTAGCGGTGGCTGGCATAGCGATGATTGATTTACCACCCTTAGACCAGGTAGCTCCTCTTACGAAATCCATCTGTCCGCCGATACCGCTGAACTGTTTAGCATTAATGGTTTCAGCACAAACCTGTCCCTGCAGGTCAACGGACAGAGCTGAGTTAACCGACACCATTTTATCGTTGCGGCTAATAACATGAGCGTTATTAACATAATCCACCGGGTGGAATTCCACTAAGGGGTTTTCGTTTAACCATTCATAGAGTTCAGTAGTACCAGAAGCAAAGGTAGCTATGGCTTTTCCTGGGTGCAAGGTTTTGCGTTTGCCGTTTATAACTCCTATTTTCATAAGCTCCATAGCACCATCAGAAATGAGTTCAGTATGAATGCCCAGGTCATTTTTCTCAGTCAAAAATTCCATAATAGCATTGGGGATGGCTCCCATACCCAGTTGCAAACAGGCCCCGTCTTCAACTATATCAGCAATATTTTTGCCAATAGCCGTTTCAACTTCACCAATACTGGGCTTTTCCATAACTATGAGAGGACGATCGCTAGGAATAAAGTAGTCAATTTCACTTACGTGAATAAGGGTGTCACCCATGGTTCTGGGCATTTGGGTGTTGACCTCGGCTATAACCAGCCGCGCTGCATCCACTGCTGCCCGCTCATAATCTACAGATATACCAAAGGAGCAATAACCAAAACGGTCAGGTGGTGATACATGAATAATAGCTACATTGATGGGGATAACACCATTACGAAACATTTCCGGAACATCTGAGAAATGAGCAGGGGTAAAATTAGCTCGTCCTTCCTGAACCGCTTTACGGGTATTGGTTCCAGCAAATACGGTACTGTGATGGACACAGTCTGGGTCTATTTGGGGGTCACAGTAGTAGGCTGGGCCCATAGCTAGACCGTGTACAAAAGCAACTCCCTTTAATTCCTTTTCTCTTTTCAATAGCGCCGGAGCAAATAGCTGCGGTTCACCCGTAGCATGTCCGTAAGATATTTGATCCCCGTCCTGAATTTTAGCAGCTGCTTCTTCAGCAGTTACTATTCTTGATTGATAGTAATCCTTCCAGCTCATAATCACATCTCCTAATATCTTAAGCTTAATATTTATACAAAACTTCTGAACTTACAAGCATAAATATCCCCCGTCGATATTAACTAGCTGACCGGTCATATAACTGGACGCATCGGAGGCCAAAAATATTACAGCACCAATCATTTCCTCCGCATCTGCCCACCGACCCATGGGGATGCGAGCGGTTATTTCATCGTATGCCTGCTTATCCTCAATTAACTTAGTGTTCAATTCAGTAGCCACGTAGCCGGGAGCAATGGCATTTACATTAATATTATAAGGAGCCCATTCCAAAGCCAGTACCTTGGTGAATTGGGCTACAGCGCCTTTGCTGGAAGCGTAGGGCCCCCGGTTCGGTTGGGCCACGGTAGCCAGCAAGGAAGCAATATTTATCACTTTGCCGCTTTTTTTAGCTACCATTATTTTCCCTACTTCCCGAGAACACAGAAAGGTACCTTTAAGATTGACCCGGATAACTGCATCCCAATCTTTTTCACTCATCTCGATACAGGGATTGCGCCGTTGAATGCCGGCATTATTGACCAGAATATCAACGGTCCCAAAAGTGTTAACTGTCGTATCTACCATAGCTTTAACACTATCTGCACTGCCCACATCTACTCCAACCGGATGAGCTTGTCCCCCAGCTTCTTTAATCAAGTCAGCTGTTGCGGTGGCAGCCTGCAGGTCAATATCGGCTACCACTACTGATGCACCAGCTTTAGCTAAACCTTTGGCCATGGCGGCACCGAGCCCCCGCCCGGCACCGGTAACGATAGCCACTTTATTATCTAATGAAAACATATTCATGGGCACTTTCCTCCTACCACATAACACCCTTCTTATCTAATCAGGTGTACCAGCCACATTACTGATGCCGGAACATAAGTGGTGATTAATAATACCGGAATACAGCAGGCAACAAAACCAAGTATGGGTTTTAATAGCTTATCCATTGTCAAACCGCTGATACGGCAGGCTACAAACAAGTTACAGGCAAAGGGCGGAGTAATCATTCCGATTTCCAGGTTGAGCAGCATAATCGCCCCAAAGTGAATAGGATCAATACCAAAAGCCTGGGCGGTCGGAATCAAAATGGGACCTAACAGCAGTATGCTGGTATTAGTTTCCATAAACATACCCACCAGTATCAGGACACAGTTTACGATCAGCAAGAATACAGCCGGACTATCGGTTACACCCAACATAAACTGGGACAAGGCTTGTCCAGCACCGGCAAAAGTGAACATCTTGGTTGCCACACCGGCAAAGGCAATTAATAAACAAATGCCAGCACTGGTAACGGCACTCTTTTTGGTTAAGGCAATCAGACCTTCACCGCTTTTATCTTTAAACATCAAGGGATAAATAACCCAACCGGCTAAGAATCCGTAAAACACTGCTACGGCACCAGCCTCGGTGGGGGTAAGGATTCCACCGTAAACCCCTACAAATATAATCAAAGGCATAAGAATAGCTACCAGAGCGCGGGGTGACTTGCTGCCCACATCCTGCAAATAGCCTTTTACTGTAAAGGGTTCTTCAGGCATCTTTTCCTGGTTACCGAAAAATATACGGTTATAAATGATATAAACCAAACATACCATTATTCCTGCACAGGCGGTGGACAACCACACTTCACCCACTGGCTGAGCAGCAGTCATAGCATAAATAATACCAGGTATGCTAGGAGGTATAAGAATACCGATAAAACCAGAAGCTGCTATCAAAGCGGCAGCGTATTTCCTATCATAACCAGCCCTCAGCATTTCCGGCAGCATCATACTGCCAATGGCACTCACCGTAGCCACTGAGGATCCAGAAATTGTACCAAACAGTGCCGAGGCAATAACCACCGTGGCTCCAACCGCACCTTTTACTCTCCCCAGTATGGCTCTTACCCAACTCATCAAAGCACGGGAGATGCCGCCCAGAGTCATCAGGTCTCCGGAGTAAATAAATGCCGGAATGGCCAGGTAAGGGAATGAGTCAAGAGCACCAAAGATTGCACCCGGTACACTGCTTATATTCATGCCACCGGCAATCATGCTGATCATAGCAGCTGTCCCTACTGAAAACGGAACCGGGATTCGTAAACATGCCAAGCCAATAAAGCATGCCATGAATATAACTATTGCAAGCATGTTACATCTCCTCCTTCTTCCGCTTCGTCATCATAACCGGTTCGGTGGTACCCGTTCAAGTTAAGAATAATGTTGGTTATACAGTGCAATGCCGAGAGTACCAGCCCGGCTAGCATAAAGCTGGTTACAATCCACATAGGAATTTGAGCTGCTGAGGAGACCATCTTATACATGAGCTGGTCAGAAACCAGGAAATAGGTCAAATAAGACACCAGGCTCAAAAAGGCAAGGGCCAGACCGTCGCGGGCTACATTAAGAATATTGACTAAGCGGCGGCGCTTGTCAGGTTCCTGCTGCTTATCTACAAATACTTGGATAAAGTTGATCTCGATGTGTTCCCGCTCCATCGTGGCTATAGCACCACCCAAATAGGCTGTAGCTATAAACAGATAACGTATCACTTCCTCTGACCAGGGCAAGGGACTTTCCAGGAAGTAACGGAAAATAACCTGCACGAACATCAGAGTAACCATGACTAGGAAAAGCGGTATTGTTACACCATACTCGATGGACACGAGAGATTTATTCAGTTTATCGATTTTTGCAATCATGATTCATTTCCTCTCTTGTCACATTTTAGTAAATATTGGTTTTTGAGAGACGAAGGGCGTTTACCGGTAGGTAAACGCCCTTCAAATACGTTTGCTTAAACCGGTTGCTGATTAATTATTCGCCTGCTCTGATTCTGTCCATTACGTCTTTGCCGTATAGATCATCGTTACCAGGGTCATTCATAATCTGTTTGCCAACTTCTCTGGCTCTGGCCAGCAGTTCAGGGCTGGGTTCGATGATTTCTATACCTTTTTCTTCCATTTTTCCATAGAACTCGGCTACATCAGCCCGGTTTCTTTCCAACTGAGCAGCACAGTACTTTTCGGCTTCTTCTTTCAATATAGTTTGCTGTTCCTCGCTCAGTTTGTTCCAGGTTTTCTCGCTAATGATAAGAGTAGTTCCGCTGTATATATGATTCAGTTTGGTCATATAAGGCTGGAACTGGTAGTAACCATAGGAATAAGTCAAGATAGCACCGTTGTCCTGTCCATCGATAGTACCCTGCTGCAGAGCAGTGGGCAGTTCTGTAACAGCCATAGGAGTGGGCAGAGCTCCCATGCCTTCGAACCATTTAATATACATGGGAATTTCAGGAACTCTGATCTTCAGTCCTTCCATATCATTTGGTCCGGAAATTGGATGCTTAGAGTTGGTTAAAGCCCGGTAGTCGTTTTCGCCCCATCCTAATACGATAATGCCTCTTTCAGCCAATCTTTCCTCGATTACTTCAGCCATCCATCCATTCAAGTAACGAGCATCAACATCATCATAGTCTTCAAACAGGAAAGGAAGCTGGGTGAAACCCAGATCCGGGAATAAAGCTGCTAAACCTACGTCGGAGGTCATTTCCATATCCAGGTCACCGCGCATGACAGATTCAGTCATTTGACGTTCCCCACCATGAACTCCGGCGAATTCTGCGGAAATAATAACGGTTCCATTTGTTCTTTCTTTTACTGCATCAATAAAGGGTTGAGCCACTGTTGCATAGGAATGTTCCGGTGAGGAAGTAGCTCCCCAGTGGAGGGTTATTACTTCCTGATCTCCTCCTGCATTGGAGCCATTGTTTTCCTGTCCTCCGCCGCATCCAACGGCCATAAAGGCAAATGCCAAGATCATACTCATTGCTACAACTTTTAGAGCTTTTCTCTTCACGTTCAGTACCCCTTCCTTTTAATTATTAGGCCTGCTTTACGATGCTTTAGCTATCTGTTGCTCTCACCTCCCTACTGCGGATTATCGGGAGTATTTGATAATAAACAAATTAACCAACAGTTTTGTTACTTGCTTTCACCAAGGATTCGAAAGCTATAAGCGCTGCTCCCAGTGCTCCGGTTAATTGTGATCTGGGCGCCACCGTAATCGGGATTTTGAGCTCTTTTTCCAAAGCCTTTACAACTCCGGCATTCTGGGCTACTCCACCAGTTATAACAACTGTAGGAGTAATTCCCACCCTACCTGCCAGACCGGCTACTCTACGGGCTACAGACTGGTGAATCCCTGCTACCACGTCCGAGCTTTTCTGACCGGCAGCCAGTTGAGATATTACCTCTGACTCGGCAAATACAGTACAGGTGCTGCTAATAGGTACTACGTTATTAGCTTTATCACCCAGTACTTCCAGTTCGCTTACGTGCACCTCCAGAACCCGGGCCATTACCTCCAAAAAGCGTCCCGTTCCAGCTGCACATTTTTCATTCATTACAAAATTACTTACATAGCCTTGCTCATCTAGCTTTATTACCTTGGCATCCTGTCCACCAATATCTATTATGGTGCGGGCAGAAGGTATTAGATGATGAACTCCTTTAGCATGACAGGTGATTTCGCTAACCTGTTCATCGGCACCCTCATAAGTCATTCTTCCGTAACCTGTTACTACTACCTTGCTGATTTCATCTCGTTCTACCTTGGCAATTTCCAGAGCCTGCTGTAAGGCTCTGGCAGGGCCGGTAGTACCAGTTCCCACCGGAACTGCCACTCCAGCAAGAATTTCAGCTCCATCTCTGAGAATAACAACCTTAGAAGAAGCTGAGCCAATATCGACTCCCATAGTTAACAAGTTGGCATCCTCCCTCATTTATCCTTAAGCATTTCTGAAAATGCCTGTAGGCGAGTTCTAATCTGCTCAACTGAGTCCATTTGTTGTTCTATTTCTACATGCAGAAGAGGTATATGGCTCTCTTCTAAATCAGTTTTGATATAAGGATAATCATACTCTTCGGGGTCACAGAATTTCATCATCATAACAATGACTCCGTCGGCTTTGTTTTCCTTGACCAAATCCTTAATGATAGTGCCTCTAAGCTTGACTGGATCATGGACGGTAGCACAGCCTTCGAAATCGGCAAATCTCTGTGCTAGCCGCATGTAAGGCTCATCTCCCTCGGCAACCAGGTTCCTAAACTGACGTGAACCCTGGGCCAAATCGTCTCCTACTACAGCCAAATTAAAGTCAGACAGCATATTTAAGATGGAATAAGGTTCCATCATAATACCAGTAACCACAACCTTTTTCCCCGACCATTGATGAACTGGTTTAGCCTGTAATGCTGTAATCAATTCGTTGAGCAATTGACTATGCTTCTCCCTGGGCATAAAGAAAGATGATTTAACTACCATATGACGGTAATAGGGCGTAATAATGTCCAGATGATCATTTGCCAGTATAAGAAACTGATGCATCAAGGTTTTATGCTGGTTGAAAACAGCAATACTATTTTGTAAAGCTTCGTCAGTAATCTCTTTGCCGGCAATCTCACTTAAACTTGCTCCAACCGCTTTGAATTCCTCCGCCAGATACTCGATACCTGGGTTAATTTTTCTATTATCAGGCAAAACCAGACCGATAACCGGTACTTCTGGGTTGGTCTCTCTTAACAGCAGAGGAATACACCTCATGGTATCACATGTGTTAGGTGAAATATAACCATCCAAATTCTTGTAAACGCCTTGGAGAGCAAATTCCATGACCGCTTTCATAATGGAACAGCAGAAAGCCTGGAGATATTCACTGGCTTTAGAAATAGTAGTTTGTCCACCCCACAGTCCTACCGGCAACATTCCGGCTGCGTGAATCAATTCTTCCGCACCAGAACTGTGTATTGGCAAACATCCAATCGCTTTACAGCCCGTCTCTTTTTTCCATTCCCGGACTACCTGACCGGGATGGTGTGCAGCATATTCAAATTGGCTTAAAATCTGTTTAATTGTATCCAAATTTATCTACCTCCCTGCCGAAGCGGCGGCCTTACGCTGATCAATCATTTCATATAAGGCCTGCACTCTAGTTTCATATTGTGCTTCGGAAAAGGCACGGGGGTCGTTTTGATCTCCGTCCACTACTACAGTTGGTACACCAGTAAGTTCAGTAATCTTTCTGGACATAGCATATTGGGCAAAATCTTGGGCTTTGCAGCTGCGATTGGAGTGAAAAATAACTCCGTCTACATCATATTTATCGATCAGTCTCATCATGTTTTTTACTCTGTAGTCGAAGTTCCGGTTAATAAATATGGAGGTATAAGCCTTGGCCATGCTTCTCAAGTCATTGACATCGTAAGGAAGTACCCAGTTATCTGGATAGGTAGAACCTACCATGCACGCATCATAGTTCTTAAGAGATCTGAACATGGCTCTTAAATTAAACCAAAAAGGAATACCATCCCAGAGAATACGATATTTTTCGTTTTCCAGGTATCCTTCACCCCGAGCAGCTTTTTCAGCGATTTCGTCTCTTAATAACGTAAAGAATTCTACCGCTTTTTCATTTCCGCGCATGCAAACAATCAGGGCCATATAATTAAAAAAATCTATACCATTAAATGGGCAAGGATGCATGCTGCCAAAATCAGCCGCCTCTTTCCATAATAAGGAGGCTTGGTTGGACAGTTCCATAGACTCTTGAAAACGTTCATAATTAAACGGCTTACCAGTTATCTGCTCTAACTGACTGATCATGTGCTTAAACTGTCCTACCATATAATCGATAGCCCGATCATTGATTTCGTTCTCATGGCTAAAAGGCATATCAATCATGATAAGGGGCACATTCAGCCGGCGAGAAAGTATTTCATACCATTTGGTTACGGTATTGCAGATGTTATTGCAGCAAACTAGAAGATCTGGTACGGGTAGTTTTCCTGCTGCACAGTCCCCTGCTTCAACATATCCCAAATTAGTACGGGCATAGGAACAAATGTCTGTGGAATAACCCATAGACTCGGCAATGGCCATCATTTCCATGGAATTCTTTTTAGCAGCTATAGCGGCTGCATGATTCTCAGGGTAAATGGTTATTATATCCATAGCTTCCAGGAACTCTCGAGGGGCTATAGAGGTTACCCACGCGACTAGTTGTCCTCGTTCTTTAGCTTCCAGAGCATTCGCGTAGTATTCGGCTTGTATGGTTTTGACTGCATCCTTGGCTAATACTTTGGTCATAATTCCCCTCCTCCCAAAGTTCTGTATTATCGCGTCAGTTGAATTTAGGAATAAGGTCGGGCTGGAACCATAATTGCTGCGAGTAGACTGATGATAATAGTGTTTAATTACTGTTGTATATACTGATAGTACCCGACCAGATCCTAAAATTGGTTAATATAAATATTATTTAAGCTTCAACTTTAATAAGGACTGAATCTCCCTGGGTCAATCCACCACAAATACCCATTACACCATATCCACCACCGCGGCGTTTTAGCTCATGAATCATAGTTAGTACGATTCTGGCACCGCTAGCGCAGTTAGCGTGACCGGTGGCAATAGCACTGCCGTTTACATTCATCTTGTCCTTAATTTCCTGGTATTTGGCATCATCCATATCAGCCAAGATCTTTGCGCTTACCAGCGGTACGCAGGCAAATGCCTCGTTAATTTCAACGATGTCTACATCATCAATAGTCATATTGACTTTGTCCAAGCATTTCTTAATAGCCACTGCAGGTGCAATGGGGAGTTTGCGAGGATTCGCACCGGTGGTAACTGTATTAACCACTGTGGCCAGTGGCTTAACCCCTAATTCTTCGGCTTTTTCACGGGTAGTAACTACCAATGCTACTGCGCCGTCATTCAAACCAGGTGCATTGCCGGCAGTGATGCCGCCGATGTTGTTAAAAATAGTCGGTAGTTTAGCCAGTTTTTCCAGGGAAGTATTCTCTCTGAACTGCTCATCGATGTCCAGCAATTTAACTGTGCCATCTTTCTGTTTTAATTCCCAGGGTTTCATTTCATCCTTGAATTTGCCGGCTTTCCATGCTTCTCCATATCTTTGATGGCTGCGCAAGGCCCACTGGTCCTGTTCTTCCCGGCTTACTCCGTACTCCACAGCCACTTCACCGGAATCAACAGAAACTGGATTGTATCTTACATAACCCAGCGGGGATAGCGGATCATCCATTTCGATGGCCCCTATTTTATGACCCTTAAACCTCATATTACGTAGCAAATAAGGTACAGAGGAGAAATGGGTAGCTCCACCGCACAGAACTACCTGAGCATCTCCAGCTTTTATAGACCTAATGGCATAAATAAGTGCTGAAGTCCCAGATACACATGCTTTGTCAAATGTGCAGCAAGGAGTTTCGGGAGGCAGGCCTGCTTCTAATAAGCTCTGTCTGCCAACAACCGGGGTAAATACGTCATCGGTATTAGAGGTGTCTCCACATCCCCACCATACTTCATCAATCTGCTCCGGCTTAAGTCCAGCGCGATTGATTGCTTCTTTCATCACTTCGGCGCCCAAGTCAATAACATTGACGTCCTTTAACGAACCGCCAAAACGGCCGAAAGGAGTGCGCACGCCACTGATAATGACATAGTCATTCTTACTCATTAAAAACCCTCCCAATAAATTCTCCTACATCAAAATCTGCTTTACTTACTAAATCCGCCTTATTTACTGTAAGTGTAAAAACCTTTACCGGTCTTTCGGCCCAGTTCACCAGCTCGTACCATTTGGCGGAGCAATGGGGCTGCTTTGTAATAAGGACCTAAATCGTTTTCCAGGGTACCTAGACCGTGTTCTACAATATCCAGTCCCACCAAATCCATCAGGGCACAGGGGCCAATAGGCCAGTTGGCACAAAGCCTCATCGCTTTGTCTATTTCTTCAGGCTTATTGCCTTCCATAACCAATTTGCAGGCTTCGTTCTGAACTACGTCTAACAAACGGCTGACTATAAAACCCGCATAATCCACTGCAATACAGGCTTGACGACCTATTTTTTCAACGTACTTAACAGCCTCGTCCATAACTTCATCGGAGGTCAAACGACCTTTTATCAGCTCAACCCCTTGCATTACCGGCACCGGATTCATAAAGTGAATACCGCAAACCTGTTGAGGACGCTTAGTGGCTGATGCCAAAACGGTAATCGGTAAAGTAGAAGTGTTGGAACCAAATATGGTTTCCGGTTTGCAAATGGCATCCAATCTTTTAAAAGTATCCATCTTTAGTTCCAGAATTTCTGGTATTGCTTCGATTACCAAATCAGCATCTTTAGCTGCCTCTTCTAGGTTTACTTTAGTAGTAATCCGTGCAAGAATCGCATCCACATCTTCACTGGTAATCTTGCCTTTACTAGCCAGCTTAGAAAGACTGTTCTTAATAGCGGTCATGCCCTTTTGCAATGCTTCTTCGGTTATGTCCTGCATGACCACCTGGTAACCTGCCTGTGCACTTACCTGAGCTATACCGTTACCCATAGCTCCTGCACCTAGTACGGTTATGTTTTTAATGTCGAACATCCCTCTTACCTCCTTGTTTCTATCTACCCTTGAACACCGGTTTGCGTTTTTCAATAAAGGCGGCTATTCCTTCGTGGTGATCTTCGGTGGCGAAACTCTCCGCCCATAATCCGATTTCTAATTCCAATCCCGAATTCAGATCCATTTGCATTCCGGCATCTATCGCAATTTTGGCGAACTCCAGAATAACACTGGAATTCTTAATAAAGTTTTCTGCCATAGCCACTGACTCAGGCAACAGTTCCGTCTGTGGCACCACTTTGTTAACCAGACCAATTTCTAATGCTTCCTGAGCGGTGATCATTTTGCCGCTAAATATCAATTCCTTGGCTTTGGCAACGCCTATCAAGCGAGGAAGTCTCTGGGTTCCGCCGCCCCCAGGAATAAATCCCAGTCCAATTTCGGGTTGACCTAACTTGGCGTTCTCCGAGGCAATTCTTATATCACAACACATAGCCACTTCGAGTCCTCCGCCTAATGTATAACCATTCAAGGCTGCAATAGTAGGTTTTGGACAAGTAGCAATCACTTGCTGAGTAGTAAAATTCCTTACCGACAGCTGCCGGGCCTCATAAAAGCTGCAATCTGCAAATTCTTTAATGTCGGATCCGGCCGCAAAAGCCTTCTCGCCTTTTCCCGTTAGAATAACCGCTCTAACGGAATGGTCAGCTTTAGCTTGTTCAAAAGCATTTTTTAATTCGGTGAATACTTGTCCATTCAAAGCGTTTAATGCCTGAGGTCGATTAATGGCAATCAATGCAATCTGACCGTTCAAACTGTACTCCAATGTCTCAAAACTCATAATAGTCATCTCCCGACAAGGCAATTTCGATAATTTATGTTGCTTTTCGACAACCACCAGACTAAGGATACCTCTTGAAAAGCGTTGAAGTCCATGGTTATAGTTGCTAAATATTCAACACTCCATAAATGTTTCACATTTTGAAACCTGCTTTATTCCATAGGTAGCAAGGTCTCAAAGACCATAATGTTAGTATTTCTAAGCTTAAAGTATTTATTTACTTATTTACTAAATTTTAATTCTTATGTGATTAATTGATGGATCTTCTCTCGAGTTATGGGGTATGTAGAAAGGAGCTATTGAAGCTATGTAGGGGGTTAGAGTGGGGTGTGTTGCCAAAACACATTCCCTGGTAAAAAAACAAGTAAAATTCTATGTATGCAAAAAGACAACGATTACTTGGGCACCACTGTCGGAGACAGGCAGCACTTTGTGTTCCTGAGTGGCTTGGAAAAAGCCGGTATCCCCTTCAAAAAGGGTATATTCTTCATCACGAAATTGCAGCCGAACTGCACCTTCCACCACATAGAGGAACTCATAACCGTTATGGGTTACAAAACGCTGGGCAGTAATGGCTTCTTTACCAATTACTAATAAAAAGGTATCTATATCATGGGAGCCAGCCATGCCATAATATTTATATCCAGATTTTCCCGGTACACCTGCCACCAGATGTTTTCTTTCTCTTTCTCGCACTATAGTGGCTCTTTTTTTGGTGACCAGGGAACTTTCTTCCAATAATTCAAACAAGCTAATCCCTAGTTCCCGGGCAATACTCATTAAAAGATCTAAGTGAATGGTAGCCTTATTGCTCTCTATCTTACTGATCATGCTCTTGCTAACATTGCATTTTTCTGCCAGTTGGGTTTGTGAAATACCAGCTTTTTTGCGGAGGAATTTTATTCTGCTGGCAACCGTTTTTTGCACACTGTCCATGCTAACCCTCCGGAATTTACTGAATTTTCTTTATTATTAAATTATTTGCATCTTATTATAACCTTTCTCTAATATAAAAGCAATTTCGACAATAATTTTGCTATGTATACTATGGTAGCGCTTCCTTTTAATAACCTCTGCGCATCATGACTACACTGCTGAGGGCTCCAAGTATACCAAAAGCAGTTAGGTACATTAAACCTACTCCATAGCTGCCACTTATTTGTATCAGCACTCCGATAATAACTGGTGCTATCGCTGAAGCCAGATTGCCAATCCCATTTACCAATCCAGTTCCAGTACCCATCAGGTGAGCAGGAAATGTTGACTGAACAACCGTCCAAACAGGTGCATAAAACATCTGATTAAAGACAGGGGCGGATACTACTAGGGCAGCTGCCAGAGCATTGGAGGGTATAGTAGCTGCTAGTAATATGAAAATGGAAGCCCCCGCCAAGCCCACTACACCAAAAACAGAACGTTTAGCTAATCGATCGGATATAATCCCCCCTAGGGCCACCCCCAAAGCAGCTGCCCCATAAGGAATAGATGCTACCCATCCTAAGGATTCCAGAGAAAAGCCGCGAGCGATGTTTAGATATTGGGGAACCCAGGTCACAATCCCCCACCAGATTGATAAATAGGCACTATAGGAAATAGTGATAAGCCAGAATGTGGACGATTGCAAAATTGGCTTTACATCCTTTATGCCACCAGAAAACACCCGGAGTTTTTGCCCTGGGGGTACTGAATTGGCTAAATAATTCTGTTCCTTTGCGGAAATGTAAGTATTATCCTTAGGAAAATCAGTTACCATCTTATTGATAAGGGGTAAGAGGAATATTATTCCCAACCCTCCGCCCAAGTAAAGAATATATTCCCATCCCCAGTTGGCCATTAAATAAGTGAAAATAGGTCCGGCCAACAGAGGCCCAATGCATCCAATACCATAAATAGCGTTGGCTTTGCCTCGCTCCTCTACTGGGAACCAATTATTAACGATTATACTTTGGGTAGGATAATGAATTCCCTGACCAATTCCTAACAGAATCCTGGAAGCCAGCATAATGGCGAAACTGGCAGCTATTGCACCCATAAACATTGCCGAGGCGGCAATTACCAACCCTAGCAACATGGTTTTGCGAGGTCCCAAAAGATCTCCAATGGGGGCACCGATAACATTACTTAAAGCATAGGGAATCAGAAATAAGGTCATCAAGAGGCCTTGTTTAGCCGACTGGCCCATTAACCCCAAATCAGATAAGAAGCCTTCGTCCACAATTAGAAAACCAATATTTACTCGCTGCAGGTAGACTACTATCCAGATCAAAAAAAGTATAGTTACTACTAGATATCGGTAAGGAATCTTGCGCATAACTACTTAGCATTCCCTTTCTCCTGTGTTGATATAAAAACAAGTTATTGGCCGGGTATGGATACAAACCCGGCCAATCATTATACTATTTTATCTCAGCAAAATTATTTAGTTGGTGACACCATCTCTTAGCATACCAATTTGGCGGTATCCATTGGCTTCAGCTAGTGACTGCTTTTGGCCGCTGGCAACTTCCAATATCAAGGCCAGCATTTCCTGGGCAGCCTGGTTAAAGTCCTTGCCTTCTAGCACGACTCCTGCATTATAATCAATCCAATTGGTCTTCCAATTTGACATGGTGCTATTGGAACCCATGCGGATAAGGGGGACCGCAAATCCACTGGGAGTGCCTCTTCCAGTAGTAAATACGGTTACCACCGCTCCAGCCGCTTCCTGATTGGTTATTCCCACCAAATCATTACCCGGACCACTGATGAGAATAAAGCCTTTCGTCTTGATAGTTTCACCATATTTCAAAACGTCGGTCACGACAGCCTGGCCGCCTTTTTGTATACAGCCTAATGATTTTTCTTCCAAAGTAGATATACCACCGGCCATATTTCCTTGGGTTGGATTCTCATATATGACCTGCCCATACTTTTTAAAGTAGTTCTTGTAGTCATTAATCAATGCCACAATTTTATCAAATACTTCTCTGTCAGCAGCCCTATTCATCAAAATATGCTCTGCGCCAAACATCTCGGGAACTTCAGTCATTATCACCGTTCCGCCCCACCCGGTTATCATGTCGGTTACTCTTCCTAAAACAGCATTGGCTGTAATTCCGGAAAAACCGTCGGAGCCTCCGCAGTTTACAGCCAGGACTAATTCCGATAGGGGCTGTGTCTCCCGTTTGAAAGTAGTGACATAATTATAGAGCTGGTCGATTAATTCCATTCCTATTGCTATTTCATCTTCTACTTCCTGGCTGATCATGGTCTTTATCCTCTGCGGATCAAAGTCCCCTAGAACAGGCAGGAACACATCCATGGAGTTAACTTCACAGCCCAGGCTGACCAGCAATACTCCTCCAGCATTAGGGTGTTTAGCCAGGTTAGCCAGTATTTTTTGCGTGTTTAAAAGATCTTCTCCCATCTGACTACAGCCATTGGGGTGAGTTAAAGCATAGAACCCATCAAAATTTTCTGTGCGCGGGTATTTTTGGTTGGCTAATTCAACGATTCTTTGTACCGGACCATTAGCGCAAAACACGGTAGGAATTACCCAAATTTCATTGCGTATGCCTACCTTTCCATCAGGACGGCGATACCCTTCAAAGGTAGGCATCTCTCCTTGAACCTCTAGAGGCTTTAAGTTGGGCTGGTATTCATATGCAACCACATCAGAAAGATTGGTCTTAACATTATGGGTGTGAACATAGTCGCCTGGGCGGATATCTTCGATAGCGTGTCCAATGGGATTGCCATAGCGAATGACATTCTCCCCTTTTTTGATATCCCGGGTAGCAATTTTATGCCCCATTGGGATATCGCTCAAAAGGGTAATCTGTTCATTTTGGTCTGCAATAACGGTTCCTTTTGTTAGCGGGCTTGCGGCAATAACTACGCTGTCATCTTCATGAACCCTTAAAACATTACCCACTTCAATCATTCCTTCCTAGATTTTTGTCAGTACAGCTGGATTAGCTAAATTTAAAGGTGTTTCTCCCAATAGTACCCTGACGATTTCCTGGGCAGCCTGCTGCTGCAAGCTTGCCTGCGCTTCTTCTGTGTACCATGCTGAATGAGGTGTAATCACCACATTGGGCAAGGTCAGGAGTTTATTGTCAGGAGCAATTGGCTCTCTTTCACTGACATCAAGGCCAGCTCCGGCAATTCTTCCCACTTTCAATGCACTGAACAAAGCAGCTTCATCTACTAAAGCGCCTCGAGCAGTGTTTATCAGTAGGGAGTTTCTTTTTATTTTGGCTAAGATGTCCTCGTTAATTAAATGAATGGTTTGCTCTGTTACCGGCACATGAAGGGACAAAACATCCGCTGATCTCAATACCGTTTCCAAATCAGCAAGTTTTACTTGATGCAAATCGGCTGTTTTCTGGTCAACATAGGGGTCATGAGCTAGAATATCCATACCAAAAACCTTGGCTTTATCAGCAACCATGCGCGCAATACGTCCAAAACCGATTAAACCCATGGTTTTACCCCGCAACCGGTAAAGAGGCTTGGCCAGTTTATAATCCCATACACCCTCATGTACGGCTTGATTAAGTTGCACTATTTTCCGAGCAACAGTTAGCATTAAAGCAATGGCATGGTCAGCAATGTCTTCCAAGCCATAATCAGGAATGTTGGCCACCATTATGCCGTGATCAGTAGCAGCGTTTAAGTCGATACAGTCAAGTCCCACCCCATAACGAACTATAGCCCGGCACTTTTTCATTTGGGCTATTACATTGCGAGTTATATTAGCATACTGAACTAGTATGGCATCCGCTTCACAGGTGGCTTCAATTAACTCCTGTTCGGTCTGGCACTGGCACTTAATAAACTCTGCCCCTATCTGGGCCAGGGCTTCTTCTTCCCAAGTAAGGGTCTCATATTCATAATCGGTGATGACTACTCTGAGCGGAATTGTCATCTGTTAGCACTCCTATCGTATTCACTAAAGTATAAACCAATTATTATTATACTGGTATTTGCCACAATAAGTCGGTTTTCTAGTATAGTAATAGTCAACATTCAGGGAGATGTTGAATAAAAAGCACCCCGGTTCACAAAACTTATTACTGTGATAATAACCTGAACTAACCACAGCTTTGCAGGAGTGTTAGGCCTGTTATAATTGCTGTTTGTTTCCATGAAATAACACCTAAAAAAACAAGAAAAGACCGCCTCTTTATATACCATCTATCTATAAGTTCAAAATAATAGTGTCTATTGAAAGGAGGTATATGATTTTAAGAGACAGTCTTTTCAGTTACTAGCCCACACTTATTCTTGGTTAAGAATTTCTTCTATGCTTTTTTTAATTCCACCTATCATGATACCGCCTGCGTAACGTGGTTCCCCATTAATTAACGTTATTGGATAGGGATAGCCCATCTGCAACACCCGGGACATAGTAGGGTAATTATCCAAGCCTTCCTTATCTACATCTACATAGCGCACTTCTACTTGGTTGCCAAAGGCTTCGTGCAGGTTTTCAGCCAGTACACGGGCCATTTCTTCCTGACTAGTAGCTGGTCCGCAACTACTTGCACAAGTAGTGCAGTCACAACCACTAGGTGACTGAATGCCATTAAGAATCTCTACCAATACTCTTTCGCCAGCCATCGGTAATCCTCCCTGTATTCTCACTATACAGCGATGATAACAGGAAGTGTCATCGAAGACAAATGTATTCTATATATTTATACTTACGGAATCCTCCATTTTCACAACAATGACACGTTCGAGTTACTTCTTCTACCATCTGTCCAAAGACATAGTGAAGGTTTCAGTGTCGTCATTATTATCAAGATCCTGGCTGAGTTTTTTTTGCATTTGCTGAATCTGACCTTGATAATCTAAATAATCCTTGCGTTGCACCTGGTGTTCGCTGCGGCTGGCTAAATCAGCAAATAATTGATCAAGTTCCCTTAGATAACCAAGTGCCTCATTCAACAACAGCTCTGAATTCATCTTTACTACCTCCCAGAACTTATTACAGCCATAGTTTGCTCATAGGCTAAGTTTTTCAAACTCGTATTAGGTATTAATGGGGGGCATTTCCCCCGAAATTGAATAATTAACCGTCAATTTCGAATAATATCTGTTGAAATTACTATTAAAAGGAGAGATGTTATGAAGCACAATCCTGATGACCGCCGAGATAATGTAGAGAGAATCCAGTTTAATATTGACCATACTCTAAAAAACATCGAGCTGGCAGAAGAGATGATTGCTGAAACCGATGATCCCCAGACAAGACAAGCCTTAAAGAAAAAGAATGAGCGCCGTGAAGAAGCTTTGGACCGTATGAGACTAGAAATACGTGATGAAGCCATTGACCGGGAAAAGGGTTACGAGTAATCCTACCCTTGCCCTGGTGCATATACTGGTGTTACAATGTTTGTAATTTAATATAATTAGTCAGGCATATGCCGGGCCGATTAATGGCAGCGGGAAAAACCGTGGGACTACTGGTTTATTAAATATACTGAGTCCCACGGTTTTTTACTAATCGCCAAGGGAGTGTTTACATGGATTGGTTGACGGTAAATATTTCTGACTATCTTTTGCGGCACACCGTGGAGAGCCCCAATAGTCAGGAATTGACAAAACCTGAATATCGTAAACGAGTCGCCTATCTGGAAGCATGGATTAGCATCATCGGTAACATATTTTTAGCAGTCATAAAAATGGTATTCGGCCTTATGCTTAACAGTATTTCTATGCTGGCAGATGCTGTTCATACAGCTTCTGATGTATTGACTTCGTTAGTGGTAATTATAGGTTTCAAGATGTCCTCAA